>Ga0208373_1001062_pt1 | contig 39658 bp, 35 predicted proteins | sample RifOxyC2_FD_184036 | JGI IMG/M metagenome (GOLD analysis project Ga0208373, IMG submission 184036) | Soil microbial communities from Rifle, Colorado - Rifle Oxygen_injection C2 (SPAdes) | ecosystem: Environmental > Terrestrial > Deep subsurface > Rock core/Sediment | place: Rifle, Colorado...
AAAAGTTCGAACATCAATCAAGAAACACCGCCAATTTTCACTTTTTGTGAAATCGTAAGAAACAGCCTCGGCGCAAAGCGCCTCGGCATGGTATTTTTCCGCAATTTTGAAGGCATTTTTGAAATCCAAAAACAAAGTGCGGTCGGCAATGCGGAAGTTCGCAGAGCGAAGCTCTGGCAAAATGAAATTTTGCAAACCAATCTTTTTTCTTTCGTCCGCCAGCGGGCGGACGAAATGTTGAGCGTATTTTTCTTTGATTGCCCAAAAACTAATTTAAAAACAATATGGACAACATAAATTTACAAACCAAAAAGATTTTTCTCTATGCTCGTAAATCCACGGACGAACCCGAAAGGCAGGTTTTGTCTATTGAGGCGCAAATGTTTGAGTTGCGAGAATATGCCAAAAAAGAAAACCTGAATATCGTCCGTGAATTTGTGGAAAGCAAAACCGCCAAAGAACCGGGGCGAGAAATTTTCAACGATATGATCGCCAGCATAGAGAAAAATGAAGCAGAAGGAATTTTAGCGTGGCACCCTGACCGCCTTGCTCGTAATTCCATAGACGGCGGACGGATAATTTATCTTGTAGATACTGGCAAAATAACCACGCTAAAATTTCCTACTTTTTGGTTTGATCCGACACCACAGGGAAAATTTATGTTGTCCATTGCTTTTGGGCAATCAAAATATTATGTGGATAATCTTTCGGAAAATATAAAGAGGGGTATTCGCCAGAAATTGCGCAATGGAATATGGCCCGCTTGGGCGCCACTGGGCTATGTGAACGACAAAAATGCCCGCCGTATCGCCGTGGACAAGGAAAAGGCAAAGTATATCAAGCGGGCTTTTGAAATGTACTCAACTGGCGAATATCCCCTCGCTCAACTCCGAAAGATTATCAATTCCTTGGGCTTGGTTGGCAAGAAAGGCAAAATGCTTTCCGTCTCAAATTATCAATACATGCTCAAGAATAAAATCTATTACGGCATGATTGAATATAACGGCGAATTGTATGACGGAAAGCATGAACCGATTATCACAAAGAAACTTTTTGATTCCGTTCAAGAAGTGATGGCGAACAAAAGCAAGCCGAAATCGCCAAAACTCAAACCTTACATTTTTAGAGGATTTTTCCGTTGCGGAGAGTGTGGCTGTTTCATTACCACCGAAACACAAAAAGGACATAATTATTTGCGATGCACCAAACGGAAAAATCCTTGTTCGCAAAGATATGCGAGAGAGGACGCCATCACTTCTCAAATCAGAACGGAAATACAAAAAGTTTCTTTGTCTTCCGCTTGGGCAAATGCTTCAATCGCACAATTTGAAAAAGAAAAAATGGAAATTGCCCAAGCGGAAAGCTCTTTCGCCCAAAAAGCGAGAAATGAGCTTGTGGAGATAGAAACAAAACTTGACCGCTTGCTTGATTTGCAACTGGACGGCAATTTGTCGCAAACGGAATATACCGCTAAAAAGTACAAGCTCATTCTCGCTAAAAAAGATTTGGAAGAAAAAATCACCGCTTTTGGGCGAAAGAGCAATAATCGGTTCGAACTTGCTATTGCCTTTCTAAAAGACGCCAACCAAGCCGAAAAATACGCTCAACAAGAAAATCCCGAAAGGATTCGGGATTTTCTCAAAAAGATTGGTTCGAACTTCCGCATTGCCGACCGCACTTTGTTTTTGGATTTCAAAAATGCCTTCAAAATTGCGGAAAAATACCATGCCGAGGCGCTTTGCGCCGAGGCTTCCAACCTTGATTTTTCGAAATGTGATTCTTGGCGGTGGGGGTGGGATTTGAACCCACGAGGCCATTTCTGACCTACCGCTTTTCGAGAGCGGCCTGTTCAACCACTCCAGCACCCCACCACGGGTTAATATTACCAATTATTTTCACTTTGGTCTATAATTAAAGTAAGATCGATAACGGCTATCGGTAACGAAGCCCGTGTTATCAATACTCAATAACCAAGATACAATCACCAGTTAATAACCAATTTCTAATAACCAGACAATACATCACAAATATATTGACATTTGAATATTGAATATTGTAGCTTAACTGATTATTGATGATTGGTTATTGATGATTTATGAAATAACGGGCATCGTAACCGTAGGACGAAAATTAAACCCGGAGGGCGAGTGGTTGATATCAACAGGGCGATATTTTACTTGAATCGTGAACAGGAAGAGCGTCATACGCAGGAGTTGGCGAAGAAGTTGAATATTGCCTACATAAATCTCTCCAACTATCCGATAGCGCCGGATATTTTGTCATTGATTCCGAAAGAGATTGCGCTCCAATATCAACTTATCCCATATCTAAAAATAGGTAACGAAGTGAAAATCGGTGTCGCAAATCCGGGGGATAAGAATGTTAAGCAGTATTTGGATAAATTGAGTGCGGAGACAAAACTTAAGTTTTCCATCGTTCTGATATCGCGCTCGAGTCTTTTCTACGGCATATTGGCATACGAAAAAGGTGAGAAAGAGGAGCAGGAGAAGAAAGATGTGGCGGTAAAGGAGAAAGAAGATACTTTCGAGGAGGAGATCAAGGATATGGCTTCGGCGGCGATGGCGGCAAGGAAAGTAACGGCGACAAGGCTTTTGGATGTAATTTTAACCGGCGCGGTCAAAACGAAGGCATCTGATGTTCATATCGAACCCTCGGAAAATGATTTTCTTATTAGATACCGAATAGATGGTGTTTTGCAGGATGTGGTAAGGCTTCCCAAGAATCAATACCGACTGCTTCTTTCGCGCATCAAATTCTTGGCGAAACTGCGGATGGATGAAAGTTCGGAGCCGCAGGACGGTAGATTCTCTATAAAAAGTGCAAGCGGGATGATAGATTTGCGCGTATCAATACTGCCCTCAGCCGGAGGCGAAAGCATCGTCATCAGATTGCTCGGCCAAGAGAAGGAGATGTTACGGCTCGATAAATTAGGTTTTAGGCCGGATGCGCTCTCGGTGATGCGAGCGGCTATATCGCGCCCGCATGGGATGATATTGACCTCGGGACCGACCGGTTCGGGAAAATCATCAACGCTTTACGCGATATTGATGGAGCTAAACAAAACGAATGTAAAAATCATCACTCTCGAGGATCCGGTGGAGTACAAGATCGAGGGGGTGGAGCAGAGCCAAGTCAAAAAGGATGAGGGCTATACCTTCGCCGCGGGCCTGCGTGCCTCTCTAAGGCAGGACCCGGACATTATTATGGTCGGGGAGATACGAGATGCGGAGACTGCGGAAATTGCGGTACAGGCGGCTCTGACGGGGCATTTACTGCTCTCCACCATCCATGCCAATTCGGCTCCGGGGGTATTTGTTCGTCTTCTTGATGTCGGAGTCAAGCCCTTTTTGCTCTCCGGCTCCATCAACCTTGTTATGGCGCAGAGATTAGTGAGAAAAATATGCCAATTTTGCGTAGAAGAATACGAACCGCGCCCGGAAGTCTGGCAAGAAATTCAGAAAACACTTGAGCCCTTGAAAGAAACATTGACTCCCGAGATGCAAACATTGCTTTCGAGCGCTCAACCGAAACTTAGGCGTGGCAAAGGTTGCTCACGATGTAGCAACGCAGGATTTTTGGGACGCGAGGTTATAGCAGAAGTCCTCGTTCCCAACGAAGAGATCGAGGACTTAACTTCTAAAAAAGCAAGCATCTCCGAATTCGCCCGAGTAGCTTCCGCCTCCGGAATGGTCTCTATGGAACAGGATGGCTTGACCAGGGTACTCCAGGGCTCAACCGTTGTTGAGGAAGTCTGGAGAGTGACGAAGGAGTAGTCAGGTCTTAGCTACCAGCATTCATAAAACTAATTACAGCCCGTACGATTGCATACGCCAGAATAATAATTATGAGACCGATTATGGCATTAATTATGCCCTGTTGCCCTTTTTTAGCGTTATCGGCATTACCGCCGGCTGTGAGGTAAGTAAAACCGGCATATACGAGATAGAAAAAAGCAAGAATCCCGGCGATTATCGTGATCCATTGCACGATGTCCGTTAGGAAAGCATTAAAACCACCGCCTTCGTATGTCTGAAACCTTAGTTTGCCCCAATCTACTGCTGCCGCCTTTTCTACAAGATTCATACACCCTCCAATATTTATTTTAATAAAGCGTCTAAAAAGATCACCATCAATCTCGCAAATGCCACAACAGCCGTCCCGACGATCGACCAGATGAGAGTCTTTTTTGCGGTTTCCGCCTTGCTCTCGTCGCCAAAGGACGTGACATAAAGAATTGATGCATACAATATCATTATAAACCCAACCACCCCTGCCAAGTCAAGGGCTATGGCAATTATATTATTTAATCCATCCATTATGGTACTAAAATCAGCATCAGTTCCACCGAATTTAAAGATATCAGCCAAAGTCGGACTTTTTGTTTCAGCGTCAGCGGCGATTGCTTTTTGGACTAGATTAAACATCGAGGAAAAACCTTTGCTAATAAATAACCAATAACCAAGCATATTTGTTGGAGTTTGAATATTGAATATTGTAATTTAACTGGTTATTGTTTCTTGTATCTTGGGATTTTAGCTTATGGTGATTGTAGTGTCAGAATTTTCTTAATGATATCCACAACCGTTAGCATTGCGGCGTAGGAGAAGAAAGCAACGACTAAACCAATTATAGCAAAGGTTATGGCTTTTTTAGCTTTTTTAGTCTGATCTTCGTTGCCACCGGCGGTCATATATAGAATTCCTGCGACTAAAATGGCGATAAAGGCGATGATTCCTATGAAGCCCACAACCCATTTCCTGATTCGTTCCGCAAGTTGGATTATCGAGGTTATCGAAGATCCGGTTTTTTGCTCGGATGCTAAATTACCAAAATCAAGAAGATCCGTAAGATATGAGCTTGGTTCGTTCTTCTCGTTTAAACTTGGATCGGAATTAGTCAGCGCGACTTCAGCTCCGGCCACAGAATCGCCAATCGGATAGCCATCGGAATATCCTTTAATGGCGACCGTGTGATAGCCGAGTGACGAACCAGATGTATCCCATGAAAGGGAGTATGTTGAAAGTTGTTGAGGGTCGAACTTACCCTTAGGACTGCACGACCCAAAGTCCGATGGTATTACGACTGATTTTCTGCCGATACAGGCAAAAATATCGGCGCTGTTAATTTTATCATTCGGATCGGTAGCGCTAACATTGCTTTTCACATCAACTTTAATGTTTACGGGTGTACCGATTTCCGGAGAAGATGGAGAGGCGGATATTGAGAAATAATCACCTTCGCCTTTGGCAGTACCACCGTTGACCGAAGTCAGAGTTTGCAAACTACTCTCTAGCTTTTCAATGTTTGTGCCTCCGTCGGACGTGTCATCTGAATCATATTTATTGAGCATCACTGTCATTTTGTACTTTTGCGGGTAGGTTGTTTGGTATTCCGCGAGACCAGAGTCGCTCGGAGCCGGGTCGTAAGAGCCATTTAATATTGCATCCCATCCAAATTTTCTTTCAATGGTTGCATTGGGGTCAGAGAGATCAGGGGCAGAAATGCCGAAGGGACCGATAAGGATCGCCGGTTCGTTCGACTCTGTGGCGAGTGGTTTGACATAGAGCTTATATTTATATGCCATCCCTTCTTCGGGAGTGATTTTGCTCTGATCAATTTTGATCGTAAATTCATTGGCAGAAGTGGCGACGCCGTTCTCACTGCTTATAATTATCTCCGGCGGGTGCGAGAAGGTAATTGCTTGCCCTGTTTTTTCGCTCCAGTTGGCACGAATTAGATATTTTTCTCGGTGATCACTCAAGAAATTTATTTCGTCCTGGAGATCCACTCCGGCATCGGTCCAAACCGGAATCGCCGATCCTAGAACAAAATCCATACCCAGAAGCCACACAGAATCAGCTTTGGCGCCGAGGTAGTCGTCTGAAAGATTTAATTGCAAAAAGGAGTTGAAATTATCGCTATCATCGGCGATTTGGATTTCGCAATGTCCGGTCGGCTCACAGTACTTCTCTTGGGCTTTTTGAACATCAACATTATTTCGAGAAAGCGCTTCAAAAAACGGTTGAGAGGCGATGAGAACGTGATCTTTGTTGATATTGACTTCGTCCCAAGCATTCCAAGCGGCGGCGGCGTAGCGATCTTTGACAAGCTTTGCTAGCCGTTTTTCTTCGGTTGTACCGTTTGCGGAGAAATAATCATATGCCTGCTTCAGAAAATCCCAAGCGGGGCGGTTGCTTTCGCTGTCAACGGCCGGTTTGGGCCAACCGCCGACGGTTAAAACAAAGCAGGAGCTTTTATTAACCGGCTGACATTCGTATGTATCGTCATCAAAATACTCAACGTCATTATTGTTCTTATTGAAATTGGACAAATCTTGGGTAAAAGCGGAACCGGTTAATCCGGAAGCGACTATGCTTTGTGGATCGGCCCCGTTCAATCTGATCGAGGCAGTTAGCTGATTGTTAGTGTCGGCACCAATCTGATTGTTGGCAATTAAAAACCCTCCACCGGAGATCATCACAGTCAATACCGCGAATACGATCATTGCCTTAGAAAGAAATTTGGTTTTTGAATACACTGACATGTTTGTAGTGAACATCCACAGATTAGATTCACAGATTAACACTGATCTGTGTTATATCCGTGTGGCTATCTGTGTAGTTACATTTGTAATTTCGTTAAATCCGTAATTTAGTAGGGGGCTATGTCGTTCCTTGTGGCACTACTGCCGGAGGCAATTGCAGGACAGTCAGTATCAAGTAAATCAGAAGAAGCATGGCGAAGCCGGAAAGGGAGCCGATGATAATATCTTTGGCTTCTCCAAGAGCTGTCGGGTTGCCCTGCGAAGTCAAGTATTTATAGCCGGCGTAAATAATCATCAAAGTTGTGAGCACCGCACCTGCTTTCATTGCGAAAGAAAAAATCGCCCCCATGTATCCGACATAATCGGTAAAATCGGTCTTGAGTATCGGTTTGCCATCGGCATCATTCTCACCTGTTGGAACGCCAATACCTGTCTTAACGGCAAGCGCTGTTGATGGCAACAAGACAATGATCGAAGTTAGGATGTATTTGAAGTATTTGAGCATAACTATACGTTAAATTATTCTAATTACTCCTAATTACACTAATTGACCTAATCAATTCCCAAGCCCCAAACGTCAAACAAAGTGATAATATCCGTGCGGCGTAACCCAGTTGGGATTTTACCAAATTTGGGTTTATTTAGAACAATTAGACTAATTAGCGTAATTAGAATAATTGCACTTGTGTGCTACCAACTCTCTTTCCTCAAAAGTTCCGTAACCTTGGCGGCGGCAAGGTCAAGGGCGGTTTGGGTGTCTTGGCCTTGAGTTGCAACATTATTTATTACATCGTTGAATATCGAATCAACCGCTTCCGGATAGCGTCCTTTAACCCATGTGTGGGCCGTTTGAGCTTGAGTTGAGCCCAAGGAGCTTCCGCTATCACGGTCGATTGTCGGTTCAAAATCCTTCTTTTTCTTCGAACTTGATATCCCGATTGTCCTGGAATAAGAATCAGCCATACTAACCGAGAGAAGATTGACAACCTGCCATGCGACATCGGGATACCTCGATATGGCAGGCACGACGAAAGTATTGAACGATGCAAAATCTATCACTTTGTTATAATCTGTGCCGACTTGTGGGAATGGAGCGGTTTTGTATTTAAAATCGGGGTTTTTCTGGGCGATATAATTTGCAAGAGATTTGTTGGCAAAAATCATAGCAGTTTTCCCGGAAAGAAATGCATCAACATCGTTTGGCATTGAAGAACTCCATGTATAGTCGGGAGAGTTTGGGTCGGAAAAACTTTTGTAAAAATCGAGTGCTTTTTTACCAGGTGTTTCAGTGGTGCCGGCGGCGGTAGAAGAGGGAAGATTGAAAGTTGCCAGATCAATTTTTTCCGAAGTCATTGAAACATCATTTTGGAGCATCAAGGCATAAAGTAGTTTCTCCGAGACTGAGACGTTGTTCGAGGTACCAATCGCCGCTCCAGATCTAACAATATCGTTGCCGCTACGCTTCGTTACAAGTCTAATTTTTGAAACCAAATGATCCCATGTATCGAATGGTTGAGCGATAATTTCGCGGTTCGTTTTGCTTACATCACTAAATATTTTATTGTTCGCGTTAACTTCTTCTAGGGCGGTCTCGATAAGTTTTTCATTATAGAATATCATCAGGGTATCAACAGTTGGAGAAAGCGAATAGATTCTGCCATCAATAACGCCGGACTCTTTGACGGCTGGCACAAATTGTTCATCAAGATTTAGATCTTTAGTAAGCGAATCCGGCATAGAGGCGAGTTTGTCTTTGTGTCTGTAAACCCAATCGTTGGGGACAGCCCAAACATCGGGACCTTGAGCGGAAAGTATTGAGTTTAGCGAATCGTTTTCGTAGGAAGAATTTAAGGTTTTTTTAACATATTTGATCTCGTAGCCCTTTACGGTGCCGGAGAGGTCTTTGACAAAGGGCTTCCAGACATCTTCGTCGTCAAATCCCCAGATGGTGATAACTTTTGGCGCAGCTGGAGTTTTGCTTCCGAAAAGAGAACAGCCGGAAGTAGCGACTGCGATAAACACCAGAAGAACGACTAGAGAGATCGGTTTGAAAAAATTCATTTTTTCCCCTACCAAATTACGAATAATTTCCCGAAATTACGAATAATTTGTATTATTACCACCACGCCACTTCGTCAAGACTTCGCGGGGCAAGCAAATCCGAATGACAAAAATTCTAAAAGACGCGATGTTTCTATTGTACTACAAAACAATTAAGATTCAAATAAAAAAACAGCTTGACCACCACTGAAAATGCCACTGAAAGTCACTGAATACGACTTACGCAATCTCACTGTTTAGATTGCTTCGTCGATTACTCCTCGCAATGACATTGGTGGTGTTTTTGCGTAAGTCGTGTGAATTCCTAAACGACAGTATAAATGAAACGAAAATCACGAATCAAAAAATGCAACTTGTAGTGTTGCATCCCTGTATCTGCTGACAACTAGAAACTAGCAACTAGCGGCTGATCTCTATTCGTTAATCTTAATAGACTTGGTTTTGACCTTATCATCTTTTGGTATAGTAATTCTAAGAAGCCCATCTTTAAGAACCGCTTTAGCCTGGTCGGCATTGACGGCAATTGGCAGAACATAAGAGCGAGAAAAGGGTCCCCAATAGCACTCTTTGGTGAAATGTCGCTCATCAGCCGCGTCGTGCCCGGGAGTGCGCTCACCCCTGACGGTTACGACTTCGTCGGTAATGGAGATATCAACCTCATTTGACTTGACGCCGGCAATGGGCGCCAAAATATATACCGAGTGCTCATCTTGGTATACGTCAATAGCCAGCTGTCCTTCCAGCTCGCTGGCTTCAATTTCGTCTTTCCCCTCCTCCATAACCACCACTGAATTAAACCACTGAATATCACTCAAATATATGTAGTATACACATTATATAACTTCGGTATAATTAGTGCAAGAGATTACAGCGCATGAACTTGCTGTCTGAATATATTATAATACAGGTATATGAAAATTGTAAATATTTACCACATATTGGCAATGGAGTTTTTGGATATATTATTTCCAAAAGTGTGTATTGAGTGCCGCAGCTATGGCGGTGACGTTTGCATCGAATGCGTCAAAAAGATTGAGCGAGTGAAAACATCTACCTGTTTCTATTGCGGTAAAATAGAGAAAAACGGCTTGATTTGTGTAGGCTGTCGGGATAACAATGATACAAATATTACAGGCATCATCACCTCAACGATTTATGAGGAGGGGCCGACAAAGGAGATGATACATTATCTAAAGTATTGCGGTTACCGTGATCTTTCGGAGATGCTAGGAGAGTTAATTGTCGAGAGATTGAAATACTCGATAATCATCAAGGGCGCGGTAGTAGTTCCTGTGCCGATGCACAAAAACAGAGAGATCGCGCGCGGATACAATCAAGCCGAGCTTTTAGCACGATACGTATCGAAAGAGCTGAATTCACCAGGCGGGCTAGCGCTTAAGCGAACGAAGGATAATCCACAACAGATGAAACTCAAACGCGGAAAACGCTTGGAGAATATTAAGGGGAGCATCGAATGTATTGATCTAGAACTTGTGAAAGGGAAATGTGTACTATTAATCGACGATGTCGCCACAACTGGCGCAACACTCTCGGAGTGTGCGAGGGTATTGAAAGATAACGGGGCAAAAAAAGTCTGGGGAGCGGTGGTTGCGAGAGGATAGTAAATAATCAATAACCAAGTAACAATTTCCAGTTAATAACCAAATCTCAATAACCAAACGGATACTTGCTGGAATTTGAATATTGGATATTGGAATTTAACTGGTTATTGTATCTTGTATCTTGGAGCTTACGAGTAGCTTTGCTACTCGTTAAACATCACGCCATGCTCGGCCCTGGCGTAGTCGTCAAATATCTCTTCCCGTGAGAACCAGTGTGCGATTTCGTGCTCCGCCTCTTCTTTGTTTTCAGAGGCATGAAGGATATTTTTAATCGCTCTTTTCTCAAGATTCGCAGCCGCAGGAGAGTCAACAGAAAAGTCGCCCCTGATTGTTCCTATCTCTGCTTTCGATGGAAGGGTGGTGCCGGCAATTTTTCTAACCATATCTATGGCGTGGATTCCCTCGATAATCATTGCTACGACCGGAGCTTCGTTTAGGTAATCGACAAGCCATCCACGAACCATTTCCCCGGCTTCTTTTCTATCATCTGTCCCCATCAGCTTCTTTGGATCAATTCCGTATTCCTTGAAAACATTGAACCCTTTATCGCCAAGACGGCCTATCCACTCCTCATCTTTTGGATAATGCTCATCAATGTGCTCGAGCGAAGGTTTAACCATTTTCATGGCAACCACCTTAAGCCCTCTTTTCTCGAATCTGGACACCACTTCGCCGATCAAACCCCTCTGCACTCCATCGGGCTTTACCATCACAAACGATCTTTCGTAAGCAGGACCTTTTTGTTTTACATTTTTTCCCATGTTAACTTCTCCCGATTTATTAACTTTATGTTATCAATAATCTATTAAGATTAAATCCCAATATACAATATCCGAATTACAACAATGGTTGTTTGGTTATTGATAATTGTAGTTTGATTATTTACTGGTTATTGGTGTTTGGTTATTGGTTATTAAAGGTGCAATTTTGTCTTTACTGACCCTTGGTCCTATTGCCGCGGCGTAGAAATCTTTGATATATTTATTGGCCACTATCTCAACATCTTTGCGGGTGATTGTGTCATACTTTTTCATAAGCTCTTCCGGCGGTTCAATTTTCTCTTCGATAAGTTCGGTCAATGCGTAATCTTCCGCCAAAAACTCCGAGTCTTCCATATCGATCGCGATGCTCCCTCTAAACATCTCTTTGGCGTTTAGAAGTTCACGATCATTTAGCCCCCCTGTCAATACTTTTTGATACTCGTTGACAATACTTCTTATGGCCAGATCCACTTTGTCGTTATCAACTCCGGCGCGGGTTGCGATGTAGCCGAAATTTCGGTAGTCGCAGTATGATGTCGAAACAAAATAGGCAAGCCCCAATTTTTCTCTTATATTATTGAACATTCTTGAGCTCATAGAACCGCCGATAATTTTTGCGAGAAGTTTGAGTGCGTACCACTCTTTACTTTCCGATCCAAGGACTTTGAATCCGATAACAATGTTTGACTGCTCCGTTTTTTGCTTTTTGACAACGATTCTTTTTCCATAAACTTTTTCGATCGCTCGTCTATTTAATGTCAAATCACTGGAGATAAATTCAAAATATTTTTCGATGAGTGCGACAATTTTATTTTCATTGTTAGGGATGCTACCGGCGATAGCAATAACGGCGTTTTCGGGGTAATAGTATTTGTCTTGATAGCTTTTAATCTTTTCCTTTGAAATCGCAGATATTGAATCTTTTCTGCCGATAATCGGTTTTCCGATTTTAGACTCGCCGAAGATAGCTTCTTCGAATAGTTCTTTAACTTTATCTTGAGGGATATCCTCGTAAGTTTTTAGCTCTTCAAGTATCACATTTTTTTCTTTTTCGATCTCCGATTCCGGCAAAAGAGGATGGAGAATATTGTCGGAGAGGAAATCAAGCGCTTGCTCAAAATGTTGGCTCGAAGCCTTTACATAATATGCGGTGTACTCTTTGCCGGTATATGCGTTGTGTTCGCCACCAATCGAATCCATATATTCGGCAACATCGTAGGGAGTTTTGCGTTTTTTGCTACCTTTGTATGTCATATGTTCAAAAAAATGGAAGATTCCGGCGATATCGTTAGTCTCATCAATTGAACCGGCCTTGAAGGCGATGAGAACTGTAAAAGCGGAGGTGCTGGCTCTTGGCACCAAAATAACTCTCAATCCGTTTGTAAGGACGATCTTTTTATGCATCACTTGATAATACTATCATAAAAAGTGATCGTTGAGGAGTAATATATCTATTACGCTCGCGATATCCAAAGTCTGTATAATCACAGTCAGATTAATCCCTTATGTTACCACACCCCACTTTGCTGAAGCTACGAGGGACAAACGAGTGTGGTGGAGTAGGGGGTGAATCGGGATATTGTTATAAAAGCTTAGATTTGATAATATCAGAGTGCAAGTTAAGGAAGGTTGCCCGAGTGGCTTAAGGGAACGGTTTGCTAAATCGTCGGTGGTCTAAAAGCCGCCACGTGGGTTCGAATCCCACACCTTCCGCCACCCCACGTCGCCCAACTCTGTGCAATGCGCTATGTTGGGCTATGCGGGGTGGTTGTGGGATTCGAACAGGGAAGGGGTCGGGAAACGGGAGTTTCCCGCGGAGGAAAAAAACAAAAACCGTGGGTTTTTGTAAGGAGAGGTAACGACGCTCGAAATCCCACACCTTCCGCCAAAATATTGACATGATGTTTATCATAAGATAAACTTTATATATGGAAAAAATAGTTGGATTAAGAGAGCTGAGAGAGAATATTGCAATTTATGCAAACCGTGTAAAAAGCGGCCAGAGCTTTGTCGTAATGAAAAAATCATCACCGCTTTTTCGTATCTCTCCCATAGAGGACGGCAACGATGCTTGGGAAGAGGTAGTGGATTTTACTAAAATCAAAAAAGGCGGTATCGAAATAAAAGAACTTATAGGCCGATTGTAGGGGGCAAATGGATAAGATCGAAAAAGCTTTACGCAAATTGTCTCCAGCGGAACGCAAAAGTATCAAGGCCGTGCTTCGGAAGATAATCAAAAGAGAAATTGAAGGACTCGATATTAAAAAGCTAAAAGGCAGGGGTGATATTTTTAGGGTGCGAAAAGGTAACATCAGAATCATTTATCGGGTAAACAATGGAGAAACCCATATATTGAACATATCCAGGAGGAACGAACAAACTTACGATTTATAACTTCTCGACTACGCTCGAAGAAAATGGAGAGGTCGCATAGTGGTCTAGTGCGCCTGTCTTGAAAACAGGTAGGGCCTCACGGTCCTCGTGGGTTCGACTCCCACCCTCTCCGCCATGTACCGCGGCAAAATCAAAGATTTTGACCTGGTACATGGCGACGCCATCTTTTTATTATGTTTATGTGCTATTATCCTTTAAGGATAATAAGTTTTACATTGGATCTACCCCCGACCTCAAGAGAAGATTGAAGCAACATTCGAGCGGGCAAGTTGATTCAACCAAGAATAGATTACCTGTAAAAGTAATATTTTATGAAGCTTATCTGAATAAATATGATGCTTTTAGGAGAGAGGATTATCTTAAATCTTCAAAAGGTAAAACTGCATTGAGAAATATGCTTAAAGAGCATCTGAAGACAAGGTGAATCTTTCAGCTTTGCAACGATTTGGAGGGGTGCCCGAGTGCATCGATTGGAAAATGGTATAATGTTTCTGGAGGGTAATGGTTGAAGATAAACCAAAAACCAATATCGACATCAATCCCGAAGACAAGTCGGTGTTTTCTTGGTCTGCCCATGAATTCCCAAAATATTCAAAAAATGCATTATGGTATTGGCTTTTCATACTAGCAGGTTTAGTATTAGTCGCTTTCTTTGTCTGGCAGAGAAACTGGGCAGGGGCAGGGCTTGTGGCGGCGGCGATATTTGCAATTTTTGCCCAGGCTAGGATTTCTCCGAAAGCTGTTAAATGCGAGCTGTACCGGAGCGGAATTGTTGTCAATGAGAAAGCTTATCCTTACAATCAGCTAAAAGCGTTTTGGATTATAGCCGGTGAGCATTCGGTGGTGCGTTTTGAGCAAACAGGAACTCTAAAAAGCCAGATTAATGTTCCAATATCCGACGAAGATCCGGAGCAGGTCCGCCTCTTTTTATCAAAGTTTTTACCCGAAGACGAAAAGCGCGGCGAAGATGTGACCGATGTTATACAGCGCTGGCTTCGTTTCTAAATTTGTGCTAACATTGTGGGGATATTTTTGATATGTAATTTGATTTTGTGCCCGTAGTTCAGTGGATAGAACGTCGGCTTGCGGAGCCGAAGGTCGGAGGTTCGATCCCTCCCGGGCATACCAAATGGCTTCCCAACCAAAGCGTCGGGGCAGTGGATACCCGCCGAAAGCTAATCGCATTCTGGCGGGCTCGCCAATAATGCAAAGCTTTGGGCGAGGAGCATCAGATTGCGGTCCAGGAGGCCGCAGGTCCGATTCCTGCCGAGGGTACCAATATCAATTATTCTAATTACACTAATTATTCTAATTAACCTAAAGAAATCCCAAATAACAAAAACCAAATATCAAATAAATCACAAATACCAAACAACATAGAATAAAATTGGAAACTGGAACTTATTTGTTATTTGATGCTTGAGATTTGGTGCTTGATCCGCCTCGGCTTCGACTTGGGAGAGACGGGTTAGAGCAATTAGTGTAATTAGGAGTAATTAGAGTAATTTCCATGTATTTCCTCGCTTTTACATCATCACTTTTTCTCTCAATAATTATTACCGGCCTGGCCAGAAAAGTCGGTTTTAAGTTTAGGTTCTACCAAAAACCACGTAAAAGAGATATCCACAGGAAATTGATTCCAAGGATTGGCGGTATCGCAATATTTGTGGCATTTCTCATTGTCTCCGCGATTTTAATTTACATCTTTCGCGACGATTATTTTACGGGCCGGCTTTGGAAAAAGGCGATAGGATTGCTCGCTGGCGGAGCCATAATCTCGCTTTCGATGCTTTGGGACGATATCCGTGGTCTAAAACCATGGCAGAAGTTTGCCTTCCAATTTTTAGCCGCCTTCGTTGTTATCGCATCGAGCTCGGGGATTGATTATCTTTCGAACCCATTCGGCGAGAACGTCAATCTCAACTCAATTTATATCCCGATAGCGACTATTCATGGCGTTACTTATCACTTTTCGCTAATATCTGATCTTCTGACTCTGATCTGGCTGGTTGGGATGATGAATGTCATCAACTTTGTCGATGGAATAGACGGACTGGCGGCCGGTTTTTCGACCATTGCCGCCCTGACGATATTCCTTCTTGCATCATCGGTAGCGGTTTCACAGCCCGGTGTTGCGCTTGTAGCCATCACTTTAGCCGGAGCGGCTGCCGGATTTTTGATCTGGAATTTTCCTCCGGCAAAAATATTTATGGGGGATTCCGGCTCGATGTTTTTGGGTTTTACTTTGGGGGCCTTGACTTTGATCTCCGGCGGGAAATTGGCAACAGCTTTTTTGGTCCTGGGTTTTCCGATAGTCGACGGGTTGATTGTCGCCATTGGCCGCGTGGTACGAGGTAAAAATCCCTTTACCACGCCAGATAAAACCCATCTGCATCACAGATTTCTGGAAGCCGGTTTCTCTCCAAAATTTGCCCTAATTTTTATGTATATCATTGCCATCGCTTTCGCATGGGTGGCCCTGCGTTCATCGACTTCGAATAAACTGATCGCGGCAGGAATCTTAGTCGCGTTGCTTGCGCTGATCATCTTTGTGCTTAATAGAATTAGGAATTATCGAGAGCGGGTTAAGAAGCAAGGATTGTGACCATCCGCAAGCCGTCGACGATGCTGTAAAAACCGCTTCCGATCGGAGGAGTTTGGTGATATAATTTATGCAGAATCGGGACAATAACAGACTTTCATTGCTTCGTAAATTTCATAGTTATAAAATATTCATTGTCAGAGATAAGGAAAAATTAAAAAAAGAGAGGCGTTGACCTTTCGGTTTAGCCTCCCTTCGTGAGAGGCGTCGCAATATGACACGTAGTCATATGGTCGTGTTCTCTCTCATGATGTTTCTATCTTATCAAAACAAAATCATTCTTGTCAAGGGCGCGAAGAGTAACTGCTCATTTGTCATTGCGAGCCGTCGAGCGAAGCAAGAGGCGTGACAATCTAGATTGCTTCGGAGTACCTCACAATGACAGGCAAGAGTGAGTAGTTACCGCGGAGAGAAATTCAAATTATCATGTCCAAGGAATTCACATTCAACGGCCAGAGACCGGACGAGTCGGTTGAGGAGGTGGTGAAAAATCATCCCTATGTTTTGTTTTTCCCGGGGCTAAAAGCGGTAGTGCTTCTTGCAGTTCCCGTCGGAATATTTATCTTTTACGGTGCAAACATCGTTTTTTCCGTTGCCACTTTTTTGTGCTTAATTTTAGCGTTCGCAATATTCGCCAAGGCCTATTATATTTACTCCGCAAGCGTACTCATAGTAACCAGCGAGAGAATACTTTATTTGGATCAGCTTAATTTTTTCAAAAGAAAAATAATCGAGTCCGAGCTTAATAAAGTTCAAGATATAGCTTCCAGCACGGAGGGAATGGTAAAAACCACATTGAACTTCGGAGATCTAATAATCCGCACAGCCGGTGCCGGTCAGGGAAATGAGATCATAATCAAAAACATCTCCGATCCATACTCAATCCAGCAAGAGATAACGAAGAGGATAAGATGAACGAAGCCCCCAAGCCACCTGCGGAAGACTTACAAGGGGTCGAAACATTCTCTAGTCACGAGAGCAGATTTGGCGATAAAGAAAGAATCATCGAAGCAATGGTCGATGGAGATGTCGAAGTGCTTGGTGATATCGAGGATGTGGTTGATGGGATAGAGGTACATGCCAACGAGGTGCAAATTACGCGCATTCAGTACCAAAACATTAACACTGTTCAGGTAGTCAAAGTGAAGTCTGGCGAAGAGGGCGAGCTACTGTGTATATTTAAACCTCAAGACGGTGAGAGCGCAAGAGTAAAAGACCAATATCACATTGAGAATTTTTACCCTCGAGAATGCGCTGCCTATTTAGTTTCAGAACATTTCGGGTTGGATGTTGTGCCACCGACAGTTATAAGAGAGGTCGATGGTCGCTTGGGAGCCCTCCAATTATTTTTGTCTCATGACCAATATGCTGATTATGCAGAGATATTTGGAATTGTTCAAACCGATGAGGATTGTGAAAAATTATCTCAAGGGAATGATTTCCAAGCCATTGCAGTATTGGATTGGGTAATCGCAAATGCCGATAGAAATCCAAGAAATATGATGTTCAATGCCGAGCAAACTGATGAATTATTCGCTATTGACCATGGTGTTATCCTGAACGGTATCGCTTTTACGGATCATGCTTTGCGAGGGCCGTTAAGGTCATTGACTTGGAACAATCCGACAGAAGAACCGGTAGAGGTTGGATTACCCGCTTCGTTGGTTGGAACACTTAAAAACGGTTACGAGCGCAGAGAGGAGCTGACGCGCGTATTAATTGAAAGAGTCGACGGCCCAGAGGGTATCTCCGAGGAGGAAATTGAAGCTATGTGGCGGCGGGTTAAATTGATGATAGATAAAAGCGTCTTTTTATCTCCGAAAAATTATCAAGAAGCCACAGGCAAATCATTGAGTCATTTGGAGTCGGGTTTACCGGATTGATAAATTATTCTTTTCAACCAGCTCCGATAACTTTTTCTTAAGCACTTGTGAGATTTCGACTTTGTTTTTAATTCTCATATCTCTATAGCCACTGCCGTTGTTGGGGACGCGGATAATAACGGGGGAAGGGCCGGGGTTTTCAGTCAAGATTGATTTGATCTCAAGAAGTATTGATTTATCGGAGTGCGGTGGCACGCTGATGGTCAGAGTTTTTGGATTGTCATCTATCGGTGGTTTATCATACTTCTTTTCAACTTTGTCCAAATACAATTCTTTCTTAGCGCCTCCGTTGTAGCCGTTTCTGCTGTATCCATTGCCATTGCCGTTTTTACCCCAATTCCCTCTCGTTTTTTTTGGACGAGGAACAAAATCAAGAATTTCTTGCTGTTCGGCAATCTCGTAAATTGCTTCCGAGAGAAGCTTCGGTGTGCCGTCTTTGAAATTGATGTAGCCATCGACAGCAACTATTTTATCGGGGAGCCATATCTCGCTGGTTCCAGCTAAGAGTTTCGGGAAAACCAAAACTTCGAGATTTGCATTTAGGTCTTCAATCTTTGCAAAAACCATATTCTGATTTGAGCGTGTGAGTATCTTTTGAATAGATGTGATAATGCCGGAAATTCGCACAAAATCTCCCTCGTGCTCCGCGGTCACTTCGGAGATTTTGATAGTTCGATGCGGCTCGATAATATGCGAGATGCCAGCAAGCGGATGCTCGGAGACATACATTCCCAAAAGTTCCCGTTCCCAAGAGAGGCGCTGTTTTTTGTCAGCCGGCTTTGCCTGCTCGAATTCGATTTTGGCGGTTTTAAACTCCTCCGCTTCACCGAAAAGGGAATCCTGTCCGGAGGTTTTTGCTCTTTGCGTCACTTGAGCGTATCCCAACATTTTATCAACATTGTAAAGAAGTTCTGCGCGTTCTCCCAAATCATCGAGCGCTCCGGCCATTATCAACGATTCGAGTGATTTTTTGTTGATAACTTTTGGTCCCAAACGGGTGATAAAATCCTCGATATCTTTAAAAAGTTTTTTCTCTTTTCTCTCCTCGACAATTTCTTCAGCCACCTGTTCTCCGACATTTTTAATGGCCGAGAGTCCGAAGCGAATGTTTTCGTTTTCCTTGACGACTCCGAAATCAACAAATGATTCGTTGACCGAAGGAGGCAAAACCTTGATCTTCATCCGTTCGCACTCGCTAATACAAATCGCGAGTTTATCCAAGTCGGATTGCTCCGAGGTCATAAGAGCGGCCATAAACTCGGAGGGATAGTGGGCTTTGAGATAGGCTGTTTGATAAGCTATCAAGGCATAGCAGGCGGCGTGGGATTTGTTGAATGAATATTGAGCAAAATCCTGCATCGAGTCGTAAAGGCTCTCGGCAATTTTTCGATCAATATTATTCTTAACGCATCCCTCGATAAACTCTTTTCCGACCTTTTTCATTAACTCTTTTATCTTTTTACCTGTCGCTTTGCGCAGGGTATCGGCCTGGCCACCGGTGAAGTTCGCCATATCTTTGGAGAGTTGCATTAGCTGTTCCTGGTAAACGATAATTCCGTAGGTGTTTTTAAGCGCCGATTCTGCCGTAGGATGCGGGTAGTTGATCGGCTCGCGGCCGTGTTTTCTTGCAATGAAGGAGTCGATAAACTGCATCGGGCCGGGGCGATAAAGAGCGACCATGGCGATTATATCTTCAAAAACCGAGGGTCTAAGATCGCGAAGATAGCGTTTCATACCATCTGACTCCAGTTGAAAAACTCCGGTAGTATGAGCTTGAGCTAAAAGCTTGTAGGTCCCAGAATCATCAAGCGGGAGAGCATCGATATCTAAATTCGTATCTTTTGTCTTTCGAATAATCCGCAAAGCGTTTTGGACAATGGTGAGGTTGGCGAGACCCAAGAAATCAAATTTTAAAAGCCCCAAGTGCTCAAGCGGGTTCATCGAATACTGGGTAATAGTCGCAAGATCCCCCTTTGTGGCGCCCTGCAAGGGGCAGTAGTGAGTTAATTTCTCCTTGGAGATAACGACACCGGCGGCGTGCATCGAAGCGTGCCTAACCACGCCTTCGAGCCGTTTGGCGATCTCGATACATTTTTTGACTTTAGCATCGGTGTTAACAAGCTCCTTGATCTCAGAAATATTTGTAAGCGCCTGCTCAAGGGTTTGGCCGAAGGGGATCAGTTTGGCAATGGTATCGACTTCGGAGTAGCTCATCGAAAGTACCCTGCCGACGTCGCGTACCGCCATACGGGCGGCCATAGTTCCAAAAGTAATAATCTGGGCAACATGGTCGCGTCCGTATTTTTTAGCTACATACTCCACCACTTCGTTGCGGCGAGAGTCGGCGAAGTCTGTGTCGAAGTCAGGCATGGAGATTCTGTCCGGATTTAGGAATCTTTCGAATAGAAGCCGATATTTTAGCGGGTCTAGCTCTGTAATATTGAGAGCGTAAGCAATGATTGAGCCGGCGCCGGAACCCCTGCCGGGTCCAACCGATATACCCTGATCTTTGGCCCAGTTAATGAAGTCGGCAACTATTAAAAAGTAGCCCTGATATTTCATGGCCGTTATAACGCCGTACTCGTATTGAAAACGCTCCCAGATCTCCCCGGTTATTTTCAGATCTGACGCTTCAATATCGTTTCCAAGTTTTTCGGTATCGACACTCCCGCTACCGTATTTTTTGTTTAAGCCCCTATATGTTTTTGCCAAAAAATGGTCATCGATTGTTTCTCCATCCGGTATTGGAAACTCCGGCATTAAGATTCCTCCGAGTTCAAGTCTGAGATTACATTTTTGAGCAATTTCTTGCGTTACTTGGGCTACCTCCGGATGATCGGGAAAGGCGGCTAGAATGTCCTCTTCGGAAAGCATTGAATAGTCGTCGTCGCGCATAGACATACGATCTGTTTCATCCATAAGCCGTGTGGTTTGAAGGCAAATTAGGGCATCTTGGGCTTCCCTGTCGTCGGCATTTACATAGTGGATATCGTTGGTGGCGATAACTTTGAGATCTAGTTTGCCTGCAAGTTTAAAGATCAATTTATTGGCTTTATCCTGATTCTCGACGTGCGGATGTTTTTGAACCTCAAGATAAAAATTTTCTTTGCCAAAAATATCAATATACTCCTCTACTGCTTCTTTTGCTTTGTCAAAATCCTCAATAATCTTGCGCGGAACTTCGCCTTGCATGCAGGCGGAGGTGGCGATTAGGCCAGCGGAGTGTTTGCGAAGCAATTTTTTATCGACTCTGGGCTTGTAATAATATCCCTCGAGGTGGGCTATGGTTGTCAGTTCTATTAAATTTCTGTAACCGGTCTCGTCTTTTGCAAGGAGAATCAAATGATACGGATGAGCATCGACTCTGGGAACCTTGTCATGAAGAGTCCTGGGGGCAACATAAACTTCGCAACCGATTATCGGTTTGATCTCGGCTTTTTCGCACTCCTCGTAAAACTCAATTGCTCCGTGCATTACCCCGTGGTCGGTAAGGGCGAGCGAGTTCATACCCAATTCTTTCGCCCTATTCACAAGATCGGGAACTTTCCCCATCCCATCCAGCATCGAATAGTGGGAGTGGGTGTGAAGATGAACGAAGTTGGATTTAGGTTGTGTTTTTTCCTCCATGCTTTGACATATCCTAAATAAATGTTAAAATTACTTGGGACTGACTTAACACCTTCGATAGCTTATAGGTTACCCGCCTGCATCGCATGGTGCGAAGCAACTTCGGACAGGTAGCTTCTTAGCTTTTTAGAATTTTGATCATTAGGGTTTGTTTCGAATTTCGATATTCGAATTTCGGATTTGTTTGTTGGTGATTGGGATTTGCAAAAATGAATTACTGTTTTTGCTTGGGTCGTGAACAAAAAATAGCGCTGGCTGAACTTGAATCCGTTTTGCGCCGTTTTTGTTTTGATTTCGAAGAACTTAATTTAAGTTTAGATGGAAATTGCGCCATCATCAACATTCAAAATAAGTATGATGATGAGGTGGCAGGATTGATTGAAAATCTGGGTGGGACATTGAAAATTTACAAAATTGTTGCGCCTGGGGATAATAAACTTAGCAATCAAATTGCTTCGCTCATTGTTGATAAGTTTAGGGGATCAAAGATTAATTTTGGGATATCAAATTATGCGGGTGAGAGATTGGGGCAGGGTTTGGGGGCGAGCATTAAAACGAATCTTAAATATCGAAAAGTTAACTCAAGATACGTAAAGCCGAAAGAAGGTGAGATACTTTCGTCTGCAGAAAGCTGGCACAATATCATAAAGAAGGGGGGGATAGAATTCGGTATCATTACCACCACGGAACTGTGCCACGGAAAGGACACGGAAGAATCAAAATCCGAATATTGGATATCGAAGCACGAAACAATATCGAATGATAAAAATTCTAAAAAGCTAAGAAGCTACAACCTAAAAGCTGTGGGCGTCCTGTTGGCGGTTTCGAATCCGGACGAATGGGCGAAGAAGGATTTTGGGAAACCAAGAAGCGATGCAAAAAGCGGGATGATGCCGCCAAAACTTGCACGCGCGCTCGCGAACATCGCTTGCGGGCAAGCAATGATCAATAATCAAGATACAATAACCAAACAAATTACAAATCCCAATGACCAAATTCAAAACGATCAGTGTAGATCAGTGGATAAGATCAGTGGTAGTGTTTCCCCCATTATTTTCGATCCTTTCTGCGGATCGGGCAATATTCTTATCGAAGCGCTTGATATGGGATTTTCCGTTGCGGGGAGTGATATTTCGGAAAGAGCAGTTGAGGACACGAGAGCCAATTTAGAGTGGCTCCAAAACCGTCAACCGTTGACTGTTGACCGTCAACCGAAAGAAGCTCCTGAAGCTCACGAAGCCTTAGAAGCTAATAAGCCAAGAAGCTACGACCTAAAAGCTATTGATGTGTTGGATGCGGCCAAGGCAGATTTTTCAAAACTACTGATGATTGACGATAAACGGTCATCGGTAAACGATCAACGATCAACGGTTGTCGTAACCGAGCCGTATTTGGGCACTCCGCGCAAAGAAAAATTGTCGGCGGAAGAAGCGATGAGGGAGATCGAAAAGTTAAAGCCGCTCTATCTCGGATTTTTAGAGAATATTTACCGGCAAAAAGATACGATCAATCTAAAATCCATCTGCATCGTTTTTCCCTTATTCGGGTTGTCAAATGGCAAGAACATGAGTTTGCTTAAAGAATCTATTGACGAGATCAGAAAAATCGGTTATATTGTTCCCTGTGCACCTCTAAAATATGGACGAGAACATCAAATTGTTAAAAGGGAAATCATATTTTTAAATCCGAAATCCTAAGCACGAAATCCGAAACAATAGTAAAATCCGAATAATAAATGTTTTAAACATTAGGATTTAAAAAATTATAATTTGTTTCGAGATTCGAGATTCGAATTTAGAATTTACTCCGAAGGAGTCATGTGGCTCATAAAAAAGCTGGTGGAAGTACAAGATTGGGGAGGGATTCGAAGGCGCAACGGCTGGGCGTTAAGGTTTATGGCGGGCAAAATATAAATGCAGGCGGGATTATAATTCGTCAGCGCGGGACAAAATATCATCCGGGAGAGAATGTGGGAAAAGGGAAAGACGATACTTTGTTTGCGCTGAAGCAGGGAGTGGTGCAGTTTCGGGAAAAGCAAGTTGTAGCATTCACGGGCAACAAGAAGGTTAGGATGTTCGTGTCTGTGGTGGGAGGCTCGTAAACCGTTAATCGGTTACGATGCCCGTTACGTCTGCCTATCGGCAGACAGGTCTGACGTCAAACGTCTTACGATCCGGGCTTCGTTACCGCAAGACGCTCGACGAACTTAGCTTTCGGCTCAAGATGGGGAACTTGAGCCGGCCGCTAAGTCGAGATGCTTGCGAGCCGGCACTTGCGCCATAGGGAGGCTGTTTATGTCTGACAAGGTCTGCCCACACTGCCAAAGCGAAGTCGAGACGCATCCGAGATGCACAATGTGCCGGCAGGTCGCCGACAACAGGGCTCGGAAGCGGGTCGACGAGAGGCTGAGGGAGGTGAGGCGGGCACTGTCGTAGTTGCGGCAAGGATCGCGGCACTGGATCGCACCACAGTTCACATCAGGTCGTATCACAAGGGAGGCGACGTTAACGTGCCGTCTGCGACGGAAGCAGCGACCGGCAAGGTCGCGCAGAGCCCGGCGGCGAAGCCGCTTAGCGCAGAAGAAGCCGCGGAAGTCGATCGTCGGTTAGCGACGGAGTTACGGCGTGTGTTCAACGAATGCCAAGCCGCCGCGGACGAACTGACTGGAGTCTGCGCCGCGTCTTCCTGATCAGGAGGCTCACTCGAGTGCCCCCTGGTCAACGACTCAACCAGCCGAGGGTCTGTTCCCGCCTGCCTGCCGGCAGGCAGGGAAGCGGGCCTCTGGCGAAGATGTACCAGACGTACCGGTGGGTGGTGGACTTACGTTCTGCCACCCCCCACCAGTTTCAGTTGCTAGTTATTAGTTGATAGTAGCTAGTAATTCAAAAAAATAATAACTGAAGACTAGCGACTAATAACTATAAACTGATAATATTCGTCATTGGCCATTAGTTCAATTCGTTATCCTTAACTTGAAGATATGGAAGAAATTCTCACAAAATACATGAAAAAGAACATTCCCGATCTAAGATCGGGTGATACTATTCGTGCTCATATAAAAGTCGTGGAAGGTGCTAAAGAGAGAATCCAGATATTCGAGGGATTAATTATTGCCGTAAAACATGGCAAGGGGCTCGATGGTACATTTACAGTCAGAAAAGAGTCATTTGGGGTTGGAGTTGAGAGAATTTTCCCCTTGCATTCGCCTAGAATCGTAAAAATTGAAAGAATAAAACAATCAAAGGTTCGAAGATCCAAGCTATATTTTATGCGTGAACTCACCGGCAAAAATGCACGGCTTAAAGAGCTAAATCGCGACTATATGATGTGGGAGGAGCCGGAAGCGGAAGAAGAGATCAAGAAACTCGAAGAAGAAGTAGCCAAAGAGGCGGAAAAACACGCCGCAGAAAAAGCGGCCGAAGACGCAGAGCTGGAGAAAAAGGCAAAAGCTCTGGCAGGGGATAGGATAAAGGGAGAGAAAGCTGGGCAGAATACAGCCGAAGAATAAAGATAAAAACTGAAGAGCCGAAGAAGGAATAAGGAATTAGGAATAAGGTACATTGAATTAAGTCTTAAGCCGTAAGCAGTATTGGTCAAGTTATAAATAGTTGTCATTTCGAGCCGAGTCGAGAAATCTACAAATTATCGGTAAACGGTCATCGGTAAACGGTTAACGAAAATGCCCGAGCAACGCGGGGCATTTTTTGTTATGATTGAATTATGATAATTGATCAAGATAAGCGGGGATTGGCGAGAGAGCTATTCGCAAAAGGATGTATCAAATTTGGCGATTTTGAATTAAAACATGGATCGCATGCTCCGATCTATATCGATCTTAGGAGCGTGGTTTCCTATCCAACCCTTTTGACAGCGCTAGGGGAAAGATTGGGTAAATTAATGAGCAAGCTAGATTTCGATGTTATTGCGGGACTTCCCTATGCCGGTTTGCCGATAGCTTTAGCGACATCATTTGCCAGCGGATGGCCGATGATTTATCCAAGAAAAGAAATAAAAGATTATGGGACAAAGAAGAGAGTTGAGGGTGTTTATGTTTCAGGGCAGATTGCAGTTGTTGTTGACGATGTAATCACCGACGGCGGGGCGAAGTTGGAATTGATAGATCCTTTGCTTGAATCTGGTTTGATCATCCGCGATGTGGTTGTGGTTGTCGACAGGGGACAAGGTGGAAAAGAAAAATTGGTGGCGCACGGCTATAAGTTGCACAGCATTTTTACTCTTCGTGAACTAGTCGAGTTTTATCGCAAAGAAAGAATGACAACAGAACATGAATTTCGAATTGCAATCAAATATTTGGCTACTGTTGATCTAGCCAAGCCATAGCCGACCTTAACCCCACCTCCGAGGTGGGGGTACTAAAGGGTAATCTGGGAGCGGCAAAACAAAAAGAGGCCACGCATATAGCATGGTCTCTTTCGGTCTCACCTCCCTTTCTGCTATCCATCACCGATGTCATCGGGGATCGCTCTGAGTAGCCCCTCTCCGAACTGGTCTCCCAACAGAACTCGGTTGGGCTGAAGCTTCATCTCGAAGTCCCCGAGCTTATCTGTGATTTCGCAGAGGCTTCTCTTTCCGAAGTTGCGGATCGAGATCAGTTGCTCCTCGGTCTTGCCCGCAAGTTCGCCCAGAGTATCTGCATGAGCAAGCTTGAGGCAGTGGTATGTCCTTACCGAGAAGCCCAACCGCTCGATCGGTGTGGCGAGTAGGCCGCGAACTTGCTCTGCCTCATCGCGTACTCGTTGTTCCCCCCTGCGGCACATCACTTGTCCCAGGGCTTTGCGGAAGTCAACAAGCTCGGGGGGCGCGCACGACAGCACCATCTCGGCGATGCGCAACCGCTCGGCTTCATCGCGGGCGTCTTCCTCGGATTCGGCCAGCTCACGGATCACTTCGACCAACATCCCAATCAATCGTTGCATGTTATGTCACTCCTCGCGTTTCAGCCCGCCGGCTGTGGTTTGTCTGGAACCGGTGTCATTACACTGGATTTGATATCCCATTGCGGAAGTCACAAAACCCAGCGTAACTACACAGTATAGCAGATTAATTGATGGCTGTCAAGTACATTCTTTGACAGCCATCAATAATCGGAGTATAATAGGTGGTAGATAGCATAAAATTAATTAATAATAATGAAGAACTGATAACTGATAACTGATAACTAGCGACTAGAGACTAGAAGCTGGAAGGGAATTATGAACAAAGGAATTACATCAAAACTTGAAAGCATTGGGTTTTCCAGACAGGATGCGGAGGTTTATTTGGCGTTACTAAAAAGAGGCGAGTCGAGGGCAGGTGAGATTATCGAAGAGACATGCTATCACAGAGAGATCGTCTATTCCGCGCTGGGAAGACTCGAACGAGACGGATTGGTGCAATCAATCACAAAAAAAGGAATTAAATATTTCCAAGCAGCGAAGCCAGAGAAAGTGATAGATAAAATTAATGAAAAGGCAGATATTGCAAAAAAGCTTCTACCGACGCTTGAAAGTATCTACAAAGAAATCCCACTTGCAATTCAGGTTTTTGAGGGATCGGGAGGGTACGAGGAAGTACAAAAAGACATCCAAGTATCATTAAAAGATAGAGATCGATTCTTCGTTATCGGTGGTGCAGGCGATGCTTGGTACAAGGTGACAGAGCCGTATTATAAAAAATATCAAAAATTATTTCTGAAACGCGGAATTCAGATGCTGACGGTAACATCAATAAAGGAGGCGGAGGGCATCGCCAAACACGAGGACCCGAGGGTGAATCCGATTAGAGTCATGCCAAGCAACTTCTCTGCACCATCATCAACTCTTTTTTACGCCGACAAGGTGGTAATTCAGGTTTTTGGCGAGAGCCCGGTGGCGATAATGATCCGCTCGAAAGCGGTATCCAATGCTTACAAAAAGTACTTCGAGGCTCTCTGGAACATCTCAGAGGAATTTGAGTATTGAACCAACCCAAAGTACACCTACGAGGTGTACTTTAGGGGTGAATCTGATCATATGTACACCAAATCTTCCCACCTCCGAGGTGGGGGTACAAAAGGGTAATCTGGGAGCGGTAAAACGAAAAGAGACCACGCACATCACGTGGCCTCTTTCGGTTTCACCTCCTTATTATTGTTTTCAGCATCGCTAGGATTTGCGCCGTTTCTTGTGGCGCTCTTTCCAAGCGTGCTGTCTTTCGAACACTTTCACACGTTCCCAGCGCGCCCCAATCTCCTCAAGCCAGTTCTGGGCGAACTCTGCAGCGAACTCGTAGGTGAGTTCCCCGATGACGCAGCCTTGTGCGAAGTCGTATACATAGACGACCTTAGGTGCGAACAGCAGGTCGTAGGCCGGGTCAAAGTGCCCGGCGGGAGCAACGAGTGTCTGCAAGACGTTGCAGAGCACTAGGCTCCGAAAGACACCGTTCAGGACGGGGCGATCCGTCTGAAGATCGTCCCCGAAGTCCTTGGCTGGCTCGTTGGCGCTGAAGGCGTCGCCGCCTTTCACCGCGCCAGTGCCTCTCTTGCAGATCTGGTCGCTGAAGGCCTGCACAAAGTCGCAGACCCATTCCGCTCGCTTGTGCCATGTCTTCCGCGCCACAATACCGTCTTGTAGCGTGTCATGGTCGAACCGAATGGCTGTCAGTCCGTACTTGTGCATGATATCCATACCAGTCTCCGCGTATTAGCCCGCCGGCGTTGGGTTTTTGCTTTACGACCGATGATCGATCGTAACAACCTAGTATAGCATAATGTTTGGTAATAGTCAATAGACTAGACTATAAACACAATGAATAATATTGAAGTAATAAGCACGGATATTGACAAAAGAGCACGTAATAAGATATAATGTAATAGAAACGTCTATATAATAGACTACAATATGGATAGAGAATTACTTCTAAAAGATATCGGATTGAACGACAAGGAAGCCAAAACATATATGGCTATATTGGAGTTAGGAAAGTCGACAATCAAGCCGATATCTTTGAGAGCTGGAATCAAGCGGACATCAATATACAATTTTATTGATCACCTGGTCGAGCTAGGCATAATCTCGCAAGCCGAAATTAGGGGCAGAATGCATTACAAGGCAGAGGCGCCGGAAAAACTGCTAGAAATACAACAAGCGCGGCTCGAGCGGATAAAATCATCACTTCCAGAATTCTTAAGCGTCTTTAACTCAAATGTAAAAAAGCCAAAGATTCATTACTATGAGGGAGTAGAGCAGATTAAAAATATCGTCAGAGAGGAGCCCAGATGTCAGACGGAGGCACTCTATATTTGGCCCGGCGAAGATGTGACAGAGATGGTGGGCGGAGAAAAATTTATGACGGATATCAATAAACAGAGAATAGAGAAAGGTGTATTCATTAAATCTATTCGTTTTAGGGACAAGGATGTACCGTTTGAAACTTCATCTCACGGACTTGAAAACCTTCTCGAGATACGGTGGGCGCCGAGTGATATAAACATCAGCATCGGGATCGGGATATATGATACCGGAAAAGTTAGTTTCTTTAGCTCCAAAGAGGAGAATTTTGGGATTTTGATCGAAAGCAAAGAGCTCTACGATGCGATGAGGGTTTTCCACGATTTGCTCTGGGAAAAATCCACTCCTGCGAAGGTCGGTGAGGGATAGACCAACCCAAAGTACACCTACGAGGTGTACTTTGGAGGTTAATCGGGGCATGAGCAATGGACAGGACACAAAATAAAAAGACGGGGAGGGAGGGGGATCGCGGCGGGCAGATGGAATGACAAGCAGCATAAGTATTGACAAGTGCTTAAACCATACAATATAATGAAAGAGGTTACATAATAATGAAAGATAGTTCATAATATTGTATTATGAGAACAAAAAAGGGCAAAAATCTATCAATCGATAAAAAAATGCGTTATTCGTTGCATAATGAAACTTTTGCATTTCTAGCTGACGATCCATATGAAGAGTATTATGAAGCCCAGATTAAAAAAGCAACGGGCTTAAGCGCCGGTGGAGTCAATAGCGCCCTAAGGGATTTAGCGGAAACCGGTTTGATACTGAAGCGCGATATAGGGAAAATTAAGTTTTATAAATTTAATTTCGAAAATGCAGTCGGCAAACAATATAAAATTTTGTTAAATGTGGGAAGAGTCTGGCCTTTTGTATTTACTCAATTGGCGAAGTTTTCGGAGAGAATAGTCCTGTTCGGAAGTTTCTCGCGCGGTGAAAATTTACCCGATTCCGATATCGACTTATATATCGTATCAAGAGAAAAGAAAAAGATCATTAACATTATAACCATCAGTGATTATGGCGACAAAATGCAGCCGATAATTGTTACCCCAGCGGAAGAAATCACCCTAGATCAGAAATTAAAAGAAGAAATCGGCAAAGGAATCGTGCTCTGGGAGAAACAAAATGATCAGCTTTGACCAGTGCAGAAAAAAGGGCAAGATAGTCCGGTTTGTAAACGGACCGAATCTTGTATCGAAAGAAATAGAAACCGCTAGATATGATCTTGAATCAGCCGCAAAAAGCTTAAAAGAAAAGAATTACAAATGGTCAATTATTCAAGGTTATTATTCTCTTTTCCACTCGTTACGCGCGCTTCTATTCTCGAAGAGCTTCAATGAGCACAGCCACATTTGCTTGTTTGCGGCTGTTGAAAAACTCTATGACGAAGAATGCCTACTGTCAAGATCCGATTTCGACAACTTGCTGCGAGCGAAAAGTTTAAGAGAGGGAGCGGACTATAATTTTGATTCTAATGAAGATTCAGCTAATTACCTGATCGAGCTGGCAGATTATTTTGTTGTTAAAGTCGAAAAGTATTTAGACGCCAAACTTCGATCACAATCCTAGAAAAGATACTGGGACGTTGGAATCATAAGCTTGCTGGAGAAAAATGGATAAGACGCAGAATAAAAGTACAGGAGATGAGGGGGAGGAGATTGCGGCGGTGTATCTTGAGAAGTTGGGATACAAGATTTTGGAGAGAAATCTCAAGCTATTTTGCGGGGAGATTGATATACTAGCGCAGGATCATCGAACAATCGTCGTTTGCGAAGTGAAGACGGTGAAGGGAACCGGCTTCGGTCCGGCAAAAGATTTGGTGAGGTACAAAAAACAACAGAAACTACGGACTCTAGCTCGGGCGGTGGAACAACAGTATCCGAAATCCCCAGTTCGGGTTGATGTGATCGGGATCGAAAAATATCGCAACCCGCCGAAAATCGAACATTTGAAAAATGTAATATCGGGCTAGGAAAATCGTGGATAAAAAAATTTGCTTGTAGCAGTTTTGTAGCGTAAAATATGGTGCACATGGCGAAAGATTCATCGAAAAAAGAGATAACCATCAACGAACTTGCGAGAATGGTAGCGAGGGGTTTTTCTGATATGGCAGAGAGATTTGACCGTCTGGAATACAGAATGGACGCCCTCGAAAAACGTATGGACGCCCTCGAAAAACGTATGGACGCCCTCGAAAAACGTATGGACGCCCTGGAGGAAAGTGGCCGTTCGTTACGGTCTGAAATGTGCCAAAGATTTGATAAAATTGATAGTGAAATCAAAGAGGTCAAAGTGAGATTGGATAGATTGGAGAAGAAAACAAGAGATGATGATGACGCTTTGGTCGATATCGCTATCAAACATGAGAAACGAATAAGTTCGCTTGAACGAAAATTTCTTGAACTAAGGGCGAGATGATTGATTGGATCATATTCTGCGAATGTGGTAAATTGGTAGTATGATAAGGACTCGGTTTGCTCCGTCTCCAACAGGGGAACTTCATATCGGCGGTGCGAGGGCCGCCCTTTTCGCATATCTTTTTGCGAAGTCGCAATGTGACGACCATGAAATCGAACATATCGAGAATGCATTAATTAACTGGTGGGGTATCCACAGCAGAAACGTTTGATTTTGCTGTTTTTTTGCTACAATTATATTACAGGATAAAATACGCACCTAGGAGGGCGCATGTTTGCTGTACAGATAAAAGCCGGCATTTTTGGGGCCTAGACTTATTTTGAGTTTGTTCTGGGGTTATATGAGAAGAAGAATGCAAAAAATTATTGCCAAGAATATTCCAAGAGGGGCGATTGTTCTCATTATTTTCTTGACTCTATTGGGAGCACAGTTGGTCGTACCATTTTTGGCATCAGCGAATGGCGGTTGGTTGGAATCACTTACGATTTTCAAGGATCAGACGGAGAATATCGTAGAAAATCCGGGCGATAAAAACGATTTACTTGGAAACACGCTTGTGGGCAAAGAATCATCGGGTATTTTCATAGAAGAAGAGGGCGAACAAGAGCTTGTCTCTGAAAGAACGCAAAATTTCAAGAAGTTTGATAAAGGTAACGGTGAGTATAGGGTTGCTGGTGGTATGGGACCAATACACTATCGCGATGATCCGTTCAATGATTCAGAGCAGTACAAAGAGATCGATCTTTCCATCCTCCCAGAAAGTACCGGTGGCTGGGATTTCTCGATGACTAGCAACGGTTACCAAGCATATTTTGATACAAAAAAAGAGATTGATGACGATACGATTAAATATTTGGCGCGTTATGAAAGAGCAGGTAAGTGGCTGGAAATGGCACCGGCGGAATTGGTTTGGGAGAACGAAGCAGGCGGAAGGCAAATAATCAGTTTGCCAAAAGAGTCGGGCGAGCCGGAAATAAATAATGACCAATACTTCATCAAATGGAAAAATGTTTTTGGCGAAGGAATTGATTTTCAATATAATATTGCGCCGGATAAATTTTTTAAAACGGTAATTATCAATAGCAAGGAAAATCTGCCCGAGGCGACGATTGATAAAACTGGTTTAGTCTTGAAAGTAGTAATGTCGGTTTCATGGGATGAAAAGGCAGATCCAGCTAATGATTTTGCCGAAAATGTTCAAATTGATGATTTAACATCGAACGAGGAATCAACGACCAAAATTCAGGAGACGCCAGAAGCTGTCACGCCCGAAGCAACCCTTGAGCCAAATAATATAGAGGTGAAGACTAAGCCGGCGGATGAAGAATTAAATGATCCCAAAGAATTTTCATTTCAGGATGAAGCCAACAGAAATATCTGGTGGTTTGAAAAACCTAAAGCGTGGGATTCGGCTGATAAAATAAATGATTTTGATCTCAATTGGAAACTTTACCGCCAAGACAAATCTATCTTTATGAATATTGATGTACCGGCCGAGACGATAAACAGCGAAAAACTCAAATATCCGTTTTACATCGATACTTCAATTCCGGAAGAGCTGGTGGGAGCCAGTGGCGATGATGGACAACACGAAGTTTTCACCTATGATGTTCCTGAACATAGTCTGGCAACTAACAGCACAACAACGAGGGTTGGTTATTATGATAGTGGTGATGATATTACCGTATACGATATATTTTCTAGATTTTCGACAGTGCCTATCCCACAAGGTGCGACAATTAATAGCGCCTCGATCTCTTTTAGGGCATCATCCACTTTATCCAATAATCTTGTCGCCACCGATATTTATGCTAATGCGGCTGATAATGCTACGGCGCCAACTGATGACACGACATGGCATGCAAAAACTTTGACAACGGCCTATACCGCATGGGATAACGTTGCCTCTTGGACTTCAGGCGCTTGGTATTCATCGCCAGATATTGCAAGCGTAGTTTCGGAAGTGACGAGTCGTGGCGGTTGGACATCCGATAATGCTTTGCTTTTATTTTGGAATAATACGGGGTGGAGCAACAGTGGCTGGAGGTATTTCTATAATTACGATTACTCCGGCAATGTCTCGGGACCTAAATTCAATGCCACTTATACGGCGGCAGGGATTACCATTTCCGGTACGGTTTACACTGCTGAAGATAAATTAACCAACATCGGTGCCGGGCACAATATTGGGATATCCGTAAACGGCGGAGCCAAATCAACCGTTTCCTCCGGTGCCGGCGGGGCATTCTCCTTCTCAAGCGTTTCAGTCAGTGCCAATCAGCCGATTGCTATCCTTATCGATGATGACGGTTCGTACGAGGGAACATTGGTGACTCAAGCTGTCGACGGCTCGAGTAATATCACTGGTCTTGAAATGTATACTAATAAGGTTGTCCTAACCCATCAAACTGCCGGACCGATGACCAATGCTCTTTTGATCACTGCTCGGGCCACCGGCGACACCGATATTCATTACACCAATCCTTCGGGTTCAGTTATCACTTTTGACGCCGGTTATGAAGCATGGGTGGATGCCTCAAAAACTTATACTCCGGGCGGGGGAGTGATTGCCGGCGATATTGACAACAATGGTACTTTGACCCCCGAAGCTAACACAATCACCTCTTCGGGTAATGTTGATATGACTGGCGGTACATGGACTACGGGCAACGGCACTTTGGCCATGTCCGGCACAAGCAAATCGTTAACATCTGATGCGGAAATAATCTATAATTTTACACCCTTCGGCACTATTTTAATAAATGATGATTTAACCGTCTCCCATATTCTAAATATCTCCGCCGGCACCTTTAACGCTTCATCTCGTACCATTACTCTCTCCGGTTCGAGTACCCCGTTTGTTGTCGGTGGCGCATTCACGCCATCATCATCAACTGTCAAATATACCGGCACTCTAGCAACCGATGTCACTGGTACAACTTACAACAATTTAACTTTGGACCACACAGGCACGACTTTTACTGCGGAGGGTGATATCATTGTTACAAATGTATTCGATATTAACGCTGGTACTTTCGATGCATCAAATAAAACTATCGATCTCTCCGGAGCGGGAGTTGCTCTTGATATCAACGACACTCTAACCGCCAACGCCTCAACCTTTATCTTCTCCAGCTCAAGCGCCCAAACCCTAACCTGCAATGGCAATAATTTCTTCAACCTTACCTCGTCCAATTCCTCCGCATCCGGCTTAACTTTTTTTGATTCTTGTACTGCGACCGGAACTTTTTCCGATACGACTTCAGGCTCAAACATCACTTTCAACGATGGCTCCACCTACGCTTTTGGCGATATCAACCTAAATGGGGGAGATGCAAGCACAAGAATAACCATGATCAGCGCTAATCCCGGCACGCAATATTTGTTTAATGTTACAGACCCAACCCCAACCGCAAATTATATAAATATTTCCGATTCCGATGCCTCGGGGGGAAGCCAAATTGATGCCACCACCGGCGGGTTCAACTCTGGTAACAATCTAAACTGGCTCTTTGGCGTGGCTTCAATCACCGTTGCTCCCACCTCTGCCACTCTCGATCAAAGCGCAACCCAAGCGTTTACTGCGACCGCATACGACTCAAGCGGATTTGGAATTCCCGGCACTGTCTTTGCTTGGTCAGTTGTTGCCGGAGGCGGTTCGATTGATGGAGGAGGAAATTTCACCGCTGGGACAACTGCCGGAATATTTACAAACACCGTCAGAGCCACCGCATCAGCTGTTAACGGGCTTGCTTCTGTCACGGTCAATGAAGCCCCAATTCCCGACGTACCCGCCGAAACTCCAGTCTCAACCACATCTTCAGACACTGATTCCTCCGACGCAACGTCTTCGGCTACTCCCTCCCCGACTATTCCGGAGAGAGCAGAAGTCGAAGGTAGCGCTGTCTTTGATGCATCGAACCTTGAAGGTTTCGTTTCTTTCCACTGGGATTTTGGCGACGGGAATCAGGCCGATGGAGCTAAAGTAGAACATAAATTTGCAGAGATTAATCGATACACGGTTATTCTAGTTCTTAAAGATAAGTATGGCAATGAGAGTAGAAAGACAAATAGCATCGATGTTTTACCTCCGGTTCCAGAATTAACCAAAATAGATAGCAAAAACACTATCGCGATGCTTCAAGGTAAATCATTTAGGGGTACGGAAGTTATAATTACTCTCCATTCCGATCCATACGAGACGAAGAGTGATACCAACGAGGACGGAATATTTAACAAAAATTTTGGCTTTGATGAGACAAAACTAGCTTACGGCGCACACACCATAACCGTTTATGCTCAAAAGAAGATTTCGGATGAATTAACTCTGAAAAGCGACTCAAAGGATTACAATGCTTACTTTAACCTAAATGATGGAGAGCTCGACGCAAGAATCGAGGAATTGGAAGCGAGAAATAGAAAAATCATAATCGCGGCTATATCGCTGGGAGCGTTGGTGGCGGTGTTATTGACAATAATCATTGTGAGACGAAAACGAAATACTTAATTGTGACCGAGACATAACAAAATCAATTAGAATCTATTACTGATTTATGGTAATATTTTAAGTATGATAAGAACTAGATTTGCGCCTTCTCCTACGGGAGAACTTCATATCGGCGGTGCGAGGACCGCCCTTTTTGCGTACCTTTTTGCAAAGTCGCAAGGAGGCGAGTTTTTGTTGCGAATTGAAGACACGGACAGGGAGAGATTTGTCGAAAGGGCGACGGAAAGAATTATTGAGTCGCTAAAATGGCTTGGAATTACTCCGGACAACATCGAAAAGCCGATGATACAGTCGGAACGATTGGAGGAATACAAAAAACATGCTTTTGATTTGGTTCGCGCCGGACACGCATATATCTGCACTTGCACAAAGGAGATGCTTGAGAAGGATCGGGAGGAGCAGATTAAAAGTGGTGTGGCGCCGAGATACGAAGGACACTGTAGGAAGCTAAAAACTAAAAGTGAAAAGCTAAAAGCGATAGAAGGCAAATATATTATCCGGATGAAGATGCCGGATGAAGGCAAAATTATCGTGGATGATTTGATACGGGGGAAAGTTGAGTTTGATGCTTCGCTTTTGGATGATCAGATCATCTTGAAATCTGATGGTTTCCCGACATATCACCTGGCTTCGGTTATCGATGATCACGAAATGGGTATCACTCATGTTATTCGCGCAGAAGAGTGGCTTTCTTCGACTCCGAAACATCTTAAACTTTATCAAATGTTCGGCTGGGATGCGCCGGAATTTGCTCACCTGCCGATGATATTAGGACCGGATCACAAAAAGCTCTCCAAACGCCACGGAGCAACGTCAATTTCCGATCACAAAGCGGAAGGTTATTTACCGGAAGCGCTAGTCAATTTTATGGCTTTCTTGGGCTGGAACCCGAAAGATGACAGCAAGCAATACTTTTCGCTTCAGGAGCTAACCGAAGAATTTAAAATTAAGAATGTTAATAAATCGGCGGCGGTGTTTGATATCGAGAAATTACGATCGCTTAATGAATACTACTTACGAACTTACGAACTTACGAACTTAAAAACAAAGGAGCGACTTACCGAAGGCGAAAGCGGGTTAATAAAAAGGGGTGGTTACAAGACCTTGAAGGAAGCGGAAGATTATTTACAAAAACTGCGAAAAACTCCGGAATACGATCCTAAATCGTTAATATTTAAAAAATCATCAGAGGAGACGACGAAGAAAGGATTGGAGCTGGCTTGTGAGAAATTATCATCTTGTGAGCGATGGGAGAGCGAATCTATTCAGCGGTCGCTTGCGGAAGCGGTTGGTGAGGGTGGGCTTACAAACGGTGATGTTTTTTGGCCGGTGAGAGTTGCGCTTTCCGGCGAAGAAAAATCGCCATCACCTGTGGAATTGATGGTCGCACTAGGGAAGGGAGAGAGTGTCAAGAGAGTGAAAGAAGCGATCAAGAAGCTAAAATAATCGGAAATTACCACATAGATAAATACATAGATACCATAGATTGTTAAGTCACTACAGTACACGGTACACAGAAAACAGTTTGATCTAAAAAGCTAATACCTAAAAAGCTAGGAAGCTAAAAATGAGGGGTGAAGACAAAATTAAATTGGTGCAAATCATTGCCGATTCGGATTTCTCCGGGGGACCGGTGCACGTTTTGGGTTTGCTTGAAAATATTGACAAAGAGAAATTTGATACACATCTCATTTGCCCTCGCGGGACGCTCATGGAGAGGGCTGAGAGCATCAGGGGAGTAACAGTCCATCCAGTTTTGATGCGATCAAAGTTTGATTTAAAAGCGTTCTCGAAAATTAAGAAAATATTAGGTGAAATTCAAACCGAGTCCGATCCCTTCGGACCGATGATAGTGCATACTCATGGGACAAGGGCGGGATTTTTGGGAAGATTGGCGACGCCCAAGGGGGCGACTTCGGTTTATACCGAGCATCGATGGGATAAAGATTATCATCTTGAAAACCGCATCAATGAATATTTGCAAAAGAAGATATTGAGCTATCTGAATCATAGATCTAATTTAATAATAGCCGTTTCGAACTCGGTTAAGAATTATTTGATTGATTCAAAATCAGCACTGAAAAATCAAATAGTTGTGATACCCAATGCGATAGATACAAGTGATAAAAGTTGTAAAAGTGATAGGGGCGGAAAGGTGAAGAGGGGACATCATCAGGTTAAGATTGGGACGGTGGGGAATTTGAATATTCAGAAAGGGCATAGATATCTTGTTGAGGCGATGGGGGAAGTTGTGAAGCATTTTCCGCATGTGGAGCTTCAGATTGTGGGAGAGGGAGAAGAAAGATCAAATATCAAAAATCAAATATCAAATATGGGATTACAAAAGAATATTACTTTGCTTGGGAGGAGAGAGAACCCGATGGAAGTGATGCGCGGGTGGGATATGTTTGTTTTGCCATCGGTGGCAGAGACATTTGGCATTGTGATCTTGGAAGCGTTGCAGGTGGGATTGCCGGTTGTAAGCACCAATGTCGGAGGGATCACGGATATCATCGACAAAAATTTGGCCATATTAGTCCCGTCCAGAGATCCAAAAGCGCTGGCGGCCGGCATTATAAAATTGATATCGCATCCGGCAGAAGGGGCGAAGCTTGCGAGAGCGGGGAGAGAGAGGATTAGGAGGTTCGAGTGGGAGAGAGTGATAAAGGAGATTGAGAGAGTATACGAGGAATTAACCTAATTGCACTAATTGCACTAATTATTCTAATCAATACCCAAATCCCAATTTAAGAATCCCCAAACCGAACTTTTGGACATTTAGCTATTTACACATTAGGATTTCATTAGGTCAATTAGAGTAATTAGAAATTAGAATAATTATCGCGTATGTTTCACTTGGAGACAGAAAATTTTGACAAGTTTCCGCACTCAGCGGTGATGGAACGGATAAAATCGAAAGTTGTCAAAAAGATTCATGCCGACAGAGTTTTGGTTCTCTCACCACATCCGGACGATGATGTTTTGGGTTGCGGAGGATTGCTTTCGATGTTGGCTAACAGCGGCTCGCACATAAAATCACTTTACATTTTTGATGGAGCATCTGGGAACAGGGCAGGGAAAAGAGATATTGGGCTGATAGAACGGCGCGAAATAGAGTCGATGTCGGCGGCGAAGATTATAAAAATTTCCGAGGTTAACTTCCTAAGAGTCAAAGAAGGAATGGGGGCATCGAGCGTTGGGAGACGAATATATGAGGAAATTCGTACGGGCCATTGGGACCTTGTTTTGTATCCTGCGAGTACAGAGTGGAACAAGGATCACATTAATGTCTCTCTGGCGGCCACGGCGGCGATAAAGCGGCTTCCAAAGCGGATGGAGGCTTGGGGATATAATGTGTGGGGGCTCTCTGAACCAAAAATAGTTGTCCCGATCGACAAAGAGATAAAGATAAAAATAGAGGCGGCCAAGGAGCACAAAAGCCAGCTCAAGGTAAAGAACTATGAGGATGCGATAATCTCCGCCAATAGATATTTGGGAGAGATGCTCGGCGTTTCGAAGTATGTGGAGATCTATAGCAAATACAATGGTTGATACAATCGTAACTCAATTACATACTCTTGATTTTATTGTGTGTGTAATATATCATTAATGCGTTGTCATGCTCTATGAGGGGGGCGAGGACAATGGTCGCAGTTCCGGTCGTAAACAGGTACCGGCCCGAAGCTTCCCCCGTGGTGGGGGAGCCGAGAGTCCAGCGCAATCTGCTGGTTCTCCTGGCGGATGAGGATGATGTGGCCAGAAGCGCGGGGGAGAAGTTGCTCAATTCCCTCGGTTATGATGTCATCCATGCATGGAGCGCCGGTGGCGCAATCGAGAGGATGAGAGACATCCAGGCGATCAAAGTCGCGATCGTCGACTGGATGTTGCCTGGTGGAGTCGACAAAGTTGTAAGGGTAGCACTTATTCGGGCTAGACGTCACCGT
>Ga0208373_1001063_pt1 | contig 39647 bp, 35 predicted proteins | sample RifOxyC2_FD_184036 | JGI IMG/M metagenome (GOLD analysis project Ga0208373, IMG submission 184036) | Soil microbial communities from Rifle, Colorado - Rifle Oxygen_injection C2 (SPAdes) | ecosystem: Environmental > Terrestrial > Deep subsurface > Rock core/Sediment | place: Rifle, Colorado...
GATTGAAGGCCGAAAGGTCTTTGAGCATCTGACTGTTGAGGAAAACCTTAAAGTCGGCGCCCATATGAAGAAGAGGAGTGGAAAGGATATGAAGGAGAGCCTGGAGATGGTCTATCATTATTTCCCAAGGCTCAAGGAAAAGAGGACCGAGACGGCCGGCTTCGTAAGCGGCGGAGAACAGCAGATGACCGTTGTCGGACGCGCGCTGATGACGACCCCGAAGCTGATTCTTCTCGATGAGCCGTCCATGGGGCTTGCTCCTCTACTGATTCATGAAATCTTCGATATCATTACCCGCCTCAACAAGGAAGAAAACATTTCGATTCTTCTGGTGGAGCAGAATGCGAAACTTGCCTTAAGCATTGCGCCATATGCTTATGTGATGGAGAACGGTCGCGTTGTCATGGACGACACTTCAGAGAAACTGAAGGAGAATAACGATATCAAGGATTTCTATCTTGGCCTGACCGATGTGGGGGGCCGGAAAAGTTTTAGAGATGTCAAACACTATAAACGGAGAAAAAGGTGGATCACCTAACCCTTGAATAGAAATAAGAAGGGAGATCAATGATGAAGAAAAAATTAATTCTATTGGTTAGTTTATGTCTTTTGTTGGTCGTTCCGGGCCTTGTTTTTGGCGCGGAGAAAGAGGTAAAATCAACTCCGAAAAAATTTAAACCCCCGGTTGTTACCTTAAACAGGGTTGAGGTGGCTCACTACTGGGGTTACTGGTTCTATGGCGCCAAAGTTGAAGTCACAAAGGGAAAAGCCGGTAACAACGGCGCGCCCCTCGATCTCAATTTTATCTTTGACATCAAAAACCCGAACCCTTACCCGGTGGCCTTGGAAAGCCTGAACTTTACGGTTGCATTTGAAGATTATGATCTGAATACCGTCGGCTCCCCAGACGTGATGTGGATCCCTGCCGGGAAGACAAACCAGATAAGGGTCTCTGCGATGTTTGACATCTGGCAGTCGTTCTTGAGCCTGGGTGTGACGGGTGGTTTGAAACTCCAGGAAAAAGGGATAGCCGTCCATGACCAGTTGGAAAAATGGTGGATCGGCATTCCGGATTTTGCGTTCCCTGTCAGCGTGAAAGAAGGTTCTGCTGTGTTCAAGGCGGACAATGTGACCGGAGTTTCATCATTCAGCGGTACGTATCCAAAATAACTGTTTCTCAACAACTGCGTGTTTCGGAATAGGATATATAGTATTTTGAAACACGCAGTTGTTTTTTTCATCAAGGAGCCGGCAAATGATTCAAGGGACTCGGAAAGACAGAAACACCGGCTTTTATGATGAAAAGGCCGAATGCATGGGCCGGGCGGAACGTCTCGCCTTCAAACAGCGGGAGGCAATCCGGGCCTTCCACGTCGATCTTTCGCCTTTGGGTCCGAGTGCCGGGTTAATCCTGCACCAGACATAGATGGTAATGATGAAGAAGAAGGCTATCATCAGTCCCGGGACGAGACCGGCCAGAAAGAGTTTGCCGATGGACTGCTCCGTGATGATGCCGAAGACAATCAGGGTTACGCTGGGCGGAATGAGAATGCCGAGGGTGCCGACGGTTGCCACGGTTCCGGTGGAGAGCTTCTTGTCGTAGTTGTAACGGTCCATCTCGGGAACGGCAACGCTGGCAAAGGTTGCGGCTGTTGCAGGAGAAGAGCCGCAAATAGCCTTGAATACCGTTGCGCCGGCGACGGTGGCCATTGCCAAACCGCCGGGAATGTGCCCGATAAACTTGTATGCGGAGTCAAAAAGTCTTTTCGCAACGCCGGCATTGAAGGCGATCTGCCCCATCAGAACGAAGAGCGGAATGACGGTGAAGCCGTAGGAGGTGAAGGCGTCAAAAAAGTCCTTGGCCAGGAGATTCATACCGGCGCTAAACGAAACAAGATAGCTGAACCCGATAAATCCGACCAGCGCCATCGCAAAGGCCAGCTCGATGCCGGTCAAAAAAAGGACAAGGACGATAGATAGTCCCATGATTCCAATCGCAACGTCACTCATAGGTGCCTCCTTTTACCTGAAAGATTTGGGCGATCAGGACGAGGCACTGAACGAAGGCGCAGAAACCTAATCCAAAAGCCACAGGGTAGAAGGGCAACTGCAGTGTGAGCGATACCTCCCCTGACCTGTAAAAGTCCATCCCCATTTTTAGCAGATTCCAGCCGAGTATGGAAAAAAGCCATATTCCGAGCAGTCTGGTGATAATATTGACGGCGTCTCGTACTGCTTGGGGAAACTTGAGGACAAAGAAGTCTACAAGCACGTGACTTTTGAGCAGGGTGGTGAGCGGAACGGCAAACCCGATCACGATGGCCCCGGCGAACGCGACCAGTTCATAAGTGCCGACAATCGGCTTGCGAAAGGATCTCAGAATGACATCTAATACCGTCAGAAACATGATGAAGGTGATGGCGATGCCTGCAAAGATATCAAGGAACTTGCTTAACCCCTGCACTTTGTTGATTATTGACTGCATGAAGCACCCCTTATTGATGTTTTTCTGTTTGGAGGACAAATTTGGATAAACAAAAAGAAGGGAAGGGATGCGGCTCATCCCTTCCCTGAGTAACGTTTACTTCTGAAGTTTTTTGAGTTCCGCCTGGCAGAATTTGAGCGCCTCGTCGCCGGGGAGGTTTTTCGCCTTCGTGGCCGTTACGTAGTCATTCAGAACGGGTTGGACCAGGTTGTGCCATCGCTCGTCCTCTGTCTTGGAGAGCTTTATGATCTTGATTCCCTTGGTAGCAGCCAGCTCATAGCCAATCTTGTCGATTTCATCCCAGGCCTGACCCGTTTTGATGATCCATTCTTCGTTGACGGCTTCAATGATTTTCTGGAGATCAGCCGGGATGGATGCCCATTTATCCTTGTTCATGACAACGAAAAAACCGGTCGTGTAAGCAGAACCGAAATTCTGCGTTGTATAACCGACCACTTCCGCCAGTTTCCAGCCTTTGAGGGCCTCCGCAGGAAACACGCCGCCTTCTGCAACGCCCTTCTGAAGCGCATCATATCTATCCGGCATGGGCATGGCGACCGGAACCGCGCCGAGCGCGGCTACGATTTTAGCGCTCAGACCATGGCACGCAATCTTCATGCCTTTGAGTTCTTCCAGAGTCGAAACGGGCTTCTTGGTGTTGAGGATGCCGGGGCCATGGGCGTGCAGGTACATCACTTTTACATCATCGAATTCCTTCGGCTTGAACTTCTTGTAGTAAAGATTGATCAGCTTCGTGGCTTCGAGACCGTTTCGGTAGCCAAGGGGAAGGTCGATAACCTCGGTCAGGGTGAATCTGCCGCGCGTGTATCCGAGAACGGACAATCCCACATCAGAGAGGCCCTTCACGACACCGTCGTAGCACTGGGCTGCCGGGGTCAGGGTTCCTCCCGGGAAAACCGTTACCTTTACCCGGCCGTTCGTTCTTTTTTCGATCTCCTGCCCCCACTCTACGGAAAGGACGGCGTTCTTGTGAGGGGCTGGGAAAAAGTTGGAGTACGTCAGTTCGATGGGTTTTGTCTGCGCCGAGACAGGAGAAACGATCAAAGACAGCCCTACGATTGATAAACCAAAAAACAGAGAAACTACTTTCCAATGCTTCATTTTAACCCTCCTTCAATTAGTGTTGAAGACTAATAACGGACGCCCTTTTGAGATACGCCATTGCCCCTCTGCTTGCCCTTCCTGGAACGTTAAAGTTAAAGCAGAGAAAGGTTCAATAAAAATAAGAAAATAGGTTTCCACTCTGGTTCTTGAGGATTCATTTTAGGGTTTTCTAATCACAAATCGATTTATTGTCAAGCTAAATCTCTTGAATAAAGAACAGCCCCTGCGGGACTTCCCTTTTGCTTTTTTCTTCGGCCTCTGGTATTTCTTCCGCCGTTAACAGGAAACAGGGCAGATAAATGCCGATGAAAGCAAATTATGCTGGACGCCCGAATTTGATGGATAAAAATTTGCCGTTGCAAAAGGGGAGTTTTGTTGATTACCGAGTTCGTGTTTCCTCGCGGACGCGGCACGTTCGTCTGCAGATATCGCCGCAGGAAGGTCTTACGGTAGTTGCGCCCCGGTTTTTTGATCTTGCCCGGATTCCTGCTCTGCTCGAGAAAAAGCGCGACTGGATCGAGAGTCACCTGCGCCGGTTCGCGGATGGGCCCCGCGTCAGGAAAACCGTGCCCGCCTTCATACTGCCGGATGTCATTGAACTTCCCGCTCTCGGCGAGTCATGGCAGGTGTGCTACAGCCCGATGAACACCGCTTGTGTCGGGATTTTCAGCGAGGCGCCGGGGGTGCTGACCGTTTACGGCGCCGTTCATCGCCAACTTGTCTGCCGCGAGGTGTTGATCAACTGGCTTAGGCGACGTGCCCGCGAGGGGCTCTGTGCCTGGCTTTCCACCCTTGCCGCCGAACACGGATTTGCGTTCAGGGAATCCGTTGTGCGGGGGCAGAAAGCCCGCTGGGGCAGTTGTTCATCAAAAGGGACGATATCGTTGAACTATAAACTGCTTTTCCTCGAGCGCGAATGGGTGCGCTGTGTCCTTCTGCATGAGTTGTGTCACACGGTTTTCATGGATCACTCCCCGAATTTTCATGCACTCCTGGATCGCGTCGAGCCAAAATGCCCGCAGCTTGACAAGGAATTGCGCAAAGCCCGCAAGCTGGTTCCCACCTGGGTGGAAAATAATTGACGGCGCCGCGGGCAATCTCCCCTCACCTGCTTGTCCGGGTTTGAATGGCCACTTTTTTGAAACCCCCGCGATTGAGAAGATCCAGGACATCAATGAAAATCTGAAGCCGGATATTGCCGTCCGCCCTTACAACCAGCGGGATTTCCCGATTGAGCGGGCTGATCGTTGCGCCTAATTCGGGAAAACCGACCGCCAGGGAGTTGAAATAGATTTTCCCCTGCGGATCGATCGAGATGGTCTGTTTCCGGATTTTTTTATTCCGCTCATTCCAGTTTGAAGCGAACCGGAAGAACCGCACGGGAAACGACTTTTTTACCGTTGACATGCGCCGGCGCAAAGGTCGATTTTTTGACCGCCTCAATAGCGGCCTCCGCCAACCCGTAACCAGCCGGTTCGGTAACGTCAATCTTCTGAACAATGCCCGCTTGATCGATAAGCAGCGTTAAAACGACCCTTCCCTCTTTGCCGCGTCTCCGGGCCAGGGGGGGATAGACCGGCATTGCCCGGTGAATGAAACTGGGGGCGTTCGTTTCGCCGAAACTCGTTTCGAGAGGAGGGCCGCCGCCCGTCCCGGTCGAGGCATAGTCTCCTGAATTGCTTCCGGAAACAGCTCCGGAGCCGCTTCCTCCTGCGCCGGTGGCGGCAATGCCGGGGAAAGCGCCGTCGCTGTTTTGTAAAAAGCCGTTCATCTTCCCGTGGCCGCTTTCAGAGCTGCTGTCTGTCGCTGTGATAAATTCATCACCCTTTACGCCCTGTAACCCGGGAGGCAGGGTTGTTTCATCGGCTTTTGCCGACTCTTTTGTTTTACTGGCAGAGAAGGACTCTGCGGTTGCGATCCCTCTTGCCGCGGCGGGAGAGGCGCCGGTCGCATTACCCTGAATCTTTGCCCGGTTCGGTTGCGCCGGCGGGTTGCGTCTTTTCATGCGGTTATTGAACCGGGCGGTTTTTATTTTTCCCCCTGCAACGGAAGGTCCGGGATTATTTTGTGAAAAAGACGATCCCCCTTCGTCAAAACTGATATGAAATGTTTTTACGGCAACCATATTTGCGGTGGGACTAATCACGATAAAAAACAGAAAAACGGCGTGAATCGCCAGCGAGGCGACGATCCCGGCATGGTTTGCGGTCAGGTGGAATTTGCCCGCATTTGCCCGGCTTTCTTCGCCGTCAAAACCGAGGGACAATATCATTTTTTGACTTTCCATTGCGTTTTTCCAAAAAATAGTTGGCCCGCCCGTTGAAGCTGCTTTTCAGCTGCAGGATGACCCGAAACAAAAAAATCCCCGCCCATAAAACGATGGCCGGGGATTAAACGTTTTTATAACCCTCAATATATACAGAAACTTCCGCCTTCTTTACCTGCGAAGATAAAACGGGTCTGACCGTGGCAGGTCTCCTGGCTTGCAGGTCATCCTTCCTCCCCTGCCTTCCCATCATAACGACAGTGGCTGGTGACCCGGAACAAAGCGCCTGCTATGCCGGCATATTGTTACGAGTTTGTAAAGGGGGTCGTCGCTGCTTACAGTGGCGGGTCCGCTCCCGATTCTCACGGGATTCCCTATTATACCTCCCCAAGGGGTGGTACCAGGACAGATTCTCTTTCAAAAGAACGGGACTTTTTTCAAATAACGATTCCGGTGACCGGCTAACATAGCTTCCCGTTTCTGTCAAGATTTATCTGGAATGTTGTTCACGGGTGTCGCGGACAGCAGGGTATTTGCCAAGTAGACTTTCCGATTCTATACGTACTGCGGGTAGGTCGGGTCGTACACCGATGCTTTGATGAAGGAAGTCAGGTCAGCCGGCTCGGCGATTTTCGTCAGGCCGCGGGCAAAGGCAATCTTGGCGACGGCAACCGCAATATTGAGGGATACCCCACGGATAACGGATAATGACGGGTAAATGCGTCCCATGTTCAAATCGGCTTGGGTGACCTGTTCGTTCAGCGATCGCGCTGCCGTGGCAAACATCTCGTCGGTTACGGAGGTTGCCCGGGAGGCGACGATGCCCATCCCTACGCCGGGAAAGATATAGGAGTTGTTGGCCTGTCCCGGCACAAATGTTTTTCCGTCGATCACGATCGGGGGAAAAGGGCTCCCGCTTGCGAATACGGCCCGCCCGTCCGTGAGACGATAAGCCGCTTCGGCGGTGCATTCCGACCGGGAGGTGGGGTTGGAAAGCGCGAAGATCAGCGGCCGGTCGTTGATCTTTGCCATGGCCCGCAGTATTTCAGCGGTGAAGGCGCCGGTTTGGGCGGCGACCCCGATGATCGCCGTTGGCCGGAGCGACTCGATCGAAGACAGCAGATCCGGCTGGAAGGGGTGATCATGGGAAAAAAACCGTTTGTGTTCAGTCAAATCGTTGCGGCTCGAGACGACCAGCCCCTTGGAATCGACAAACCAGCAGTTGCGCCGGGCTTCCGCCTCGGAAAGTCCCTCCAGTACCATTGCCGAGACCATGAGCTTGCCGATGCCGATTCCCGCTTCCCCGGCGCCGAGAAAAAGCAGGCGCTGCCCTGTTAATTTTCCCCCGGTTATCCTGAGAGCGGAGAGCAGGCCGGACAAGGCGACCGCCGCTGTGCCCTGCATGTCATCGTTGAAAAGACAGTAGCGGTTGCGGTACTTTTCCAGCAGGCGAAAGGCGTTGATGTTCCCGAAATCCTCCATCTGGATCAACGCTTGCGGAAATACCGCGGACGCCGCTGCCATGAATTCGTCGAGTAACGCATCGTACTGGTCCCCCCGCAGGCGAGGCTCCTGAATCCCGATGTAGCTTTGGGCCTTCAGCAGTTCATCATTGTTGGTCCCGACATCGATTACGATCGGCAGGGTACTGCCGGGGTCTATCCCGGCGCATGCCGTATAGAGAGACAACTTGCCGATCGGGATTCCCATGCCGTTTACCCCGAGATCGCCAAGACCGAGGATGCGTTCGCCGTCGGTTACGACGATTACCCGCACATCCCGGTGATGCCAGTTCTGCAGGATCTTTTTGACCTGGCCGCGATCGTATTTTGTAATATACATGCCGCGCGGAAGGCGGAAATAGTGGCTGAATTCCTGACAGGCAAGACCTACCGTCGGGGTGTAAACGATGGGGGCAAGCTCTTCAACGTGATCGATCAGCGTCCGGTAGAACAGACGCTCATTCCGATCCTGAAGCCCGGTAAGATACATATATCTTTCCAGATCGTTCGGTTTTCTGCGGAGACAGCGAAGGACGTGATCCACCCGTTCCTGCTGGGTGAAAACCCTGGGCGGCAAAAGCCCCCGCAGGCCCAGCGAGTCCCGTTCAGCGGATGTGAAGGCTGTCCCTTTGTTCAACGACGGGTCCCTGAGCAGGGCGATTCCCCGGGGAAGATTTGCCGTTCCTTCTTTTTGCGACGGCGTTGTCATAGACGTTCTCCTTTTAATGCAAAGACGGACAAATTTTCTCGCCCTTTTGTCTGTTTATTTATAAGACGGACCGCCGTGATTAAGCAGATACTGTTATCTGTACGTGACGAGTTCCTGATCCCTGCGGAGGGCCAGATGCGCTGTTTCATTGAATGCGGCCAAGGCAAAGCGCTCACCTTTGTAAAGAAATTTCGTTATCGAGGCGTTTGCTATTTGCCAGCCGAGACGGATCGTCTCCTCGTTGGAAAGTCCAAGCGCCCTCTGCAGGGCCACGGAAATCGGCCCCCCCGATGTGAAGATGAGGATCGTCCGGCCCGACGGGTTATCTTTGATGATCCTTTCTATCCCGTTCCAGACTCGCCCGGCAAATTCCTCCCAGGTGATCAGGCCCTTCTTCCTGTACTTTCCAGTTGCCCAGCCGGATAAAATTTTCTCGAATAATTCCTGGAATTTCTTTTTGTCCGTATATGCCTGCAGGAGGGTCTCATTTGACAATGGTTCCTTGCCGGCGATTTTCTTTGCAAACGAGAGCAAAATTTCCTGAGATCCGTACTCGTTAAAGGCGCTGTCTATCCGGGGGCCTTGCAGGGGGTGAACTCCGTTTTTGCACAGTTCGGCCATCTGTGCGGCCGTGTCTATCTGCCGTTTCATCTCGCCTGAGTAAATAATATCGGCGGATATGCCGATTGCCAGAAGATGTTCGGCCAGGACCCGGGCCTGAATTATTCCCTTTTGTGAAAGGCGGTCGTAGTCCCCGCTTCCGAAGGATGCCTGCCCGTGACGGATCATGTAGATCGTTCCCATGACGGCCCTTTTACAACAGCTTTAAAGAGGGGTCAACGAATTTATAGATGTCGATAAAAAAGAGCTTGACATGCTCTATAAAATCTGTTCGAAAGACGCGGCGGAAGTCGGATGTTGTTTGATTCTTTTGTTTTACCGCATTTCATTTGCGGGGATTTTTACTTATAATTAGAAGGGGAAGAAAATGAGGTACGCAGAGACAGGATTTAATTTGGAGGTTGACCTATCTCGGGGCGGCGTTGACAGGGTAGAAACTGATGCAGGATTGACGGAACTTCACCTGGGAGGGCTGGGCACCAATGCCAGGCTCTTATGGGACAGGGTCCCTGCCGAAGCCGATCCCTTTTCTCCTGAAAACCTGCTGATCTTCGGCACCGGTCTTTTATGCGGAACCCCGGCCCCCGGCGCCAATCGCACCATTGTTACCACCCTTTCTCCCCAGACGAAGTTAATGGCTTTTTCCATGATGGGCGGGTTTTTTGCCCCGGAATTGAAGTACGCCGGTTATGACAAGGTGGTCATTCGCGGCAGGTCACCAAAACTGGTTTATCTGTGGATAAATAACGACAAGGTGGAGATACGCGACGCTTCTCATTTGCAGGGGAAAGGCGCCGGGGAAACGGCGGAACTTATCAGGCAGGAGTTGAAAGAGCCGAAAGCCCAGGTGGCCGCGATCGGTCTGGCCGGTGAAAACAGGGTCTATTATGCCTCCATCGAGCAAGGCCGCTCCAGCGCCAGCCGGGGCGGAGTCGGCGCCGTTATGGGCGACAAGGGTTTAAAGGCGATAGTTGTCCGGGGAACAAAGGACATCAATATTGCCAACCCCGCCCAATTTATGGGTCTTTGCAACGATGTGCTGAAATATATTCAATTCCGCGCAACAAGTCCTATCCCCGGGGTGCCGGCCATTTTATCCGGACTCGGGTCGCCGCAGGAGATGGCAATCCATGATGAGTCCTGGCATACGGAGAACTTCGCCTGGGGAAATGCCCGCCATCGGAGAAAAGGTTTCTGGACAGAGGAAGTCGAAAAAAATTGGCGGGAGACCCAGGAAAACGCCCGTAAACGGTTAATAAGTTGTTATAACTGCCCGATGAAATGCGGGGCCACAGTTTCCGTTCCCAACACACCGGTCTATATGATGAAATGCTACTCCAAACTGACCTACGCAATGGGGGCCATGTCCGATTTGGAGTTTGGCTTTAAAATCGCTCAACTCGCCACGGAATATGGAGTGGACGCATTTTCAGCCCCGCAGACGATGGCCTTTGCCGTTGAACTTTACGAAGCCGGAATTTTGACCGACCAAGATATGCCGGGATTCCCAGCCGATAACAAGGAGAGATTTTACTGGCTGCTCGACAGAATTGTGCGGCGCGAGGGGATAGGCGATATTCTGGCCAATGGCACCTATTGGGCGGCCCAGCAGATTGGCAAGGGGGCAGAGGCTTACGCCCATAATAATATCAAGAAACATGAGCAGTTGCCGCTTAAACTGGGCATGCTGAATCCCATTTATTTTCTGATGTATTCGACCGGTGAAAAGATCGGCATTACCCAGATTGAAGGTCAGTTTCCCCAGGCGCCTTTTGACGCCAAAGAGGCTCGGGAAGATTTTGTAAGGGATTGGTTCCAGGTTCCCGATGAAAAATTCAAACAGTATTTTCTCGACTGGGAACCGCGTGGAGAAAACTCGAATCCCTACTACCCGACGGTTGAGATGTCCTGTGAAATTGTTGACTGGATGGAGAAGATGCACTACATCGATGACGCCCTCGGGGTATGCGCCGGGTTGTCGTCATTTCCGCTGAAACCTCCCTATCACATGCACAATTACCCTCTTTTCATCTCCGCGGCGACCGGGATCGATGTGGACGAGGCCAAACTGTCGCAAATAGCGAGGAGGAACCGGACGTTGCTGCGGGCGATCAACATCAGAAGAGGCTTGAGAAGGGCCGACGAGAAGCCGCCTGAAGACCATTGGAAGAAAAGATTCCCCGAGCTGGAAGAGAAACTCCGGGATGAGTACTACAAATTCAAGGGGTGGAATAGTCAAGGCATTCCCACTAAAGAGTCTTTACATGAGTTGGCGATGGATTACGTCAGCGAAGACTTGGAACGAAGAGGGATCATAAAAAATGAAGGTTAAGAAGAAAATCAAAACAATCAAGGTCGTCGCTGATAAGTGCAATGGTTGCCGGGCCTGTGAGATGATCTGCTCCGCCTTTCACGCCAGCCCGAAATACAGCAGCATTAATCCGGAGAGGTCCCGGATCAGGGTGGTTCGCGATCCCCTGAAGGACATATATCTTCCTGTTTATGCGGGGGAATACACCCCGGCCGAATGCATGGGAAGAGACAAATATGTAATTGACGGCAAGGAATACGACGAGTGTGCCTTCTGCCGGGCTTCGTGCCCCTCCCGGACGCTTTTCAAGGAACCGGATTCCGGTCTTCCGCTGAAATGCGATATGTGCGAGGACGATCCGCCCCAGGAGACGCCCTTGTGCGTTCAGTGGTGCATCAATGAGGCCCTGGTTTACGAAGATAGGGAAGAGGAAGTAGCGGAAGAGGTAGCGGCAGAGGATATGGAAATAGGCGTTGAAGCACTGATAGTCAAATACGGCCTTGAGAAGATAGCAGACACTGTTGAGCGTCTGTCAAAGAGGGATAAGAATTAAAATAGATGGTATTTATATTTTATTTTAGATCCTTGCACTTGTGTGAGGGAAAGAATCTGATGAGGTGATAAATAGTGGATACCCCAGTATTACTAAATGCGAATTTCGAGCAGCTTTACAAAAGCCGGGGAGAAGATAAAAATTTTGGAGATGTAATGGTCGTTGGCGGAGGGATCAGCGGAATCCAGGCTTCCCTCGATCTGGCTACTGCCGGCTTCAAGGTATACCTGGTTGAGAAGGCGCCGAGCATAGGCGGGCACATGGCCCAGCTCGACAAGACCTTCCCTACCAATGATTGTTCCACCTGAATACTCGCACCTAAAATGGTCGAGGTCGGCCGTCATCCAAATATAGAAGTTCTTACTTATACTGAAGTTGATAAAGTTGAAGGCGAGGCAGGAAATTTTAGCGTATCCCTGACGAAGAGGCCAAGGTACGTGCTGGAAGATAAATGTACGGGATGCACTACCTGCGTAGAATATTGTCCCGTAAAATATCCTGATCAATATAACCAGGAATTATCAAAGAATAAAGCTATACATATATATTTTGCACAGGCAATACCGCTTGTTACATATATTGATGAAAGCTGTCTTTATCTTAAAGAGGGCAAATGCAGGATTTGTGAAGACGTATGTAAAAATAAGGCAATAGACTTTAACCAGGCTCCTGAAAAGATGGAGATAAAAGTAGGGGCAATAATTCTTTCCCAGGGAGTTGAACCATATGAGCCGAAGCTCGGGGAGGAATATCGTTACGGAAAATTTGCAAATGTAGTCACCAGTATGGATTATGAACGCTTGTTGTGTTCTACCGGGCCTTACTCGGGCGAGATATTGCGGACTTCCGATAAGAAGCATCCCCATAATATAGCCTGGATTCAATGCGTAGGTTCAAGGCAGGCTATCGAGGGCGGTAACAGCTATTGTTCCGCCGTATGCTGCACATATACGCAGAAGCAGGTGATCCTTACCAAGGATCATGACGCGGAGGCAAAGTGCACTGTTTTCCATAACGACATACGCGCTTTTGGAAAGGATTTCGAGCGCTTTTATCAGAGAGCCGAAAATCTCTCCGACGTCAGGTTTATCAGAAGCTATACATCAATAATGAGAGAGGATCCTGAAACAAAGAATGTAAGTATAAGATATTTTACTCCCCGGGACGGGGTAAAAGAGGAAGAGTTCGACATGGTGGTATTATCTGTCGGATTAGAGCCGCCTGTTGATGTGAAGGCTATATCAAATACATTCGATATTGGTCTTGAATCCCATAATTTTTGCAAAATCGGCACCTTTAATCCGATGCTTACCACAAGGCCCGGAATATTTGTAAGCGGAGGGTTACAGGGGCCTTTGGATATTCCGGAATCGGTATTCAGCGCCAGCGGCGCAGGCTCGCAGATAGGCGAGATGCTGAATTACAGAAGGGGAAATCTTTCCAAAGAAAGGATATATCCGTCCGAAAGAGATGTCTCTCAGGAAGAGCCGAAGGTGGGAGTTTTTGTGTGCCATTGCGGCGCAAATATAGGAAGAGTAGTAAATGTTCCGGACACAGTTGAGTATTGTAAAACCCTTCCGAATGTTGTTTATGCCCAAGAACAGCTTTTTTCATGCACTACCAATTCGGCAAAGGAAATAACTGAAATTGCCAGGGAAAAGGGATTTAACAGGGTTGTCATTGCTGCATGCACCCCCAAGACCCTTGAGCCGTTGTTCCGCGATACTCTGAGGGAAGCAGGGCTTAATCAGTATTTCCTTGACATGGCGAATATCAGAGAGCAGTGCTCGTGGGTCCACTCCAAAGAAAAGGAAGAAGCTACGCAAAAGGCAAAGGATTTGGTCAGGATGTCTGTAGTGCGGGCCTGCCATCTCGAACCGCTAAAGGAATTTGATCTGCCGGTCAATAAAGCCGCTCTGGTAGTCGGCGGGGGCATAGCCGGCATGAACTCATCTCTCTCCATAGCGAAACAGGGACATGAAGTTTACCTTGTGGAAAAAGAAGGTCAGCTCGGCGGCATGGCGAGGAAGATCCACAGCACTCTTGAAGGCGATGATGTTCAGGCTTATCTGGCCGGTCTTGTAAAAAAGATATACAATCATCCTCTGATTCATGTTTACCATAATGCCGTTATCACCCAGGCTACAGGTTATATAGGAAATTTTGTTACCACAATAAAATCGGACAGAGGCATCAGCGAAATAAAGCACGGCGCAACCGTTCTTGCTACGGGCGCGGAAGTTTATAAGCCCAAGGAATACCTTTACGGGCAGGACGAGAGGGTAATGACTCATCTTGAGTTAGAGGAAAGGATGTCCGAGGGCGACGAAAGGATATTGAATGCCGAGAAGCTTGTGATGATACAGTGCGTGGGAAGCAGGAATGAAGAAAGAAATTACTGCAGCCGCGTATGTTGCAGCGAATCTGTAAAGAACGCCCTGAAGCTGAAAGAAATAAATCCCAAGATGGATATATACATTCTGTACAGAGATATGAGAACATACGGATTTAGTGAAGATTATTACAGGGAAGCAAGGGCTAAGAAGATAAGATTCATCCGCTATGAGCCGGATGACCAACCCGTGGTTGAAGTTGTCAACGATAAAGGCAAGAGTATTCTGAGGGTTACAGTAACGGATCAAACCTTAAACAAAAAGGTAGCCATAGATGCCGATGCGCTTGCTCTGGCTGCAGCAGTAATCCCGTCACAAACAGAAGAAATTTCCAAATTGTTCAAGGTTACCCTGAATCCCGACGGCTTCTTCAAAGAAGCTCATGTTAAATTGAAGCCTGTTGAATTTGCCACTGACGGCGTTTATCTTACCGGAATGGCGCATTATCCGAAGTTCATACAGGAAACTGTCAACCAGTCCTATGGATGTGCGGGCCGTGTCCTGACGCTTCTTTCAAAAGATATTGTAACAGCATCCGGATCTGTTTGCGAGATTAGTGAAAAGAAGTGCATGGGATGCGGCGCCTGCGTTGATGCCTGTACCTACGGAGCCCTGGAGCTGCGCGATTCAAAGCAGGGCAAAAAAGCTGTTATCAACCCTGTCCTCTGTAAAGGCTGCGGCCTTTGCAATTCAAAATGTCCGACAGGCGCAATTTCACTGAAGCACTATACGGACGATGAGCTGATGAATCAGATCGATGCTGCGACCCAGGAGGAAGATGAGATTGTGAAAAGAATTAATGCAGCCTGAGATATACTTTTAATTTTGCATTTTTTTAGGAGGTTAAATGAGTACAGGCACTAAATTTAAACCCCGAATACTGGGTTTTGCATGCGACACTTGAGCATACGGGGCTGCTGACCTGGCTGGAGTTTCCAGACTACAATATGCAACTGAAATAAGGCTCATACGGGTCTTGTGTACGGGCAGAGTGGACCTTGCGCACGTTTTGCGCGCTTTTTTTAATGGAAATGATGGCGTGTATATCGGCGGGTGCCATCTTAACGAATGTAATTTTATTACCCATGGGAATTACCATGCGGTGAACATGGTGCTTTTGTGCAAGAGAATCATGGAATACATGGGTCTTAATCCTGAAAGGCTCCGGATCGCATTTACATCTTCAGCGGAAGGAACGCTCTTCAGCGAATACATGAATGATTTTAATAAAAAGATAAGGGGGTTAGGGCCTCTGGGCAAAAGTGAGGGATTGGAAGAAGATAAATTAAAATCAAAACTTGCGGAAGTTATAAAGCTGGTCCCCTATATCAAGATCGAGAAAAAAGAGAAGCTGGGGACTCCTCTTCGAAATCCTGAGGAATATGACAAGTGTTTTACGAAAGATGAGATTGTCAAGTTATTCAGCGAAGTGCCTTCCTATTATATCGATCCTGAAAAGTGCCAGGCGTGTATGATCTGCGCGAGGAGATGTCCTGCAGAAGCGATCATCAGCGCCAAGCAGGAGGTGCATATCGTTGAGCAGGATAAATGCATAAAATGCGGAACATGCCTTGAGGTTTGTCCTTCAAAATTCGGCGCGGTTGCCAGGATCGTCGGCAACCCGGTTCCGGCGCCTCTTCCTGAGGGGAAAAGAGCCATAATTCGCAAGAGTAAAGAAGAGGTTGCTTAGATTATGACTGAAGAAGTAATCACTATTGATGAAAATAGCTTTAAGCTTGGTGAGGCCGTGGCAGCGGTTGGTGGAATCGATGTCAGCTACTGCTACCAGTGCGGCAAATGCTCCACCGGCTGCCCTGTTGCTTATGAAATGGATCTAACGCCCACACAGCTTATCCACGCGATGCAATTGGGATTGCAAGATCTTGTTTACAAAAGCAATACCATGTGGCTCTGTGCCTCGTGTCTGACCTGCAGTACGCGCTGCCCTCAGGGTGTGGACATTGCCGAGGCTTTTGACACGGTCAAGATTCTGATGCAGCGCAACAAACAAAAGCCGCAGGTCCCCGATGTACTTGCGGCCCACAAAAGCTTTGCCCAGAATCTAAGGTGGTTTGGGCGTATGTATGAACTGGGCATGGTTGCCGTGCTTAAGCTTCGCACGCGGAAATTCACCCAGGATCTGGGCATGGGAATGAAAATGATTAAAAAACATAAGTTCAACCTCCTTCCCGGATTCGAAGGTTCCAGGGAAACGCGCAACATCTTCAGGCGGGTTAAAAAACAGGAGAAGGCATGAAATACGCATATTATCCCGGGTGTTCCCTCCATTCGACGGGACAGGAATTCGACATATCTCTGCGAGCCGTTTGCGATAAACTGGGCGTTGAACTGGTCGAGGTTGAGAAGTGGGTTTGCTGCGGGGCAACCATGGCACATAACCTTTCCAAACTGCTGGCAACATCGTTGCCAATGGCCAATCTGGCACTTCTGCCTGAGATGGGGCTGGATGAAGTTATAGTCCCATGCGCAGAGTGCTTCTCCAGGTTCAAGATAGCCCAGCACAACGTGAAGACCGATAAAAAGCTCAGAAGGAATGTAGTGGAAGTAATCCACAAGGATTGCAACGATGATGCAAAAGTTATCCATCCGCTGACGATATTTGCCGAGGAGCCGCTGATCTCGAAAATTCCCGGTCTTGTGAAGCGTGATCTTTCCGGACTCAAAGTGGCATGCTATTACGGATGCCTTTTAACCCGGCCCCCGAGAATAACCGAGTTCGATATTGACGGGTATCCGGAGAGCATGGATAAGGTATTGAGAGCTGCCGGGATTGCCATTCTTGAATGGTCTCGTAAGACTGTTTGCTGCGGCGGTTCCTTTGCTCTTTCCAAACCGGACATTGTGGTGAATTTGAGCAACAAGATAATCGAGGACGCAAGATCAGCAGGGGCGGATGCTATTGCAGTGGCATGCCCTATGTGTCATGCAAATCTTGATACCCGTCAGGACGATATGGAGAAAAAATTTGGCGCCCATCCCCGCATGCCTATTCTGTATTTCACGCAGCTTATGGGTTACAGCTTTGGTCTCTCACCGGAAGAACTTTTGTTTGACAAGCATCTAACTGAGGTAGACAGCATCGCCAAGCTGGTCAACTGACATGCCGTATTAAAAGGAGTCCTCATTTCTGCCTCACCTCGTACCTACAGGCCGCCTTTGTTCTGGTCGAAGACAACCCAATTTTTTGTCTTGACAATGGGGATAGGTCCATGATCAGAATGCCCCGTCGCGCCATACTGGGGATCCCGTCAGCATCAGCCGTCAGCGAACGCTCTTGCCGGCGCAGAATGGGTGCGAGAAACCCCTTGAATGTTAACTGTTGAAAGCAGCGACACTTCCCAAAGGATGCCGCTATGTTGAACATTTTTAATCTCTTTTCAAAGCCGCCAAGCCTGAAACATCTTCCTCTCCAACGTTATTGGGTCGATTTTTCTTTGGACCGGCTGTCGCCCGGAGTGGACAATATTCACATCGACGTCCACATAAGTCCTCAATTTCAAAATACCGTCAAACGGACAGTCTCTCTTCTAATAACCAAACATAGCGGATTGGAAGGTTTTTTCAACCAATCGCAAAGGGGAGCCTTAAAAAATGAGCTCGATACTTTAAGGCAGGTCTGCGCGGATGTTCTATTGGACGGAATAAACAGGGCCAAATCTGCATCGGAAGTTCAAATTGATTTTCTGGGACAGGTATCCCTTGTAAAACTTTTCATTGAAGAAATCAGGAACCAATATGAAATATTCATAGCGAATTTTAAAGAAATCATCAGAAGTCATGAATTATCCCATGAACATGACCCGAATGAATCTTTTAAAATGAAGGAGAACCTGAATGCATTAAAATACAATCAGAGGCGAATTCTTCTTCATGCCGGAGTCGAACTGTTTCGAGTATTGACGGATACTTCCAGTATGGATCTGCGTAATATCCGCCAGTCGAATTTTCGACCCGAGCACATTCTTCCGGACAATTTCTTTCTTAATCCGATACTATACACGGATAATGCTGTGGACGACCTTTTCCTGACCGAGGCATATTTTCTTTTTGGTCAGCGGTCCGAAGATCCCGATAATTACCAGAACATTAAGCTGATGCTATACGACCTGTTGGAAAAGACGGATTTAATTCAGCCCAGCGCCGATAGCGGGGATTCGCTTGATGAAGACAAAAAGGGTGAAAAAACGGAAGGAAGCACCCCCCAGGGGGGAGGAAACGCGTTAGATGAATTGATTATGGAAGTCGACAATATTGACCGGATGTTCAACTATTTTGATACCCAGGACAAGTACGAGAGATTCAAAAAAAATAAAGAGTCAAGGAATATTCTCGACGAGATTAAATCTCAGATGAAAATTCAAAAGTGGCTATTAGAGCTCTTTTATCGGAATTTTAAAAAATCACGGGTGATGAAGAGGGTTGTGGCAGCCTACGAAATGAAGGCGATATACGGCAATTACTGTCCCCCTCTGCGGCTGCAGCAAGTGCGGGATTTTCTGGTTGAACGAGGCTCGAGAAAACCGATTGTTCGGCAATTGCGGAACTGGAAACCGGAATCTCTTTTACCTCTTCAGGAAATGATCGGCCAGATACGAAAATGTTCCGTTCGTAAAAAGAAAGAACATCTCTTGTGTTTTCTGAAAGATTTTTCCCGTTATCACAGGGATTTGCGCAATTATAGACTTCTGCGAGGCTTAATGGACGCGATCAGCCTCATCAGGGAAGAAAAATTTTTGATACTGTCAAGGGAAAACCGATCCCTGTATGAGTTTCTGCTTCCCGCCGAACGGATCAAGGAAGAAAGACCGATCGTCAATCACGTGATTGTCAAAGCGGATGTCCGAGGATCGGTGGATATTACCAACACGATGATTGACAGGGGACTCAACCCGGCATCATATTTCAGCCTCAACTTTTTTGGTCCCATCTCCGAAATCATTTGCGACTATGGTGGGTCCAAGGAATTTATCGAAGGGGATGCGATAATCCTGTCGATCTTCGAACATGAGGACACACCGCAGGGCTGGTATGGCGTGGCTCGCGCCTGCGGACTTGCAGTCAGAATCCTTCATATTGTTCGACAATATAATCTGGAGAGTCAAAAGCATAATCTGCCGATACTCGAATTGGGAATTGGTATCTGTTATAAACAGAGTCCTCCGTCTTTTCTATTCGATGGCGACTCCAGGATCATTATTTCCCCGGCAATCAATCTGGCAGACCGCCTGTCAAGCTGCAACAAGATGTTGCGCAAGCGGTTCAAGGATCAAAATAAAATGTTTAATCTGTATGTATTTCAAGACGCCCCGGAGGAGGCATTCAGGACCACAACAGATGACCTGTCCCTTCGCTACAACGTCAACGGGATCGAACTCAACCCGGAGGGTTTTGCCAAGCTATCCCAGGAAATCAACCTGAAAAGAATCATATATCATGCTGACATTAATGAAGAAGTTACGCTTTATACGGGGACGGTGCCGACATTGACCGGCGGATATCAGCGCCTGGTCATTCGAGAGACCAACATTCTTCAAGTCAAGCCCGAAACGATGGATGTGATCGGCGAGACGCCCAGAAAATATTATGAAGTCTGCACCCAGCCGGAAATCCTGGAATTCATGGAAAACAACATTCAGACAAAAATGAACAGCAGGGATGCAGGGTAGGAATAAACCTGCATTTTTTCCTATTTTTTCCGTCATCACCCAGATGCCGTCCCACTGCTCAGGCGGGTTAGCGAGCAGGGCCCGGCACTTATCGGTGTAGGCCCTGGCCGGAGGGTCTTCCTCGCTGATTGTCTCAAAGCCTGTCAGGGCTGCTTTGAAGTCGCCTTTATAAAATTTTTCCAATGCCGCGGCAAAGGTTTGCATTACCCCTGCTTTAGCCTCAAAATCGTCCTTGAACATCGGCTCATAGACGCGGACAGGTTCTGCGCGTCCCACGACGAGCACCCGTGACAGTTCCCGTGCTGCAAATTCACCCGAGAGCCGGGACAGAGTATGTTCCGACGTCATTACGTAAGTGCCGAATTGCTTGTTGATCCCTTCGAGACGGGAGGCAAGGTTGCCGGCGTCGCCCAGGAAGGTATAGTCAAAGCGCTGGCTTGATCCCATGTTACCCACCACGACCGGTCCGGTGTTGATACCGATGCGGGCATATATATCCCTGCCGACGCGCTCTCTGAATCCCGGGCGGAGTTCAATCAGTTTCCGGCCGCACCGCAGCGCTGCTCTGACGGCACGGAGCGCATGGTCCGGAACATCGAGCGGGGCATTCCAGAAGGCAATAATGGCATCGCCCTCATATTTGTCGATCGTGCCTCCTTCGGAAAGAATAATATCGGTCATGGCGGTCAGATAGTCGTTAAGGAGGGCAGTAAGCTCCTGGGGACTGAGACGCTCGGAGATACTGGTAAATCCCTGCACGTCGGAAAAAAATATACTCAACTCGCGCACTTCGCCACCCAGGGTTAATTTATCCGGATTTTCCACCAGACGTTCAATAACGGCCGGGCTCAGGTACTGTTTAAAGGCGTTTTTTATATATCGTTTCTGCCTGCCTTCGAGGGTATAATTGACAACAATGGCCGCAGCAACTGAAAAAAATGCGCCCGTTGAAGGCACGGCGACGGGAAACCAGTAATTTTTGGCGTAAAACAGGCAGCCGAGCAGAAAAGGAACCGTCAGGAAGAGCACTGAGGCGATGGCATCATGAAAGCCTTTGGAAAGCAGACGGATGGAGATCCCCGCGGCCAGGGAGAGACCGATGGTGAACAGCAGCACCATGGACAACGGAACCTCCCGCATGAAATCTCCCGACAGCAGGTTGTCGAGGATGGTGGCGTGCAATTCCACTCCCGGGTAATCGCGCTGGAGCGGTGTCGGGCGGAGGTCCTTGAAGCCCGGCGCGGTGACGCCCAGAAACACATAGGCATCCTTAAATACAGACAGTTCCATGCCGGGAGCCTTTCCTTCCATGATCTGCAGGCCCGCCTGCAAGACCGCCGCCGCGTTGAGAGCTTTATGCGTCTGACTTTTGCCGCGGTAGCGCATGATTACGTTGCCATTTTTATCCAAAGGAACCTGGTACTCACCAAGCTGCAGCCTTGAAGCTGTTATTCCGATAGAGGCAGAGGGGTTGGCCCCGATATAGGCAGCCAGACCTAAAGAAGGGACGAAGTGGCTATCGAAAACATGAAAAGGTACGGTCCGGCGGATTATGGCGTCCGCGTCCTGCCGCGTTATCATGACGCTGCCCAGGATGGCCGCATTGGCGGCAACCTGTCGGACGGGGAAGGAGGCGCGGGTTTTAAGCGCGTTAAGACCTTTGGGCGTTGACAGGTAATCCGTGAGGCCGGTTATCGGGAAATTGTTTATCTTGAAACCGGGCTCCCAGGTTGTTCCCAGGCCTTGCTCATTGCTCAGATTAAGGGTGCCGATGAAATTTTTTGTTGTTTTGATTGCCTGCCCAAAAGATTCGTCATCGTCAACACCGGCAAAAGAGGATTCCGTGAAGATAAGATCGAAAGCAACCGCCTTCGCGCCACCCTGCCTCAAGGCGGCGAGGATCGGGTTATAGAGCTGTCGCGGCCAGGGCCAGGAAAGTGGCACCTGCAGGGTGTCTTTAGCCCAGTCCAGGCTGGTCTGGTCAATCATGATCACCCGAATCTGGTCGCTAGCCCGCCCGGGAGCGGCATAGAGTTTGGCGCGCCAGTCCCAGGTTCTGTTTTCCAGCCAGCCGAGATTCCCGGAGAAATAAAACATGACGGCTACAGCGGCCGAGACAAGTCCGATCAGGGTGCCCTGGATTAGCTTCCATTTCATGGGTCAAGATCCATTATTAAACGCCCCGCATAACTTTACTGAATCGGGCCTTGCGTGCACTGGTCTCCTTGCTGGACCCCAAACCTTTCAAAAGCGGCTCGATATTTTGCAACCGATCATGCGGCTTCGGATGCGTTTTCCCAAATCCTCCGGAATTGGCGCCGAGCTGCCGGTCCATCTGTTCAAGCATGTCTTTCAGGGCCGTGGGGTTGTAGCCGACCCGTTTAAGTATTGTTACGGCCGCCTTGTCGGCGTCATATTCCTGGCTGCTCTGGTAGCCGTTATCGACCATATTCTTCATGATATCGCCGACTGTCCCGTCAAAAATTTCAGCAGCCTGGGCAAGCTGCGCCCCCCCCAGATTTTTTGCGAGTTCAACTCCGGCAATCTTACCCAGAGAGGTGTAGCGGCTGCCGCGAATGGCCCCCATGCCGTGACCAAGCTGCACATGACCAATTTCATGGGCTAATACCGCCGCCAGGGCATCCTCTGATTTGCAGCAGCGCAGGAGGCCGCGCGATACAAGAATTAAGCCGCCCGGCGTGGCAAAGGCGTTTATTTCGTCCGTGTCCATGATCAGAAAATGATAACCCTTGAACGTTTCCGGTTTGTCGGAGGCTTGCGCCACTGTTTGACCGATCAGATTTATGTACTGGTTGGGGCCCATATTCTGGTAGGCTTTGTACTTGGACAGGATGTTGGCCGCAATGGTTCTGCCGATGTAGTACTCATTCTCCGGGGTAAATTCCTCGAAGGCCTTGCCGGCAGCCTGCGAACTTTTTTTTATCGATTCAGCCTGATTTCTGGTAATCACGCCTGTCCCTGCCGCTATATCGGCGCCGGCACTGGTAACAACCGCCACGGTTTGGCAGCCCGGAACGACGGACAAGAGCAATGGCATCAGGAGGAGCAAAAGGGGATATCCAAGGGGGCGTCTCATTGTTCACCTCCTGCCGCGGGCTCGATCCGGCCCTCTTTGAGGAAGGCGGCACTTTGCCTGGGTGAAATTTCGATTTGTTCCATTTTATCCACCCAGGTGAAATCGATCGCCTTGTTCTTTTGACGATAAGCCTGTTCGATCTGTTCGGTAAAACCCTTTTCGGCGGCACTCAGTTCGCCCGCCGATACCGAGGTCGGAGCGTTCTTGCCGCCGGATTTGGGGGCCAGTTTCGTACTCGTAAGGGCGGAAATATGAATCCAGCCGGTGGCATTGTTGCTGGCGGTGGCAGCTTTCACCCAGGCCCCTTTGGAATCGATGATTTTCAGCCGGTCGGCATAGTTGACGGTAGTAACGACAGAACCATAATACGCGGGTGTGGAACGCAATTGCGCCCGGTCAACCTGAATGCTCATCTCTTTTTCCATGGCCGTGAAAGCCGGACTAATCAGGAATGTAACCGGCATCAGCAGCAGCATGGCAATAAGAACACGCCTCATGATTTAAACCCTCCTTATTTTACTAAAGTCCTGAATGGAATTCTCTAAACGCGTTTGACAATATATCTTGATGACAAAAATTGCAACTTTGCATTTGGCTGGGATCACCCAGTTTCTCGAGCAGGTTGTGCGGCTGTCCGGGAACGGTTTCGGCATCGGTCATGGAAATTAATATCGCCACCGGCGGGGAAACATGGTAAAGGGCGAAAAAAATCAGGCGACGGGATATGGAATCAGGAAGTTTGAAAAGACAGATGGCGTTCAGCATAGCCGGAAGGGCCATCACTATCGGCCTCTGGATCAATGTAATCCTGATGGTCGTGAAGCTGCTGTCCGGCCATTTCGGCCATTCCGAGGCGGTATTTGCGGACGGACTGGAAAGCGCGACCGACCTGCTGGCGATGATCGCCGGGATGGCGGCGCTGAAGATCGGCAGCAAACCCTTTGACGATGACCACCCCTACGGCCACGGCAAGGCGGAGAGCCTCGCCGCCTTCTTCATTTCGCTGGTGATTCTGGCCACCGGCGGCGGCATTCTCTATGGGGCAATCACCACAATCATTGAAAAAGATTATGGAAAGCCGGGCCTGATCGCCGTTTTTGCCGCCATTCTCACAATTGCCATCAAGGAATCCCTGTTTCGCTATACAAGGCGCATCGCCAAAAAAACTGAAAGCCCGACGCTCGAAGCGATCGCGACGGACCATCGCAAAGACGCCCTCACCTCGATTGCGACCCTCATCGGCGTCGGCGGGGCATATTTCGGTTTCTCATTGCTGGATCCGATCGCGGCGGGTACCACCGCGCTGTTCATCTTCCATATCGGCTGGCAGACATTCAGAAGCGCCTCGAACGATCTGATGGACGGACAGCCCCCGGAAGGAATCATCATCGCCATAACCGAAGCAGCCGAGTGCGTTCCCGGGGTGGATTGTGTTAACGAGGTCCGGATCAGGCGCTCCGGGCAAAATCTGATCGTCGATTTGAAATTAGATATGAATCCGCAGTTGACGGTTCAGGAATCCCACGGAATCGGGAATCAGGTGCGAAAACTCATTTTCGAGCGGTTCCCCCGCGTCGGCGACATCATGATCCATGTCCATCCGAGCAGGGAGGAGCACAGGGAAATAAGCAGGCTCTAACGGAAAAAAGGAGGCGTCAAACTGAAAGTGAAGCTTACTGTTCATAAGAAACGGGCCATTGTTATTTTTCTGCTGTTGTTTTTGGGGGCGGCGTTCTTCGTCTATTACGGCCAGAAAAAGGGACGGGACGGGGAGCTGTTCTACTCCGGAACCATTGAGGCGACTCAGACCCATCTGGCCTTCCAGACTGGCGGACGGGCCCTTCGGGTAGCGGTGCGCGAGGGAGAGGCGGTAGCCGCGGGTCAGATACTGGCAGAACTGGAGCCGGCGGAGTTCATGACCCGTCTCGAACAGGCAAAAGCCTCCCGGGAAAAGGCGCGGAAGGGCCGTGAGCAGGCAGCGGCGATCTTGAAGGTTTATCAGACGACGATTCCCGCCGAAATCGCGCGGGCCGAAGCGGGGGTTAAAACCCTGCAAGCCCAGCTTGACGAAGTCAGAGCCGGCGCCAGAAAACAGGATATCGAGCGGGCTAAGCAGGCAATGCAGAGTGCCGGCATTGTTCTTGCCGATGCGAAGAAAAACCTTGACCGCTATGAAGCCCTGTTCGCGAAGGGAACAATCTCGGAAAAAGAACGGGATGCCGTCCGCCTGCGCTACGATACAACGCTTAAGGAATACGAACGCAGTAAAGAGACGTACGATCTTGCCCGCGAGGGAAACCGCGCCGAAACGATCCGCGCCGTCGAGGCGAGGCTGGAAGAGGGCAGAGCCGCCTTAAATCAGGCAAAAAGCAGCCTGCCGCGGATAAGCGCCGCGCAAAAAGAGGTTGAGGCCGCCGCAGCAGCCGCCCAAGGGGCCCAGGCCGCCTTCGCGCAGATGCAGATTCAGCTCGAATACACGAAATTGAAGGCGCCCGGGCCGGGAATCGTCACCAGCAGAAGCGTGGAACCGGGCGAGGTGGTCGCCCCCGGCGAAGAGGCGCTGACGATCGCCGATTTGTCAAGGGTCGATTTGAAGATTTTCGTTGATGAAACCGAGATCGGCAAGGTTAAACCGGGGCAGAAGGCGGATGTCGTCATCGACACGTTTCCCGGCAGAACCTTCGCGGGAACGGTAACTTTTATCTCCCCGGAGGGTGAATTCACCCCCAAAATCATCCAGACCAAAAAGGAGCGGGTGAAGCTCGTTTACCTGGTAAAAATCTCCATCCCCAATCCCCACCTGGAATTGAAATCAGGGATGCCCGCCGATGCCCGCCTGCGCTAAACAAATAGGGACAGAGCCCTATTTATTTAATAGGGCTCTGTCCCTATTTTCCGCCACGCATGTCTCGTACCGTTTCGCGGGGACGGAGGCGGTTCACGACGTATCTCTGGAGCTCGAAAGCGGGGATATCTTCGGTCTGGTGGGTTCTGACGGAGCGGGAAAATCGACGCTGCTGCGCATGGCGGCAACGATGCTTAAGCCGGCAGCCGGTAAAATCACTATAGACGGCCTCGACACCGTCTCCGACCGGGGGAAAATAAAGAGTCTTATCGGCTACATGCCGCAGCGCTTCGGGCTGTACCAGGATCTGACCGTGGAAGAAAATATCGATTTTTTCATGGACATCTTCGGGATTTACGGTGCCGAGAGGAAGGCGCGCAAGGCGCTCTACCTCGGCTTTTCGAATCTTCTGCCCTTCACCGACCGGCCGGCGGGAAAGCTCTCCGGCGGCATGAAGCAGAAACTGGGGCTTGCCTGCGTGCTCGTCCACGAACCACGTCTTTTGATCCTCGATGAGCCGACCAACGGCGTCGATCCGGTCTCCCGTCAGGAATTCTGGGAAATTCTCGGCAGAATGCGGGAAAAAGGGATGACGATCCTGGTTTCCACGGCCTATCTCGATGAGGGGGAAAGATGCGACAGGATAGGCCTCATGCACCGGGGAAAGCTTCTGCAAACGGCAACGCCTGCGGAAATCCGCTGCGGTTTCCCCAATCTCGAAGAGGCGATCATCGCTAAAATAATGGAGGTGGACCGCAACCTCGCCCAAAGAGCCTTCAACGTGGAGAAACTCCCGCAATGAATTCCACCATTGATATTGGCAAAGAGGCGATCATCGTCGAAAGGCTCGAAAAGCGCTTCGGCGATTTCACCGCCGTCGCCGGAATCTCTTTTTCCGTTTCCAAAGGCGAAATATTCGGGTTTCTCGGGGCGAACGGTTCGGGGAAATCTACGACCATCCGGATGCTCTGCGGGCTGATCGCGCCCACCTCCGGGGAAGCCAGCGTCGTCGGCTATGACATCGTGACGCAAACGGAAGAGATCAAACAAGCAATCGGCTACATGTCGCAGAAATTCTCCCTCTACGAGGATCTGACCCCGTTTGAGAACATCCGTTTCTATCTTGGCATCTACAGCGTCCCCGAAAAGGAATGGGCTCAGAGAATCTCCTGGGTGCTCGAAACGACCCAGCTCACCGCCGAGCGCAACCGACTGACAAGGGAACTCCCACCGGGATTGCGGCAGCGGCTCGCCCTTGGCTGCTCGCTGCTGCACCGCCCGCAAATCCTCTTTCTCGATGAGCCGACCTCCGGCGTTGATCCGCTTTCCCGACGCCATTTCTGGGACTTCATCCGCCAGCTCGCCGCCGAGGGAATCACCGTCTTCGTGACGACGCACTACATGGACGAGGCCGGCAACTGCGGCCGCATTGTCCTGATCAACGAGGGAAAAATAGTCGCCTCGGGCAGCCCGGACGAAATCATCCGCGGCGCCTGCCCGGAAAAACCGGACGCGAACTTGAACGACGCGTTTATAAAGCTGATAAAACAGGAATAAATTAATAGGGCGCTGTCCCTAATAAAAACATGAAGACAAAAAACATCACAGCGATCGCCCGCAAGGAGTTTTATCATCTGCTCAGGGATTTTCGCAGCCTCTATCTGGCTTTTGCGATCCCGCTGCTGCTGATACTTTTGTTCGGCTACGCGCTCAGCCTCGACGTAAACCATATCGAAACAATCGTTGTCGATCGCGAAAAAACCGATCTGAGCCGTGATTTTATCAGCAGCCTCGAAGCAAGCCCCTATTTTCAGATCATTGAACGGGCGGACAGCATGAAAGCCGTGATCAACGCCCTCGACCACGGCCGGGCGCGTCTGGCCATTGTCATCCCCGTCGGCTGGACGGCCGATCTCCGGGCGGACAGAAAAACAACGATGCAGGTGATCCTTGACGGCAGCGATCCCAATTTTGCAGGGATATCCAGCTCATACATAAGCGGCTTGATCGCCCGCTACAACGGGAATCTGCTGGCCGATTTTCTCAACCGGCACGGAATGCAAAAGATCAGCCCCCCCGTTAATCCGCAGATCCGCGTCTGGTTCAACGAGGAGATGGAAAGCCGCAACTTCATCATCCCCGGCATCATCGCGATCATCGTCATTATCGTCGCGGCCCTCTTAACCTCGCTGGTTATTGCCCGGGAATATGAAAACGGGACGATGGAAACGATCCGATCCCTGCCGATCGGGGCGGGAGAGTTCCTGCTCGGCAAGGCCGCGCCCTACTTTTTTATCGCCTTGACTGACGTCCTGATCGCGGTACTGATGGGGCAGATGCTCTTCGGGATCGTCATGAAGGCGAGCTTCTGGCTGATGCTCCTTGCCTCTTCTCTCTACATCATCGTCGCGCTCACGCTCGGGCTTCTGATCTCGTCGGTGACAAAATCGCAGATGACGGCAAATCAGACGGCGATCCTGATCACCTATCTGCCTTCCCTTCTGCTTTCCAATTTCGTTTTTCCGGTAACCAACATGCCGGTGGTTCTGCAGGCAATCACAAAGATCATCCCGGCGACCTATTATATCGAAATTCTCTCCGGCATCTATCTGAAAAACCTTGGGTTTGGACTACTCTGGCCTGATCTGCTGGTTCTGCTTGTCATGTCATCCTTGCTGGCGCTGCTCAATTATCTCGTTTTAAGGAAAGAGGGTTTCTGACGATGGGCTGGCTTCGCATCCGGGAAATGGTTCGCAAGGAATTCATTCAGCTTTTTCGAGACCGGGCGGTCCGTTCGATCATCGTCATGACGCCCCTGATTCAGTTGCTTGTCTTCGGCTATGTGGTAAATTACGACATAAAAAATATCCGCGTCTCGCTGATTGACGAGGCGCAGACAAGGGAGAGCCGGTTTCTGATCGACTCCCTGACGGCAGGCGGCGTCTTCCAGGTTGCCAGCATCCCCGCCAGTGCAGGCGATATGGAAAAGCTGTTTCTGGAGGGCAAAGCCGACCTCGGCATTCGGATTCCTCCCGATTTCAGCAACCTGATCCGCCGGGGGAAAACAGCGAACATCCAGGTGCTGGCGGACGGGGGGATGAGCAACATGGCCGCTGTCCGAATCTCATACCTGTCGGCAGTCATCGACAGATTCAACACATCGATTATCCACGAACTCTACAACCGCGATCTTTCCTACGGCCGGATAGACGCCCGCATCCGCACCTGGTACAACCCCAACACGGACAGCCAGAAATTCTTTGTCCCCGGCATCCTCGCCTTCATCCTCATGCTGATCTCGATGCTTCTGACCTCTATCGCCATCATCCGGGAAAAGGAGGTCGGCACGATGGAACAACTGATCGTAACCCCGATCAAGCCTATCGAACTGATCATCGGCAAAACCATCCCCTATATCGTCATCGCGCTGGGGCAGGCGGTGGTGATAACGCCGCTCGCTATTTTCTGGTTTGACATCCCGCTTGCCGGCAGCGTTTTGGACCTCTTTGGGGCAGCCTGCCTCTTTCTTTTGAGCACGCTGGGCATCGGGCTTTTCATCTCGACGGTATCGAAAACACAGCAGCAGGCGATGATGACGACCTTTTTCTTTGTGCTGCCGTTTTTCATGCTCTCCGGGTTTGTCTTTCCGATCTCGAACATGCCGATTATCGTTCAGTGGCTGACATATCTGAACCCGCTGCGCTATTTTCTGGTGATCATCCGCGGCGTCTTTCTGAAAGGAGTCGGGCTCGACGTTCTGTGGGAGCAGTACGCCGCGCTCGCCGCGCTCGGCATGGTCGTCTTTGCCGGAGCGATCAAGCGCTTCCACAAACGTCTGGAATGATGGCCTGTCAAATGGAACCTTTAAATGTTAAGAAAACGCAACTACTCAGCGCCATCTAAAACCTCTGTCATCCCCGAGTTTTTCTATCGGGAATACGGTTTTAAAACCAACACCATATTCCCGATTAGACCCTCGGGAATGACAGATTTGTTTATCATGCTGAGCAGTTACAAGAAAACTGTCAAGAGGAGCTGCAAAAGATGAATCTTTCAACCACAAAAAAAACAACCTCTGTCCTGCTTTTCACCGGCAAGGGCGGAGTCGGGAAAACGACGCTGTCGACCGCCTGTGCCCTCGGTTACGCGCAAACGGGACGCACGCTTCTTCTTTCCACCGACCCCGCCGGGTCTCTGGGAGAGATTTTCGGCTGTGATTTCAAGGAGCAAATTGTCACGGTCGCCCCCAATCTGGATGTCGTCGAACTTTCCCGTCGGGCCGTTCTGAAACTCTGGCATGAAAAATTCGCCGACGACATCTTTACCGTCCTCTCCTCGTTTTTACCGGTGGAGCGGGACATCCTCAACTACATAGAAGGGGCGCCCGGCATCGACGAGGAATTCATGCTTTCCTATCTTCTGAATGTTCAGCAGTCGGGAAACTACGACATTATTATCTGGGATGCGGCCCCGACCTCGACCACGCTGAAGCTGCTTGAGTTGCAAAAGCTGTTCTATGCGCATCTGACCGACGCGCAGAAAATTTACCTGAAGTTCAAGGGCCTGTTCAAAGATGCCGATCCGCTGCAGTTGATCGGCCAGTGGCGTCAATTGACGCAGGATGTGATCGCAATGCTCAAAAACGGGACCTCCGCATGGATCGTCGCCAACCCGGAGCGTCTGCCGGTCGAACAGGCGCTGTTGATCGCCGCGGCGCTGGCGGATTTCGGAATCAATGTCAACGGTTACATCATGAACAAACTTCTTCCTCAAAAAGCATGCAACGGTTCCGATTTTTTTGAAAAGAAGTTCCGCGACCAACAAAGCTGGCGGGAAAATCTGGAATCGCGCGCTGCCTTGCCGATTCTGTTTGTTCCCGAATTGACCGAGAATTTGACCGATCCGGGAGAGCTGCTGGCGCTGGCAAAAAAATTAGACATTCCCTCTTTTGCATGAAAACGTAGTAGGGGCAGGCCCCTGTGCCTGCCCTGTAATCATCAACGGTAATTTGGGCAACCACGGGGGGTTGCCCCTACTATAGAGGATTAAAAGAACAATGATAAATACAATCGCAAAAAGGGCAAAGGATATCCCTCCGTTCATCGTTATGGATGTGCTCGAGGAGGCGCAGAGGATGGAGCGAAACGGGACGAACGTAATTCATCTCGAAGTCGGCGAACCGGATTTCGACACGCCGGATTGCATAAAAGAGGCGGCGGTGCGCGCAATGCGCGACGGGAAAACCCACTATACCCACAGCTTGGGCCTGCTCGAACTGAGGGAAGCGATCTGTGAACATTACCTGGAAAGATACGGGGTTACAATTTCTCCAAACCGGATGCTGGTTGCCTCCGGCACCTCACCGGCAATGATGGTGCTTTTCTCGACCCTCCTGGAGCAAAAAGACGAGGTCATCATCTCTGATCCGCATTATCCCTGCTATCCGAACATGATCAGTTTTTTCGGCGGCTCGCCTGTCAACGTGCCGGTTTACGAAGAAGACGGCTTTCAACTGTCATCCGCCGCGATAAGGGAAAAGGTGACCCCCAAAACCCGCCTGATAATGATCAACTCCCCGTCCAATCCAACCGGCAACATCCTCTGCGAAAAGCGGCTGGCCGAGATCGCCGCACTCGATATCCCAATAATTTCCGACGAGATCTATCACGGTCTCGTTTATGAGGGCAAAGAGCGCAGCATCCTGGAATTCACCGAAAACGCGTTCGTTTTGAACGGCTTCTCGAAGGCCTACGCGATGACCGGCTGGCGGCTCGGCTATCTTATTGTCCCGCCGGCTTATGTTCGGCCGATGCAGAAAATCATCCAGAATCTCTTCATCTCCGCCAACGCCTTTGTCCAATGGGCCGGGGTTGCCGCCTTGCGGGAGGCGGGGCAGGAGGTAATCCGGATGCGGGAAATATACGATCAACGGCGAAAGTACATAACAGAAAGACTCTCCGAGATGGGGCTCGGCATCAGCGTGGCGCCGACCGGAGCATTCTATCTACTCGGAAACATAAAGAAATATTCCAATGACTCCTACAAGATGGCCTTTGATATCCTGAAGCGGGCCCACGTCGCCGTCGCCCCCGGAATTGATTTCGGTGAAAACTGCGAGGGTTATTTGCGCTTCTCCTACGCAAACTCCCTGGAGAACATCCGTGAAGGAATGGACCGGCTCCAGAAATATCTGCGGGAGCAGTCTTATGAACATGAAGCTCCGCTTTGAAAATATGCACGCAAAAAACCAGATAACCCTGAAAACAGTTAAGAAAATCATCGCGGAGGAAAGCTTTAATTTATGCCTTTGACATGATATGTGTTATGTTAATCGTCGATGGTTTCATCCCGCAATAGCATGATCTCAAAAGGCTGGCATCTGCTGGGGGAAGAATGAACAAAAAAGAACTCATAGAACGAATCCGCTTGCCAGAGTGGAGCGATATCGAATTCAAGGAAGCGCGCCACTATAGAGCGGCCCAAGGCATGACGGCCGCCGATCGAGACCGGGCATTCAACCCGGCTTACAATGCCCTTTTGCAGGTCGATATTGCCTTAACCGGAGGGAAGAGAAAGCAGCCCACGGAACCCTTCGATTAAGAAGATTTTTCAGGCAATTCCCTTTGGGGGAGGCTCCCGAGGAGTATTATGATTTTCCGCGCGGCAAGCTTTTATCCGAAGAGGAGCGGCCTTTCCAGAGTCAAAGGATATCTGGCGCTACCTGTTTGCCGCCTGTTTTACAAAAGTGCATAAGTACCCTCCCAAATTTCGGGACTTAGATAAGTCCAATATTGCGCTGAAAAACTAAAAAAGAGGAACATATTATGAAGCGCGCATATTACGATGACTCCATCACAAATTTTCTGATTACCTCGCCTGAAGAGATAATAGGAAAAATAGCGCTAAAAAACGAATTCCCCTTGGAACAAACTCAGAAGGATGCTTGGTTAGCAGAAATCATCATTTTGAAGGCAGTTTTAACTCCGTATAAAGGATCAATATATTTTGAATATTCTATTCCTCGCATGGGGCAGCGTATTGACGTGATAATTCTTATTGGGTCGGTAATCTTTATTCTCGAATTCAAAATTGGTGAAAAAGAATACAGCTCATATGCTATAGACCAGGTTATGGATTATGCTTTGGATTTAAAGAACTTCCACGAATCAAGTCACGAACAATTCATTGCCCCAATTCTAATCGCAACTAAAGCGAAAAGCATTTATTCGATTGTCGCAACAACACCACAAAACGACAAGCTGCTTCTTCCTATCAAGAGTAATATTGGATTACTGGGCAAAGTAATTGAAGACGTATTGTCCTTTAGTGGCGGAAACAACATTAACCGAACCCAATGGGAGCAAGGAAGATATTGTCCAACTCCCACAATCATCGAAGCAGCAATGGCACTATATAACAATCATTCTGTTGAGGACATCTCCAGGAGTGATGCCAGCGCCATAAATCTCAGTCAAACATCAGATGCGGTATCTGCCATTATCCGTTCTTCAAAAGAGCATTTCCGCAAATCCATTTGTTTCGTAACCGGTGTCCCTGGCGCCGGCAAAACATTAGTCGGACTCCATATAGCAACTACGCACATTGATAAATCCAACGATCTCTATAGCGTTTTCCTTTCTGGTAATGGCCCTCTCGTAGCAATTTTGCGCGAAGCATTGGCTCGTGATAAAGTTAAACGAGAAAAAGAGAAGGGGACCAAGATCAAAAAAGGTGAGGCGATGAGTGAGGTTAAGATGTTTATCCAGAATGTGCACAATTTTCGGGATAATTGCCTTATTGAATTGGATACACCACCAATAGAACATGTAGCACTTTTCGACGAAGCTCAGCGCGCTTGGAATTTAGAACAAACCTCAAATTTCATGAGCCGAAAAAAGAATCGGCATAATTTCAATCAGTCTGAACCGGAGTTTCTGATGTCATGTCTTGATCGACACAAAGATTGGGCTGTGGTTGTGTGCTTAGTTGGAGGCGGTCAAGAAATAAATACTGGCGAAGCAGGAATCAGCGAATGGATTCAATCACTGGAACGCTCATTTACTGATTGGGATATTTATATTTCTGATAGACTCACCGATAGCGAGTATAGCGCGGGGGAGATGTTGAAAAAAATAGAATCTCGTCCAAATGTAGAGTACAACGAGTCACTACATCTTGCTGTCTCAATGCGTTCATTCCGCGCTGAGCATGTTTCTCTTCTAGTGAAGCAATTGCTTGATCGCAGCATTGATGAGGCAAAAAGTACATTCGAAAAAGTGAAAGCAAAATATCCAATTGTCATCACCCGCGATCTTGCCAAGGCAAAACGATGGTTAAAGCAGCAGGCACGAGGTACGGAGCGATATGGAATGGTTGTGTCATCGCAAGCCGAGCGATTAAAACCTCACGCAATATTTGTAAAATCTACAATGGATCCAATACATTGGTTTCTTGATGGGAAGGAAGATGTCCGCTCCTCATATTATCTCGAAGATGTAGCAACTGAATTTCATGTGCAAGGGTTAGAACTTGATTGGGTATGCGTAACATGGGATGCTGATTTTAGATACACTGAAAAAGGTTGGGGTAATTGGTCATTTGTTGGAAGTCGCTGGAACCAAATAAGAAAAGAAGAACGTAAAAATTATCTAAAGAATGCTTATCGCGTACTTCTGACACGCGCTCGTCAAGGGATGGTGATTGTTATTCCCCCGGGTGATATAGAGGATTGTACCAGACCTCCAAAGTTTTATGATTCAACTTTTGAGTATTTAAATGAAATAGGTTTTACGGTTATTTAAGTATTTGGTTCACTTAATCACTGACACACCAGCCAGCATTTCCAACGTAACGGAATGGTGCAAGAAAGATGGTTGCTGGTTAAAGGTGAAAGCGTTCGATATGGATCTGAGCAGGGCTTTTTTAGCCGAACTTATTGGAATGGACGAAAGAGATGCTGTCGAGAAAGATGCGAAAAAGGTGCAGAAGGTTGATGACGGAATAACTTGTCAAAAAATGGTACTTGATATTGGACCGGAAAAATGGAAAGAAATCAGCAAATTTGGAGTATTAAATAAACACCTGAACGAGAAGGATATGGGTATTTTACAGGTTGCAGTATCAATGCCATATAGAATGCCAACGGAAAATCAGTGTAAATATTTAATTAAATTGTTGAACAGACTCCAAGAGGAAGGATTCCAGTTGAATTAGAAATGTTATACGTTATTATCAAATACATAAGAGTGACGTAACATGGTGAAACGGATATAATCTTATCGAGGCAGGAACCAGGGCGAGGGAAATCACCCTTGAAGAGGTGGAGCAACAGGCTTTGGACGGACTGCGAAAATACATTGAGGCAAAGACGCCTTATGAATTCCAAGACCTCGTTGCCGCGCTGCTGCGGGGGATGGGTTACTACACCCCCTTTGTTGCTCCTCGCGGCAAAGATGGCGGCATCGACGTCGTCGCCTACCAGGATCCCCTCGGTACGACGACTCCGCGCATCAAAATCCAGATCAAGCGTCGCGAGTCGTCAGCGTCCGTTAACGAAATCCGCGAACTTATGGGGCTTCTCCAGAAAGATGGAGACGTGGGAATCTTTGTCGCGACGAATGGTTTTACCGCCGAGGCCAAGACGACGGCGAGAAGCTCGCAAGTTCACGTGGAGTTGATCGACTTCGAGAGGTTCGTCAGCCTCTGGCAGGAGTTCTACCCAAAACTCACCGATGAGGACAAGGCGAAGCTGCCCCTCCGGGCAGTGTATTTCCTTGCACCGGAGGAATGAATGATTTGATCAACATCCTGTGCCCAAAAGCAGCAGGTTCCAAATGTGCAAATATGATGATGGGCAAGGTTCGTTTATTATCTTTCACAAAAGATAATAAACAACGGGATCGTGAGAAGCGATGTAATTATAAGATATTATGAACACCGTTATTATCTCTGCCCTGTAATGGGGAAAGGCTTGAAGGCATGAAGAGAACAAAATCATCACCAGGCAATGGAGAGTCGATCAAACGTTTATGCGATATGGACGAGAGCATCAACATCGAGTTTAAACGGACATCCGGGAAAATGGTGCACAAGGCATTGGAAACCATCGTGGCCTTCGCCAATACCGAAGGCGGCTTTCTGGTTCTGGGAATGGAGGACCCAAAAAAGGCAAAAGGCGCCGATCGCCTATTCGGCATCCAGGAGAATCCTGAAGCCGTTGATGAATTGCACGAGCAGGTGGCTCATCGTGTTACCCCCTCAATTGAAGGAATAACATGGAGAAGTTTGCCGTGCACCTTGCGGGATGGCACAACGGGCGAACTCACGGTTGTTGCGGTTCAGAAGAGCGCAAAAGTGCATTCGATTGTTGCGGATGGAACTTGGAAACGCCTGGAAAAAGGCAATCGTGAGATGACGGCCGGAGAGATTAACGAACTCTGTTTTGCCCGTGGCGTCATCAGTACTGAAGGAGAGTTGGTCGATCTTCCATTCGAATTGCTGGATACCGACGTCTGGAAGATCTATTGTGCCACCAGAAAGCTGTCTTCAGGCGGGATCAAGGACCGGATGTTTCGCATCGGTCTTGCAAAAAAGAAAGAAAAAGAGATTCTGCCGACCAAGGCAGCCATCCTTCTTTTCGCCGATGATCCCTCCGGCATTCTGGCCAGCAAGGCTACCATCAGAATTTTCCACTATTCGGGGCTGAAGATTGAGCATGGCCCGGTTCCCAACCTATTAAAAACGCCGAAAACCATCACCGGCCCCTTGGTTCGCCAGATTTCTGATGCCTACGAATACGTGCTCAATGAAATTGCCACAGGCCTGACGCTTGCCTCTTCCGGTTTTGAAACGGCGCATCGCTACCCAACCCGCGTGATCAAGGAGGCCCTGACCAACGCCGTCATTCATCGGGATTATCATATCAATCGCGATATTCATGTCAGGATCTTTGACAACCGCATTGAAGTTGAAAGCCCCGGGCTTTTTCCCGCCCACATCACCGCGGCGACCATTCAACAGGCCAGATCTTTCAGCCGTAATCCACTTATCGTAAATAATCTGCGGGAGTTTCCAGCACCACCGAACATCGATGCCGGTGAAGGGATCAGGATGATGTTTTCCACCATGCAGGCTGTCGGCCTCTATCCGCCATTATACCTTTCTTCACCCTATCTGGAGCAGGATGTCGTCATAGTCACGCTCTTGAATGAAGAACGTCCTGCCGTGTGGGAACAGGTCAGCGACTGGATTGATCGCAACGATTCCATCAGCAACCGGGAGTTATGCCGTATTGCCGGCATAGATACGCTCAAAGCTTCCAGGCTATTGAAGAAATGGGTGGAAGCAGACATGCTGGTGTCGGATACCAGCAAGGGAAAACGGGGAACGAAGTATATGAGGGTCGGTGGCGGCTATGTACAGCAATCTTTTCTTTCATTATCCGAGCTGGTGGATAATAAACTTTCTAATGGTAAATAATGAAATGAAATAAGATAGATATGTTTTTGTTTATTATCCAATGACAAGGGATCCTGTAAAATCGGTAATCGCCGGACTCCGCAGAGGGTATTGTTTGAGTATGATGAGCAATAAAACGAAGCATGTTTATCAATAAACTTTACCGATGTTACGAAATAAATATAATCATTCAAGAGAGATGCTTTTGTTAACTGCAAGATATGGAGATTGGATTAAACAATTCGACTAACAATAGGCCCTGTTGGAAAAGTGTCATCGCGTTTGCACTTGGCGCGGTGGGATGAGAGCTACCTGGAAAAGATACGGCAGGAAAACGGAATTTAATGTTCATAAAGCGGGCTGATGGGGAAATAAAAAAACCCCAGTCTTAACGGCGACTGAGGCGCAGCCACGGTCCTGAACCTTAGGTAAAGGGCCACCAGCTTTACGGCTTGATTGTCGATTTGCACATTGCGGCACGGAAGTCGAAGTAATTTTTATTTAAAAACAGTCGTTATGAAAAAAGGCTCTAAAATACAGCGACCGCCCGTTGTGGCGGTCCCCGAGCTCCTTCTACCTCCATTGGTAGATGAGTTGGCCGTTTTATGAACCTGATTGCCACCTGTTGTAAAGAAGTTTTTTCAGCGCTTGCGAAAAGATGAAATAATACATCGAGATTACGGCAAGCTTCTTGATCGTTTTGCCGCCATCTTTCCCCAGGAGGAACACAAGGCGAGATTCGTCAAGCACTGTCTGCCGAATCTGAGCCCCGGTCTTTATTGGCCGACATCTTTGCCGCACCACGGGAAAGAAACCAGAGGATGATGCAACATGAGCAATTTTGATTGGATTCTCCACCAGCAGGAAGGGCAGTTCTTCGAGCGGAAGAGCTGTTTTGATCGTTCGCAGGGTAAGGTCAGGCGACATTCCGTTCTGGGCGTGATCTCTTTTGTTTTGCAATATCTATTATGAGGCATGATGCAACTAACCGTTAGATATTTAAGATGATTCTTATTTGCAAACAAATCGGGAGTAGAGACGATGGGATGTTGCCCGGTGGACGTGATAAGGAAGAGGGGTTCTGGCATGTCGTTTCCAGAAAAGATCGAGATGGGAATTCCGGTGACAGTTTACTAAATTACGATTGATATGCTCCTTGACGGGTGCATTACTACCCTGTAAAGCGCGAAAATATCGCACATGTAAAGACGATAACTTGGCGCTGGCTGAAAATGCTTAACCTACAAAACAGGAGAATTCATGGCCCACACATCCGAACAAATTCTATCAATTCTTTCTCTGCTTGATAAGCATATTGCCGATGACCTTGAAAGCGAGACCCTCGATTTCAAAGAGTGCCCGACAGAGGCAAAATTGCGGGAACTATCCAAAGAAATGGCCGTATGTTTTGGCAATGCTTCCGGAGGAACGTTTGTTTTTGGCGTCAAGGAGCGAATCATCGGCTGTGACAAGGCCATTGCAGGGCTTGATTTCGCACCTGATCTGGCAGCGCTGAACGCATTCCTTTACGACAGTATTGATCCGAAGTTGCCTGTGCAGCTCGAGTGGCTGACGTATAGGGCGCGCCGCCTTCTGCTGATGCATGTCCATCCATCCATGCCTCCCTATACAACCACCTCCGGCAAAGGCTGGGTGCGAATCGGAAAAGACTGTAAACCACTGACCGGCACTTTGTTGCGCCAGTTGCGGGAAAAGGTGGGCTTAAGCGATCCGACCGCAAAAGTCCTACCCTTCGACAACCCATATCGGGCGATTTCCCCGGCGGCTGTCGAAATCCTGCGCCGTGAAATGAAAAAGATGGGATCTCCAGGCGACTTGCTGGCCTGCGACGATTCCAATTCTGCATCTTTTCAGGCGACGGCATGAAGTTCCCTGGAAGGAGCTGACAGAAGCCTATCCATACGACGACCGCCGTTTGCGGGAAAAATTAGCCTCTCTGGAAACCACTCTCCTCATGCTGGAACACAGCGGCATAGGCCGGGGTACAATCTACCGTCTCTCCCGCCGTGCATCAGCTATCCTGAATGAGGGCGCAACATACGACATGACACGCAGGCTGGATAGAGAAGCAATCAAGATTCGCATTCTCACGCTGCTTAAAGATAGGCCTCTCCGCAATGCCGACATTAGGAATTTCAGTGATCTAGATCGCCAGCAGGCCTATCGGACTATGAAGGAATTGGAAACAAACGGGTTGGTCTTCCAAAATGGTCATGGCCAGGCTGCCCTATGGCATCTGAAGCAATCATTAAGCAAACAGTGAGTCAAAGGCGCCGGTTTGCATCATTGTTTGCTTCATCAATCAACTTCAGGATGCAAAGCAAGCTGGATGAGCGATGAGTGGGGCATAGCCGGTATCGACACCCTCGAAGCTTCAAAGGCGCTTTTGAAATGGGTGTATGCCGACATGTTGATCCCGGATACGAGTAAGGGAAAGAGTACCGCTTTGGGGGAGTTTGCATATGAATGTCGTCTATGAACCAAAAGGACGGGCGCGGGAATACTCCGAGCTGGCCTGCAATCTTTATCGCGGCTGCACACATGGCTGCCGGTACTGCTATGCGCCGTCGTGTAT
>Ga0208373_1001064_pt1 | contig 39634 bp, 35 predicted proteins | sample RifOxyC2_FD_184036 | JGI IMG/M metagenome (GOLD analysis project Ga0208373, IMG submission 184036) | Soil microbial communities from Rifle, Colorado - Rifle Oxygen_injection C2 (SPAdes) | ecosystem: Environmental > Terrestrial > Deep subsurface > Rock core/Sediment | place: Rifle, Colorado...
AAGGCCTGACCGGTAAGGCCGCGATTTTGTTTTATTTGATGATAAAAAATCATCCATTTCAAAACGGTAACAAACGTCTGGCCATGACGACTTTGTTTTTGTTTCTTCATAAAAATAAAAAATGGTTGAAAGTGGATAATCAGGAATTATATAATTTCGCGCGCTGGGTCGCGTCCAGCAACCCTCGACTCAAAGACGAAACCACCCGCGCCGTGGAAAAGTTTTTGAGGATGTATTTGGTGGATTTATAAAATGAACCGCCCCGATGTGTATCGGGGCGGAAAAAGGGCGGGGCGGCAACGTGCGTTGCCGCGAAAGAGCAGGGGGGATTATTCAGAAAATCTGTAATTCTTCTTTTTGCGGAGGATAAGCCATCCCCAGCTCGGATCGGAGGGCTCGGTGGAATCGCAAAGTTGGAGCGAGTACATTTCTGCGAAGCCCCCGCTACTATCGCACCATGAGAAGACAGCCAGCGAACAGAAGCTTTCGTCTGGATCCTGCGAGGAGGCCTGGACGGCCAACGGGTGTTCTTTTTCGATGTTCGGATGAGCGATAATGCATTCCATAGCACGTCGTATGCCACAGAGACGGATTTCACCGCTCTTCTGCATCTCCTCCAACCGGTGGAGTCCTTCTTCTACTGTGATTTTTGTGGTGAAGAAGTGCTCGTCTATTTCCCACTCTGACTCGTCTGCGGCAATCGGTTCCAGTGTGAGACGCATCTTGGTGAAACGTGGGTTGTGCCAATTCCGCTTGCTGGCTTTGAGCAGGCCGGTGAATGTAGTGAGTCTACCGGCCGCCTCCATTTTGACCTCGTTGATTGCGTCGTGGATGGACTTTTGGTCTGGTTCAGTCATCTTCAGAAACATCCCGAGTGATTGAATGGCAACTGGCATGAAGAGAGTGAGCAGGATCTTTCTGATTCTCGCGCCACCCTTCCCTTGACGCGTCGCTTCTTTGTAGTCATTCTCGTCACGTATTCGCAGAAGACCAAATTGCATTATGACAAGTTCAAGTTCGTCAAGAGGACTACTGCCTGTCCTTGTTTCAATTATTGTTTCGTGCAAGCGGAGATCTTCTCTTCCTTCTCTCGCTATTCTTAATCCACCATCCATTTCGCTTTTGATCAGATGAATTTTCATTGTGTCCTCCCACTGTTTAGTTGTTTGTCAAAGAGCGCTTTGTCCAGCACAATACTGAACAGGGAAAGTGTACTGTTTTTTGTTTGTGTTGTCACTAATTCCGCCTATTTATTATCCACACCCTTGACAAATTTGCTCAACTGTGCTAAAATATATGTGTGAGAATGACGTCGGAAATACCGACAGATTATCCGTCATTGCGAGGAGGCGTCGCAGCCGACGAAGCAATCTATTTTGTCAGCCCCGTAGGGGCGCACGTTCGCTATGCAGGCACTTTAGTGCCTGCATCAAAGTTTCAATTCACAGTTAGTCCCGTAGGGACGGCTGAAAATGTATGTCCAACACGTTTTCCAATTTATTGTTCCACATCGTTTTAGCACCAAAGAGAGGGCGTCCCTTCTTTCGCCAGAATTACGCGAACGTCTCTACTCATATATTTCCGGCATTGCGAACCAAAATGGCTTTAAAATAATCATTACAAATGGCACAGATGACCATATTCACATTCTGTTATTATTAAAACTAGACGTATCGGTTTCAAAAGCGGTCCAATTAATAAAAGGTGGTTCATCAAAATGGATACACGACAATTTTCCAACATTAAAAACATTTTCTTGGCAAGAAGGATATGGTGTATTTACAGTCAGCGCTTCGCAAATAAACCCAACCAAACAATATATTTCCAGTCAAGAACAACATCACAAAACCATGACCTTTCAAGAAGAATATCTAGAATTTCTTAAACGCAATAATGTTGATTATGACCCAAAATATTTATTCAATTAATTTTTCAGTCGTCCCTACGGGACTTTACCACCATTAATTACATTTTGCAGGCACTAAACTGCCTGCCTAGCGAACGGACGTCCCTATCGGGACTTTTGAGTGAAACATTAGTATCTTTTATTTATGAAGTTGGAGCAGACATTAAAAGATTATGGTCTCAAAGACAAGCAAATTAAGGTTTATTTGGCGTGCTTGCAATTGGGCACTGGGCCAGTGGTGAAGATTGCGCAAAAGGCCGGAATGCCAAGGTCAACGGTTTATGAGATTTTGGATACATTGCGAGGTCTGAATTTGGTGGCGACTTTTTTGAAAAAGAAAATTAAGTATTTTAGCGCGGAAGAGCCAGACCATCTGATTCATTATGCTGAGACAAGGGTCAATTTGTTAAAAGACGTTTTGCCACAATTAAACGCCATGGCTGGCGAGTTCCGCAAGCGTCCGACTGTGCGGTTTTATCAGGGCAAAGATGAAATGAAAATTGTGCTGGAAGAAATGCTGGCGGAAGCCGATAGCGTGCTGTGTTTTGGCGCGCCAGAAGATTTGTTCCGCGAATTGGGCGATTATTTTTATAGACTCGTTGAACGGAGAATAAAAAAGAAAATTCCTGTTCGGCTTTTGGCTTTGGATTCAGCGCGAGCTCGCGAGAGGCAAACGAAAGGTCCAAAAGAATTGCGGGCAGTGAAAATTTTGCCTCCTAATTATGAATTTCACGGCAACATATGGATCTGGAAAAACAAGATCGCCATGTTTTCTTTTGTTGGCGATTTGGTGGCGGTTGTGATTGAGAGCAAGGAGCTTGCCGACATGCAAAAAGCGATGTTTGAGAATTTGTGGGAGAGGTGTTAGTAACTCAGTGATTAAGTAATTAAGTACTTGCTTTCGTATATTTAAGATGGTATACTGTTTTCACTTGTAAACTTGTCCCGACAAAGTACGGGATCCCGTATTTCATCGGGACACACTTGCACACTCGTAAATTTCACTATGTCCCACTTATTTCAACTCATCCTTACCCAGCCAATGTTTAATGGCTTTGTGGCGTTGTATAACTTAATCCCCGACGTTGGCGTGGTGATTTTGGTTATTACTGTTTTGATTAAGGTGATTTTGTATCCTTTGACCAAGTCGTCCATCAAATCGCAAAAGGCCTTGACTGACTTGCAACCAAAACTCAATGAACTTAAAGAAAAATACAAAGATAATAAACAAGCAATCGCGCAGGAGACAATGAAATTGTATAAAGAAAATCATGTTAATCCTTTCGCGTCTTGTTTGCCGCTCTTGATTCAGTTGCCGATTTTGATTGCTTTGTATTATGTGTTGCAGATTGCTTTAAAAGGGGATCAATTTCAGTTGATTTATCCATTCATGCACAATCCGGGCTCAATCAATAAGGTTTCTTTGGGGTTATTTAATTTGGAAAATTCAAGTTGGGTGCTTGCAGTGCTTGCCGGCGGGGCACAATTTTGGCAAAGCAAGATGATGATGCGCAAGCGTCCGGATAAGCCAGTTCCGGCTGGCGCTAAAGATGAGGACACAATGGCGATGATGAATAAGCAGATGTTGTATTTTATGCCGTTCATGACAGTGTTTATTGGCCTTAGTTTGCCGGCCGGGTTAACGTTATATTGGTTTCTTTCCACACTATTTACAGCTTTGCAACAGTTGGTGATGTTTAAGAAGAAGGCGGGTGAAGTAATAAAATAAATTATTGACAGATATTAACAAATATTAATATCTGCTAATATTCGTTAATATTTGTACAAGTATGCGCTTTTCTTTAAAACAATTGAGAAAGTTAAAGGTTGTAACTGTTTCTGGCGTTGCATTGGGTAATATTTGTGGCATCGTTTTTGAAACAGACGGGCAGACAATTTTACAGTATGAAGTTTGTAAATGTTGTTGGTTTGGGCAGAAACTTTTAATAAATAGAAGCCAAGTTGTGAGATTTGAAGACAAGAAGATGGTGGTTGAAGATGCGGTGAGGTTAATTGAAGTGAAAAGTGAAAAAATGAAAAGCGAAAAGATAAGTGTGGAGCCAGTGATGATGATAAAAGATTAATTTAAGCCAGAGTGAATAAACTCTGGTTTTTTCTTTGCCGCGTGGCCAGGGGTCTGGCTTTACGCGGTTTTTTGTGGTAAAATAATACCGAGTATGGCCTACATAAAAACTCAGGAGGAAACACAATTAATCATGGAAGGCGGGAAGATCTTGGGCGAGATTTTGGAAAAACTTGCCAAAATGGTGAAGCCGGGAATCACCAGTTTTGAGATAGATAAAATGGCTGAAAAATTGATAATAAAAGCAGGTGGGAAGCCGGCGTTTAAGGGTTACAAAGGCAGAAAAAACGACCCGCCGTTTCCGACCACGATTTGCGCGTGTGTGAATGAGGAGTTAGTGCATGGTATTGCCCGCAAAGATCAAAAATTAAAAAAAGGGGATATTTTTAGTATTGATATTGGAATGGAATGGCCTGTCGGAAATTCCAAGAAACAAGAAACAAGAAACAAACAAAATGGTGGTTTTTTTACAGATACTGCTGTTACCGTAATAGTTGGCGAGGTGCCGGAGATGACCAGAGAATTGATGCGAGTGACCCGTGAGGCGTTGGAAGTGGGGATAAAGGCGGCCCAACCAGGCAACAAAGTGGCTGATATTGGGCGGGCGATTGAACAATATGTAAAATCACAGGGTGATTATGGGATTGTGCGTGATTTGGTCGGACACGGGGTTGGCCACGCGGTGCATGAAGAACCCAGGGTGCCGAACTATTATGACAAAGAAATGGAAGGCTGGGTATTGGAGCCGGGAGTCGTGATTGCAATTGAACCAATGATCGCCATCGGCCATCACGCGATTGAAACTGCCGAAGATGGTTGGACCGTGCGCATGCGGGACAAAAGTCTGTGCGCGCATTTTGAACACACTATTGTTATTACGAAGGACGGCAATATGGTTGCTACCAGGAGGCCAGCTGAACTATGAATATTTTAGCAATTGACTATGGATCAAAGAACATTGGCTTAGCTTGGTGTCAAAAAGACCTAGGGGTGGTGTTGCCGTTTGGTAAAATCATGACTCACGATGCTGATAGCATGACACAGTTGTGCAATTTGGTATCAAAAGAAAAGGTTGATAGGGTGGTAGTTGGGTTGCCAGTGGGACTAGACGGAAAAGAGAATGAAAATACAAAAAAAATTAGGAATTTTGTTGATGAATTAAAAAGAGAGATTGATGTTTCTGTGGATTTTGTTGATGAGCGGTTCACTTCCGCGCAGGCCGACAACATGGGGGGCGGGAAAGACGGGGCAAGCCGTGATGAAAAGTCGGCGATGATTATATTGGAGACATACTTGTCCAAAAAGTAAATTTTAAGAAAGATCCCTCACCCCTGAGGGGGATTCGGGATTAACCTAAATATGTTTTACTTTAGCTCCATCATCAACACACCGGTTCATGATAAGGACAACGAACTTATCGGCCGTTTGCGCGATATGGCGATTGAGTCGGATAAGGGTCACAAATATCCGCCGTTGGTGGGGATTTTGGTTAAAAAAAATAAAAGCAATGAAGAAATTTTTATTAGCACTAATAAAATAGCGGCCTGGAGCAGTGATAGCATTGTTTTAAAAGTTACGGCAGACAGCGCCGTGGAGCAGACGCCAAATGGCACTACGGTGTTTTTGGGTAAGAATGTTTTAGACAGGCAGATAGTGGATTTATCTGGCGTGCGCGTAGTACGCGTGAATGATTTGCAGTTTGGCCAAGTGCATTCCGCGATGAGTTTGTTGGCGATTGATGTTAGCGCCGCGGGGTTGTTGCGCAGAATCGGTTTTAGACAATCTATGCTCGGTTTTATTAAGCCGAATTTATTGGAGTGGCACAGTGTGCATATAATTGGCGATAAATTGCAATTAGCTACTGGCCGTGATGAACTGGTGCGTTTGCATCCGGCTGATATTGCCAATTTGGTGGAAAAAATGAATGTCAAACAAGGCAGTCAATTTTTGCGTTCTTTGGATCAAGCTACGGCCGCGAAAGTTATGGAAGAGGTTAGCCCGCATATTCAAAAAATGATGGTGCGGCATTTGGGCGCGGAGCGCGCGTCTATGATTTTGGAAAAGATGTCCATGGATGAACTGGTTGACTTGATTCAGCTTTTGCCAAGCGTGGAATCCAGGGAGATTATTGATAAGTTGCCGGCGCAAAAAGATGTTAATCGCGTAAAAAAGATTTTGGAATATGACGAAGATACTGCCGGCGGTCTGATGGCCACGGAATTTATTAGCGCGCATTTAGAAACGCAAGTTTCGGAAGTGATAGAAAAAATCCGTCGCGATTCGCACCAGCATCGTTCAATTCATTTTGTGTATGTGACTGATGATAAGAAAAAATATTTGGGCGTGGCGTCTTTGCGTCGTTTAATTGTAGCTGATCCCAAACAAAAAATAAAAGAGATTATGAAGCGGACCAAACGCACGCCGGTAGTTAATGAAGAGCAGAGCGTGAGAGAAATCGCTAATATAATTACAAAATATAATTTGTTATCAGTAGCGGTAGTTGATAAATCCGGCCGTTTACTTGGCGTGGTGACAGTAGACGATATAATGAGGCATCTGGTGCCTAATGCTTAATATGGTAAAAAAAGCGCGCGGTTTTTGGCTTAAAATAGTGATTATCTTCTCGGTTTTGGGCCCGGGGATTATTGCTGGTAGCGCCAACAATGACGCGGGCGGCATTAGCACCTATTCTTTTGCCGGCTCCAAATTTGGCTACACCCTGCTTTGGGTTTTGGTTATTAATTTTTTTACTTTGGCCAGCACTCAGCAAATTGGCGTGCGTTTGGGAGTATTTACCGGCAAGGGTCTCGCTTCGCTTATCCGAGAGCGCTTTGGGGTGCGCTGGACTCTTTTGGCAGTGTTTACTTTGCTTGTTGCCAATTTGGCAGTTTGTACTTCGGAATTCGCCGGTCTGGCCGCTTCTTTGGAATTATTTAACATTTCTAAGTGGATTGCAATCCCATCGTTTGCCGTAATTGTGTGGCTGATTTTGTATAAGGGCTCATTTAAAAAAATTGAGCGAATGTTTTTGTTTATTTCCGCGCTTTTTTTGGTTTACGTTGTGGCCGCGGTTATGGCCAAGCCGGACTGGGGCGAGGTGGCATCGGCTAGTATTACTCCATTTTTGTATTCGGACAAAGCGTTTTTCTTGGCGTTTTTGGGCGTGATGGGCACGACCATTACACCGTGGGGGCAGTTTTTTATCCAGTCATACGTGGTGGACAAGGGCATTAGCATAAAAAATTATATTATAGAAAAATGGGAGGTAATATTTAGCGCGTTTTTTACTTGTTTTATCGCCGCCATGATTATTGTCACTACCAAAAATGTTTTGTTTGATAATGGGGTGGTGGTGGACAGCGCGGAAAAAGCAGCCATGTCCTTGGTTCCTTTTTTGGGTAGATTTGCCGAAACTATTTTTGGTTTTGGTTTTTTTGCGGCCTCGCTTTTGGGTGCGTTTATTTTGCCCCTAACTACCAGTTATTGCGTGTGCGAGGCCTTGGGTTTTGAACACGGGGTAAACACCAAATTAAAAGACGCGCCGGTATTTTATGGCCTGATGGCTTTGATGATACTTATAGCCGCGGCCTTTGTTTTGACTCCAATTTTTTCTCTTTTTCAAATAATGATTTTCGCGCAAGTGGTGAATGGCATGCTTTTGCCGATTATTTTGGTTTTTTTAATAATTTTATTCAATGGCGGCAAGCAATTGGGTTTGCCGGCGCAAAGTAAGATCAGTTCATTTTTATATAATTTAATTATTTGGGCGGTGATTGCTTGCTTGACGGTTGTGAGTGTATTACTAGTATTGCTGACTTTGTTTCCTAACTTGATTGAGACAATGATTTGGTGGCGATAATCAAAACATCTCGTCGTTAAGTTGTTAAATTGTTAAATTGTTAAATTGCTATGTTGGCGATTGTATTAAATAGAATAGATTTTAGAGAGTCAGACCAGATGATTTTGGTGTACACGAAAGAAAAAGGCAAGTTGAATTTGCTGGCGCGCGGGGTAAAAAAAATTATTAGCAAAAATTCGGCTCATTTAGAGCCGTTTTCTTTGGTGGAGATAGAAATGGTTCCGGGCAAAGAAATTGATCACCTGACAAAAGTTGTGCCCGTAAATTATTTTTCCAATATCCGCGCGGATTTGCAAAAATCTCTCGCCGCGGGTTTTGTTGTTTCTACAACTGATAAACTTCTGCACACCCACGAACCAGACAAAAGGATATTTGACCTACTCTTTAACTGGCTAGAAAGTGTCAATCTTAGGGCTTATAGCTTAGGGCCTATAGCTTCAGTTGATGGTTACATTGTCTCGTTGTTACATTGTCTCGGCTATGATATTGCTCAAGTTAACGCTCATCCCGACCACGACTTTATCTATAAATTTTTGTTGTTTCACACAGAGAGAAAAATCGCGGATTGGGCGGACTTGACTAAAATTTCCATTGATTTATAATTACCTAATATGAACATATTTCAACAACGCATAGAACAATTCGCCAAAGACAGGGATTGGGGGCAATTTCATAATCCAAAGGATTTACTTTTGGGCATTGTGGAAGAAGTTGGGGAGATAAGAAACATCGTCAAGTGGGAACAAAATATTGATGTCATAAAAAAAGTTCTTGAGGATAATAGAGAAAAGTTGGAAAATGAGATTGGTGATATTTATTGGTTTTTGGCCTTGCTCGCCAATGGCAGCGGCGTGGACATGGATAAAGCGATTGATGGTGTTATAAAAGAAAATGAAACGCGTTTTCCAGTGAAAGATGTTAAATCAAAACACACAAATTTGTATTTGGGTGGAAAAGATGGCCAGTATAAAAATGGCATAAGCTCTTGACAAATTATCCAAAATGTGGTATAATATATTTGTATGAAACTACAAAGCTTAAATAATAATAATTTATCACCCGATGGCGGAGTGTAGTTTTTCATATTTAACACAATGAACACACCCGCCGAACAGGCGGGTTTTAAATTCCAGGGTAGTTTAACGGTAAAACGCTGCACTGTTAATGCAGTTAGTGAAGGTTCGACTCCTTCCCCTGGAGCTTAATACCAAAACTGTCTGAATAGGCAGTTTTTGTTGTGTCTGATATAATATAGGTGATTAGTTTTAATTTTCTGACATGGGTTTAAGTGGTAAAGAAAGCGCGGCTAAATTTGCTTGGTTATATTTGTTTGTCTTGGTTGGGCTGGTTTTTTTAGTAACCAGACTTTTTTTGTTTAAAGATTCGGTGTTGCCATATAGATTTGATGGAGGAGTCTATGTCAGATATATAAAAGATTTTGCGTCCAATTTGATGTATTTGTTTCCTGGTGTTGATAGGCCGGGTTCAATTGAGGGAGAGTTTGTTGGATTGTATATATTAACTTCCGTTTTATATAGAATCAAAATTCCGATTGAAATCATAATAGCCGGCGTTGGCATTGGGTTTCAGGCTTTGAGTTTTTTTATAATTTATAAATTACAAAGTAAAGAGTGGAACAAGTTTTTTGCGTTGGCTTTGGTTTTATTATTATCTTTCTCGTTTGTCCAATTCAACACTTTTTCTTACGCTTTTTTAAAAGCGATTGTAGCAATTACATTTGGTCTGGCTACCATATTTTTTATTAAGAAAAAAAGTTTGTGGGTGGCAGGTATCTTTGTGTTTTTGATGTCATTAACTCACATTGCTACCGCATTGTTTTTTTTACCCCTAATTTTGGTAGAAGGGTTGCAAAAATTTAATAAAAAAACCGTTAAGGCGTTTCTAATTGGCATTACAGTTTTCTGTGTGGGATTTTTGTTTTTTAATTATACCGCGGTTTTGGATAAAGTTTGGGGGATTAGGTTTTTTACAACTAATTGGGTGGAACAGGGGATGTTTGTGGGTTTGGAGAAGTACTGTTTTCTACTTTTTTTAGCTATCCCGTTTGCGATTTTGGGAATTTCCAGCCGGCTAAAATCTAAAAAGATTGACTTTATTGCCATTGGATTTGTCATTGGATTAATTTTAAACATTCTGCCGATCACTCTTAGAACCCGCTTTATTACATATTTTGATTTGTTTTTTTGGATTTGCGTTGTTCAGGGTTTTTATGTGTTTTATACCGCCTCGGTCGGTGTTAGGGCGGAGAATATTTTGGAGCAGGAGAGCGTAAAAAAGTTCAACAAAGTATTGGCTTTAATTGTTTTTTCGGTTGTAATTTTGGGAGTGGTTCAATTAAATGAAATATTCAAAAACAGACCGGTGATTTACAATAGCGAGATCAGGTCAATCAAAGGATTTGCGGCCAGTTCGAATAAGGAAGCGTATATTTTGACACCTAGCAATAGATATGCAAGCTATGTTTATGGTTATTCTGACCGTAGAACAATTTCTCCCGGCCTTTTTGAGAATGACCCCTGGAGTAAAGAGCAGTGGAAAAATTTCATCAGTGAGAGAGATGAGTCAAAAATAGGGAGATATTTGAGTGAATTAAAAAAACCTTTGTATGTTTATATTGGGGATAATGATAATAGTGGGTTTTATCGAGATTTTGGGATTTTTGATTTTTTTAGTCATAACATCCTATATTATGGCAAATAATTGCATGAATAATTGTAAAATGGTATAATATTAGCATTATAATTTAAAATAAAATTTAACTAATTCCTATGGAAAAAATACTTTCGTCAAGGGGGCAAATTTTGTTTTTTGGTATTTGTCTGGCGGTGGTTTGTGGATTAGGCGTATCAGTTGATTTTGCATATGCCGCGCCGACTTCAACCACCTGTGTTGAGTATGATGGGGGTCTTAAACAATTCATATTTTCACAAACAGTGCTGAGTAATTTTGTGAATGGCCAACTGATTTCTACATCAACTTTTAAAGATCATTGTTTGGCCGACAATTTGATGTTGGAATTTTCTTGTGAGGCTGATGCACAGGGGAATTTACCTAAAATAAAGCAATTTGATTGCTCTAAGTCCGGTAAAATATGCAAAGATGGTGCTTGTGTTTACACCTCAACCCCGGATTGTTATGATAGTGATGGCGGAATAAATATTTTTACAAAAGGTTCTGCCTATGGATACCATGGTTCAGTGTGGGGTGTAACCAGTACAGTGGATGTTTGTAATACTTGTGACGAGAGTACCGCCACCTGTATTGGTGAAAACTCTCTAGGAAACTCCCCAGGCGAAGGAGTAATTGAAAAGGTTTGCAATGCCGGTCAAGTAAATGCGCCCTATATAGAGTGCCCCGGGACTAGTTTATGCTACAACGGTGCTTGTGTGGCAACTTCGACTCCATCAACTCCCACATCAACTCCTTCGGCTCCAACCTCCACTGTATCTGCTTGTAGTGATACGGATTATACAAATGTAAAGTGTCCAGCCGGCCTTTTAAATTGTGATCCAAGTGGTCCTCATGAGTATATTAATCCGTATACTGCCGGTACGGCGATTGGACAGAATTATAAAACAGGCCAACCATTTACAGGGCAAGATACTTGTAATGGCACAAATGCGGTTGATGAGTATTATTGTCATTTTAATAGTAAGGAGTGGGGTTTTCCATACCATGTAGACCAGGCTAAGATTTATTGTAAGAATGGTTGTGTTAATGGACATTGCCTGGCAGGTGAGATCTCAGATACTCCCTTTACTACCACTACTCCAATTTCAACCACAACCCAACTTTGTTTTGATGGCGATGATGGTTTGGATTATTACACAAAAAGTCATTTTGTAGGTGAAATGTACCAAGGCGCTAGTAGTTCTGCGTATCATCTGGATAGTTATGATGCCTGTACAGATGCTACTCGTTTATCAGAATATTTTTGTTATAAAAAAGGAGACCAAATGCCACAGTACAGCGCTTGGAATTCTAATGTACCGGCAGGTAAGACGTGGGGTACATGGCATACATACGATTGCGCAAAGGAAGGTAAAGTATGTAGCGATGGTAAGTGTGTAATTTCTGGCGGTTCTACAACTTCAAGTCAAGATTTGGTAGATCAAGAAGAGCAAAATAGCGCCGAAGATTTGGCAGAAGAGGTAGTTGATTTAGCTGACGCAGGTTCCGGTGGTGGCTATGGTTATGGCTATGGTTATGACTACGGTTACGATTATGGTTATGATTATGGTGACCAGGTCTCAAAATCAACTAAAATAAACAAGACACTTAACCCTAAGTTGTTGCCAGACAATCCGTTTTATGTGTTTAAATTGGCTGGCAAAGGACTGCGTTCTTGGTTTACTTTTGATAAGGCAGAAAAAGCCAAATTGAGAATGCGATACGCCGCTGAAAAACTTTTAGAGGCGAATAAGTTGATTGAAAAAGGCGAAAGTGAAGAGGCGGCGCAACATATGGATAGATATGCAAAAGACATAGAAAAATTGGACAAAATAATGGTGGGTCTCCAAGAAGATGATGAGGTCAGAGCCAGAGAATTGGCCAATATTGCCTTGCGGTTGCGATTAAAAGAACAGATATTGCTGGGAAAAGTGGAAAGAGAATCTCCGGTTAGTGATTTGGATAGTGTAAAAGAGGCCAGGCGTGTAGCTTTGGCTGATGTTGAGGTGAATGCGGAGCGAGTGAGAGATCCTAAAATTGTGAAAAGAACATTCGAGTTGGCCTTGGATGTTAACACTGGAGAAATGAATAGCGCGCGTAAATTGGAAGTTTTAGCCGCCGTGGAGCAGTCTGGCCTAACTGATTCAACCGGTGAGGCGGTAAGGGATTTAACACAAAGATATAGTCAGAGATTAGAAAGACAGGTCGCTGATTCTGCGAGTGGTACTGGTTTGAGATTGGCAGATTATGTGGAAAAGGCTGGTGGTGATGAGGTCAATTATTTAAGAGTGTTAGATAACTTGGACAGAAGAGTAATAAACGAGGCGGTTAGGAAAGAGGTAGTTTCTTCGGAGACACGATTAGCCACTCGTATAGAGGCCAGGATTGAAAGAGTTGAAGAGAATCAAAGACGAGCGGCGGCTGTTGAGGTGTTGGGCAGTTTGTCAAGTGAGAATGGTAGGGATGTTGGCATCATAAGAGAGGTTGAGAGACAAATTGATCCAAAATTGTCGGCTTCGGTTAGAGAGGTTAGACAAGATTTGGAGCAAAGAGCACCAGAAAGACCAGTGGAGACGAGAGTTGAAAGCAGAGCCTTTGTTTGTCCAACGGGGTTTGTGGAACAAGATTCGTATTTAAGGGATTGTAAGCAAAGACCAGAAAAAACGGTTTGTGTAAAATATAATGATGGATATATTTGGTTGGTAAGGGATGCAATTGCTGGTTGGGCTATGGAGGGCGATAGAATTCAAATATCGAATGGAACCATGGCTGAGTATCATCATTTACTGGGTACAGATTGTGTTAAGTTAGTTGGTGATAGGACCACTGTTCAGGCTGAATCGCCGAAAGAAGAAATAAGAGAAAATGTGATTGCGCCGACCGAGCCAGCACAGCCACAAAGAGAAGCGCCAAGACAGGTAGAGCCGACAAGAGTTGAAACCAGAACACCAGAACCGGCCACGTCAGAAAGGCCTAGGGTGGAAGAAACAACCACCCAGCCGGTAGTTAGGCCAGTCGAGAGGCCTGTTTCCGCTCCAGTGATAAAAGAGGTTCCAGCTGCGGTTGTAAATGAAGTTCGTTGTACTCGAGATACCTGGGATTGTGGTGATTGGTCAGGATGCTCCACAGCTGGCAGACAGACTCGTACTTGTCGCGTTAGCTCTGATTGTGAATATGTCAGCACACCTTCGCCGGCATTAGCACAAGAGTGTACTCCTGGATGCACAGCAGATACTTGGAGTTGTGGCGATTGGTCTGATTGTAGTGAAGCTGGTAGGCAAACTCGTACTTGTCGTTTAAATTCTGATTGCGAAAATGTTAATACACCGTCACCATCGCAGTCACAAAATTGTACACCTAGATGTGCTGCGGACACGTGGGATTGTGGTGATTGGACAGCTTGTTCTGATTCGGGCACTCAAACAAGGACTTGTCGTTTAAGTAATGATTGTGAGTACACAAATACACCAGCGCCAACCCAGTCTCAGAGTTGTACACCAGTAGTTATAACAAGAAATCCTGATTTAACAGTAACCTCTTTTACTTATAGTCCTGCCACAATAACAGTTGGTAATGCTGTTTCATTTGTGGCTACGGTTTATAATCAAGGTGATGGAGAGGCTACAGCTTCAAACGCATATTTGTATGTAGATGATAGGGTGGTAGGTTCTTTACCCAATCATACTTTGGCTGCTGGATCAAGAGAAAATTTAACGTGGTCATCAATCTGGACGGCAACAGTGGGAGATCATACTATAAAAGTATGCGCTGATGCTGCCAGTGTGTTAAATGAAACAAGCGAATCAAACAATTGTTCTTCCAGTAGGTTAACTGTTCAAGAGGCGGCTCGTCCAAGTGGCAGAGTAAGTTTGGGGGCGCAAGTTATAGGAGAATTAGTGACAATGTTTTTTCCGGTTACTCAAGCGTTTAGGTTTGGTGATGAGGTTTTGCATTCAGGTTATTAAATAACGAGAATAAAGAGCAAAATCGGCCCGCTAAAGGCCGTTTTTGTTTATGGTTAGCAAAACTTGCGAAGTTGAGCGGAAAATGGTAGAATGACCACGAAACATGGATCATGGAGCATGAAACATAAATTTGTTCCATGTTCTATGTTCAATGTTCACTAAATCATATGCAAACATTTATCAAAAATCTATCAACCAAAGTCGGCGAAGAGGTGACACTCAAGGGCTGGCTAAATAACAAACGCTCTTCTGGCAAGATCGCGTTTTTGGAAATCCGTGATGGTAGTGGTTTTGTGCAAGCCGTGGCAGTGAAAGACGCTCTCGCGCCAGAGGTTTGGGACGTGGTTGAGAAGTTGACACAAGAGTCGTCGCTTGAAGTTGTTGGTACAGTGTCAGAACATCCGAAACAGAAGGGGGTTTATGAGTTACAAATTGTTAAACTGTTAAATTGTCAAATTGCTATTGATTACCCGATAAGTAATAAAGAGCACGGCCCTGAATTTTTGATGGATAATCGGCATTTGTGGCTGAGGTCCAAGCATCAGTGGGCGATTTTGCGAATACGGCATTTGGTTAAGGCCGGTTTGCAGGAGTATTTTAATGGTCAGGGATATGTGGAATTAGACACGCCGATGTTTACGCCAACATCATGCGAAGGCACGACTGATTTGTTTGAAGTAAATTATTTTGACCGCAAGGCGTACTTGACGCAGAACGGCCAGTTGTATTTGGAAGCAATGTGCATGGCGTTTGGCCGGGTGTATGATTTGTGTCCAAACTTTCGCGCCGAGAAATCCAAGACGCGCAAACATTTGACAGAGTTTTGGTCTTTGAATCCGGAGATTGCTTTTATTGAACACGAAGAAAGTTTGAAAATTCAAGAGGCGTCTCTTAAACACGTCGTCAAGTACGTTATGGAACATGGAAAAGAGGAGTTGGCTTTGTTAGAGCGCGATTTGTCGGAGTTGCAGGCCGTAGTAGACAAGCCATTCACGCATTATGAATATGGTGACGCCATTGCCGAATTGAAAAAACGTGGTTCGGACATTGAATATGGCCATGATTTGGGCGCTGATGATGAAGAACTTTTGACCAATGATTCTGATGTGCCGGTGATAGTTAAAAATTGGCCAAAAAATATTAAACCATTTTATATGAAGGGTCACCCGACCGACTCCAAACTTGTTTTGAACGCTGATGTGCTGGCTTCTCGCGGTTTTGGAGAAATCATCGGCGGTTCACAGCGCGAGGATGATTATCAGACCATGTTGGATAACATCAAAGCGGCCGGCTTGCCGGTGGAAACATTTGAGTGGTATTTGGACTTGCGCCGTTATGGCTCTGTGCCCCATTGCGGTTTTGGCATTGGCATTGAACGAATAACGCGCTGGATTTCCGGCATTCATCATATCCGCGAGACCATTCCGTTCCCTAGGATGTTGAACAGATTGGAGCCGTAATATGAATAGGGGACTTCCTGAAAAATTTTTAGAACGCCTGACAGAAATAGTCGGGCCTTCTTTGTATCGTGAAATAGAGCATACGTTTGTGGAGCGACCAACAACTTTTCGAATTAATACCATAAAAGCCAAACGACAGGATGTTGTGGAGTACTTAAATTCACAAGGATTTAAGATAAGACAGATTGTTTGGTACAAAGACGCGTTTGTGTTGTTGAACAAAAGTAAGCGGGAATTGTGCGATTTGGATATTTATAAGGAAGGCAAGATTTATGTGCAGTCGCTAGCGTCAATGATCCCTCCATTGGTGTTAGATCCACAACCGGGCGAGAAAATTTTGGATTTAACGGCTGCGCCGGGTAGCAAGACCTCGCAAATCGCGGCATTGATGTTCAGTCAGGCCCTCCTTCGCCAAGGCTACGGCGGGCAAAGCGAGTTAGTGGCAAATGATAATAATAAAATTAGATTTTTTAAGTTAAAGCATAATATGGAAGTGCTCGGCGTGGACGCAAAGTTGCGAATGGAGCATGGTGGGGCGTTGTGTCGTGAGTACCCGGAGTATTTTGACCGGATACTCTTGGACGCGCCATGTAGCGCCGAAGCGCGTTTTGTGGTTGGCGATCCAAAGAGCACCGGCTATTGGAAAGAACAAAAAATTAAAGAAATGGCGTATAAGCAGTGGGGGTTACTCCTTGCGGCTTGGAGCGCGCTAAAACCGGGCGGAATTTTGGTTTATTCCACTTGCACTTTTGCGCCAGAGGAAAATGAGTTGCAGGTGACGAAGTTTTTGGAGAGGGTCTCTCACAGTCCCTCCCCCTCGCAGGGGGAGGTTCGGGAGGGGGTCTGGCCAACGATAACCAGACCTCACCCTCGCCCTCTCCTGCCAGGAGAGGGGACAAATTGTGTTGAGCTTTTGAGTATTGATTTGCCGGATATTAAGAAATTGCCTTGTGTTAAGTTGTGGAAAGAAAAGAAAGTGAGCCCGGAGGTTGTTAAAAAAGCTATGCGGATAATGCCGACAAAGGAGATGGAGGGGTTTTTTGTTGCCAAAATAAGGAAAATTTGCTAAGATACGTATATAAAATAATCATTGTTTTTATGTCTCGTACACACACTTGTGGAGAACTTAATATTAGTCATGCCAGTCAAGAAGTGACTATTGCCGGTTGGGTGCAGACCAGGCGCAATTTGGGTAAAATTGTGTTTTTGGATGTGCGCGACCGAGCCGGCATGGTGCAGGTTGTCTGCGTGCCAAATGATTTGGGAGCTGATTATGATTTGCTCAAAGACGTGCATAGCGAATATGTGGTTGAGATTGCCGGCTTGGTAAACAAGCGGGGAGCGAAAAATGTTAATCCCGACTTAGCCACAGGCGAGGTTGAAGTATTGGCTAAGAAATTTAAAATTTTAGCAAAAGCCGAGCCATTGCCATTGGATTTAAATGATGAAAAAATTGGATTGGATGTGCATTTGGATAATTTGCCACTCACTTTGCGTTCTGAAAAATACCGCGCTTTGTTCAAAATTCAAGCCGAGATTGTGCGTGGTTTTCGTAATTACTTGCTCGGCCAAGATTTTACAGAAATCCAAGCGCCCAAATTAGTGTCCGCGTCAGCCGAAGGCGGGGCCGATGTTTTTGAAGTGAAATATCTGAAAAACAAAGCCACTTTGGCGCAGAGCCCACAGTTTTATAAGCAAATTATGGTCGGAGTGTTTGAAAGAGTATTTACAATTGGTAATTGTTTCCGCGCCGAGCAGCACGCCACTACCAGGCATTTGAATGAGTTTACTGGTTTGGATTTGGAAATGGGCATGATTCAAGACCATAATGACGTGATGAATTTAGAAACGGATTTATTGCGATATATTTTGGATCATTTGGACAAGACAGTGGCTCATGAATTAAAATTATGGAATTACACTCGGCCGGAATTGCCTGAAAAAGCGCCAGTTTTTAAATTACGTGAGGTGCAGGAATTAATTAAAAAAGAAACCGGCGTAGATCACACAGCTGAACCAGATTTAGAACCAAGCGAGGAAAAATGGATTTGCGAGTATGCAAAGAAAAAATTTAATTCTGATTTTGTGTATGTTACGCATTATCCAACTTCAAAACGTCCCATGTACACTTATGTGGACAAAGATGATCCAGAATTTACCAAGAGTTTTGATTTGTTGTTTAAGGGTGTAGAAATTACGTCTGGCGGGCAGAGATTTAATGATTATGATGAGTTAGTCGCGAGTATGAAAAGTAAAGGTCTTAATCCAAAAGATTTTGAATTTTATTTGGAGGCCTTTAAGTATGGTATGCCCCCAGAAGGCGGATTGGGAATGGGTTTAGAGCGCCTTACAGCTCGTTTGCTTGATATTGATAATGTAAAATATGCGACATTGTTCCCGCGCGATTTGAACCGCATTGACTTGCAGATTTCACCTCCGGAATATAAGCAAAAGAAAGATTAATAAATGTGATGGATTTTAAACTTCAACAATTTACCGGACCGTTGGATTTATTACTGAGTTTGGTTGGCGAGCAAAAGATGAATATCAGCGAGGTCTCGCTATCAACGGTTACAGAACAGTATTTAAAATATTTAGAGAAGTTAGAGGAGAAAGAGCCAGAAGAAATGGCTGATTTTTTATTAATCGCCGCACGGTTATTATTGTTAAAGTCAAAAAAGCTTTTGCCACAGTTAATGCCGGAGGAAGACGAGGGGACATCTTTAGAAGATCAGTTGCGTCTGTATCAAGCGTTTGTTGAGGCGAGCAAGAAATTAAACAAGCGCTGGTTGTCTGGCGTTCGCGCCGACTTCCGTGTTGAGCCGCCACGTCGTCCAAGCGAGTTTGCGCCGCCAAAAAATCTAAGCCAAACATTGTTGCAAGAATTTTTCTTAAAATTATTACAGCGCATTAAGCCTCTGCCAGAATTGCCGCAAACCAAAATGGATAAGGCTGTGTCAGTGCGAGATAAAATTGAGACAATTCGCGCGTTATTGCAGAAAGCAGAGAGTATCTCGTTTAGAGAACTACTTGGCAAAGCGAGCAATCGGAGCGAGATTATCGCGAGCTTCTTGGCATTGCTTGAGTTGGTGAAGGCAGAAAAAGTAATTTTAACACAAAAGAAAACATTTGAAGATATTTTAATCAAAAATTATGATTTCTCAAATTGAATCAATTTTATTTGTCGCATCCAAGCCGGTGTCTTTGCGTGAAATTGCCAATGCGATTAAATGTAAAGAGGATGAAGTTAAGATAGTGATTGAAGATTTGAAAGCAAAATACAACCATAACGAGTCAGGTCTGCGGATTTTAGTTGTGGATGACAAAGTGCAGATGGCCACTAATCCGGATAATGCTGGTGTGGTGGATTTGTTTATCAAACAAGAAGCAGTTGGCGAGCTTACTCGCGCGCAGTTGGAGACGCTGACGGTCGTTGCTTACCGCGGGCCAATCACTCGGCCGGAATTAGAACAGATTCGCGGTGTTAATTGCGCTTTAATTTTACGCAACCTCCTCATTCGCGGGTTAGTGGAGGAAGAAGAGAAGTCAGACAAATTATTACCAACTTATGTTTTGTCTATGGAGGCAATGAGGCATTTGGGGGTGGCGTCGGTTAGTGAGTTGGTTGATTATGATAAACTTAGTAAACACGAGTTTATAGAAAAGGCGTTAGGGCATAATGGAGTTAGCCCCGGAGGGGCGACAGATAGTAGCCAGGGCTTTTAAGCCCTGGAAAATGATTCATTTTAATTTTTCCCTCTCCTGGCAGGAGAGGGTGGGGTGAGGTCTGTCTGGAGTAACGGCGAAAGCCGTTGTTTTGTCTCCCTCTTACCAAGAGGGAGTGGGCAGACCGAAGGTCTGGCCGAGGGAGTTGGCCGAGGAGTCTGAAAACTCCGGCAAACTCCTCCGTCCGCCCTGGGCGGACACCTCCTCTTGGAAAGAGGAGGACAAAAAATCCGCCTCACGGTGGATTTTGATGTTCCCCGGCTTCCAGCATTGTAATTTGCATTGCAATAAAATAAATGATAAAATGTCTGTACTCTATGCAACCAAACTTTTTAGAACCAGCCAAGAGCGCGTCGGACAGGTGGCGCGGGATTGTAGCAGTCGGGGTGTTAATCGCCAGTGGCGGATTTTTTTTATTGACCAAGACGAGTTTTGTGAGTGATGTCAGTGGTCCCGCCCAAAACGCTTTGCGAAATGTAGCGGGCGGGGATAGAGAAGTTGTTAAACCGCCAGCCACACCTCCTCCACAACTACCAAAATTAAAAAGCGATATGTTGTCAGCAGATAAATTTACTGCGCAGGCAATGATTGTTAAAGACCACAAAACCGGCGCGGTTTTGTTTGGAAAAAATGAATATGTCAAACGTTCGCTCGCGAGTATTACGAAGTTGATGAGCGCGTTAGTGATTTTAGAAAAAAGTCCGGATTGGGGAGCTGTCGCGACTGTTATTTCAGACGACATTGAAGACACACATATGTATGCCGGGGACACATACACTTTGGAGGATTTGTGGGGTTCTGCGTTAGTTGCTTCCTCAAACAAAGCGATTCTGACGCTCGCGGACGCTGTTGGCTGGCCGAGGGTGGTTTTTGTGGAAAGAATGAATGAAAAAGCGCGTGAGCTTGGCATGGCAGACGCGGTTTTCGCTGACGCTACTGGATTATCCGAAGACAATCAGGCCTCTGCGTCAGACGTGGCGATTTTGTTAAATGAGGCAATGAAGAATACAAAAATCTCCAAAACACTTTTAGTCAAAGAGTACAATTTGTACTCAAAGGAAAGGGGAGAAAAACATCACATGTGGAGCACGGACTGGATTTTGCTTGGCTGGATTCCAAACAAATTGCCGGAATTTTTTGGCGGTAAAACTGGCTATACTGTTGCCGCTGGATACAACTTTACGATGCGGGCGGGCGATGGCAAAAATCACCTGATTGATGTGGTGGTTTTGGGCGCTGATTCGCACGAGGCGAGATTTACCGAAGCAAAAGACGTGGCAGAATGGGTTTTTTCTAGCTACTCATTTGATGGTGAGTAAAACGATTTCCGGAGGATTGAAGAGACGAGAACGAACTCCTGTTTCTCCAACACCTGAAGTAACAAAAAATTTTGTTCTATTGTACTCACCCCAACCCTTGTACCATTTTGCTGGGGTGATGGAATCAGCTCTTCCAATTGGCCCGAAAAATGGCAGGCGAATTTGGCCGCCATGGGTGTGCCCAAAAAGTATGAGGTCAAAATTATATCCAGTCGCTGTGTAGATTGAAGTTGGTTCATGTAGAAGAGCAATGGTCGGAATTTCAGGATTCCGATTTTTTAATTCTGAAAAATTAAGTTTTTGCGAAAAAGCGGAATCACCACCAAACAAATATATTTTTTGGTTATTGATAGAAAGCAGGCGCAGTTCGTTAGTTAGGTAATCAATGTTCATGTTTGAGAGCGCTTTTTCAACATCGTCGCTGACATCTGGCAGGCGCTTGTTCACAAAAGCGATAGCCAGATCATCGCCGATTCCATATTCATGATTGCCGTGTATGGCAAATGTCGACGCAAATGTTGTTAGTTTTTTGATGGGTGCGAGGTATTGTGTCTCATCATCTAATGTTCCACCATTGTTTACGTGATCACCGCCTAAAATTATAATATCCGGCTTTAATTCAATAATTTTTTGTACTATCTTTTCTACCCACGCAGTTTTTCTATATGGTCCGACCTGGAGGTCTGCTATAAAGGCGATTTTGATTGGTTTATTGATATTTGGCAAGTCAATTTCTTGTTTGTTGACAACCAAAAAACGCGGTTCAATAAAACTGCCGTAGATTATTGTCAGAGTCCCAATAAACAAGATAATGGCAATAGTCAACGACGCCTTTTTGTGTCTCGCCTCCCAAGTATTTTCTCTCCTCGCTTCGTATAACAAAATAACCGCTGGAAGAGCAGTTATAACAATACCGAATACGATGAGAAGATCAAAGAATAACTTCATAAGTCGTGCCGCGGGAGAGAATCGAACTCTCATGATCTTGCGATCGCTGGATTTTGAGTCCAGTGCGTCTACCAATTCCACCACCGCGGCGTAAATTGTATATGCATTATATTAGATATTCTTTTTTTTGTCAATTGTGTTTGGATTGCCCAGCCGCGCTCGAGAGTTTCCTCTGCGAGCGCGGCCGGGGCTTGGGTTGGGTCAGATTGTTTTTTTCTTTTTCCGTGCAGCCGCCGCGCCGGCTACCGATCGTTTCCGTGCGCAGGTTGGACATCCTGACGGGTTAGATTGGTTTGAGCGATTGTTGGCGCTTGCTTGCCAAGAATGGCCACAAACCGAACATTTCCACCATAGCCTTCTTTCTGAGCCGGCGATTACTGTTGATGGTGTTAGTGGACTGTTTTTGTCCACATCGAATTCGGCCGCAAGGTTTGAGTGTGTCGTTGCCATGCAGTTGTGCGGTGTTACCACACGTTTTGTGCATGAAGGACACCCTGGGTGTCTTGCGCGTTGAGCACCTGTGGCTTTCCACTCATGTCGGCACGTTGAGCAACACCACGTGAGTCGCCTGTTGGTCCCAGCTGTAAGGTTTAACGCATGCCACGGCGAATTCTTTGTTGGATGAAGTTCGGCCGCAAGGCTTGGGTGTGTAGTCGCCATGCAGTTGTGCGGTGTTACGGCTTTACCAGCGCACGCCGGGCAACCTCTTCCATGGGCGGTTCGGTGATTTCCTGTAGCCTCCCATTCGTATCCGCACTTACTACACTTCCACCAGAGTTTTTTACCGGTGCCAGCCTGCACCAATTCCGGTGGCATGGGATTGCGGTCGCGCATGTACTCTGCCAACAGGTGCGGGACTTCAGAGATGAAGAGTTTTCTCTGAAGCAAGCGGACAACCTCTATGATGTCTCTGACCTCGTCAGTGAAGACGAAGTTGAAGGCATCTCCGGAGAGATTGATTCGCCTTTTGTCCAGCTCAACTCCAAGTCCCGCGTGCTTGGCAACCTCGTCCACCATCTGCTGAACCATGGTTACTCGTTCGCAGTTGGCAACGAAGTCCAGCACCACGACCTTGTTTTTCCCTGGCGCTTTGCGCAAACCTCTTCCCAGTTGTTGCAGGAAGATGGTTCGGCTGTCAGTACAGCGCAGGAAGACCACCTGTTCCGCGTCCGGAATGTCAATGCCCTCGTTGAACTTGTTCACTGCCAGAATGTACTGGATTTCTCCGGTACGGAAGGCAGACAGGATAATATCGTTCTGGGTGGGAGTGTTGCCGATGTGGAAGGTCGCGGCATTCGGCAGAAAGCTGACAAAGTTGTCAGCATGAACCAAGTTCTCGCAAAAGACGATGGTCTTGAGGTTGCGTTCCATTATCATGGCCGCGATCTCTTCATCCCGCTTGCGGATGAATATGGTTTCATTCAACTGCTTGAGCGACACTCGCCGTTTGCCTCTCCGAGCCAGTCGGAGCATGTGTCCAAGTGCCGAGCTGTTGAGGTTGTCAGTGACCATGTGGTAGTCGACCGCAGTCAGCCAGCTATTGGCGATGGCCTCCTCCAGTCCGATGTACACCACTTCGTCGCCGTAGACCTCACGGATGTCCTTTCCATCCATTCTGTCGGGCGTGGCAGTCATGCCGAGCAGTGCTTCGGGCTTGAAGAACTTAATCACTGGTCTGTAGGTTTCGGCCTCGCTGTGGTGGGATTCGTCCACGATGATGAAGTTGAACTCATTTTCAAAGAATACTACCCTCCACTCGCGGAAGGTCTGGAAAGTGGCGAACAAAATGTCCACTCGTTCGTACTCCTTTTGCCCGCCGTAGAAAATTCCCATTGAAACCGTCTCGTCCAGGACTTCGCGGAAGTCGCGCATGGCCTGTTTGAGGATGTTGGAGTCGTGGCAGAGCACAAGGCCTCGTCCGTGCTGAAGTTGTTCTTTGGCCCAGAAAGCGGCCACGATGGTTTTGCCCAATCCTGTGGCCATTACCAAAAGAGCTTTCCCGTGCTCTTTGAAATGGGTGGCCAGCCGTTGGAGCGCCCTATTCTGGTACTCATAAAGTTCTCTTATCATCTTAACCCCCGTATGTTAGATGTACGTATATTGACCCAAATTGAAAAGAACGCGGCCAAAAAGCCGACATTAGATATTATCATGAAGTTGTGTTTTTGTCAACAGTTGTTTTTTGTGATATTTTGGTGTATACTATATGCATTGATTTAGATTGATAATCAGGCAGATTTATACGGAACACATTCAGTTTAAATCATGGTTTATCGTCTGTTTTAATCAATGCAATGGCGAAAGTAATCTCAGTAGTCAACCAAAAAGGCGGGGTGGGGAAGACCACGACTGCCATGAATGTCGCGGCCTATCTTTCGGAGTTGGGCAAGTTTGTGTTACTGGTAGATATGGACCCACAAGGCAATGCTTCCAGTGGCCTGGGGCATAGTAAAGACAAAGTAGAGCATGGCATTTACGAGGCCTTGGCCAAGCAAAAGCGAGTACATGATATTATAAAAAACACTGCTCATGAGGGCCTGCGCATTGCACCCAGTACTCCCAATCTGGCAGGCGCCAACATAGAGTTGGTGGATATGGAACGCCGAGAATTTCAACTCTCTGATCTTTTGGAAGAATTAAAGCACGCTTATGACTATATTATAATTGATTGTCCGCCATCACTAGGTCTTTTGACTGTAAATAGTTTAGTGGCGGCTGATGAACTCTTGATTCCGGTTCAGTCCGAGTATTACGCGTTAGAGGGCTTGGGGCAGTTGTTGGAAACAGTAGGTTTGATCCAGACACATATTAAACCGGAATTGAAGATTTTGGGCGCGGTGATTACAATGTTTGATCAGCGCACTCGTTTGTCAGAAGACATTATGAATGAGTTGTACAAATATTTTCCAGATACAATTTTCCGCACTGTAATTCCGCGTACCGTGCGTTTGGCCGAAGCGCCCAGTTTTGGAAAATCAATCGCGCATTATGATCCATCCGGCAAGGGGGCGAAGGCGTATGAGAGGTTGGCGAGAGAAATTTTAGAAAAACACAATTTATAATTTTATGGCATTAGGAAAAGGATTAAATTCATTAATTAGCGCGAAGCCGCGGAGTTTTTTTCACCGCGAGACTTCTTTAGCAAGTTCAGGGCAAGCTTCTGGCTCCAAAGATCAAATTTGGCATATTCCAATTTCGGAAATTACGCCAAACACCGAACAGCCGCGCCGGGAGTTTTCTCATAATGAAATGGAAGATTTGGTTTTGTCCATCAAACAACATGGCATTTTGCAACCAATTACAGTTACAGAAAAAGAAGATGGGGGATATGAATTGATAGCTGGCGAGCGTCGTTTGCGCGCCTCGCAAATTGCTGGTTTAGCGACAGTGCCAGCGATTGTGCGCGCGGCTAGCAAGCGTCAAAAATTGGAATGGGCTTTGATCGAAAATATTCAGCGCCAAGATTTAAACCCAATTGAAGAAGCTTTTGCTTACGCGCGTTTGATTGAAGAATTTAATCTTACGCAAGAACAAGTCGCCGAACAGGTTGGCAAGAGTCGGCCAACAGTGGCTAATATGTTGCGTTTGCTTACTCTCCCGGAACCAATTCAGAAATCACTAATGGACGGGCAATTAAGTGTTGGCAAAGCAAAAGCAATATTGAGTTTGGCCTCGCCAAAAGAGCAGTTGGAGATGTTCAAAAGCATGACAGGAGAAAAGATGAGCGTGCGTGATTTAGAACATCAGGTAGCGATGCAACCGGCTACGTCGCGCAAGGGCTCAATCCGGCGCGATCCCAATGTAATGGCGCAGGAAAAATTGTTGGAAGAGCGGCTTGGGACGAAAGTGTATATAACGCAAAAGGGTCAGAGTGGGAAGATCACAATAGAGTATTATTCGCAGGAAGAGTTGAAGAGGCTGGTAAGTGAATTGACATAAATTGTAGAGACGCATTGCAATGCGTCTCTACTTTTTTCTCGTCACCACCGTTTTAAACCAATCAGTGATGCCTTTTTGGTCTTTTAGATAATTTCTAATGTGCATTTTGGCCGTGTGGGTTTTTACAAATTTTAGCCAATCACGACTAGGCCCCTTGCGATTTTTGTCTGTGATGATTTCAATCACATCGCCATTTTTTAATGGTGTATCCAGTGAGATCATTTGTTCATTCACAATCGCGCCATTGCATTTGTCGCCCACGTCGGTGTGGATATGATAAGCAAAATCCACTGGCGTGGCGCCTTCCGGCAAATCTATTACATCGCCTTTGGGCGTGAAAATAAAAATACGGTTTTGCAAGAAATCAACCTTAATTTCTTCCAAATCAGACAATTTATTCAAGATGTCGCGCTGGATTTCCGCTAACTCTTGCACCCATTTAATTTCTTTATTGGGTCTGCGGCTACCCCATTCATCATAATGCCAATGCGCGGCGGCACCAAATTCTGACTCCTGTTGCATTTCGGGTGTTCTGATCTGGAACTCAACAATTCCGCCAGTGTCTGTAAAAACAGTGGTATGTAAAGATTGATAACCGTTTGGTTTAGGCTGGGCGATAAAATCTTTAATTCTTCCTTTGAGCGGTTTCCATAACTTGTGGATTAGACCCAAGGTGGCGTAGCAATCAGCAATTGTTGGCACTATTACTCTGAGGGCCACGAGGTCATAGATTTTGTCTGGGTCTCCTTTGCGTAAAAGTTTTTGATAATAACTGTAAATGCGCTTATTGCGTCCACGAAAATCTATAATATGAATGCCAGAACTTTTAAGTTCTTTTTCAGTCACTTCTAGAATATGTTTTGCAACGTTTAATTCTCCTCTTAGTTTTTCTTCATAAATTTGCTTTGTTTTCTGATATTCTTTTGGATACACGTGTTGAAAAGACAAATCTTCTAGTTTGCCCTTAAATTCATCCATACCCAAACGGTTGGCAATTGGAGCGTAAATTTCTATGCTCTCCAGAGCTATTCTATAGCGTTTTGGTGATGGCAGAGCTTCTAGAGTAGTAAGATTATGAATACGATCGGCGAACTTGATGATCATGACGCGGATATCTTCAGCCATGGCTACGAACATTTTTCGCAGGTTTTCAATGTAACGTTCTACGCCTCTGTATTTTAATTTGCCCAGTTTTGTGATACCTTTGACCATCAAAGAAATTTCACTGCCAAAGTTTTTTTTGATTTCATCAAGGGAAATGTCGGTGTCTTCTGGCACATCATGCAGAAGCGCCGCTATAACAATTGCGGGATCAATACGCATGTCTGCTAGAATATGCGCCGTGGCTAGTGGGTGAAATATGTATGGTTCACCCGATTTACGCAATTGTCCCGCGTGGGCGTTGTTAGCGAAATCATAAGCCAGCTGAAGCATGTCAGTTTCAGCCTTAGGATCATAGGCCTTTACTTTCTCTATTAGGTCCTGAATTGTGCCTGCGGTTGCCATATAGTATATTTTGGCACAATTAAGCCAATTTTGCAAATGTCCTTGACAATTTGGCTTATTTATGGTACTATATAGATAGTGATGTTAAGGTTATGTAGCCTTAAACGCCAAAAGGGAACCCCAGTCGTTAGACCGGGGTTTTCTTAATTCTTGCCTTTTTTGTGTGTTTTTGATATATTATTGGTGCAGCGGCAAGAGGGCCTTAACATCACCAATGGCATTGAGGCCGCTTCCTCGCCGCTGTATTAAGGTCCCGGGATACCCCGGGTTTTTTATTTTTTCTTCCTGAAAAATCTCTTCTTTTTCTCTGGCGCGTTTTTGAGCATTTCTTCGCACTGCGCCAGTTCAAGCGATTCAGGCGCTGTATCTTTTGGCACACTCAAGTTTTTCTTGCCATCAGTAATATATGGCCCATAGCGGCCGTTCATGATTTTTATTTCACTGCCGGCAAACTCTTTCAACACTGTCTTGCCTTTGCTTTCAGCAGTTGTCTTCACGACCTCAAGCGCCCGCTCTAACGTGATGGTGTACGGGTCGTCTGTTCTAATTGAAGTAAACGCTTTGCCAATTTTTACATAAGGCCCAAATCGGCCAATACTTACGGTCACTTCATTGCCAGTCTCGTCATTGCCAAGCGAGCGGGGGAGAGACAATAGTTGCAGCGCATCTTCAAGTGTGATTGTGTCAATTGATTGGCCTTTTTTTAAAGAGGCAAATTGTGGTTTTTCTTCGTTGGTTTTGCCTTCCGCGTTTTTAGCTTCGCCTTTTTGCACATAAGGTCCAAAGCGTCCAATGCGCGCGTAGATTATTTTGCCGTCTTTCGGGTCAACACCAATTTCGCGAGCCGAAGTGGCATCTTTTTTGGAAATCTCGTCCATTTTATTCATCAAATTCGCGTGGAATGGCTCGTAGAAAGTGGCGATAATCGGCTTCCAGTCCTTTGTGCCCTCAGCGATTTCATCCAAGTTTTCTTCCATTTGCGCTGTAAATTGATAATCAACAATTTGCGGAAAATGCTCCACTAACAAATCAATCACAACAAAAGCAATGTCAGTTGGTTTTAATTTTTTATTGTCATCGCGTTCCACATAGTGTCTGTCCTCAATCGTGGCAATTGTCGGCGCGTAAGTGGAAGGCCGGCCAATGCCAAATTCTTCCATGGCTTTAACTAATGTGGCATCAGAATATCTGGCTGGCGGTTCAGTAAAGTGCTGTTCTGGTTTTAGTTCTTTGCAATCAAGCGCTTCATCTTTTTTTAATTCTGGCAAAATTTCTTCTTTCATGCTTTCCGGATATAGTTTTAGCCAACCATCAAACAGCATCGTCTGTCCATTGGCTCTAAATAAATATTTGCCTCCGGCAATATCAACCAATGTCTTGTTAAGGCGAGCGTCTGCCATTTGCGTCGCGACTGCTCGTCTCCAAATTAAAGAATATAGTTTAAATTGTTGCGGGTCTAAATATGGTTCCAGCCCCTTTGGATCACGCATTGGGTCTGTGGGTCTGATGGCCTCATGCGCTTCTTGCGCGCCCTTGCTGGTATTTTTGTAAGCCCTAAATTTAGGCAAAGTGTATTTGTCGCCAAAAGTAATTTTTACGTAATCATTTGTTTCTTGCAAAAATTTTTCCGACAAATTAACCGAATCAGTGCGCATGTAAGTGATTAGACCAACCGAGCCCTCGCTCCCTAACTCAATACCTTCATAAAGTTGTTGCGCCAAGCGCATTGCCTGTTTGGCGGAATACCCGCATTTTTGGTTCGCGGCTTGTTGTAATGTTGAAGTCGTAAATGGCGGAGCCGGCGTGCGTTTGGTTTCTTTGCTTTCCAAATTACTGACAGAATATTTTTGTACTTTTGCGTCAGAGACGATAGCGTCAACTTGCGCCTGTGTTTTTAAATCAAGTTTGTCTAACTTTTTATCATCAATCGCATGCAATTGTGTTGTTATTTGATATTTGTTATTTGATATTTGAGAAAAAATTCCTTCAATAGACCAATACTCTTCGGCCACAAATTTTTTGATTTCCCGCTCTCGTTCCACAATCAAACGCACGGCCACGGATTGCACGCGTCCGGCAGAAAGTCCCTTGGCGACTTTTTTCCAAAGCAGGGGAGAGAGTTCGTAACCAACCAATCTGTCCAACACTCTTCGTGCCTGTTGGGCGTCAACTAATTTTAAATCAATATGGCGTGGGTTTTTTAATGCCTCATCAATCGCGTGTTTGGTGATTTCATGAAAAGCAATCCGTTTGGCGTCTTCCGGTTTGATGTCCAAGACCTGCGCCAAATGCCAAGAAATGGCTTCGCCTTCACGGTCCTCATCAGTCGCGAATATGACTTCTTTGTTTTTGCTTAATTTCTTCAATTTTGTAACCTGCGCGCTTCGTTCTTTTGGCACCACGTAATTCGGCTCAAATGTTCCGCCCTTTATATCCACGCCCATTTTACCTTTTGGCAAGTCGCGTACATGACCAAAAGAGGACTCCACAATAAAGCCCTTGCCTAAGAATTTGGAGATTGTTTTTGCTTTTGTAGGCGATTCTACGATGACTAATGATGACATATTGCAATAATGATACAGCAGATTAGCCAAAAAGTCAAATTGTGTTGTAAAAAAGGATAACACGAATGGGCTGGTGCCCCGCGAATAGCACGAATGTAAAAAATAAAAACACCCCCGCTGTTTTGGCCCTAAATATTTAGAACCAAGACAGCGGAGGGGGTGTTTTCTCTCCATTGCTTGTTTGATTGCGGGCAACGGATGTTGCCCTAAGGTAAAATGGTAGGAATGAACGGAATTGGCGGGCGGGGTTACAGCAACTGCATGGTCTTGATGAAGTCGGCGACGATCATCTCGTATGCGATGATGACATCGTCACCGCCGACAGCGCGCCGACGTTCCAGAAAGTAAAACCATTCCTTTACTTTTTCTGCTTCCCGCAGCTGGTCGTAGTCCATGTTTGTGTACAGGTTTTTCCACTCCCCGTACAAGCCATAGTACTCGCCATCTCGGAGTTCCGCGTACCATACCACTGTCAGGTATGGGCACAGTTCGTGCGTGCCCTGAATGACCGAGAGCAGGAGGCGCGCGCGTTTCAGCGCGGAGCGATTGTGCCACCGGTTCAGTTCCACGACTGTCTTCTTGTATTTGTCGTAGAAGTCGATGACCTTCTGGGGATCGTTCATGATCTCCCCAGCTTGGCACAGGAGTTCTTGGCGCCAGTACCAGAATCCCAAGGCGTGAGATTCTGTGAGACCCTCTTGCTTGGCGAATTCTTCTCTGGAACTTCCCCCCCATCTGGCAACGCCCCACGAGTAGATCATGGTGTCCATCCAGTTGGCATCCGGGTAAAGCCGGAACATCCACTTGTAGGCCGTTCGCATGAAGTACCAGCTGAGCTCATCGTAGTCGGGGAACGTGTACCTGACATCGTTCTCCGTAGCATCCCGAGTGTTCATGGCATTACGAAGCCATGCCACGATCTCATCCACGTCCGGCCGGGTACGAATCACATGCTCCATGATCTGACCCATGCTCTCCTGTCCCCGCTCTTCTTCTTCGGCGAGGACCGCCTCTGCAGAAGTGGCGAAAGCCACGGTTGAGCTGCCGAGTACGACCATCAGACACACGAACAACGTAATTGCCTTTCTCATCCCATCCTCCTGCCTCTCTGCCTCCAGAGAGGGCTTGTAGTTTGAATTGCCTCAACAAACGCTAATTTAAGCGTAAATTAACACTTGTATAAGTGTTTGTTGAGTGTTTTAAAGAACAACGAGGTAGTGTATCATTTTTTCGGAATTTTGTCAATACCCCCGTTGACAGTCACACCCCCTTGACAAAGTTGTGAAAATGTGATATAATATAAAAGTTAGTAAATTAATTATTAAGTATATTCATATGGAAGGAAACGAATTTAGAAATCCCGCCGAGGAAAAAGCGGAGTGGAAAATGGAAGTGACTAGGAGAATAGCAGCGTACAAAGACGCAAAAGAGAAGGGCGCAGTCAGCGAAGATATAAAAGCATCCATTGAAGACGCTTTAGTTGGAAGCGCAGTGGTTGGTTCAATTAGTGACGACGGGGCAGAACACAGAAAAATTTTCACGGAATTGGCTCATATATCCGCAGAAATCCACGGAAGAAAATAAGAATATTTTTTGTATCCCCGCTCAAAAATATAGAACCGGTGACCAAGATAGCGTCTCCGGTTTTTTGTTTGATTTGACTTTCAGGCGGTTTTGTGGTACTATGAAACCGTATGAATTACAAAGAGGTAGTTAAGTATTGGGAAGGAACCGCTAAACATGATTACCCGACGATGTCTGGATTAATGAAAATTAAGCGGTATTCTGATAGCTTGTTTTTTGGGCATATTGTGTTAGAAAAGATTTTAAAAGCGCTGACCGTGCGGGCGACGAGGCGGCACGCTCCGCGCTCTCATGATTTGGTGTTGTTGCACGATTTGGCAAAATTAGATTTAACAGAGGATGAATTGACTCTTTTGAAGGAGGTGAATGGCTTCAACATCGCCACACGCTACCCGGATTTTAAGTTGAGGTTTTATAAAATCTGCACAAAAGAATTTACTGAGAGATATTATGGCAGAATCGTCGCTCTATACAAAAAATTATGTCAAAAACTGGAATAAAAAAAATTGTAAGACAATACGTAAAGTTATTAAAAGACAATGAATTGCCTGTAAAAAGCGCGTATTTGTTTGGTTCGTACGCCTATGGCAAACCACACAAATGGAGCGATATTGACGTCGCGATTGTTACAGACGGCAAAGGAAGTTTGTGGAAAAATTCCGCCATATATTCTAGAATGGGTTTGACGATTGATAAACGTTTGGAAACCCACTTGTTTGGCGCGCAAGATTTTAAAAATTACTCCGATCCAATGGTCTACGAAATTAGGAAGAAAGGGTTGAAGATTGTTTGATAAAGAGATTTTTAATTTCCCCGCTTAGAAATATAGAGCCGGTGGCGAGTATTGCGCCATTGGCTCTATTTTGTTTTAGTGACCAACCAAGCGCGTCTTTTGGGTCCAAAAACATCTCTATTTTGCAAGTTGGGAGTAGTCGTTTGAATTGGTCTGCAATCTCGCGCGGGTTGGCGGCTTTGCGGAAAGGGTTTTGGGTTTGGCGGGTGCAGGCCACCGAAGTTGGGCGGAGTGTTGAAAGCTGGCGAATCATAGTGCGGATGTCTTTGTTGTCGGAGAAGCCGACGATGAGGTGAATGTTGTTGTAATGTTGTAATGTTGTAATGTTGTAATGTTGTTTTGATGCTTTAATGTTTTTATGCTTTAATGTCGCAACCGTAGTGCGCATTTTGTCCGGGTTGTGGGCGCCGTCCAAGATGATTAGGGGTTTTCGTGAGACGATTTCCATGCGGAGAGGAAGTTTGACGCGCTTAATGCCCGCGATGATTGTTTTGTGTGGGATTTGGAGGTGTTTGGCAATTGAGAAACAAAGCTGTGCGTTTGTCAGCTGGTGTTTGTGAGATATTGGATATTGAATATTGCCTGCCCGCAATGCCTTGCATAGCATGGCAGGCGGGGATATTTTATTAGAAATTAGAAATTTGGAATTAGAAATTTCAAATCTGGCTCCAGTTTTTTTACATTCTTTCTTAATAATTTTTAATAATCTTTTTTCTTTGATGCCAGTAAATACACTACAGCCAGATTTGATTATTCCCGCTTTCTCATACGCGATTTTTTCCTTTGTGTCACCAAGCAAGTCGGTGTGGTCTAATCCAATGTTTGTTATCACTGCTACATCTTTGCGCGGGATAACATTAGTGGCATCATAGCGTCCACCGCAACCGACTTCCAAAACCGCCCATTCAACTTTTTTCTTGGCAAAGTAATACAAAGCAATGGCGGTCATTGTTTCATAATATGAAATCATGTCATAAGGTGATTTGCGAATATATTCGTCAAATTTTGGTTTTATTTCAGTCACAACTTCCGCGAAGTCCTTGCCAGACATTAATTTTCCATCAACAGCCCAACGTTCTTGAATTATTGACGCGTGCGGGGAAGTGAGTACGCCGACTTTTTTTCCATCAGCTCGCAAAATTGACTCTAACATTAAACAAACCGACCCTTTGCCACTGGTTCCTGTCACATGAATATAGTGGGGGATTTTTTTTTCAGGATTGCCGAGCAAATCCAAAAAGAACTGTAAACGTTTAAGGTAAATCGCGCAGTCCTTGCGGTTGGCTAAATATTCCTTCCGGCCTACGTTTGTTAGGGAGAGGATGAATTGTTCGGCTTGAGATTTCGTCATAACTGTACTCACAGAATATCTCATCTTTACAAAAGTGTCAAATTGTTTTGGTTGACATAGTGGTGGTGCTGGTGTAAAATAAGTATACTTTTTAGCAAACAAAATATCAAATATGGTGGAGGAAATTAAAGTTTTTACCAAAAAATTTGTTGAGTGGACAAAATTTAAGATCAGGATTCATTTGTCAGAAAAAGAAATTTATTTTAGAGAAGGAGAGGTTTGGTGGGCAAGTTTGGGTATTAATATCGGTCATGAGCAAGATGGAAAGAATGAAACATTTGAGCGGCCAATTTTGATTTTAAAAAAATTTAATCAATTTGTTCTTTGGGCGATACCGCTAAGTTCAAAATTGAAAGACGGTCCATTTTATCATTCATATCGTTTTTATGACAAAGAGTTTAGCGCTTGTCTATCTCAATTGCGTTTGATTAGCAGTAAAAGGTTATTAAGAAGGATAGCCATGTTTCCTAAGATGGATTTACTGGAACTGAAAGAGAAAATTAAAAAGCTTATATAAAAACGAAACCTACCTTTTTGGGGTAGGAATCTCGGAGCTACCCACAGTGGGTAACCATTTGTAATTTAAGTATATTCCTTATATACGATCCTGTCAATAGGAGATTTTTTTATTTATCCACACACGGTTATGCACGGTGTCGAAATGACAAATTGTGAACTTTCACAAATGGCAATTCAATTTTTGTTTTTTTAACAAGCAAACTTAATAGCGCGTTCATTGCGTAGAATACTACAGTGATGCCGAGCGCCATCAATACGCGCTCTTTCCATACAACAGGAATCAAACTAACCCAGACAGCTGATTTAAGACCCATGACATACAAAAACGCGACACTGCCGACGCAATGAGCGGTAAAAGTGGCGCCAAGAGCGCGTGCGGACATGTATTTTGATGGGGCTAAATAAGCTAGAAACGGAATTGTCCAATAAAGCGCGTAATACCATGCGCCCCGGCCTTCGGGGTGCGCCCAAAAAAATATCATGGCAATGCCGGGGACCAACAAAATCCATTTTGTTTTGCGCGAGAAATAAATCACGGCCATGAGCATTGGCAAAAAGCGCAATAGAGTAATCAAGTCCAAGTTAAAACCATGCCAAGCCCAGTTGATAATTTGCATTACAAATACAGTGATTAAACCAATGGCGGATGAGAAAAACGCGCCGGCAATTGGGCCGTAGAAGTCAAAGAGAGAAAATTTTAGATTTTGCTCGCCAAGCAATTGACTAAAAGGCACCTGCATGGCGGCGAAGCCGAGGGCAACGAATGCGACCAAGAAAACTATTTTTTTGTACATATTTTTAAATTTCTTTAATTTCTTAATTTCTTTTTTAAATTACTTCGTCAACACGTACATCATGTTGCCAAGGTTGCGCACTTTGCCGGTCATTTCCATGATAGTAAGTGTAGCATTTACAGTGGGGCTGTCAAGGGTGGAGAGTTTGGCGAGGGCATCCACGTGAATTGGTTCGCGGGAGAGGTGGGGGAGCAGTTTGGCTTCGGCTGGCGAGGCGGGGATGATTTCGCGATTAGTGATAATTTGTTTAACATCATGCAAATCAAGCGCGTCCAAAATATCTTGCGCCGAAGTGACGACGCAGGCACCATTTTTAATGAGTTTGTTTACTCCAACTGATGTTAAAGAATTGATATTTTGCGGAACAGCGAACAGTTCACGGCCATTGTCCAGCGTGCACTGGGCAGTAATTAGCGCGCCCGATTCTTCGGCCGCTTCAATAACTAGCGTGCCTAGCGACATGCCGGCAACAATGCGATTTCTGCGCGGAAAGGTGTATTTTGTCGGCACTGTGCCGGGCGGATATTCGGCCAATACAGCTCCGCCTTTGCTGATTATTTCTTCGGCTAAATTGCAGTGTTGGGCTGGTTGGACATGCGCCTTATTTACGCCAGAACCAAGTACGGCCACGGTTTGCCCGCCGGCTTTTAACGTGGCTCCGTGCGCTATGCCGTCAATCCCAATGGCTAAACCACTGACAATTGTAATGCCTTGGCGCGCGAGTTCGCCTACAATCTCTTCAGTCACTTGTTTGCCATAAGATGTGTATCGCCTTGGCCCAACAACCGCGAGCATAAATTCGTTTTTGGGAATTTGTCCGCGCACAAACAAACAGAACGGCGGGTCGTAGATTTCTTTAAGCAATTTTGGATATTCCTCGTCGTCTTTTGTCAAACAAGTAATTCCTTCTTGCTTTAAGACCTTTTCAATTTTTTCCTCGTCAACTTTGTCCCGCCACTCCAAAAATTCGCTAATCAAACTGTCTTCAAATCCGGCTTTTCTGAATTCATCAAATTCACCCTGCCACGCGTTGTCCAAAGATGAAAAAAACGCTATCATTTGCTGGTAGCGCTTGGGGGTGATTTTGGGGAAATATGATAAGACAACCTCTTTTTTCATGATTGATTTAAGATACTAATATGCGAATCTTACCAATGATACTAATTATATACTAATATTTACTAAACAAGCATTTGTATACCATTCGTATCATTGGTACCATTAGTATATTGGTATCTTTTATATTATTTTTTTTATTTCCTCCACGCTTTTCTTTATCACTTCCTCAACCTTCTTCCTCTCAAACAACCCAAACTTACTTAACACAAACTTCGCCGTGTCTTGCATGCCTCTTTCGCCCTCTCTTTTAATTCCCACGCGCACGCGGATAAAATCTTGAGTGCCGATGTGAGTGATGATAGATTCTACGCCATTGTGGCCGGCCGAAGAGCGGTCGGTTTGTACTTTGATTTCGCCAAGCGTTATATCTTTATCATCATGCACCACAATAATATCACGGTGATTTAATTGATAAAAGTGGGCAATCAGCTGGACCGCGATACCGGAATCGTTCATAAAAGTCAGGGGCTTGGCCAGGATGATTTTGTTGTCATGAGAAACAGTCACCCCGCAGATTTCCGCGTTGAATTTTTTTGATGTTTCCCATTTATTTATTTTGTATTCGCCTAATTCTTTTTGCAGAGCATCAAGGACCATAAAGCCCACGTTGTGGCGTGTTTTTTCATACTGCTTGCCAGGGTTGCCAAGTCCAACAATTAACTTCATATTAACGTTTCATCTTCGTCATCTTTATTATAATTGGCGTAGCGTAAAAGCCAAACTGTTCTCTCAGGCCGTGTTCTAGATAGTTTAAGTAAGAACGGTGCAGGGAAGTGCGGTATTTGATTAGCGCTTCAAACACCGGCGGGTTTGTGGCCAGCTGGCGCATGCCAATGATTTTTGGCTGGCGGGTACCCTTGTCGCGTGATGGCAGGTGTTTATACGTGGCATGTTTAAGGAAACCATTTAAAGCACTACTTGACACGGTTATCTCGCGCGCTTTTGCCGCGCACAAAACCTGATTAAAGACTTGGTGGACGCTATAGCCAGTTAAACCACTGACAAACAAGATCGGCGCGAAACTCAAGTGTGGAAATTCGCCATAGATCATTTGTTTTATTGTATTGCGTGTGCTGTCAGAATTGTTTTCGGCCAAATCCCACTTGTTTATCAAAATAATTACACTTTTGCCAGCTTTCTCCAAAAGCCCGCCCAGCTGCTGGTCTTGCGAGGAAATTGTCTCTTTGCCGTCAACCACAAATAAAATGATTTCTGATCGGTCAATCATGTGGATGCTTTTGGAAATTCCTTCGCGCTCTAACGCGCCTTCTACTTTGGCCTTGCGTCTAATACCGGCAGTGTCAACAAAGTTGATTGTGTGTTCAATGGTTTTTCCGTTTTTTGTCTCTGGAAAGGTCACCAAGGTGTCGTGAGGTTCACGAGTGGTGTGTGGCATGGGCGAGACAATAACTTTTTCTTCACCAATTAACTTGTTAAAAATAGAAGATTTGCCAACATTTGGTTTTCCGATAATGCTAACGGTAATGATTTTATCTTCCTCATCTTTTAGGGCCTTTGGCCGCTTTTTGTTTTTTATCAAAGTTTTGTAAACCAAATCTAAAAAATCGCCGGTATTGCGGCCGTTGGCAGAAGAGAGTGGAAACGGCTGACCTAAACCCAGTCTTGACCACTCTGATCCAGTTAAGCCATACTCAATTTCTTGATTATCGGTTTTGTTAGCGACAAACAACACTGGTTTGTGAATAATCCGACGAATACGTTTTGCCAATTCTTTTTCTTGCGGCATTATGCCATCAATTGCATCGGCGACAAAGACGATCAAATCCGCGTTTTTCATGGCTTTTTCTGTTTGTTTAAGAATTTCATCTTCTAATAATACAGTGTCAGTGAAGGTTAATCCGCCTGTGTCCAAAATTTTTACATACTTTCCACGCCAGTAGATTAGTCCTTCATTGGTTGTCCGTGTTGTGCCCGGAACATCAGATACCATGGCTTTTTTTTGTTCAATCAAACGATTAAAGAGCGTCGATTTACCAACATTTACTCTCCCAACCAAAGCGATTGTCGGAATGTCTCGTAATTTGACTGTTGCTTGTGATGACATAAAATTATTCAATCTTGTTGTCTTCTCCAATTAAAACCAGTATTTCTGTGTTTGTGGCTGTTTTTATTCCAGCAGGCAAATCTTGTTTTATTGGTAAATTAAGTTCGGTTTGTAGTTTTTGTAATTGGTCTGTCATGTCTTTGCCAGAGATATTGTAAATACCGCCGTTTGTTTGTGGCCTTTCTTCCGCATTGCTTACGGTGTTGATTATAACCCCCTTTTCCTCAAGATTTTTACGTATTTGGGCGGCTAGACCAGCGGTCCAAGTGCCGTTTTGTATTTCAATGTTAGCTGATATCAACTTTGTTTCGGTTGGCGGTAAGGTTTGAGCCGGTGTATCGCCGGTTCGTGTATCTCCGACAGTGAAAATATTTTTTATATAATTATTTATTTCATCGTAGTTGCCGGTTTTTGGTTCGAGTAGATACACACCGTCAGCATTCATAATTGCACGCAGAAAACCATTTGGCCCGTCATCAAATACAGCTGTAATTATTTGATCGGTGCTAAGTTGTCGTGATAATTTTAATAAGTACATTATGTCGGCAAACTGCAGATTAGTATAAACGTGTTTGGTTAGAGACTCTATGATTTTATTGATGCGGATCGGATTAGCGAGCGTGCTTGCTGACATGATTTTTGCTTTTAGCGCAAAGATAATTTTTTGTTGGCGTTTGGCTCTGGCGAAATCTGAACCCTCGCCGTTGTTGCCATGTCTAGAGCGGGTAAACTTCAACGCGGTGGCGCCGTCCATATTTTGTTGACCTTTAGTGAAGTTAATTGTCTGAAATCCTTCATTTTGAGTTGGGTATTGTGTGTCAGTGAATGCACGGTCAACATTAACTGTTACACCACCGACATAATCAATAATTTCTGAAAATGCCTGAAAATCTATTTGCGCGTAATATGGCAAGTCAATATCCAGTGTTTTAGAAAGTATTTCGTCAGCATAAGCCGGGCCATCCTTACTGGCTTTTTGTCCATAGTATGCCGCGTGGTTGACTTTGGTGTAGCCAACATCTGGTATATTGACACTTAAATCTCTAGGGATGGAGATTAGAGCTATCTGGCCAGTGGATGGTTTAATACTAGCTATTATTATGGTGTCTGTCAACATCGGCCCATCGTGCCCCTCTCCGCCAATACCCAAGAGAAGTAAATTTATGCGATCTTCATTATATCCTTCTAATTTATACTGATCAGTAAATACATAGTTGGTAACTTTTTTGAAGAACCCTTCTGGTTGTTTGGGTTCCAAAGTTGTTGGGTCATAGGCCATTGGATCGTTGTTGGGCTGGTTGAACATTACTTTGATAGTCCAATATACGGATAAAACAAAGGCGATTATGGCAAAAATCAAAAAAACACGCCATTTTTTTGTCTCTCTGGGCGTGGGGAGATCGGGTTCTTCTCTGTGGAGAAAGTTGATATGTCGTTCTTCCA
>Ga0208373_1001066_pt1 | contig 39539 bp, 44 predicted proteins | sample RifOxyC2_FD_184036 | JGI IMG/M metagenome (GOLD analysis project Ga0208373, IMG submission 184036) | Soil microbial communities from Rifle, Colorado - Rifle Oxygen_injection C2 (SPAdes) | ecosystem: Environmental > Terrestrial > Deep subsurface > Rock core/Sediment | place: Rifle, Colorado...
AAGAATTGCTTCTTGGTGATGTCTGATGGATACGATTTTCTTTGATTTTTGTTTTGATGTTTCATAAGGATACAAGTTAAACTTATACCCTTATTTTACACCAAAATTAGTTTTGTAACCATCTCATTATGTAGAGTAATTATCATCAGAGACGGCGCGATCGCGGTTGATCCCAGAGGCGACTGCGATTGCGCCTCGGCCAAATTTATGCACCAGGAGCTCGATGATAGTATGTTTCCTGGCTGGTTCACTGGCGAACCCCCAGGACCGCCACAAGAGGTTTTTCGGTGCCGTCAGCACCGAATCCTGGTAAGAGCCAGTGTTCTTGAAGATCGGTCCGGCCAAAAGGTCTCTTAACCACGATCTTTTAGCCGGACCAAGTTTTTTAAATTTTTATTGAGTCCAAACCAATCTATCAAATAGATTGCTCTGGTTTCAACAAAAGCACAAACATTCAAAAAAAGATGAAAGGAGTAGCTCGTGCAAAATCATGAATACCTAAGTCTGCAACAGGCTCAAGCCTCCGGCCAAGACGGGCTAATGGGAGTTGTTGGTTACATGACCAACTTCCTGGCTCAGCCTCACCCGTGGTTGCAAGAAGTTGGACACACCGGCAACGTCTGTCCCTACACCGAATATGTGCTGGGAACGGAACCGTTTCCTTCTGCCTTTCTCCCAGCAACCCGGACGATCAACAAGCTACCGAAATCATCAGCGCAAATTTAAGGGAGGCGCATATTCCTGCCTTCCGTAAACGGCTTGAGCCAAACGTGCCCGAGGCGTACCGGCATCTAGCCTGCCTGGTGATCGTCTATGACGGTCCGACAACGGCCGCTGACTGTGACTGTCTTGTCAGCCAGACGCAAAAAGCCATGCAGCCTGTCTGCGTGGCAAGCGGACTGTTGCTGAGCGAACTGCACCCGCACAGCCAGGTGGCGTCGGCCCGGAATTCAGCGTTGTTCCCTTCCCAGCCGCCTGTGCCGATTCATTTTCTCCGGCGACTGATTCCCTTCGACATCCCTTACATCCTGAGGAATGACCGGTACGATCAGGCCACGTTTGACCTAATGCTGTCTGCTCTGCTCAGCATCTTCAACCGTGGAGTGGTCCTTAGGCAGATGGAGCGGTTGGGCAAAACCCATCTGTTGCCGCCTGATTTCCTAATGGGTACAGACTGACTTCATGACTGCGCGGACCCACGGGCAAGCGTCAATCCCACTGATAGCTTGCCTTTTTTATTTAAAAACCGCCTAAAATATTGCTGCCCGGTACCCATAGCGGAACCGGGGAATTTTTTATCTGGCGCGAAAATGATGAAGTTTCATTATCAATGTATTAATACATTGTAACATTAATAAATTTCCTTTTTATGGTTAAATAATAATTGACAAATATCACGCCTTCTGGTAAGCTGCCTTTACTATGAAAAATAAGCAATTATCAAATTCCTACTATTCCGCCATGGTTTCCCAGAGCGGTGTTTGAAGTTGTCCAAAATAATCTAAAAATTTAAAACACTCCTCTGAGAAACCAGAGGTTTTTTGATTGCCTAACCTGTAAAAGGCAATCTTTTTGTACATTCACTCAACGTGGAGGCAAGATGCCAGAAAACGAGCAAAACAGGACTGAATGCCCTAAGGACCCCCAAGGAATTCATCATTGGGGACCAGTGCAAGACTGCCTGGGTAGTTACCAGCATAACGATCCGGGCGGCCCGATCTTCACCCACCATTCCCAAACTTGCACTATGTGTGGCAAGTCATACTGCTGGGGCTGGGGCGAACCTGATTCTGTAAAAATCGACTCAGGTTGGTATTAGGCCACCCTAGCCAAGCAAGCCGTGGACAAGATATATTGTTCGCGGCTTTTTTTATCCATCACGCCGAGCGCCACCCTGAAATTATGAATATACTCCAGTGGGGGGTGCCAGATCTATTCTTATTTTACCCGTATCAATGTATTAATACATTGTCATGCTATAAACATAATTAAAAAATCCCACCATCTCTGGCGAAATCATTGTTAAAAACACCTATAGATACGGGTGCCTAATTAGCAAACCAGCGGCGATTCGCTACATTAATATTATAAGCCATCGTAATCGCGCATGGTCAGCTGGGCGTCGATCTGCTTGACAATATCAATAACCACGGAAACTACGATCAGCAAACTCGTGCCGCCGATGGCCAACGAGGTCATGCCGGTTAATGGCTGGACCACAATGGGTAAAACGGCGATTAAGCCCAAAAATAAGGCGCCGGCCAATAAAATTTTATTAACGGTGGCCTGTAAATATTCAGCCGTGTGACGGCCGGGACGGATGCCCGGAATAAATCCGCCCTGCTTTTGCAAATTTTCGGCAATTTGATGAGGATGAAAAACCACGTAAGTATAAAAATAAGTAAAGGCAAAAACCAAAATAAAATAAATTAGGCCGTAAAAAATTTGATTCTGAAAAAGATCAACGATAAATTTGGCGCCGACGGCAATCCAGGCGGTGGTGGCGCCCATAAAAAACTGAGCGATCATCGGCGGAATCAAAATCAAGGAAATGGCGAAAATAATGGGAATAACGCCGGCCAGGTTTACCCTTAAGGGCAAGTGGGTATTTACCCCGCCGTACATCCGGTTGCCCCTGACCCGCTTGGCATAATTAACTGGTACGTTTCTTTGCCCCTCAGTAATAATCACCACTACAATAACAGTCACCAAGGCGATAGCGATAAAGAAAAGCATATTTAAAGCCTGGGAAGAATCAAAAATAGCCACCGTTCTTTGAAAAGCGGCCGGCAACCCGGCGACAATGCCCGCGAAAATCAACAAAGAAATGCCGTTCCCAATTTTTTTTTCGGAAATCAACTCGCCCAGCCACATCAACAAAACAGTGCCGGCGGTCACGGTGATAATGGCGATAAGCCACTGAGAGCCGGTTAAAGCCGAAATAAAATTGCCGCCCTGGCGCTGCAATAAAGTGATAAAACTGTAGCCCTGCAAAGCCGCCAAAGGCAAAGTTAAATATCGGGTGTAGCGATTGATCGTCTGTTGCCCGTTCGGCTCTTTTGATAAAGCTTCCAAAGAAGGCACAATCATGGTCAAAAGCTGCAGAATAATGGATGCGGTGATATAAGGCCCGACGCCCAGCATGACCACGGAAAAATTTTCCAGACCGCCGCCGGAAAAAATGTTTAACAGGCCTAAAATTTGATTCTGGGAAAAAAAGTCTTTTAAATTCTGTACGTCAATACCGGGAATGGGAATGTGGGCGGCAATTCTAAAAACCACCAGCATCATTAAAACAAAAAAGATGTTTTTTCTTAAATCTTTGGTCTTCCAAATTTGCCTAAATTTTTCCCACATAATTTACGCGATAATAGCAAAATCCATGTCTGAGCCAGCAGATTAATAGCTGGCCTCTGAGCGCAGGCTGACAAATCAGCGACTGACAGTTACGGCTGACTAACCTTAACAATTTTAGGGTGCCGGCTGTTTTTTGTAAATTCCGGCTTTTTTTCTTTCTGGTAAACTTCAATCTTGCCGCCGGCCTTGATAATTGCCTCGGCGGCTGATTTGGAACACTGGCCGACATTAACCGTCAGCTTTTTTGATAACTTACCCTGCCCCAAAATCTTCACTCCGTAATTTCTGGTTTTAATAACACCCTTTTGCATAAGGTATTTAGGCGTAATCACGTCGCCATCCTTGGCAATCAAATCTAAAGTGGATAAATTAACCACTTCCATTTTAGACAACAAGCTATTAAAGCCGCGTTGTTTAGGTATCCTTAAAAGATAACCCCGAATGCCACGTAAAGCCAATTTATTTTTACCGCCGGATCTGGAACGCTGGCCTTTCATACCCCGGCCGGAATAATTACCTTTACCGGAAGCGTTGCCTCTGCCGACTCGCCTTTTTTTGGTCTTGGAACCCCGGGCGGTTTGCAGATTATGTAAAGTTAACTTTTCCATAATAAAAATTGATTATAAATTTTTGCCTTTGCGCTTAAGGTCAAGATCAACCCCCTCTTTCTTTAAAAGCTTAGCCTGTTCTTTTTCCAATTCTTCCTCCCGGTCCAAATCGCGATCCGATCTGGCTTCATCAGACTCAAGGCTCTGTTCGTCATGAATCTGTTCCACGTATTTTAAGGATTGCAAGGCTTTAAAGACTGCCTGGACATTGGTGATTTTATTGTTGGTCCGGCCTAAAATCTTACCGTAAATATTAGGCACGCCCGCCAACTCAAAAATTGTCCGGGCCGCGCCGCCGGCAATAATACCGCGTCCTTTAACCGCCGGTTTTATAAGAATTTTAGCGGCCTTAAATTTAACCGTCACTTCATGAGGAATGGTTTCGTTGACCAAGTTGACCTTAAACATATTTTTCTTGGCCTGGTTAACAGCCTTATTAACCGCGATGGTCACATCGGCGCCTTTAGCCACGCCCCAGCCGACCTTACCTTTTTTATCGCCCAAGGCCACCGTCGCCCTGAATCTTAAGCGCTTGCCGCCGGCCATAACTCTGGTGACTCTGGCTAAGTCAAGAATGCGCTGCTCAAATTCAGGCTGCTGCTTGTAATTCTTGCGGTTGCTATTTTTTTTATTTTGACCTTCTCTTGCCATAAATTAAAATTGAAAATTAAAAATTGGAAATTAAAACTTTAATCCTTGTTCCCTGGCGCCGTCGGCCACCGCCTTGACCAAACCATGAAATTTATGATGACGTCTGTCAAAAACGGCCGTGGAAATGTTTTTATCCTGTAATTTTTTAGCAATCAGCTGGCCTACCGCTTTCGCCTTGTCAGCTCGGGTTTTGGCCGTGACCTCATTATCGTTAGCCGCGGCTAAAGTGACGCCCCGCTTATCATCAATGGCCTGAATGGAAATATGTTTCAGGCTTTTAAAGACCGCCAGCCGCGGTTTAAGGGCATGGCCAAAAACCTGGGAGCGGACTCGCCCGACACGCCGGCTTTGTAAATCATGCTTAATTCTGTTTAAATCTTTCATATGATTGATTGCTCGTAATTATTCGGAACCTTTGACGACCTTGCCCGCTTTACGGCGGATCACTTCATCTAAATATTTAATGCCTTTGCCTTTATACGGTTCCGGTTTTTTAATCGCCCTGATTTCTGCCGCCACCTGTCCAACCTGTTGCTTGTCGGCGCCGGCCACGGTAATGACATTTTTATCAACGATAATTTCAATACCCTGAGGCACGGGATACTCAACGGTATGAGAAAAACCGACATTTAAAACTAAATTTTTACCAGCCACGGCCGCCTTAAAACCAATACCGTTGATTTCCAACTGTTTACTAAAACCGTGAACCACGCCTTCAACCATGTTAAAAATCAAACTTCTAAACAAGCCCCATAAAGCTTTCTGCTCCTTAATGCCTTCATTTAACACTTTAACCAAAACTTCGCCCGCGTTGACTTCCACCGTCACCTTAGCGGGCAATAATTGTTCTAATTGGCCCTTGGGCCCCTTAACCACGACTTTATGATTATCGGCCTTGACTTCCACGGCTGAGGGTATGACTATTGGTTTTTTTCCTATTCTTGACATATATATTTTACTAAAAGAATGCGGCTTGTGCAATTTAGATGCTTATCAAACAAAAAGGGCGAGCGCGCCGCAAACAACATTTTTGATTTACCAAACTTCACAAATTAATTCGCCTCCCACTCTGGCCCGACGAGCCTGCTTATTGCTCATAACGCCGCGGGAGGTGGACATAACGGCGATGCCCAGGTCATTCAAAACAAAGGGGATACTTTCCTGATTAACGTATACCCGGCGGCCGGGCTTGCTGATCCTTTTAATATGAGTGATGGCGGGCCTTTTATCGCTGTATTTTAAGACTAACCTTAACTGACAGAGCTTTTCTTCGATCTTTTCCGCGCTGTCCAGATACGCTTCCTTAACCAAGATCTTGGCAATTGCATGTTTAATTTTAGAGTACGGCAAAACCACCTCCGGCTTGTTCACGGCCACGGCGTTCCTTATTCTGGTTAACATGTCTGCAATTGGATCTGTCATCATATACTTGAATTGAAAATTGAAAATTGAAAATTAAAATTATTGACCTACCAGCTTGATTTTTGGATACCCGGAATTTCCCCCCTGGTAGCCAGCTCCCTAAAACAGATTCTGCACATTTTAAATTTTCTCATGTAGCCGCGATTTCGGCCACAACGCCAGCATCTTCTGACAATTCTGGTGGAATATTTTGGTGTTTTATTAGATTTTACAATCCTTGATTTGATAGCCATATAACTCGATGCTTTTTACGTATTACTTATTGCTAATTACTCTTTTTTAAAAGGAAAGCCTAACAAGCCGAATAATGCCAGGCCGGCTTCGTAACTATCAGCCGTGGTGGTTATGGACACCTCCAAACCGTGAATTTTTTCCACTTCATCGGGCCTGATTTCGGGAAACATAATATTCTCCTTAAAGCCAAGATTAAGATTACCCTGCTGATCCACGCTCTTAACCGATAAACCTCTAAAATCACGAACGCGAGGCAAAGAAATCCCCACTAATTTGGTTAAAAAATCCCACATCCGCTGGCCTCTTAAAGTGACTTTTAAACCCACGTTCATGCCTTCTCTTAATTTAAAAGCGGAAATTGATTTCTTCGCCTTGGCTACCACCGGTTTTTGTCCGCTGATTCTGGATAAAGTGCTTTCGGCGACTTCTATGGCCTTAGGGTCATCTTTGGCTCTGCCCACGCCCACATTTAAAGTAACTTTTACAATTTTGGGCACGGCTAAATTATTCTTATAGCCAAACTGAGCCTTCATGGCCTTAATGACTTCCTGATTATATTTTTCTTTTAAATTCATATGTTTATATTGAATGCCTGAAACGATAGCTGAGGTGAGAGGCTGGAAACTGAAGGCCGGATATGGGTTTAAACTGCTTCCCCTGATTTTTTAGAAATTCTGATCTTTTCGCCGCTGGCGATTTTTTTATGGCCGATGCGGGTGGGCTTGCCTGTTTTGGAATCAATCACCATAACGTTGGAAGCGTCCAGCGGAGCGGAATATTCAATCCGCTGGCCCTTTTCATTCTGACGCTTGGGCCGCATATGCTTAAAACGGACGTTCAAACCCTCCACCACGACTTTATTATGCTGAGGAAACACCTGGGCGACTTTGCCGGTTTTACCCTTATCCTTGCCGGCGATAATTTTTACGTTGTCATTTTTCTTGATCTTCATAAATCTAATATTTAGACTACCTCCGGGGCTAAAGAAATAATCTTGTTATAACCGCGGGCCCTGAGCTCGCGGGCGACCGGTCCAAAAATTCTGGTCCCTTTGGGTTCTTTGGTTTTTTTATCAACCACCACAACGGCATTATCGTCAAAACGGACATATGAGCCGTCTGGCCTTTTGATTTCCTTGTGTTGCCTGACAACCACCGCACTCAAAACTTCACCCTTTTTAACGGCTGTATGGGGCTGGGCCTCTTTAACCGCCACGATAATCAAATCGCCTACCTGGGCGTAACGTCGCTTAGTCCCGCCGAGGACCTTAATACACTGAAGCTTTCTGGCCCCGCTGTTATCCGCTACCGTTAGCATTGTTCGAGTTTGAATCATAATCTTTACCTTTATTTTTTACCTTTAGCCAAACCGATAACGCGCCATTTTTTATCCTTGGAAATTGGCCGACATTCGGCGATAACGACTTTGGCGCCGGTTTTATATTCATTCTTAGCATCGTGACATTTATATTTTCTGCTGACCGTAAACCTTTTTTGATATTTCTTGTTTAAAACCTGTCGATCAACCCTAACCACGACGGTTTTATCCATTTTATCGGAAACGATGACGCCTTCCATCTTTCTGAAAATATTCCTGGGCCCAGTAGTTGTTTTTGCCTCTGTCATATTTATTCTTTATTTAAATTTGATTCATTATTCGCCTCGCTGCCGGTTTGGACTCTTTTCTCATTTATGACGGTCAGGATGCGAGCCACCAGCTTGCGCGCTTCTCTGAATTCGCGAATGTTCTTCAACTGCTTCGCGCTCACGCTAAACCTTAAGCCCCTGAATTTTTCCCGGTGCTGGGCCAAAAGCTTGGATAAATCGGACAACGTTTTTGTTCTTAACTCTTTAAGTTCCATATTTATTTAGCGATAAATTTACATTTGATCGGCAATTTATAAGCGGCGAGCTTCATGACGGTTTTGGCCGTGGCCGTATCCACGCCCTCCATTTCAAACATGACGGTACCCGCCTTAACCACGGAAACATAATGGTCAACGTCACCCTTGCCTTTGCCCATCGGCACTTCGGAACCCTTTTTGGTGATCGGCATGTTCGGAAAAATTCTGATCCAAATCTTGCCACCGCGCTGAATGTAACCGGTCATCACCCTTCTGGCGGATTCAATCTGCCTGGAAGAAACCCAGCCAGCGGTTAACGATTGCAGACCAAATGAGCCAAAAGCCAAACGGTTGGTCCTGGTGGCCTTACCTCTGATTTGATCAGTCCGTTGCCATTTTCTGTGTTTTATCTTTTTGGGAGCTAACATAATTCTCTAAAATCTAGCATCTTTAATCCTTCAATGCTTAGTAAAATTAATTAAAATTCTTATGATTGGCTTCCGGCTTAGTTTCCTTATCAAAAACGTCGCCTTTATAAATCCAGAGCTTCAGGCCGATCGAGCCATAAGTGGTATGGGCGCAGCCTCGCGTATAATCAATATTGGCGCGTAAAGTGTGCAAGGGAATTTTGCCTTCCGAAAGATTTTCCGTTCGGGCGATTTCCGCGCCGTTTAACCTGCCGGACATGGTGACGCGAACGCCCAAGGCCCCGGCTTTCATAATGCGATCAATCGTTTGTTTCATCACCCGCCTAAAGGGCATCCTTTTTTCAATGTCAGCGATCATAAAATTAAGCATAACCTCGGCCGAAAGGTTGGGATTTTCCACTTCCTGAATGTTTATTTTAATATTCTGCTTGGCAAAATCGAACTTTTGGGCAATGTCTTTCTTGATCTCCTCAATTCCACCGCCACCCCGGCCGATAATAATCCCCGGACGCGCCGCCGTTATAATAATAGACATGGCCGTCGGCGATCTCTCTATTTCAACTTTATCAATACCGGCATCTTTAAGTCTTTTCCTTAAATACTTCCGTATTAAAATATCTTCTCTGACTAAATCAGCGTAATGCTTCCGGTTATACCACTTGGATAGCCAGGTTATGTTCAAACCGATACGAAATGATTTGGGGTTTACTTTGTGTCCCATAATACAAGTTGATACTATAAATTAAATAATTTCATTACTCTTATGTTCTAATGCTGATTCAGTCTTGGCTGGATGCTTTTTAGCCTTCCTGACCTGCCAAGCGTTGGATTTCTTCGGCTTCGCCACCTTTTGACTCGCGGCTGTTTTATTATTGCCCAGGCGGCCCTTAGGCTTGGCGGCCGGTTCGCCGACGCCGCCCCTGACCCCTAAAATAACATCCAAATGGGTAGTCCTCTTGTTAATCGGATGGGCCCGGCCAAAAGCCGCCGGCTTCCAGCGGTGCAAGGTCGGCCCCTGGTTGGCCACTAAATACTTGATAAACAAATCGGCTTTATTTAATTTAAAATTATGCTCGGCGTTGGCGACGGCGGAATTCAATAATTTCAAAACTGGCTCGGCGGCGCCTTTGTTCAAAAAATTTAATTGGGCCACGGCGCGCTCCACGCTTAAACCCCTCACCAAATCAACTACTAATTTGACCTTCTTGGGTGAAACCCTTAAAAATCTGGCTCTAGCCTTAACCTCGGCCACCGCTTTAACCGGCCCGGTTTCTTTATCTTTTTTAACCGGCCGCTGGCTGGCTTCGGCTAAAATATCCACTCGTTCGGCTGTTTTGGCCGGCACCGCGTTTGAGCCGCCTGCCAGTTCCTCCGGCTGAGCCTGAGCGACATCCGGGGCAACGCCCTGATGATCTTTTTTTTCTTCTGACTTTTTCATATTTATGAAAACTGTTACCAGAATCAGTGATTAATTACTGATGATTGATTATTCCCCTTTGATGATTAAGCGGTCTTAGACTGCTCCTTGGCCATCTTGCCGCCATGGACAATAAATTTTCTGGTGGGGGAGAATTCGCCCAAACGGTGGCCGACCATATTTTCCACGATAAAAACCGGGAGATGATCCTTGCCGTTATGAACCCCGATGGTAAAACCGACCATGGCCGGCGAAATAACGGAATCCCTTGACCAGGTTTTAATCACGGTTTTATCGCCCTGCCTTAACTTAGACAGCTTTTTTAACAGTTTGGGATCAATCCAATGACCTTTTTTTAAACTTCTTGACATATTGACTTATAACTTTTAGTTTGGCTAATGGTTAACCGCCAGCGCTATTTCCGCTTGCCCTTTCTGCGGCTGATAATCAATTTATTTGATACCTTGTTAGACCTGCGGGTTTTAACGCCCATAGCTTTTTTGCCATAAACATTCTTTGGGCCCTTTTTTAAACCGATCGGGTTTGAACCTTCGCCGCCGCCATGAGGGTGGTCTACTGGATTCATGGCTTTACCGCGGACCGTCGGCCGAATGCCCCTGTTTCTCATTCTGCCGGCTTTGCCCCAGTTGACGCTTCTAAATTCCTGGTTAGAAACCTGGCCGATAGTGGCTAAACAAGCTTTGGGAATCAATCTGATTTCACCTGACGGCATCTTCAGCTGTGCGTATTGCCCTGCCACCACCTGGATAACAATGCCGTTGCCGGCCGCTCTGGCCAGCTTGCCGCCCTTGCCCGGTTCAATCTCCACATTATTGACCACCGTCCCGGGAGGAATCATCTCTAAAGTAAAACGGTTGCCCGCGCCCAGTTTAAAGTTCTTGATTGAAGAAATGACCTGATCGCCTTTAGCCAGGCCGAGCGGAGCAATCATATAACGTTTCTCGCCATCAACATAATTCAATAAGGCGATGTTGGCGTTCCGATTCGGATCATACTCCAAAGAAACTACGGTCGCGGGAATATCAAACTTGTCACCCTTAAAATCAATCAATCTGATTCTGCGCCTAGCGCCCCCGCCCTGGTGACGCACGGTAATTCTGCCTGAATTGCCGCGGCCGCCTTTATTTTTTTTAATTCTGGTTAATCCCTTAAGCGGCTTATTCTTACCTAGTTCTTTGTTAACTATAATAGACATGCCCCTGCGGCCCGGCGTGATTGGTTTGTAAATCTTGATTGGCATACCTTAAATAAAAATTGAAAATTGTAAATTTAAATGAATTAAACGCCTTCGTAAACTTCAATGCTTTGACCCTTGGCTAAAGTCACAATCGCCTTTTTCCTGTCTTTGGTCCGACCCTTAGAACGTCCGTAACGCACGTTTTTGCCGGAAACGGCGATAATGTTCACGCTTTCCGGGGTAACGCCGTACAAAGCCTTAATCGCTTTTTTAATTTCCAGCTTATTCGTACCGGTCGGTACGGCGAATAAGTATTTGTTATGGGAGGCCAAATAAGTTCCCTTTTCGGTAATCAGGGGCTTGAGCAGAACGCGATAAGCCTCTCTGGTGTTCTCCTTAATTACAGAAGCCTTAACGGATTTTTTGGCCTCGCCCGCCGTAGCTTTAGTCAGGCCCTTTTCTTTAATTTCGGCGATCGTCAGCTCTCTTTCCGGCTGTGGCTTGGCAACCTTTTTCGTCTGATCCTGAGCCGCTTTCTGAGTGCTCTTATCCGACTTTTTAATGATTTTATTTAAAAATCCCATAAAATTGGATTAATCGGCTAAATAATTGGCACTTATTTTCTTGGCCGCCTTAACGGTCAGCAACAGGTAATCGGCATTTAACAAATCAACAACGTTTAAACTTTGAGCCGGCTCCGTAGAAACATAATGTAAGTTTTGACTACCCTTGATAAGATTGTCATTTTTTTTATCCAAAATGATCAAAGTTTTGCGATCTTTAACCGGCAATTTGCCGAGCAGATTGACTAAAAGTTTGGTTTTGGGTTCAGCGATCGTCAGCTCTTCAAGCAAAACCAGATTGTCATGTTTGACTTTATCCGTTAAAACCATGGCTAAAGCCTTCTTTTTCATTTTTTTATTGACGGACTTGGAAAAATTTCTCAATTTGGTCGGACCAAAAGTAACGCCGCCGCCAACCCACAAAGGCGACCGGATAGAACTGTGCCTGGCCCGGCCCGTGCCTTTTTGATTCCAGGGCTTTTTGCCGCCGCCTCTGACTTCTCCCCGGCCCTTGGTGTGCGCCAAAACCTGACGGCTGTTAGCCAGCTGGGCTTCAACCACCTGCTGCACCACTACAGGCTTTATGACAATGTCAAAAACCTGAGGGGCCAGTTCTTCCTCTCTGACGACTTCGCCGTTTAAATTGTAAACTTTAACTTTTGGCATATTAGACTGGAAAATAGAGGCATGGTGACTGATTATTTATCCTGCTGATCCTCGGCGTGATTAACGGCTGTATCTTCCGCCGCCGGTTTTACAGGCTCTGGCACAGCCTCGGCGGGCGCGCTCTCCGGTGTTTGAGCCTGGGGTTCCACAGCTTGAGCAACCGCGGCGGGTTCCTGAGCAATATTTTCAACAACGGCAGATTCCTGGCGAACTTCTTCAATAATCCTTAATTCACCAGGGGCCTGAATCAAAAGCAAACCGTGGCGCGGCCCGGGCAGGGCGCCTTTAATGTATAAAAGGTTGTTCGCCGAATCAACTTTAACGATTTCCAAATTAGTCAGCGAAACCTGATCGCCGCCCATGCGTCCGGCCATTCTTGTTCCCTTAAAAATATGAGCCGGCGCGGTCGCCCCGATGGAACCGGGCATTCTCAACTGATCCTTATGACCATGAGTCGCCAAAGAACCGCTAAAACCATGGCGTTTCACCGGTCCCTGGAAGCCTTTGCCCTTAGAAACGCCGGTGACTTTGACCAGATCGCCCGGCTGAAAAACATTCGCTTTAATTTCCTGACCTCGGGTCAGGTTCTGCTCCTGATCTATTTTAAACTCTCTTAAGTACCTGAATGGCGACAAACCTTTTAAGTGACCCAATAAAGCCTGGGTTAACTTCTTTCTTGCGCCAAAACCAATCTGGACGGCCCGATAACCGTCCTGCGGCTTTTCTTTAACCTGAGTGACCAAACAAGGGCCGGCCTTAACAATAGTTACCGGAATAACCTGGGCGTTATCAGCAAACAGCTGACTCATCTCAATTTTGCTGCCTAAAATAAATTTCATAAAATCTTGAACAGCTAACGCGTATCAATATCAGGACATGCAACACTTGCCCGGCTCGCCGTTGTGGCGGACGAACACGATATGCGATATATAAATATACGTATGCGTCTAAATAAGCAAAAACCGTGATCTTAACTTTTTCTTCTTGACCTGGACTTGGTTTTTTAAACAATCCAGGACCGAATCTATTGTAGCTAACATCCCGGCCTCTGCTGATAAATGCTCTTCTTAAAATTCAGAGGTGGCTGAAGAGATTTATCGGAAGCAATTTGTAAAGCGGATTTTTAAAAATTCGTTTTCTTTCAATAATCGCCAGGCTGATCAGGTACTTTTCCCTTAAAGGGGAGGCTACCTAACCCGAACGGCAATTATTAAACTGTTTTTATTTCTACGTCCACGCCCGCTGGCAAACTCAAGCTCATCAGCGCATCAACGGTTTTAGGGGTTGGATCAACGATATCAATCAATCTTTTATGGACGCGCATTTCGTACTGATCACGGGCGTCTTTATGGACAAAAGTGGACTTTAAAACGGTGAATTTGCTCTTTTCCGTGGGCAAAGGAATCGGTCCAACAACATTAGCCCCGCTCCGGTGAGCGGTCTCAATAATGGTTTTGGTTGACTGATCAATAATTTTGTGATCGTAGGCCCTGATCTTAATCCGGACCTTGGTCGGCTTAGCCTCGCCATTATTGGCCCTGACTGACGGAGACTGGCTGTTTAGAGTTTCTTTAGGTGTTGTGGTTTTAGTAGACATGAAACAAAGAGCGTTAGTTACATTTAATCCCCCTGAAGTCAAATAACTGACTCCAGGGGGGATCACATAATGAATTTACTTAATAATCTTGGTGACTACGCCGGCGCCAACAGTATGTCCGCCTTCTCTGATGGCGAATCTCTGCTTTTCTTCCAAAGCCACCGGCTGAATCAGCTTAACTTTTACGGTCACGGTATCGCCGGGCATAACCATTTCGGTGCCTTCCGGCAATTCAATGTCGCCAGTCACGTCGGTGGTTCTGATATAAAACTGAGGCTTATAACCCTTAAAGAAGGGCGTATGGCGTCCGCCTTCATCTTTGCTTAAAATATAAACTTCGGTGTCAAATTCGGTGTGAGGGGTCACGGAACCGGGCTTGGCCAAAACTTGGCCCCTAAAAACTTCTTCCTTTTTGGTGCCCCTGAGCAAAACGCCGGCGTTATCGCCTGCCCGGCCTTCATCCAGCTGCTTGTTGAACATCTCAATGCCGGTGACGGTAGTTTTGCTGGTTTCGCGAAGACCGATAATAGCGACTTCATCGCCGATCTTAATCTTGCCGCGCTCAATTCTGCCGGTAACCACGGTGCCGCGGCCTTCAATGGAAAAAACGTCTTCTATCGGCAGTAAGAAATCCTTTTCAACATCTCTCTTGGGCTCCGGAATATATGAATCCAGGGTATCCAAAAGCTGTTGAATGGCCTTGCCGCCTTCACCGTTCGGGTCCTGTAAAGCCTTTAAGGCCGAGCCGCGGACAATGGGCGTTTCGTCACCCGGGAACTTGTACTTTTTGAGCAAATCCCTGATTTCTTCTTCAACCAAATCAATCAATTCGGCATCCTGAACCTGATCAACTTTATTCAAGAAAACCACAATATTCGGCACGCCAACCTGGTAAGCCAATAAAATGTGTTCTCTGGTCTGGGGCATGGGGCCGTCGGCGGCGGACACAACCAAAATAGCACCGTCCATCTGAGCGGCGCCAGTAATCATGTTTTTAACGTAGTCAGCGTGACCCGGGCAGTCAACGTGAGCGTAATGCCTTTTATCCGTTTCATATTCAACGTGAGCGGTGGCAATGGTAATTCCGCGCTCTCTTTCTTCCGGGGCGTTATCAATCTGGTCAACGCTTTTATTTTGGGCTTTACCGCCTTTAGCGTTTAAGTAAGCTAAAATAGCGGCGGTTAAAGTGGTTTTACCATGATCAACGTGGCCAATCGTCCCAACATTGACATGGGGCTTTGAACGATCAAATATCTCAGCCATATTAATTATCTCCTTGATAAACGACCCACCAAGTCAAACTTGGAAGTTTTAACCCAGCCGTTTACGATTATTATTAATTACTTAAGCTTAATCTTTAAAAAAAGGTTTTTTCTTAAATTTTATAACCTGAACCAAGTTGAAGATTCACTTGGAAAAACTGTCTTTAGAAAAATCAGAGTTGATTATAGCAGTTGGTTAAAAAAAATGCAAGCCCTATTTTACAAAAAAAGCATATATTGATAAAATTAAATAAAAGAGCCTAAGGTTAGCCCAATTTACTTAAAAATTTACACAAGAAACTTAGAACTGAATTCCACTATCCCCACTTTCTTCACACTAATCTAAATTTGGCTAATCTTGCAATGGTTCAGGGTAAAATCGGTCTTCTTCGGGTATTTCAAACTCCCTGACATCAGTATTAAACCTTTGAATAATGCCTTGCTGTTTTAAAAATCCGCTAATATTAGCAATATTATTGGATAATTGATCTTCGGCTTTAGACACTTTTGCCTGAGAACCGGGAAACATCACTAAACCCTTATAATCATCCATTTTCATAACCACGAAAGCGCCCCGTTCTTTATGCAAAATAATGCATTTGTCACCGGTAATTTCAATTAAGTCAATGATTTCTTCTATCCTTTTCATAAGCTGTAAGTTGGGCTTATCTTAAGAAAAAATCAGGTAAAAGTCAATCAAAAAGGCTAAAATCAAAGAATCTAGGCAGTGCGCCTCAATCTGGGTCAGTCAACGATTTTACTATATGGCTGACCAGAACTAACGTTCGCTCGCAACTTAGAATAAATGACAAAATCAAACATAAAAAACTCCCTGCTCCTTTTACTCAGCCCGCTAAAGGGTTGACGGATAAAAAATCTGCGGAAGCCAAGACAGCTCCAGGAGCCGGCGAACAATCTAGCCGAACCAAACGATGAATTTTATAATTTATAGTCCCCTGAACAAAGGCAAACCGGTTGAGGGATTAGTCGGCACGTAAATGGTGCCTTCCCTGTCTTTTAATTCCTTAATATAAAGGTAATTCAAATAATTTGGGGTCAGGCTCTGACTGATAATCTGCTGGGCGCTTCTTTGGCCTTCGGCTTCAATGATTTTTCTTTCGGCCTCCTTTTTTTCTCTTTGCAGAACAAAATCATAGCGCTGAGCCTCCTGCTCGGCCGTCAGCTTTTCCTGAATGGCATTGACCAATTTTGCCGGCAGATTGACGTTGCGCAGGAGCACGTCCTCCACCACAATGCCCCGTGGCTCAATCTCACTTTTTAATCTTTCGGTAATTTTCATCGTGGCTTCCGCCCGTTTTTCCGAATAAATATCTTTGGCTTCATAATTGGCCACCACCTCCCTGATGCCGCTGCGGATGCTGGGCCTGATAATAGTTTCAATATAATTTAAGCCCACGTTTTTATAAACATCAGAGGCGCGCTCTTCTATCAGATGATATAAAACGGTAATATCCAAATCCACCTGCAAACCCTCCTTGGTTAAGGCGGAGATGGCGTCGGCGGTTTTTTTTAGACCTTCGTCATTAACGATACTCATGGTATATTCCTCGGTCCTGATAGTCATTTTCGTTATCTGGGCTAAGGGGTTCTTAAAATGCAAGCCGGAAGAAAATTCCCGCTCCCTGACTTTACCGAAAAGATGGTAAACACCGGTATGGCCCGCCGGAATGACGGTAATGGATAAAGGGATCAAAATGACCAAGATAATAATGGCCAAAACCAGCCCGCCGATCTTCTTTGGTAGCCGGAAGTTAGCTTTCTTAAGACGGTCCATGTTAATAAAATTGTCGTCGCCCATATGCTTGGTAAAATTATTTTTCTTAAATTTTGTGATGATTAAATAAACGATAAAAACAAAAACAAGAACGGGGAAAACGTTCCTGCCTAAAAAGCCAAAAAACACCAAGGCGACGATAATTAAAGGTAAAATCTGGGCTGGGGAAAATCTTTGGCGCATAAAGACATCTTAACAGAACGCCTTAAAAATTCAAGGGCGGACGCCAACCTTAAAGCATCCGCGCCAAAACTTTTGGGCAGGATCGCCTAACGTGAAGGCGTATTTAATTAAAAAGAAAAACTGCTTAATCTAATTTAAGCAGTATTAAGTTCAAATAGCAATCTTACTATATTTAAACGTAAGCTATGACGCATATGGGACACGTTAGCCGATATAAATGTTTCTTCATCACTCGTCTTATCAGTTTAATTATTGAATTATAAAATTTTGCTTTTTCCGTTTTTGGCGCTTGTGCACCAAAGGTGGGAGGGGGGGCAGAGGGGTTAGGGGTGCTTGTCCGCCGGAGGCGGGAATGCCCCCGAGCCCTGAGCGAAGCCGAACGGGTGTTTTTTGCCATATATTTAATTGGATATATTAACTATATCCAATTATATCCAATTAAACAGGTTTGATCAATGGCTTTTTTGAAAGATTGTAAGCATTGCCATGGCTAAGAAAGCCTTGATATGAGGCTAAAGATTCTTTTGTTCCGCCTTGGTCTAAATTTTTAAACATCCTTCTTTTGATGGATGTTCTCGGCACACGATGATGCGAAAAATGAACCCAGCCCACTGCCTAGGTGATTCGCTTTTAAGCTAAAAGACCTTAAGCTGTATAGTATTTGGGATCTAGAATCCTCCAGCATCGCATACCAAGTTGATTTCTTTTTGGAGACAAAATACAAACCACTCCGCGGAAAACCGCCTGGCCTGAGCAAGGCCGAAGGCTAGCCGTCCGATGTAACCAAGCTAATGCTATTATACCAAAAATTTGCTTTCGCCGCCTGCGGCGGAAAGGGTCAAAGAATCCCCGCCTGCGCTGAAGCTTCGGCGGGCAGGCAAGAGTCAAAGTGTCAGAAATTAAAAAAGAAACAAAGTGTTTAAGTTTTAGACTTGCCTGCCTCGCCGGCAGGCGGGCGGAGACGGAACACGAACTCGTCGCCCGGACTCCACTCGCTGCCGGGTCCCGCCCAATCGCCGCTCAGCCACAAACCGCCGCCGTCGCGAAGCAGCCCGAAGACGCCCGGGTAGCCGTCAGAGTCGGGAATCTGTTTCATTGCCACGCGAACCCATTCATCTAAGGGCTGATTTTGGTATTTAAGCCGCCAATTAGGGCAGGTATCCGCTGGGCATAATTCCAGGCCAAGATCTTCCGCTCTCTGGTAGACTTGGTCGGCAGTGGCATTATTTTTAAAACCGAGGTCGGCCACGGTCAGGCGGATCAGGGTTATTTCTTCGGAATTTTTAGTATAAATAAATTCCCGACTTTTCAGCATTGATTTGGCGTAATTGGTAATATTGATATTTTTAGCTGTCATTTCTGCGATCAACTGGTCGGCTGTTTTACCGCCGATTTCTAGGTTTTCCCGCCTGATTTTTTTGTCAGGGAAAGAAGTATAAATATGTTCCAGGGTTTCTGGCAGTTTTTGGAAAATACCCGGTTCCAACTGGCCAATGTAAACTTTAGTATTTTCGTTGATTTCTCTTGGCGCGCGGGCAATTTGTTCCGCCGTACACTCAAAAATAACCAGCATGTCTTGTTCTGGATTCCTGTTGGCTCGCAGTTCAGCAATTCTAGAGTCACGCTGGTAGCCAAAGCCTTCAATGGTGGAGTTTAGTTCGTAGAGGAAAGTTAGATCGTTTTTATTTAATTCTTGGCCTTGTTTAACTTTGTTATCAATCTCCGTCAACTGTTTCATATCCCTGTCTTTTTTGAGATATTGTTCTTTATCTGGGAATTCCTCCAGCTTTTTTTCTAAAACTTTAGGCATGTAAGGATCAAGATTTTGTTTGCGGGCCACGCCTCTAACTTCAGCTATCTTATCTCGCTCCATGCGAATAGCTAAACGAGGAATGGTTGGCTGACCTTCGTCATCAAGGGAATAGAAACAATGGAAAGCGCCGCTTGCCAGCTGTTTTTTAGCGGTGTTTTCTCCGGCTGTACACCAGCCCGTACCCTTGCCTCTGATTGACTGGACTAACGGAGTGTGGTTAGAATTTTGTTCAAACTTTTTCCATTCACCCTGGGTAACCGGCAAAAGATGTTCTGGGATAGGGTTCATTAAGTCATTAGCCCAGGCATAGAGCTTGGCAAAATTTTCCTTTTCCAGAGATTTAAGAAAAGCCTCGCGTTCATCCGGTTGAATGTCGTATTCAAATTCCAGGCCTTTGCCTTGGTGTTTTTTAATAACGGCATCAATTACATAATTTAAAGCTTCCTGGTTAATGTCAGGAAACTGCCTCACTGTTCCTTTGGATCGTTTTGGAAATTCTTTCTTTTCTTTGTCATACTCCGCCAGCTGGGTTACACTTCTAAAAACCCAGTATTTAAGATAATCAGGTAGGTAATTAGAATCAGCTGAGGCAAAATAATCCAGCCATTGTTCTAATGAAGATTGCTGGTCGTTAAGTAAACCCTCGGAAGTTTCTTTTTTAAAATTAACCTTTTGTTCTTCTGAAAAGTTATTATAATCTGCCTGCTGGCCGCGTTCGCGAATAATGTTTTCTTGGGACTTCCAAAAACTTTCGGGTATATCTTCCTGTTTGGTCACAAATTTATCCAACAAAACCTGTTTCAAGGCCTCAATACCCCGTTCACGCTTATTGGGATTTTCACGGTCAAGAATTTCCTTAAACCGATCAAGGTAGTTTTGGATTTGATCAGCTGGGTTTAAAGGCACTTCCTGGCCAGTGCGGATTTCCGTACGCTGAGCAGCTTGGTTTACTTCTGGAGTGTTATGCAGGTCGTATTTTTCTTTAAGAAAGTCAGGGTTTTCCATAACAATAGCTTATATCAATGTTTTAATAATTTCAAGGTTTAGTATGGTGAAGTAAAAAAATAAATAAAGCGTTTTTGCCCCTGCTTTATCAGGGGCAAAAACACCTCTATCCACCTAAAATATTTATCCGCCGAAGGCGGGAAAAAGAAAAAGCAAAATTTTATCCGTTATTTTAAAAGGATTAGCGATAAAATTACCTCTAAAAAAATTTATTTTAACTAGCTGATTAAAACGGAAACTTCACTGATCAGGCGCTGGGCCAGCCCCAGGCTTATCTTAAATCTTTTGGCTAACGACTGAGGGGTGAACTTGAGCAAATCAACGGCCAAAACAATGTTCTCCTCCCTAAAACGGTGATTTAACTGTCTGGTCAGGCTGGTTAACACCGTCACCGGATAGAGCTTCTTTGATTCAATGTAATGTTCCAGGCTTTCTCCGCTTTGGGGATAGCGCCAACCAACGACCTTTACCCCCATGCAACGGCTGTATTTAACGGCCTCGGCGGTAAAGGCGGTATTGGTCATCAAGACGGCCTGGCTGAACTGGTACTTATCCTTTAAGTCCAAAAATCTGGCGTAAGTATACAGGGCGACTTTAAGATCCGATTTGCGGCCGGACTGATTATGATACTTGCACTCAATCATATACTTTTTGCCGTCCCGCTCGGCGATGATGTCAACCTCGTGCTCCACGCATTTGCCTTCAACCAATTGATTGTACCTGGTTTTATAGCCGTAAGCGGCAAGGACGGTGGCCATATAACGCTCAAAAAAATAACCGGCCGGCCCTAAATTCATAATAGCTCTTTTAAGGGAATATTTGGCCGCAAAAATTTTGTTTTTCTTTTTTAAAAACTGATGCGTTCTCAAAAAAATCCTGTCGGAAGGCACGTTTGGATATAAGTCCTGATTAATCTGGCTGCTGATTTCCTTGGCTTCCTCAATGGTCAAACCGACCCGGTGCAGAGACTCTTCGTATTTTTTTTGGCTAAACTCGACTTTTTCGCCGGAGGCTTTAGTGATAATCATAAAATAATTATACCATAAAAATCTGTGCCTAAGCGAAAGCTCCTGCCGATAAACAAACAGGAGCTTTTTTAGACCAGCGATTGTCTGATCAGGCAACTGACGTTGCCTAGAAAAGAACAAAAGCCAGTCCGACTTTGAACGGCGTCTCGCACATAACCTCCTCTTCCAGTTCTTCCGCCGTTATTAACCCTTGACGATATACGCCCCGTAATAAAACTATTAGGGCGCAAAACTCGTCAAGCCTATCAAGCTTCGCCAAAAGCGAAGCGAACCGCTTAACCACGTGGCTGTCCATGATTTCTCCTTTCATGGGTTTAAGCGGGGGTGCACTCTTAGTATAACCATTATTTTAAAAAAAAACAAAAAAGGCGGTTAACCGCCTTTTTGTCTGGTGACGACAGCTTTTACTGTTTTAAACGGTTCTGTAAGATGACAATGATCAGGACAAAGGCACTTAAAGACATCATCGGAATGGTGATATAACCAAAACTCAGAAAAAAATAAGAGGTGCAGGACGGGCTGTAGCCGACCGTGCCGCAGTTGACCAGATTTTCCAAAGCCTGGTAATGGATCTGGCCGACCTGGAGAACGTAATGGTAAAGGGCCAAAGCGGCGCCGATAACCGCCAACATCATGGCGTAAGGCCTGATCTGATTATCTTTTTTAATCAGCGCCAGAGCCAGCAACAGCGGCAAGGGATACATAAAGATGCGCTGTAGCCAGCACAATTTACACGGCTCGTAATGCATAATTTCGGAAAAGAACAAACTGCCCAAGGTGGCCGTCAGCGCCACCAGCCCAGCCAAAACAACTGAACGCCTGACGACAAAATTTTTTATCAAAGTCAGGCGACCGGGCCTGAACTTATCATATGCCATCAGGCCCAGAGCCAGCACGATGATAATGTCAGCCGCCAGCACCAGATAATCCAAGGCGGCGTTGATAAAATCTGTTAAAGTTGACATAAGCTTGTTAATTAATTTTACAGTTATCCGGGTTTTGAATTTTTTTAATGATTAAATGAATGGAGATTAGCAGGAGGATTAGCCCCAGCCAGCCGAACTCTTGGGCCCCAAAAGGCAGCCAGCCGATAAAAACGGCGGTGGCGGAAAAGCCGATCAGGGAGGTTAGGACAACTGAGCCGCAAGCAAGGCAACCAAGGCCAAGCAGTCCGCTGAAAATACCGATAAATCCCAGACCGCCCGCCTTATCTTTAACTATCCGCCTTTTAAGGTAAAAGACCAACAGGGCCGCGTTGAGGCCGCTTAAAGCCGACAAGCCGATGACTACGACCCTGACCGGGGCGGAAAAATTCGTCTGCAACAGGCCTAAGGTTCCCCAAAAAATTTTCAGCTTAACCAAAAAGCTCAAAAAATCTGAAGCAACAATGAACCTCAAAAGATCAAGACTCGGCAGCCACAGGCTAACTAAAAATACCGCCACGGCCACGAACACGGCCAGGCAAATATATTGAGCTTGGCGGAAAACAATTTTTACGGCCTTAAAGTAAGTCATCTGCCTTTGTTTTATGCTTGTTAATTTTCCCCCGCGCCAAACAAAAACCATATCCGGACCAAACGGATAAGAGTTAATTTTTTAAGGGTTACTGGCTTAATTCGGAATCAATGATTTGTTTGAGTGAAGCGTAAGGCACAGCGCCCTTAACCAAGCTACCATTGATAAAGCTACCCGGGGTCCCGGTCACGCCTAAAACGCCGCCCTGCTGCAGATCATTTTCAACTTTTTGCTGGTACTTCCTCGTGGCCACACAGTCGTTAAACTGCTCCAGGTCCACGCCGATCTCTGAGGCCAGCTTTTGGTAAAGAGGCATACCTAAATTGGTTTGATCGGCAAACAAGCCGTCAATAAAGGCAAAAAAGCCTTCATCACCCGTTTGCTCGTAAACGCACTCCGAAGCCTCGGCTCCGGGCCGGGCATTAGGATGCAGCTGATCCAAAGGAAAATGCCTATAAATCCAGGCGACGTCGGAACCGTATTCCGCCAGGACCTGCTGTAAAACCGGATGGAAGCGACTGCAAAACGGGCACTGGACATCAGAATACTCCACGATTTTAACCGGAGCGTTTTTATTCCCGCGCAGATGATCGGTATCCAGGACCTGAACGTTAACCTTGCCAGCAACCGCCGGACTGGGCGAGTTAACGACCGCGGTCGGCTGATTATTATTGACGGCCGCCGGCTTATTATTTTGGCTGTCGTCCTTAATGGCGAAAGCGAGCAACACGAAAAAGCCGATCGTACAAACGATCAACAGGCTGGCCGCCAAACCGAGAAAGAAACTGGTTTGGGGATTAAGAGACGAAAAAAAACTTGTTTTTTCTTGAGACATATTTTATTAACAAATTAATGATTACCAAATAACGATTGTTTCCAAACAACCTCGGTCGGACGCGGATTATTATAATCCTTAAAAACGGCGGCCGGTTGCCTGAAACTTAACTTAGTCAAACACCTCGAGTACCACCTTGAGGTTATATAAATATACTTAAAGGTACGGGATAAAATAATTTCGGCTGGGCCAGACCCTTGGCGTAAGCCTGAAGCAACCGATCAAAAGGCTTCATCGCTCCCATGGCCCATGGGCGGAATAAAAAATTAAAATGTTGCCTGAATTTTTTATTTATGGAGATTAAACTGAACAGCCTGGTTTTAAAAATCACTCTGGCTAACGTCAACATGACCGTCAACAGGCCCACAAAAATCAGGCTGCGCATAAATGCCAGATGAACCAGAAAGCTGACCCGGCCGCAAGCATTGTCAAGCCTGGCCCAACCCAGATGAAAACCGTTAAAATCGCAACTGGGCATGGTTAGAGGCATTAAAATAATGGCGGCCAGCGACAAAAATATGACTAATAATAAAATCTTTGTCATCATGTAGTTATTAGTAATGATTATTGGTATTATAACATACTTTGATAAATCCGCCAGCCTGGAGATTAATCTCACTCTGAGGTAGCTAAAAAAACCGGCTGAACATGCAACCGGTGAAGAAGAGCGGAAACTAAAATGTCATAAGCCAGCCAATACCAACGATGAGGCTACACCGGCTTGTGACTCTTGTTATGTACCAAGCCAGGTCATCAGCTGTCTGATTATCCATCCAAAGCCTCACATCAGGCACGGCCTTGAACTGACGGATCAGACAGGCGCTGGTCATGACAGTGATCGCGACCGGAAAACTCATTTCCTCCAGCCCGAGCCACCCTACGAGGTGCCAGTTCCAGGTGGCATGAAGAGCCACCCCGTTCATTAGCACCTCTATAAGGAAGCGCAAAACTACTTGCGCCATATTTTCAATAAATTTCAACTTTTACCTCCTTGCTTTGTTTGAACTGACCAAATGAAACTACAATAAAAAATCTAGCATGAAATAACATCTATGTCAATGTTATGCGTAATTGTTTTACGCGTAATAAAAGGTATTAAACCCCCAGAGCGAGCTCTGGACTCAGAAATTCTATTTGGTAACCCCGCGGCAAGCTGACGGGGTATTAAAAATAAAATAATTCAAAAACCCCGCCAAAACGACGGGGCCATTTATTTTCTTGCCTGCTCTTAAGCTCGATTGATTTATGGCCACGCCCCGCTCGCCCCGCCTGCCTTTCCAGATTTGAGCTTAAGACCAAAGCCAGGTCTTTGGCTCCGAGGCGTAAGACTTGAGGAGCGGGCAGGGAGTCGGGCCGGGGATTTATTGATTCTTTGATTTCTTGATTAATGATTTCCAGACCTACGCTTTTCCGCGCGCTTCCTTGATTTCCTGTTCAACATTTTTGGGCACCTCGCCGTAATGGTCAAATTCCATGGAATAGCTGGCCCGGCCCTGAGTCAAAGATCTTAAGGAAGTGGCGTAGCCGAACATAGAGGCCAAAGGCACTAAGCCGTCAATGACTTTCATGTTGCTGCGGTCGGACATTTCGTTTATCTGGCCACGCTTGGAGTTCAAATCGCCGATGACATCGCCCATAAATTCTTCCGGAGTCACCACTTCTATTTTCATCAAGGGTTCCAATAAAATCAAGTTGGCTTTTTTGACCGCCGACTGGAAAGCCATGGAGCCAGCAATTTTAAAGGCCGCTTCCGAAGAGTCAACATCGTGGTAAGAACCGTCGTAAACAGTGGCCTTAAAATCAATCAACGGATAACCAGCCAAAACGCCGTTTTCCGCAGCCTCTTTAACGCCTTTTTGAATAGCCGGAATGTATTCTCTGGGAATAATGCCGCCTTTAATGGCATCACCGAACTCAAAGCCTTTGCCTCTGGCTAAAGGTTCAACCCTTAGCCAGCAATGGCCGTATTGGCCGCGCCCGCCCGATTGCCTGATGTACTTGCCTTCAGCTTCCGCCTCACCCTTGATTGTTTCTTTATAAGCCACCTGCGGCTTGCCCACGTTGCACTCCACGTTAAATTCGCGCTTCATCCGGTCAACAATGATCTCCAGGTGCAGTTCACCCATGCCCGAAATAATCGTCTGCAAGGTTTCTTCGTCCGTTTTAACCCTAAAGGTCGGATCTTCCTCGGCCAGCTTCTGCAACGCCATGCCCATCCTTTCCTGATCCTGCTTGGTCTTAGGCTCAATCGCCACGGAAATAACCGGCTCGGGAAACTCTATCGCTTCCAAAGCCACGGGATGATCTTCAGCGCACAGAGTGTTGCCCGTGACCGTCTCTTTAAGGCCGACGGCGGCCACGATATCCCCCGTCCCGGCATCTTTAATCTCTTCGCGGTGGTTGGCGTGCATCATTAAAAGCCGGCCGATTCTTTCTTTTTTATCTTTACTGCTGTTATAAACGTAAGAACCGGCGGACATTTGGCCGGAGTAAATTCTGATAAAGGCCAGCTTGCCCACGTAAGGATCGGTGGCGATTTTAAAAGCCAAAGCGGTCAGCGATTCAGCGTCATCAGCCTTAATCATGATTTTATTTTCCTTATCGTCCGGTTCAAAGCCTTCCACCTGCGGCACGTCCAAGGGCGAAGGCAGATAATCGCAAACCGCGTCCAGTAGCCTTTGCACGCCTTTATTTTTTAAAGCGCTGCCGCATAAAACCGGCACGATTTCGTTCTTTATGACCGCCCGACGCAGGGCTTTTTTTAATTCCGCTTCTTCTATCTTGCCGTCTTCTAAATATTTGTTCATCAAAACGTCGTCGGTGGAGGCGACCGCCTCCAGCAACTTTTCACGGTATTCAGCCACTTTATCTTTAAGCTCGGCCGGAACTTCGGTTTCCTCAACCACTTTGCCTAAATCATCTTTATAAAAATAAGCTTTTTGGGCGAATAGATCCACCAGGCCGGCAAAGGTTTCGGCGGCGCCGATGGGCAATTGCAAAGGATAAGCGTTTTTGGTCAAACGATTATGGATTGAAGCCAGATCTTTATAAAAATCCGCGCCCATCCTGTCCATCTTGTTAATAAAAGCGATGCGCGGAACGTTGAATTTATCGGCCTGATGCCAGACGGTTTCCGATTGCGGTTCAACGCCGGCCACGCCGTCAAAAATAACCACGCCACCGTCCAAAACCCTTAATGACCGCTGGACCTCGGCGGTAAAATCAATGTGCCCCGGGGTATCAATGATATTGATGCGGCAGTCCTGCCAATAACAGGTGGTGGCGGCTGAAGTGATAGTAATGCCTCTTTCCTGCTCCTGTGCCATCCAGTCCATTTCAGCCTCGCCTTCGTGCACCTCGCCGATTTTATGCTTTTTGCCCGTATAAAAAAGAATCCGCTCGCTCACGGTGGTTTTACCGGCGTCAATGTGGGCGATAATTCCTATATTACGATATTTTTCCAAAGGAAATTCTCTTGGCATAGAGTATTGGATTAAGAGTTATGGGTTAAGAGTTACCCACCCGGCTCGTTATCGTGGCGGGTGGGCATGTTACGAGTTACGCGACTTACGCAAAATGGGCGAAAGCGCGGTTGGACTCGGCCATCTTATGGGTGTCCTCTCTCTTTTTAACGGCCTCGCCTTCATTATTGGCGGCGGCCATGAATTCTTCCGCCAGTTTGGACGACATGGTCTTGCCTTTCTTTTTAGTAGCGGCGGCAATCAGCCAGCGATAAGCCAAAATCATCTTGCGATCGTTGCTGACGGCTATGGGAATCTGATAATTAGCGCCGCCGATTCTGCGGCCTCTGACCTCCAAAGACGGAGCGATATTTTTAATGGCTTTATCAAAAATTTCCAAGGGATCATGCTTAGTTTTTTCCGAAATTATATCAAATGAATGATAAACCACGGCTTGCGCCACGGATTTTTTGCCGTCTTTCATGATGTAATTGATAAACTTGGCTATTTTGACGTTACCGAACTTTGGATCGGGCGCGACTTTATTCTTTGGAGTTTTTTTTCTGCTTCTCATAGGGTAATTGAAAAATTGATAATTGAATAATTAGGACTTTTTGGCTTTCTGCTTCTTGGCGCCGTAAAGCGAGCGGCCTTGTTTGCGCCCATCCACGCCCTGAGTATCATAACGGCCGCGGACAATGTGATAACGCACGCCAGAGAGGTCTTTGGTTCTGCCGCCTCTGATCATGACAATAGAGTGTTCCTGTAAATTATGGCCGATGCCGGGAATGTAAGCGGTGACTTCCATGCCGTTTGACAAACGAACTCTGGCGATTTTTCTTAAAGCCGAATTAGGTTTTTTCGGGGTGGTGGTCGTCACTTTTACGCAAACTCCGCGCTTAAACGGCGAACCGACCGCTTCAAATTTTTTTTTACGCTTCAAGGTGTTTTGCCTCAAACTTAAACCGGGCGTTTTGTCTTTACGCTTGGTTTTATGGCGAGGCTTTCTGATTAATTGACTGATTGTAGGCATAAAGTTAGGATGCTAGTTTAGACTGTAAATCTCTAAGACAAACTGGCATTCTTAAAATTAATTAAATTTAATTGACAGAATTATATAATAAAAAAGATAACCGGTCAAGAAGAGACGATTATCAGCCACTGTTGCCCCGAAGCGTCCGAACGGCGCCAGACTGCTTAGGGGCGTCAAATTTTCAATTGCAACCTGACAATATGATAATCTAAACGGCTAAAAATGTCAAGTCAAGCCAGGTCAAAACAGTCTATATATAAAACCTAAAAAGTAATTGAAAATGGAACTAAAAATTCCGACGCCCAAAAAATTATCGGCCAAAATCAACAGCAATAGTATAAACGGGCCGTTCTTGGCTAAATTAAACTTGAATTCATTATATTTATCAGGCAGAATATTAAATAAAACATGCGAGCCGTCAAGCGGCGGAATGGGAATCAGATTAAAAATTGCCAAAACCAGGTTAATCATAATGAGCATAAATAAAAAATTCAGCAATAAATTGTCCGGACCCAAACTGCCGAAATTGATGAACAACTTCAACACCAGGCCGAAAATCACCACGCTGACGAGATTGGTGGCGATGCCAGCCAGAGAAACCAGATTATCGCTGGTTTTGCCGTTCTTTAAATTATTATGGTTAACCGGCACCGGTTTGCCCCAGCCAAAACCGGCGACAACCAGCATCAGTAAACCCATCAGATCAATGTGAGCCAAAGGATTAAGGGTCAACCGGCCAGACAACCGGGCCGTCTCGTCCCCCTGAACCGTCGCCGCCCAGGCATGCGCGAACTCGTGCACAGTAATGCCGTAAAAAATCGCCAACAGCCAAGCCACGAACAGCGCCGGCTGATGCAATAACATATCTATCATCATACTTAATTTTGAATTATCTCAATTTTTAATTTTGGATGAATTTTGAATTCCTAATTATTGACAAATAATTGATATTAGGCTAAACTTTTCCCATTATATCACAAAAACTTAACTATTCAACGTCATTATGAGTAAAGTCTGCCAAATTTGCGGCAACGGACCCACCAGCGGCATCAGGAAAAGTCACTCCAACATTAAATCCAAACGCCAGGTCAACATTAATTTGCAAGTCAAAAAAATAGACGGCCAAAAAAAGAGAGTCTGCACTTCCTGCCTAAAATCGTTGAGCAAACCGAAAGCCAAATAAATCCAGCACCTTTTCTAGAGGGTATTCATAAGCACTAATATTGGTGCTGGGTATTTGTAAAGGTGCTGGATAAGTTTATCACTTCGCCTGAAAAAAACCGCCAAGTCGGACTCGACGGTTTTTTGCTTGACAAAATGGTCAGTCGGCCTCGGTCAGATCGGCGGCGCTGGCAAAAGTTTCGGTCGCGGGAATTTCTATAATATTATACCAGCCGTAATTTAAGCCGTTAAAGGAGGCTTCATCCTTAATCCAGCGCTTTAAACTCCCTTCAATCAGATAAACTTTATCGCCGGAAGCGTATTTGACCAAACTGCCGTCCGGGCGCTCGCCGGCCGAAGTAATAGCCGCGCCGGTCTCATAATTAGCCAGCGCGCTGTCCGAAATCCAGGCGACCTGCTGCCAACTGTAGCCTAAGCCCAGATAAACCTCTTCGCTGGCCACCCAATGTCTGTGGCCGGCATTATCAATAAAATAAACTTTGGCGTCAGTGCCTTTGATCATCTGCCCGGCGGTAAAAAGGTTATCATCACTGTAAACCATATCGGGACCCAAAGGCATTAAGCTAACATCGGCCGTCACAATGTCCGACCAAAGGTAGCCGTAAGAAAAATACATCATTTCCGAAGTAAAGGCGCGGCGATAGCCGTCGCTGATTAAATAAACGGCCCTGTCATCAGTAGCTTTAACAACTTTTCCGGCGTAAGCGCTGAGATCGCTGGTCGGCTGCCCCATCACCGCAAAAGCGCTTAAATGATCAACATAAGCGGTAATCAGATTATTGGCCGTATCAACCGTGGAAGCCAAGCTGATCCACGTAGCCTCATCCTCGGAAAAATAATAAACCAATAAGCCGGCCTCGTCCAAACCGCTGACCTGGCTTTCCGTATACTCAAAAGTTAAAGTCAGGCTGTCGCTCAATGAGCTAACGCTGGCGCCGCTTAAGGTGGTGGCCTCAATATTATAGGTCTGGCCTCCGACAATCTTACTGCCAGCCGGAGAAGCAGGCACCACCGAAGTCCCGCCGGCGGCACTGTCGCCGCCAGCGACAGTTCTGGTCACTAACACCGGCGTTACGATAATGCTGGTTTCGGCATTGATGGCCGCTGGCGGAATAACCACTGTAGCCATGGTGCCGCTATCAGTCAGCAGGGAAGTCTGGCCGCCAGCTGTTGGCGTAACCACCACGGTGCCGTTAACGGTGGCCGGGGCGCCTTCGGCCACAGCGCTCTGAGGCGGTCCGGCTGATTCCGTGGGCGCGGATACGGGCAAGGCGGTGGCGGGCTGAGCCAAACCGCTATTGCCCGATGAACCGCTTGAGCCTGAACCGGCCGCCGGGCTTGAACCTCCGCCCGAATCGGTAGTTGCGGAAACGGCGCTGGAAGCGGCCGATTCACCATTGGCGTTAGCCGATGTAATTTTATAATAATATCTGGTGCCGGCACTTAATCCGGTATTATTATAAGATAAAGTGGTGCCGCCCGAAACATGGACTAACAGCGGGAAATTGCCGCCCGAGGTGGTGTCGCGATAAAGATAATAGCCGGTTGCGCCGCTGACCTGAGTCCAGCTTAAGGTTAGGGCGGTCGTGGGCGGGTTGCCCGGGCCCACCGCCAGGCCGGCTGGCGTCGTCGGCGTATCGTCGCCAGTGGGCAGGACCGGGGCAAAATCAGTCAAGTGAGTTACCGAAGCGGTTAAAGTATTATTGGTGGTATCTAGCGTGGCCGCCACCGGCTCCCAGGAACTGCTGGTGGTGTTCCAATAAGCCAGCTGTAAATTGTTTTCCGAAGACCCGTTGGGAATATCCGCGTCGCTGTAAGTCATTACAATTTTCATGGAATTATTCAGGCTGGAAATGGAAGTGCCGGAACTGTTGGTGGCGGTAATGCTCTTGGCGGCATTGCTTAATGGCGCGGCACTAAGAGTGGAAGGCGGCACGAAGTTTGGCTTGGCCACGTTCACCGAAACCGCGGATGAGCCGGTGCCTAAGGCATTGGCCGGAATGGTCACTTCCACGTCAGCTTGTGAAATTTTGCCGCCGGCCGAAGGCACGATGCTTTGCGCTTCCGGCGCTTCAAAAGTACAGCCGGAAATTGAAGTTAGGGAAATATTGACCGTGCCTGAACCGGTCTGAGCCGCGCCGGCGCTCTGGTAATAGCACGGCCCCTCGGCGTAAACTATCCAGGTGCCGTCGTCAACAGATAAAGAATAAGAGCCGTCAGCGCTGATTTCCGTGCCGGTCCAGCCCTGGTTTGAACTTTTAACCGCCCAAATAAATCCCTCGGTTAAGGCGACGCCTCCGGATGAAACCGCGCCGGTAATGGTTGCGGCCGCGGCAGTTAAAGTTAAATCCAAATTCGTCTCGGCGGCAATGGTTTGTTCCTGGGGACTATTTATATAACCGGTGAGGTTAGCGCCTATCATAAAGGTGCCGGCCGGAATTTTCATGGCATAATCGCCGTTGGCATCAGCCGTGGTATTATACTTGCCCGGTCCGGTGGTGTTAGAGGCCCAAACGTTAGCGTTGGCCAGGGCGGTACCACTTAAGGTGTAAAGCGTCGGCAGATTTATGGTTAAACCGCTAAGGGCGCCGACGGTTATCTCAACCGTTCTGACGCCGGCGTTAGCCGCCAAGGAGGTTAACTCGCCGTAAGCCGGAGTGCCGACCCGGACGTTATAGCTACCGGCAGGCAAACTGAATTTAGTCACTAAATCGTCAATATTAGTCAGATCGGGATCGCTTGTGGTGGCGTTAAATGAATCAGAACCGTTGCCCTTGCCGGATGAGCTGAAAGCGCCGGCAAAAACCGGAGATAAGCTGGCCACGTTGCCGTCCACAATCCTGATCTCCAAATAACCTGAAGCACCGACCTTAAAATCCTGGCCAGTAGCATTGCCGCTGGAGACGTCCACGCCGGTCACGGGAGTTAAATCGCCGATGTCCTCATGCCAGCCGCTGACAGTATAACCGGCAGCGGCCGGGACCCTCAAGGTATAACTACCGTCGCTTCTGGTCTGCGTGCCGTTGCCGCCGGCTGCACCGTAAGCGTGAATCTGTACTCCCTGATATGGCGTATCCACGCCCGCATTATATACGTTATTGGTGTTTGTATCAGTATAAACCCGTCCCTGAATCGTCTTAAAATTACCGGCGGAAATGGAAAAATTCTTACCGGTAACGTTGCTGTTGGTAACGTTGACGTTAGTGATGGGAGTTAACGGGCCATACCCCTGAGTAAAGCCTTTTAAGGTATAGGTGCCCGGTGGAACATAAATGGTATAAACGCCACTGGCATTGGTTAAGGCTTGATTAAAGCTACCGTTGGTTCCCTGGGCGAAGACCGTAACGCCTTGCATGGGAAAACTATCGGGATCCAAAACCGTGCCACTGATATAATTGCTGGGCGATTCCATAATGATGGTTTTGGTGGTCGTGGCCGAGCCGCTCGCAATTAAAATAGGATATTCTTTGTTGCCCCGGCCAGGACCCATAACCTGAACCGCAAAAGGTCCGGCCGGCACGGTCATGGTGTAATAATCGCCGGAAGCGTTACAAATCTCGTTACCCATCATCGGACCCATCATCTCCTGGCCCGACCGCCTGACGCTGATGCAAAAACCCGAATTAATTATGGAGTTATCGGTGCTGTTTCTTAAATAAACCCTGAGTTCCTTATTTGACTGAACAAAAGCGGTCGCCGTGGTGGTCACCGTGCTGGTATCGGGGACATAAACCGGATCCATAGTCGGCGTCCAATATTCCGATCCGTCGGCGCCGAAAATTAAATCGCTGGTCTCAAAATTCATTTTCCAGGTATTGCCTGATCTGACGGGAATCCTAAAATAACCGACGCCGCTGGCATTCAAGCCCTCCGTGGTATAAGCGGTGGAAGTAAAAATGGTATGAAAGGATTGCAGATCCGGCGTATACGCCCTGACTTCAATCATTTGGTCGTTATAACTGGCCGGACCGCCGCTAACCGTGCCAGCAATAAAGCTGTCGGGCACTTCAAAGGTCGGCGTTAACGTAACCGTTTCATCGCCGGTGACGTTAACCATCATCATATTGGGCGACAAATAACTTTCAAAGAAAGTTGAAGTTTCGGAAAAAGGCTGGACAAATAAAACATAAGTGGCGTTTAAAACATAACTATAAGAGAATGTCCCGTCGCTGGCCACCTGCTTGGTGCCGACAAAAAACATTAAGTCGGGACAGCCCATGCCCACTTGCAACTGAGCCGCCTCTTCGGCGGTCACGGTCCGCAAAGTGCCGTTCGCTTCCCTAACTTTGATCGTGCCGGTAATAGTATTGTCCCCGCCAATTTGGATGGATTCAACCGGCGGCGGACCATTCTGTTGAGCCTGCTGGTCCATCCCGAAATAAGTTCCGTCAATTAGACCATCATTGGTGGTAGTGGTAAAAAATCTCACATTCTGATACGAACCTTTAGTGGCGTTAACGATATTACCGACCAGTACCGTGATTGTATCGCCGGCAGCCACGGCAGCATTGCTGGTAGTTAAAACTACCGCATTCAAGGTATTGGCCGAAGTGGTGGCAATCGCCTCCGAGGCGATCCGGGGCGCCAAATCACCGGCGCCGTTAATGTCGTTCTGGGCCGAGGTGGTGGCGTTATTGATGTTAAAATTGTCTGGGAAATTGACCCAAATCTTTTCTCCGATATTTAGGGTGGTGCTGGCGGTAAAGCTGATAGTGTATTCAGTGACGGCTGAAGCGGCATAATTCGCCGCCGTTAGACTGCCCACGGTGATGGCGCCGCCCCTTCTTTTTAGAAGAGCAGTATTTGTCGCCAAAGAATCAACTATGCTGGCACAGCCGCTGTTGGGATTACCGGAAACGGCTAAAGTGCAACTATAAACGGAAAAACTGACAGCGGCGTTAAAAGCCTCCAGAGAATTTGCAGGATTTGTCAGTCCGGAAAGGCTGATGGTAAAATCATTAGCCGCGCTGGTCTGGCTCGTTAACGGCATGACCACAATCGTATTATTTTCCACGCCAATAATTGGCAAAGAAGTGGTGGCAAAAGTCAGCTCATCGCCGCCGGTCACCGTACTAGTGGCCGTGATGTTGCTTAAATTAAAATTACCGGCGCCGTCTGAAAAATTAATAAAAACCGCATGGTCTAAAGCCGTTAACGCGGTGGCGTTATCAACGGTAAAATTCCAAGTCGCGCCGGACTGACCGATAAGATTATCAACGCCGTCAGTCTCCGGCGCCACAGTGACCGCGGTCATGGTCCCGACCGCTTGAGCCACCTTGATTTTTGGCAGAAAAAAAACGCCGCTAGGCATAAACGACCACAAAAAAACAGCTAAGATAAACGTAGCTGCCGCTCCTATTTTAGATCCTTGTTTCATAAACTTGACAGTTTAATTTTAAAAATATAATTGATAGGCTCATAAAATATATGTAAGCTGGCTAAAATTTTGGCTAACTGATGAACAAATAACCTAAAATAAATAATTCAAGTTATTTATATAGATTATAGCACTTAATTAAAGTCTTGGAAACGGCCTGGCAGGCTTGTCAAAAACTGATTTTGCTCTATAATTAAGACCAAGTCGGGGATTGGCACAATTACCTGCCCGCCGTACAAGACTTTGGCAGGTGGGGCTAGCGCGCATGCATAGCCCGGCAAAAATTTCGCTTCACTCAATTTAGTGGGGTAAAGGTGCATTAATTATTTTTAAACGGGGTATAGCGCAGTTGGCTAGCGCGTACGCATGGGGTGCGTGAGGTCGTGGGTTCGAGTCCCACTACCCCGACCAACTTAAACTTTTCAAGTATCTGCCTGCCCTGAGCGAAGTTGAAAGGAGTGAAGTGAAGAGAAAAGCGTAAGGTTATACCGCTCATGGCCTATCCCCAGACGGAGTTAAAAATAAAACGATTAACCCACAGAGTTATTTTTTTATGTCAAAAATGACCTATATCGCCATCTACTTTATGCTTTTTGTCGCCTTGCTGTTACAGCCGCATTTTACCCGCCATGTTGATGATGCGCTTAAGCCTTATATGCAATCGTTGGCGATTCTGATAATTTTAGGAATTGCCTATTTGGTTTATTTGCTTAGCCGCCGAGAGCTAAACAAAAAAGGGGAAGAATTAAAAGTGTCACAGGGAAAACTTTTAGAATCATTTGAGTATATCGGCAAATTCAATCGTAGACTGCCTCTCTTAAAAAATTTAAGCACCGACCTTTTAGCTAATCCAAAATTAACCAAGCAACACAAAAAAATCATTTTTAGTGATTTACTCGCCACCGCCATTGTGTCTATTGCCAAAGCTAACTGGGGACTGTTCCGTTTAGTTGAAATTTCTTCAAAACGCACAGTCAAAGAGTTTATTTATACCGCCCCGGATTATGTTTTGCCCCAGCAGTTTTTTGGTAATAGCGAACTGGTAGAAATACATAACCAAAGCGCAAAAATAAAAACGGTTGGAAAATTCAACATTATTCCGGTGTCTGATGAAGAAGCGGAAATACAAGGATTTTTAATCTTCCCCAAACCCGCAGTTGATTTAACCGACGAGTATCTAGTCTTGCAGGCGATAGTTGACCAAATGCAACTTTTTTATAAGTATTTATTCGTTTAGCCTAAAAATTTATAGACCATAATATTCCTACTATGCAGTATTATTAAAAATGGCCGAATCCCGCCTTGATTAAAACTACCTGCCTCTCGGCTTGAGCTAAAAGACTAAAGCAGGATTTTTAACGAGCCCTCGCCTGAGCTCGGCCGAACGCTCAGTTGAGCCGAAAAGGCAGGCTGGTGCAGTGAGCAACTCCGCCAAAAAACAGCTAAGATTCTAACTTCGCGCAGAAGTAACGAACAACTTAAAATTATTTGGCAAAAGGTTGTTTTTTTTTAAAATCCGGCACTAAATCCGGCCCGTTCATTTCTGCCTGCACCCAGCCGTTGACCAAACCGAGTTCGTAAAAATAATCAACCACTTGCTCATATTCCTTGGCGCTCAGGCTACGGTTGATTTCCGCAAATTCAGCCGCCCGGTACAAAGGCGTATACTGATTCATCAGGCTGATATGAATATTTTTTTTAAAACCGGCCAGACATTCAAGCGCCTTAAAGCTGTTTTCCAGATTATTCGGCAAAACTAAATGCCTGACGATCAGTCCCTTTGTGGCTAAACCGCCACGATCAACTTGCAGATAACCGACCTGCTTAAACATTTCTCCGATTGCCCCGAGCGCCGTTTCGGGATAATTTTTTATGCCAGAATATTTTAGGCCGACGTTGGCGTCGCCGTATTTAAAATCAGGCAAATAAATATCAATCAGGCCAGTAAACTCGCGTAAAAGATCAAGGCTCTCATAAGCATTGGAGTTCCAGACGATCGGCACAGTCAGGCCCCGGCGCTTGGCTGAAATAATCGCCTGCTTAAGCGGTTGCCACCATAAAGTCGGGCTGACTAAATCAATATTAACAGCGTCGGAGTCTTGCAGATCCAGCATAATCTTGGCCAATTGTTCTGTCTGATAAAACCGGCCCTGGCCCTGCTGGGAGATTTGAAAATTCTGGCAAAAAACACAATGTAAATGGCAATGGCTGAAAAAAATCGTGCCGGCGCCCTGAGCCTGGTGGCCGGTCAAAGGCGGTTCTTCGCCAAAATGCTTGCCGAACCAGGCGATTTTAACTTCTGACTGATTCATAAAAAAATATTGATTAGGACTTGACCCAGCCTGTATTTTTTCATCAAGCTGACATTTAGTCAATCGCCTGATAAAAAATAAGACAACCACGCCTGATGGCATCACGGAAAAACCGCCCCATCTTAAGAGCGGTTTTGTTAAACTGATAAATACCGATAAATACGGATTAACAAGACTACTATAACGAATAAAAACGGATATCAGTATATCATCAGTATTACATCCGCATCATAATCCGTACATTATTACTTGATAAACCCGCCCACCTGCTTTTCCCATAACTTTTTATACAAGCCGTTTTTTTGACTGAGCAAATCCTGATGACTGCCCTGTTCAACCACCTGGCCTTCCTTAAAAACAATAATCCGGTCCATCTTCATAATGGTTGACAAACGGTGGGCGATCACGATCACCGTCTTGTTTTGCATCAGATTCTGCAAGGCGGACTGAATCAAGCCTTCAGATTCCGAATCCAGGCTGGAGGTGGCTTCATCCAGAATTAAAATCGGCGCGTTCTTGAGAATCGCCCGGGCGATGGCCACGCGCTGGCGTTCGCCGCCGGAAAGCTTAACCCCGCGCTCGCCGACAAAAGTCTCATAGCCTTCCGGAAAGCCGACAATGAAGTCGTGGCAATAAGCCAGCCGGGCCGCCTCTTTAACTTCCCCGTCGGTCGCCTCAGACTTGCCATAACGGATATTTTCCATCAGCGTCCGATGAAATAAAATCGGTTCCTGGGAAACAAAACTGATGTTTTTTCTTAAACTGTCCTGGGTGACGGCGGCGATCTTTTGCTCGTCAATTAAAATTTTGCCGTAGCTGATGTCGTAATCTCTTAAAATCAGGCTGACTAAGGTTGACTTGCCGGCGCCGGAAGGCCCGACCAAAGCCACTCTCTCTCCGGGCTGAAAAACCAAATTAAGATCTTTGAATATCCGGCGGGTCTGATGATAACTAAAATCAACTTCCTTGAATTCAATCCGGCCCTGCCGAACCTTGAGTTCTTTGGCGCTTTTGACGTCGGTGATGGCGTGGGGCGTCTCTAAAATCTCGGTCATTTCCTCAGCGTCGGCCAAATGCTCGTAATAATGCCTGATCACCCGGCCAAAATTCCACAGCTGATGAAAAATCGTCAGTAAATAAGCCTGGATTAAAACAAAATCACCGATGGTGATCAGCCCTGCGGGCCATAATCTCACCGCCAGATAAAAAACGCCCAGTTCCAAACCGATCATCAGTAAAACCTGCAAAGCTTCAAAAATATTGCCCAAGTCCCAGCAAAAACGCCGCAATTTTTGCAATTTGGCAGTGGCGGATCTAAAATTCGCCTGTTCGCGCTCGTAACCGGTAAACAACTTGATGTTCTGATGGTTAGTGATGGTATCGGCCAAAACCGCCGTCACTTTGGAATCTTGTTCGCTTCTTTGAATATCGTACCTGAGCTTATACAAGCTGAAAAAATAATTAATCAAAAAATAAATTACCAGCCAGATAAAAATGCTCAGGCCCAGCCAAAAATAACGCCTGGTTAAAATAACCACAATCAAAGTTACGTCAATGATAACCGGCAAAAGCTCCCAGGTGATGATATCAACAATGCCTTCAAAGGCCCTGGAAAAACGGTTGACCCGCTTGACCAAAGAACCGACAAAATTATTGTTAAAAAAGCTGACAGAATGCTTATGCAGGTAATCAAAACAGGTGTTGGACAAATCAGACATCATGGCTGTTTGAAAATAACTGCTGAAAAAGGTGGCCAAACGCCAAAAAACCCAGCCGATCAGATAAACGACCAAAACTTTCAACAAAATTGAAACTAAAAAATTGACCTTTAAAGCTGGTTCACCAGCCTGAGCCAGGACGTTAAAAAAATCCTTATAATACAAAGGGGCGATAATGTTGGTTAAAGAGCCAAGGGCCACTGAAGTGACAATCACAAAAACCACAAATTTATATCTGCCCACATGCCTCCAAAAAATCCTGAATGTTCTCCTGGTGTAGTTTTTCATAGCTCAAAAAATAAAAATTAGGCGCACTTTTGCCCCCTGTCCAGCATACACCTTAAACGTTATGCCTGGCTTTATAAATAAGACGTAAAAGCAGGCTTTTTGTTACAAAATGATAAAAAAACCAAATTAAGAGAGCCTAGAACCAATCTTGGTTCTTTTGATTTTAGTTCTTGGTTATTTTGATTCAAAGTCAAAATAAATTAATAAAAAAAAGGGCTATCATCTGACCCTGATTTACATATGCAAAGCCCTACCTGAAGGTTCAAGATTGGAAGTTCCGTAGGTTACAGATGAACCACACAAATGCTGTTAGTCATCTAAGTGCGTTACTTGTAAAACTTACAGTATCTGTGTTACGGCTGCTGGGTGTTCGCAGAAGTCAGGCCACGGCCTGATTCAATGTAGAACTCCCGATACGTTGAGCTTGTAGAGCTCCAATCTGCCTATGGTAGGGCACTTTAAGTATAGCACGAAAATAAAAAATGATAAATAAAAATGACCAACAATCATGGAAAAATCAAAAATAACGGCTAATTTTAGGCTTTTTCTAACAGACTGATATTTTTTCTATCTAAAACTCTGACTGTCTGATAAGGTTTTAACTTTTTGGCATAAAAAAGACGAGTTAATAGAACTTTTGGTGGGGCTAAAAAGTTGATTTTGTGGCATACTGTAGCTAAAAAACGAACAATAACTAATATGACCATTAAAAAAGTGCCCTATTTGCTTAAAATATCGAGTTAAAAAG
>Ga0208373_1001069_pt1 | contig 39487 bp, 32 predicted proteins | sample RifOxyC2_FD_184036 | JGI IMG/M metagenome (GOLD analysis project Ga0208373, IMG submission 184036) | Soil microbial communities from Rifle, Colorado - Rifle Oxygen_injection C2 (SPAdes) | ecosystem: Environmental > Terrestrial > Deep subsurface > Rock core/Sediment | place: Rifle, Colorado...
GACACTTGGTCCTGCTCCGAGTGGGGTAGTTGTTCAGTCCAAGGTTACCGCAGTCGAACTTGTGAGAAGACCTACGAATGTTCTAGTGTAGTGACTCCGTCACCGTCGATTGGCGAACTTTGTATACATCCAGCTGCGACTTGTACTGCCGACACTTGGTCCTGCTCCGAGTGGGGTAGTTGTTCAGTCCAAGGTTACCGCAGTCGAACTTGTGAGAAGACCTACGAATGTTCTAGTGTAGTGACTCCGTCACCGTCGATTGGCGAACTTTGTATACCTCCGGAGCCCGAGGTTGTAACGCCTATCGTAACGTTATCTAGTCTACCGTCGTCATTGCTTTATACAGGTGAAGTTGTTGCTATGAAGTTTACGGTTTCGGCACCGGAAGAAAGGATTGCTCTACGGCATCTGACCTTCATGGCTCATTTGAACACTAGTAGCTATATGGAGGTAACGACACTTTCTGATTCGTCTATTCGGCGTACTGGAGAGGGTGCTAACATCGCCGGAGGTGTGCGGATTAATAATGGTTCGTCCTGCTATGCGCAAGGTGGTGGTCTCGACTGCTTGATTGAAGTCGCTTTCAGTAAGGACGAGATAATCCCCGCCAGTTCGTCACGGACCTACGAGCTTCGTTTGAATGCCGGTGGCATATTCGGTATGGATGACAGTCTCTCGACACGACTGTTAGGGGACGACGAGCTCCGTACCGGCGAACTGATTCAGTCCTATGGTCCGTGGGATTACCGAGTCCAGCAGTGGGATGACAACTTCGTTTGGTACGACATGTCCGATATCTCGTCGAGTTCGACCTTGATTCCGATTAGTTCGGAAGATTGGAGGAACGGTGCTGGCGTGTCTTACCTGCCATCTGATCCTCAGGCTCTAGTTCGATAATAGGTCAGTCAGAACCTAAATCAAAAAGCCGGCCGCTTGTAAAAAGGCGGCCGGTTTTGGTTGTGTAGGGATTAAGGTAGTTAATTGAGGGAGTGGTGTTTATTCGTCGGAAAAGGTCGAGTATACTTGGCAGCGTATGAATATCATAGCCGAAGGAGATTATGACAGTCAGAAGTTCAACGGTCTCGATTTGGCCGGAGGGAGCGTTCATCTGCGTTCTTTTTCTGATTGTCGATTTGTTCGGTGTATCTTTTCTGGTTGCGACCTGACCGGTTCAACGTTCTCTGATTGTACCTTTGAACAGTGCGACTTGAGTGGAGTTAAGTTAGTTGATTGTGGTTTGAGACAGGTTAGGTTTGTTCGGAGTAAATTGTTGGGTGTAGATTTTACTAGGTGTACTATTAATTTCTTTGCGCTGAGCTTCGATGATTGTCTAGTCGAGAGTTGTAATTTTTCCGGACTACCAATGAAGGGTACTAAGTTTTTGGACAGTATTGTACGCGAGTGTGTTTTTGGTCGAACTAATCTATCTAAATCATCTTTCGAACGGACTGATCTGTCGGACAGCGTGTTTCATGACGCCAATTTGAGTGAAGCGGATTTTAGTCGAGCCAAGAATTATGCAATTTGTCCGACAACCAACAAAGTTGCAAAGGCTAAATTCTCGCTGCCCGAAGCTGTGTCATTGCTTCGTGGGTTGGACATTGAACTCGAGTAGTGTTTTTGGTTGATACTCACTATGCTGAGTTTGCTGATTTGGGGCCACTATTAATTTCTTAGTTATGGCTTTTCCAGCAGTACACATAAAGTTCGCCTTTGACGTAAAATCAAGTCTCATTATCAGTAATGTGGGGGATTACTGCGCTGGCACAATTTATCCGGACTCACGTTACGTGACGAGGGTGGACCGTAGGTTGACTCATTGTGCAGAGAGCCCCAATGATCCGTTCGCGGATGACCTGACAGATTTCGAGCGAGGATGGGCGATGCACAATGTCTATGATGTGAGGTCTCAGTCGTCATATACGACGCTGTTGCCCTATCCCGAGAAAGACCAGAAGTTGGGCAATCATGTTTGGTGTTATCTGACCGCACTGAAGGTGATTGAGGACATTGGTATTTTTTCTAGTCTCGATTTGGAGTTGCCGTTTTTGCGTGAAATCAGCTGTGACATTAGGCCGATGAACGAGGATGCCGACCGACTCGAATTGTATTTCGAGGGACTGAGGAATCTTTATGCGAATGAGCCAAACTTGGACAAATACGGCCGACTTTTTTGCGATTGGGGTTTAGGTCGTGAAGTGGTAGACAGTGTTTTGGCCGCTGCAGCGGAGATTGACGCCGATGCCAACATTAAGAGTCGTGCATTGGCCATTTATGAGGAGGTTTTGAAGAATTTTAAAATAAGGAATATCTAATATCTTCGGTAAGACTATCGAAGTAAAGGTACTGACTTCATGTCTATTAAAAAGACGACAGAAAAAAGTTCCGAGATTGTGGTCAACGTCCTGGCCTTTTTAAGGGATCTTGGCGGAACCAACTTCGTAGTGGAACTACTGCCGGAAGGTGTTTGTGGCTTTGTTTCACTAGCCGACGGTTATGATTTTTGTGACTCAGGTCTAGATCGCGATGAAATGATGACTATTTCAGCATTGCACGGTTATCGACCGCTGCCGTCACCTCGGTCTTTTTTGGGATTAGAAAGTTTTATCGAATGGATTAATAGTCAGGAGTCATTAAGTTGGTCTGATTCGGAGTAAGTATATGCAAAGATTAGAAGCTGAATCGGAGATTAGACCGACGGACAAGTCGCCAGAGTCCGATTCTACCAATCGAGAAAGAGAAGATAGACGAACTAGGTATCGTCAGTATCTTGATGTGTTTAAGAATGAACGTGACGTTTATTCTGCATCGCCCGAAGGTGCACCGGCTGATTATTACCAAAGTCGTGATAGGTACTTGGACGGACGTGATGATTATGTTCAGTTAGAGATCCAACGAATTTTGACTGCAGGTGTTGAGGCTGGATTGGACTGTAGTGAGTACTTGAAGGATCTTTTGTCGGAAGCGGATCGGTTGTTGGATGACGGTTCAGAGCCACGAAAGGATGTGCTTCAAGCGCAAGCCTTTTATTTGGCTAACGCATTACTAATACGAACTTGGTCGGAAAAACTGCCAGGATCGTTGTGTCTGACTTTAAAGAATGAGGGAAGTTCAGATGGTGAAATAAATGGATTGACCGAGCTTTTTGAGCTTCAGTCAACTAAGCGACGAGCAGCTCTTGAAATAGTTGAGCAAACCTTCGGCAAACTTGAGTTAGTTGGGCATATGGCAGCCAATGACGGAAAGGATGGGCGTTTTTGTCAGCAGCTGCTTCGTTCGCTGATGGATCACTCCATCGATCCGGATTTTGGTGATCATGAATTGGCGACTCGAATTTATAGTGTTCTGCCGGAGGAGATGCGTTGTGACTATGGTCAAGACGAACGAATTTTTACCCTGGTCGAGGCTCGGCTAGCGCGCTACCGGAACTATACCGAGAGTAATGTTATTCCAACTGACAATAATCGTAATCAATGCCTAGATCGAGAGCAGTTGCAGCGGTTCTTCGATGATGAACTAGAGAGTTTGGATGTTGATGGACAAGAGATTACTCGAACACGGTTCGGAATTGAGAAGAAAAGTGCAAGAATCTGCATTGATACCAGTTTTGATGCTCTTTGTACCTTTTTTAGTGATCTACAGTATCGAACTATATACGAAAGCCGACAGGCGCAAGAAGAATGGGAAGAAGCCAATCCTGGGTACATTAGTCGGCGATTGGAATACGATCGAATTTTAGGGATCGACGCCAAGGGTACGGATGGTGATCGGCCAGTCGTCTCTGGATATCTGATGACTAATGGTTTGGATTCGAATAAACAACCAAACGGTCAGTATGGGAAGTTTCGGTTGAGACTAAAGCCGCAGGTTGTTGAACGTTCCGGTTTCGTACGTGGTGATGCGGTTCGAATGAAGGATCGTTTGCCGGAGGCTAGACTTAGTTTGGACGCTGCAATTTTGTGCGGTGGTTTTTCGCGCGCTTTTTCGAAATCTAGGCATGAAACCTACATTGAGGCTCAGATTTACAATGGGGTATCACTTGAGGATGTTGAGGATGTAACCTTAGCGGGAAAGTGTAGTTTTTCTTCCGAGAATGAACAGGTCGAATTCGTCTCTTCGCTGGTAGGTCAGCTTGGATCTTTGTCGGTTTTGAATTTGGCTAGAAGGATGCCAAATTTTAGACACTTGATTAAGAAGGGATTACAAATTTGGCTGGAGCGGCAGGAACAGGATCCGGACATTTCAGCTGGAGAGACTGAATCACTGATTGAGCTGTCGAGGGGGTTGTCAGATTAGAAGTTAGGTTCTGTAGGCCAACCTAAGGATTCAGAACCCGATCAACATAACCTCCGGGCCTTGACCGTTTCGTTCGGAAGGGGCATCCTTTTTTTTACGTTCGAGCATCCCGCTTGGGCGTCACCATCCCAAACCAGAGGAGGGTTAGATGGACAGAGATAACGCGGTGGCCAGGAACCCGCGCCTCCTCTTTTGGGGGAGGCTGCTGCTGGAGACCAAGACCACTGCGGCCTTGATGGTTCTTTTCTATCTGCATCGGGGAATCACGCTGGGTGACGTGTTCCGGTTGAGTGTTGTTTGGTCACTGACATCATTAATCGCCGAGGTTCCGTCCGGATATCTGGCCGATCGGATCGGCCGTCGGCCGACGCTGATGCTAGGTGCGGCGTTCATGCTGGTCGGCTTGGTACAAATGATGTTGGCCCACGGCTTTTTCGGCTTCGCACTAATGATCGCCCTGATGTCGATTAGCAACGCCTGTCTGTCCGGTACCGAGGAGTCCATGCTCTACGATAGTCTGTGCGATCAGAATCTGGAACATGATATGGTCGGACAGAGTGGTAAGCTAACGTCGGCCAGATTCGCTGCGAAGATGTTCTTGCCACTACTAGGGAGTTTTGTCGCCCGTGACTTGCTCGAATGGCAGTTTCGGATGTTGATCGGCTTGGATATCGCCTTCGCACTATTGGCGATCCTTGTTCTGTCGAAGTTAAAGGAACCGTCGTGTCGGACCGTGTCGGTTGGAATTCGAATGGATATTTTTCGTCAGAGCCTGCGGACCATCCGTAATCAGCCCTGGTTGCTGAAGGCAATGTTCAGTAAAACGTTGGTCTTCTCGGCCGGTCTCCTGCTGTACCGTGTCTATCAGCCTTTACTAACGGGATATGGCTTCCCGGTCGTAGCCATCGGGCTGTACTACGTGGTCTCCCGCGGTGCGATGTTCTTTTCACATAGACAGGCCGGAGCCGCAGTCAGAGTATTTGGCCCGTCCCGGGTCATTATGTGGACAGCCATTGTCGGTGCATCGCTGGTCGGACTGGTGCTGTGTCTGGACCTGCCTTGGGCGGTGTTCGTGGTCCTTTGTTTGGCGGAGGTAGCCATCGGTTTTCGAGAGCCGCCGTTCTCCTTGGCAATACACGATCGGATTGCGTCTTGCTGTCGAGCAACAGCGGTCTCGAATCTTAATTGCCTGAAGTGTGTCGTTGATATCCCGCTGATGCTTCTAGCTGGTCGGCTGAGTGAACTCTCAGTAGACTACTTGCTGGCGATGGCGATCCTTCTTTGCGTTTTTGCTCTAGTTGTTTTTCCGATGCGGCGGCAGGATTTCGACAATTAGCAAGTATCGATTGAACTTATTTGGACTGCGTTTAACTAACGCGGTTCTTTTTTATTCATTAAGCTCTTTTTTAAAGACATCCGAATTCGTTTTGTTGTCATGTAGACCGTTTTTTGCAATAATTAATCATTATCGGAGCGACCTTAAGCTCCTAAGACAGGTATCATGAAGTACTATCTCGAAGTTCTAAAAAAGTACGCGGTGTTTAGTGGCCGAGCCAGTCGGGCAGAGTTTTGGTGGTTCACCCTGGTTAATTGCGTTATCTACTTTGCCATAATGATTCTTCAGATGGCTTTGCGTGAGGCAGGGAACGGCGTTATGTTGGTCATAAGCGTAGTATCGTTGATCTACCTTCTGGCAATCATTATTCCGAATTTGGCGGTTGCAGTCCGTCGTCTACACGATTCGAACCTCAGTGGCTGGTGGCTGTTTATCGGCCTGGTTCCGTTTGTTGGTGGTATCGTCCTGTTGGTCTTCTATGTTTTGGCTAGTACTCCAGGTGCGAACCGTTTCGGACCCCAATCCTAACACACCGACCATTGGTACAATGATGTAATTACCCGATCATCTCGATCAAAGAAACGTGACTCGAATTAGGGTCACGTTTTAGTTTAATTATTTTTAGTTAATGAACCGGTTGACTGTTTGAGGCTGATAATAGATGTGGTACATTTTTTGTGTTAGAGTATTAAAAATTTTTTCTGTATGAGATTTTGGAGAACAGTAAGGATTGTTTTGGTTCCGGTAATTATTATTGCAGCGGCTTTTTTGGTCCCGAGGTTTGAGTTGTTCTTCGATACCTCTAACCTGTTGTCCATGGTTACATTCCTGTTTACGATAGTGATCGGTTTTTTTATTGCTTCGGCGACGTCGAACTACTTGAGCCTTCAATCATTAATCACTCAAGAAGACAGTGCCTTGATGGGTATTTTTAGCTTAGGTTGTCTGATTGAACCCAAGAAGAAAAAGGCTCTGATCGAAGCGATCGACCGGTACCTGATCGCCTGTCTAGAGTTTGATTTTTCTTCCTATGTCTCCGGTACTCGGAAAGAGTTTAAAGAACTTATTCGGGTCGTGGATTCGATTAAACCTGATAATAAAGAATTTGCCCCATTGATTCAGAACTTACATGACAAGAAGTCTGTTTGTGTTCAATCTAGACAAGGTGCTTTGTTGGCAGCACGACGTGTGGTCAGACCGATACACTGGTTAATACTCATTCTTTTGACTCTTTTGATTTTTGTCTTTTTGTTTATCTTGCGGGACGTTAATTTATTGTCCAATTTAATAATTGGTATCTTGGCAGTGGCCGCCTACTTATTGTTAGACCTACTTTATGAGATCGACACCAACGTATTTTTAGATGACATCATGACCTACGTCGATGTCGAACAAGTTTTTCACGTCATTGGTCGTCCCGTCTACTATCCGGAACTTGCCTTCAAGCGGCCGGGTTTCAAACCCGAGTTTGGAACTCATCGGATCGGCTTTCGTGACACGAAAGGTCGGTTGAAGATCAAACTGGTGTCTTGATTTGAGAGTCGGTGTATAGAACATGTTGGATCGGTTATCCTCGTTGGTGGCCGGTCTTTTGATTGCGAACGGTTTTAATTCTCTTGGTTGTTTGTCTCGAGATTCATGGCGAGTTAGACTTTACGCGTGGAATTCGGAATAGATATCGTTTTATGAATGACAACAAAAAAATCAAAGCACAATTTGAATACGAGAACGCTTGCCGAAAGCGTATCCTTGATTCGGCACCTGGTGCTGAGCGGTCGGCGGCGTTTAGTGCGGCCTATAATGGTTTAGTCGCCGGCATTACTAATGGTCAGTTTGCTGAGTCAGACGCGGACGATGTGACCAAGGCTTCTCAGAAGTTTTCTCTGGTGTATCGCTTTCTTAATTCTGAGAGTCGAGTTGCTGAGTTCGGCCCAGGGGATGGTGATCTGGCAGTGTTGGTCGCGAATCGGGTGACATCAGTCGCCCTGGTTGATGTTCTTGAGAGTTGGCCTTACAAACTACCAAAAAAATGTCGATACTCTCATGGAGATGGGGTTCATTTACCAGGTGATGTCGGGCCACTCGATTTGGTGATTGGCTCTCACGTGCTTGAGCATCTTCATCCAGAAACTGTGCCGGACCATTTGCTTAGTGTACGTAATGCACTTTCACCTCATGGTCGGTATATTATTTTTACTCCTAATCGTTTTGCTGGACCGCACGATATCTCTGCAGGTCTTTCGGATGAAGCCTCAGGATTACACCTCAAGGAGTATGAGGTTCGAGATATGTATAAATTATTAAAGGATGCTGGATTTCGTCGGTCAGTCTGGTATGCCGGCGGTCGGGGAATGTACTTGAGAATTCCGTTTTGTTTGATTGCTTGTACGGAATTGTTGCTGAGTGTACTACCAAGGCATGTCTCCAGACGGCTAGTAAACTTTTTTCCGATTCGAGCACTGCTTGGTATCATCGTTGTGGGCAAGGTGTAGTTAATCATAATGCGTCATTCTAGCATTTAGAGTCTTGACTTTTTGATTGTGGTCACTTATTCTCGTCAATAGTTCATTGAAACATAAGGAGGAATCTGGTGATCTATTACGTTAACGGTTATGGTGTACCAGGTGATATTTTCTCCGATGAGAACTATCAAACATATTTGATTGCGTGTTTGTCTCCAATGGTTAGGAGTATGCGTGGACAGAGACGGATATTGGCAGATGCGATTTTTGGTTTAAGTGGAGCGTTATCGTCAACAGACCGTCCAGTTGTCTATCTGGCTGGTGGAGCAACTAATCCTTGCTATTCAGATCGAACCGAAGCTGGTGAGATGTTGCGTTGGGCCGAGCATAATGGATTCGGCGACAAGTTCGATTTTCGTTTAATCGATCAGCCGAGCGATTTGCAGGGAAATCTCAGGGAGTTGCAGCGGAAAAGTGGACGCAATGCCGAACTAATTATTTTTTGCGAGTGGGCGCGGCAAGACTACATGCGTTTTCTAGTCGATCGACTATTTGTGAACGCTAGGGTTGTGCCAATTAGGTTTGACGCAGGCATGAATTGGTTGTCTCGTCCTCGGCAACTATTACGACTACCAGTTAAAGTGGCTGGCTATTATTCACCGACAATACGGGAGTTGATTCAATTGCCACTCCGTCGGCGATTTATGCGGCGGCAAGCCCGGCCATAATTCAGTTCTTCGTCTGTGGTTTTCATCGACCCGCACCCTCTTGGGCGTTTTCTTTTTGATTCAGGCTATTCTTTGCGTTTAAGGCCGAGGCGTGACCCTTGGGTGGGTTTTGAGTAGACTTAAGGAATAATGAGTTTAGTTTCCTATCCCTTATATATATGGCTTTATTCGGACTCGCTGGTCCGCGGTCGGAAGTCGACCGACTGACCGGCATTAAAATACTGTGGAGTCTGGGAGCTTCGACCCTCTGGGTATTGTTAGTGTGGGGGTTTTGGCGAAGTGGCCCGGATGCTTTGGGCTTAAACGCCTTCTTATATATGGCAGCTATGGCCAGTTTATTTGTTTGGTCGTTGCATCGCCAGGGAGTGGAGGTCAGGAGTTGTCTGTTTTGGCTGATTCCCTGGGGTCTAACCGCCCTGAGTTTCTTGGTCTACTATAATCCGTTTTTGAAGATGACTAGCTTGTTGGTACTACTGGTATCTTCGGCGATTTTTTACAACTACAGTTTGTTGGCGGTGCGGCGGTCGTTGCAATGGACACCTAGTTTAGTGATACGACTGACTGGTCGGGGATTATCTTTTCTGTTTTTTATTTGGAAGTCGATTCGTCTGCATGGTCAGTTCGTTTCACTGCGAGGTGCTGGTCGGAACAGTACATTGTGGCGAGTGATTATTGGTGTTGTGATTTTAGTTGCATTGGCACTGTTTATTGTTTTGCCATTACTATCGTCGGCTGATCCAACCTTTGCAAGTAGTGTCAGATCGATCACTGACTGGTTTACGGAGTTGATTTCTTCGTCGCCATTTCGCCGTGCGCTTTTTGGTGCGCTGTTGTCGGTTCTAACTTTAGCAGCACTCTTGGCTTGGAATAGTCCATCCGAAATGCAGGAGGGAAAGGAGAAACCGATCGATTCGATTGTAGTGGGTATTGTTCTTGGTGGTGTGCTAGCACTATATTTGTTGTTCCTTGGAATTCAATTTCAGAAGTTGTGGGTCGGCCGGTTGCCGTTCGAGTTTGCTGACGCTGTCTATTTTGTTAAAAGCGGTTTTTGGCAACTGTTGTTATTGTCGGTATTGAACGTGGCGATTTACATCTTGGCTTATCGTCGTACTGTGTCAGTAGTTCAGAAGATACTAGCTGTCTTTACTGTCGCTTCGTTGTTACTGCTTTGTTCTGCGGCTTGGAGGATGGGTCTTTATGTCATTTATTATGGCTTTAGTTACGAAAAGTTTTTTGCTGTCTACACAGTGATCTACTGCGCGATCCTGTTCGTTTGGTTGGTGTCGCGCCTGTTCGTAAACAGACGGTCGGATGTAATCAAGTTCATGGTCGTGCTGTTTATATGGATGTACGCGCTATTGACGTTGCTGCCGGTTGAACAATTCATATTGCGGACCAATGTCGCACTGTCTCAACTGCAGGACTCGCACGTCAGATTGGCCGAGCTAACCATGCTCTCGCCGGACGTGTTGGATCAAGTACGGGAGTACCAGAAGGAGGACAAACTGAAAGAGGTAAACATGGAACGTTTCTTCCTGTCGAGTCCTACGAATGATCCTACTCTTCTCGAGAGGGACATGAATTACGCGGCAGAAGGTTGGGATCGTTGGATTGAGAGACAGGAGGATGTCATCAGCTCCAAGGCTTGGTATGAGACCAACGTCATGGATTGGTTGATGGTCAGCGATCGTAATTGATGCAGCCGTCTATGCCGTCGGAACTGACCAAAAAGCAGCGCGTCGAGCGGGAGACTTTCGATCTCCTGGTTCGAGAGAAGACCGCGGGTCGGACTTTAGCTGTCTCGCGGCTTCAGCCGTCGTTTGCTGACTATAATGGCGACCTATTTTTCGGTGCGCTTCGTCATGTCGATGTGCAAGGACGACGTATTTTGGAAATTGGTTGTGGTAGTGGCGAGATCTCTGTCTGGTTTGCATTAAACGGAGCGGCAAGTGTTTGCGGGGTGGATATTAGTGGTGAAAGTATACGTATTGCCGAACAGCGGGCTGTAGAGAATAGTGTTAGCAATCGGGTGAAGTTCATTACTTGTCCAGGTGAGTCGGTTCCGCTGCCGGACGGATCATTTGATTTAATCTTTATTAATGTCGCCTTGCATCATTTAGAGTTGGAGGCGGCATTACACGAATGCAATCGACTACTCTCAAGTGGTGGTCAGTTTTTGGCAGTTGAGCCGCTGGTTCGATCGCATCTTCTACAATGGATTCGCGAGACTCGGTTTTTCCAACGGCTGTATCCCATTCGGCGTGAGTCGCTGACTGAACGCATCCTCGACATGGAGGATATTAAACAGATCAAAAAAAGGTTTGGTAATTTAATATTGGAACCGCATCGAGTCTTCTCGCCGTTCATCTACAAGGTCAAACCGGTCTTTCGATTATTAGCTAGGCTGTTTTTCCTCTCTGTCCGTGATTCGGAAGAAAGGTCGCGACGATGCATTCGTTTACTTCAACGAGTTGATGATTTACTGCTTCGCCTGTTGCCACCTTTGGCCATAGCTTCCCGTTATTCGATTCTCGTGGCGTTCAAGGAGGTCATAAATTCCAAAAGCTAAAAGTTTAGTTTTGACACCCACAACATCATCCTTCTGTCGTCCCGGAACTGCGAACTGAACATTATTCCTCCTGTCGTCCCGGAACTGCGAACTGAACATTATTCCTTTTGTCGTCCCGGGCCGAGACCCGGGACCCAGGAGTAAAAAAGATTGGGATTGGCTTCTGGATCCCGGATAGACCTCGCTCCGCTCGGCCTTCCGGGATGACATATTAAAAAAGGCTTGAGGTTTCAAGATGACAAAATAAAAAGTAAGAATGACAAATACATAAGAAGAATTGAGATAACAAAAGAATGTTGTCGTCCCGGAACTGCGAACTGAACATTATTCCTCCTGTCGTCCCGGAACTGCGAACTGAACATTATTCCTCCTGTCGTCCCGGAAATGTGAGCGAGTGTAGCGAGTCGAACAGTATCCGGGACCCAGAAGTAAAGAGATCGGGATTAGCTTCTGGATCCCGGATAGACCTCGCTCCGCTCGGTCTTCCGGGATGACAGCTGGAAAGACTGGCAATTTCCGGGATGACATATTAAAAAAGGCTTGAGGTTTCAAGATGACAAAATAAAAAGTAAGAATGACAAATACATAAGAAGAATTGAGATAACAAAAGAATGTTGTCGTCCCGGAACTGCGAATTGAACATTATTCCTTTTGTCGTCCCGGGCCGAGATCCGGGACCCAGAGGCAAAAAAGATCGGATCGTGGATTTCAGGATGGTCGACATACTCCTTCCGTGACGACAAAAGCTTTTCGTAAAAGCTAAAGGTCGAATTTGAATTCGACTAACCGTCTTCATTCTTTCTTCATCGGTCTTTAGCTACAATCAGCATAATGGTATGAAGATTCTCATTGTCGAAGATGAACCAAAGTTGAATGCTGGGTTGGTTACTGGTCTACAGAATCGCGGCTATGCGGTAGATTTTGCGTTTGATGGTGAGGAAGGTGAAAAGATGGCTCGGATGAACGAGTACGATCTGATTGTGTTGGATATCATGCTGCCAAAGCGTGACGGATTGGAGGTGTGTCGGAGTTTGAGAGCTAATGGACAGCAAGTTCCGGTTCTTTTTTTAACCGCCCGCGATGCTATTGAAGACAAAATTATCGGCTTAAACCTAGGTGGTGACGATTATTTGGTTAAGCCATTTTCGTTTGATGAATTAGTCGCACGTATTCGAGCACTTTTACGTCGGTCACCGCAGACTGTAGGCGATATTCTGTCTATGGATGGATTGAAATTAGATACCAGATCACAGACTGTAATTGTTAATGGTAGAGCGATTGATTTGACTTTACGTGAGTATGGATTACTTGAATATTTACTTCGAAATCAAGGAGCGGTTGTGACACGTGAAGAGATATTAACTCATGTTTGGGATCGTTTTTATGACTCGCTTAGTAATGTCGTTGACGTCCATTTAAAAAATCTTCGTAAGAAACTTCCTGCCGCTTATGCCAAACGTATTGAAACGGTCTGGGGCAAAGGTTACCGACTTATCTGATCGACAGTTTCGTCGTTCTCGATTGATGCTTACAGTGATGTACGTAGTTATTTTGGCTTTCATTCTTTTTTGTTCGGCAGGTATAACTCGATCACTTTTCGCTCAACGTGTTGAAAATAGATTCAATCGGGTTAGAGTTCCTGTCTTTAGTGGTGAGGTGATTGTGTTACCCCCATCACCAAGAGCAGAAGATATGCGAGCCGATTTCTTGCAGGCCACCATCATCGTCGATGGTTTGCTGTTATTTGTAGCCGGAGTACTTAGTTATTGGTTAGCGGGCTTTACTCTTCGTCCAATCCAGGCCGCCTACAATTGTCAGCGACAATTTTTAAGTGATGTTTCGCATGAGCTCCGTACTCCGTTAGCAATTCTTCGTACTGGCTTGGAGAATGAGTTAGATGCAGAAAAATTTTCAAAAATTCGTCCAGAAATTGAGAGTCATTTGGAAGAAGTTGATCGTATGAGCCAACTCATCGGTGATTTTTTAGTGTTATCTAGATTAGATAGTCGGGATGGGAGTAAGAGTGAAACTGAAATTGCGAATCTCCAAGATGTGGTTCAAAAGACAGTTAATGACTTACGTTCCATCGCGGAGAGACAGAATATAACTCTCACTTTGGTTCAGAATGATGAATTGGCACTACCAGTATCTATTCCAAGTAAGGAATTATTGGTACGGGCAATAGCTAATGTGATTAATAACGCAATTGCTTACAATCATGAATTCGGCAGCGTACAGATTTTGACTAAAGGTAATGGTCGGACAGCTATCCTTAGTATTAAGGATACTGGTGTTGGTATTGCTGCACATGAACAGAAAAAAGTTTTTGATCGTTTTTATCGGGCGGAAAAGAGTCGGACTAGACATGCTGGTGGTAGTGGTTTGGGTTTGCCTATCGTCAAATCAATTATAGATTCACTAGGTGGATCAGTGGCACTTTCGAGTGAAGTGGGGCGAGGAACAGAAGTCATCATCTCTTTGCCTATCCACAAGGCTTCATGATTGCTTCATAGTCGTCTTGTTACGCTAATAATGCGATCGGGAAAAGTGATCCGTCATTGGGGCGGTACACAGGAAAAACGGCGGGACGTCTGGATAGACCGCGATTTAATCTGGACATTTCCGTATCAAATCCACCCGCATCGTAAAATATTTTCCTTCCCTTAATTTAACCTAACCCAAGTGCCTATGAAGCAAATAAAAAGCTGGCATCGCCTTTTGGCGATTGCTATCACCATCGTTGGTCTCGGATCTGGAATTGTTGGAGTTGGTACAGCCTTGGCGTATCAGCAGCCGCACATAGGGAACGGGATGAATGGTCTAGTGGAAGCGTTAGCAGTAAAATTTAATCTCAATACGGCTGATGTTCAGGCGGTATTCGACGAACAGCATGCACAGATACAGACCAATCGTGAAGTCAACGAAGCAGAGCGTCTATCTCAAGCAGTAACAGACGGGAAGCTTACTCAGGAACAGGCTGATGCTGTTACAGCTAAGCGTGAAGAGATACGTAGCTTTATGGAGAGTCTGTCCACACTTGATGAAAGCGCACGACGTGACGCCCTGAAGACCAAACAAGACGAGCTTAAGAAATGGGCCGAGGATAACGGTATCTCTATGCCGTTTTTCCGAGGGGGCCTATTTGGAGGTCGGATGTTTGGTGGAATGGGTCATGGTGGACACAGCTTCGGGGGTTTTCGAACAAATGATGTTCGGTAGCATGAGTATTTGAAGCTTGGCGGCCCAAGCTAAAAGAGGGGGTCGTACCTGTTATGTACGACTCTCTTTTTCTGTTTTGTGAGAAATATTTCCGCATCTTTTTTTGATAAAAAGGCCGCAGTTGAATGCGGCTGGAGAAAGTCTTGGGGGGCATTTGTCGTCGATGGATTAGTCGGCGGCGATGACCCACCATTCTTGGTCAGTTTTTTTGATTGGCAGGAGACCTTGGTTGATGATCTCAACCATAGCCTGCCAACCGTAGAGTGCTTTCTGTTTAGTGATCTTGTCCATGATCGTCAGGAAGATTGCATTGGTCAGACTGACTCCCAGTCCACGCCAGAACGGTTCGCACTTGGGCTGGTCTGATCGGAGTCCGGGCTGGGGTTTCGGTTGTGGCGGTTCTGGTCGATTCCTGGACAACCAGTCGCCAGTCGAGACTCTGGTCTGAATTTCCACTATCTTCTTCGGTGGTGGCGGTTCGAGTGCTTCGCAGGTCGATTGCAGTAGGCCGATGAACAGGTCATGCCAGAGGCAATCTTCTAGATCGGCCATAATCGGGTCGGTTTCTGCCTCGTCCGGCACGTAGCCCAGGGCTTTTCTGACTAGCCTGCGACCCTCAGAAATTTGTTCGGGCGTAGCCCAGGTCGAGTCATCCAGCTTCCCCTCGGCCAACAGACTCCTGATTTTGTCAGGTGAAATCCACAGAACGTTCAGGTAATGTCCAGTCAGAGACCGAATTGCTTCCCGGGTTTCGACCTTCTGCTTTGGGTCGGGGGAAATGAAGGTGAAAGCCCCTGTCTCCGCTTGCCGGAACAGCGGCTCCAGTAGTCTCATGATTTCGACTACTTGGTTCGACGTAAGTAGCCTGGCTAGGATCTCCAGAAGCTTTCTGCGGCTGACGATAACTGTCTTCTCTTTGGTCATCTTTTGACTCCTCTACCGGTTCTAGTCCGGTCTGGCAACATAACAGGGGTTAATTGGTTTGTCAATTATGTTTGAAGCACGGTTTCCGACCCTTCATAGTTTCTTCATTACTGATTATGTAGACTAGCTTCGTCATTATTTCTTACTTTTATATGAAAAGAATTTTGCACAGCGTAAAGCGGCGCAAGAAAAGTTGGACTGTTGGGGCCGTACTGGTCGTGGGTGGCGGTATTTTGGTTAGTCAATCCATGGGTGGCAACGCGGTCGAGACCCGCTATGTTTTGGCGGCGGCCGAGCGGGGTACGCTCATGACCTCGGTGACTGGCTCCGGTCAGGTGCAGGGTGAGGTCGAGTTTGATGTCAGTCCGGAATCATCCGGCAAGGTATTGCGGGTGGACGTGCAGAACGGTCAGCACGTGAACGAGGGTGACGTAATCGCCGTGCTCGATTCGATTGATGCAGCCAAAACCGTCAGGAACGCCCGGCTGAACCTGGCCAATGCCCAGCTGTCCATGCAGAAGCTGCTCGATTCGGTCGATTCGCTGACGTTGCTGCAGGCGCAGAATGATTTAGCTCAAGCTGAGCGTGATTTGGCAGATTTAGAGAACGGACCTAATGACAGAGAACTTCAAACCGCCAAAGACGCAATCACTAAAGCCGAACGTGGTTTGGCGCAAGCCGAACGTGGTTTGGTTGAGACGAGATACGATTCCGAACAGGCTCTGATTACAGCTTCTGAAAATGGTTATAATTCAGTTGGTGAAGCTTTTACTGATCTGTCGGCAGCTATGTCCGATCTGTCTGATTTGGTAGGTACTAGTGCTAGTGAGTTTGAGTATGTTGGTTACTATCGTCTGCTGGTTGGACCATTTTTTACTGAAGGATTGGTTGATGATTACGAAGATGCTAGAGATTCATATAATATAGCTTGGCTTGCTTACCGGGATTTGAATCATGATAGCTCGATTGACGATAAGATCGATTTGATTAATCAGACTTTGGTTGCTGGTAAGGATATTGCTAATACACTGATCGGTGCGCGTACACTTTTGAATCAGATTGAATCAGTTGGTTACAACTCTTCAGCTATTGCCGATCACATCGATGATATGATCACGGCGATTCTATCGAATATTTCTAAAATTAATAGTTGTGTTTCCTCACTACAATCAACAGCTAACAATCTTCGTAGTACTGAAGTTAGTGCGCCAAATGACATTGCAGATGCTGAATTTGCAGTCGAGGAGGCTGAGTCGAAATTAGCTGAAACTAAGATCGACTTGGTTGATTTAACTGCTGATCCTGATCCAATTGATCTAGCTATTGCTCGAGAGAATGTTGCAGAGAAGAAACAAAAACTTGCTGATTTGGAAGCCGGTCCGGATGAGATTGAATTAAATTCTCAACGACTGACTTTACAAGATCGACAGAATTCACTAAACGATGCACTCGAGGCCTATGCCAACTGCACGGTTCGCACGCCGATTTCTGGTACAGTCGCCAATCTTTCTGTTCAAGTCGGACAGAAGTCGTCTGGTGCAGCAGTCACTATTATCGCTGACCAACTATTGGCTACTATTTCTCTCAATGAGATTGATGTAGCCAGCGTCAAGGTCGGCAATAAGGCTACGTTGACCTTTGATGCTATTGAAGACCTAACCATCACCGGTACGGTCAGGGAAGTCGACCCAGTTGGTTCGGTTTCTTCTGGTGTGGTGAACTATGGTGTTTTGATCAGTTTTGATACTCAAGATGAACGAGTTCGTTCAGGTATGAGCGTAAGTGTTACTGTAGTAACCCAGGTTAAGCAGGGTGCTCTTTATGTACCAAGTTCGGCGGTTAAATCTCAGGGTGACGTTAGTTATATTGAGGTGCTTGATGGTGTGGACGAATCGGCCGGTCTTTCAGCCCAAGGTGTAACTTTAGATACAGCTCCGCGTCAGGTCCAGGTTGATGTTGGTCTATCGAATGACACTAATACCGAATTACTGTCTGGTATTGAAGAAGGCGGATTGGTGATTACTCGTACAGTCACTGACCTGTCTTCTGCTGGAAGTTTTACTACTACGTCACAGACAACAACTCCTAGTTTACTTGGTGGTATTGGTGGTGGGGCTGGACAACGAGGTGGGGGTTTCGTACCGCGTAATTAGTTATGATTGAGATTAAAGATGTTACCAAGACCTATAAGACTGGAGTTTTAGAATTTCAAGCACTTCGTGGCGTCAGCTTCACCATTAATGATGGTGAGTTTATAGCCATTATGGGTCCATCTGGATCTGGTAAATCGACACTCATGAATATTCTTGGTGCTCTCGACACACCAACTACCGGAACTTACTTTCTTAATGGTCAGGATGCTTCAAAACTCGAGGAGGATGAGTTGGCCGATATTCGGCTTAGTCATATTGGGTTCGTTTTTCAGTCTTTCAATCTTTTACCAAGAACATCTGTACTTAGAAATGTTATGTTGCCACTTATCTACAGTGGTATCGAGAAAGATATTCGTGAGGAACGGGCAAAAGTGGCACTCTTGGCGGCTGGACTCGAGGAGGAGCATTTTGGTCATCTATCGAATCAGTTGTCTGGCGGACAGATTCAACGTGTAGCCATTGCTCGTGCTTTGGTTAATGAACCCTCACTCATTCTAGCGGATGAGCCGACCGGCAATCTGGACTCTAAGACCGGAGAGATTGTGCTGGCTACTTTTCAGCGTTTGAATCAGGAACAACAGCGAACGGTAATTTTGATTACACATGAATTAGAGGTAGCCAAACACACTGATCGAATCATTACCATTAAAGATGGTGCAATTTTGAGCGATAGTTTCACCCGTAGTGGTAATAATCAAAAGTAATATGAAGATTTCTGACATGTTAGACGAGACATTGGTTGCTTTGTCAGCCAATAAGGTTCGTTCCGGATTGACCATGCTCGGAATTGTGATTGGTATTAGTTCGGTTATCGCCATGGTATCGATTGGTCAAGGTGCACAGAGTTCAATTCAAGCGAGCATCGAATCGATCGGTTCGAATTTATTGCAGGTACGTCCCGGAGCAATGCGATCATTTGGCGGTCAGGTCAGCGGTGGTCGCGGTTCAGCCCAGACACTGACCCTGGCCGATGCCGAGGCCATTGCACGGAAAGTGAGCGGTATTAATGCGGTCGCACCGGAAATTTCCTCGCGCTATCAGGTGACGACCAAAGGCGCAAATACCAACACCGCTGTCACCGGAGTTACTGAGGCCTATCCGATAGTCAGGAATGTGAAGACAGAAAACGGTGTTTTTGTTTCTGATCAACAATCGAAGACTCTGGCCAAGGTTGCTGTGTTGGGGCCGACTACTCGCGATGACTTGTTTGGTGAAGGTGCAAATTCGATTGGTAGTTTAATCCGCATTAGTGGTATTCAGTTCACTGTTATTGGCGTGACCGAAGCTAAGGGAGGTAGTGGTTTTGGTAGTCAAGATGATGTGGTCTTTATTCCGCTCGGTACGGCCCAGAAGTATCTAACCGGCAACGAGTATGTTTCGACCATCAGCATTCAAGGACAGAACTCCGATTCATTGACTGCGGTTCAGACTAAGGTTACCGACCTACTGTTAGACCGCCACAATTTGAGCGACGTCGCCTCGGCCGACTTCAGCATTATGAACCAGGCCGATATCGTGGCCACAGCCTCGAGCGTCACTGGTACGTTCACTACACTCTTGGCTGCAGTGGCCGGTATTTCACTAGTGGTCGGCGGCATAGGTATCATGAACATGATGCTGACGACTGTGACTGAACGTACTAAGGAGATTGGATTGAGAAAGGCTATTGGTGCTAAGCGGCGCGAGATTAATATTCAGTTCTTAGTCGAGGCTATGCTACTCACCCTGATTGGTGGGACATTCGGTATTTTATTAGGTATTGGTATCTCTTATGCTGTATCGGCTTTAGGTATTATTCAGACTTCGGTTTCAATTCCTTCTATATTATTAGCCTTCGGTGTTTCGGCTGCGATTGGCATCGTTTTTGGCTATTATCCGGCCAGGCGGGCAGCGGGATTGAATCCGATTGTAGCCTTACGCTATGAGTAGCCAATAGCAGATCACAAGTCAGATGCATTGCACTTGAGTTACTCCGGTTAGATATTTGCGTTTCGTTTACAATTTGTAGTAATAAATAATTTATTTTTAAGCCTTCTTAGTGAAGGCAGTCATTATGAAAAAGATTATTCTCTTTTTAGTGGTCGGTCTTTTAATTGGTGGTGGTTTGGGTTTCTACGGTGGGATTTTCTATCAGAAGGGTCAAACTCCAGCCGGTCGTGATTTTGCTGCTAGGTTCGGTGGTGGGGTTGGTGTACCGGCAGCAGGCGGTGGTTTTCAGCGTCCAGGTGGTGTGGCTGGTGTCGGGCGAGCTGGTGGTGGCTTCATTGGCGGCGAGATACTTGTGATTGGCGATGATAGTCTGACTGTTAAATTAGCCGATAGTGGCTCGAGAGTTATCTATTTTTCCGATTCTACGGAAGTAATGAAAACTACTAGTGGAGCAGTTTCCGATCTGTTGGTCGGTGATCAGGTTACGGCCATAGGTACACCGAATGATGACGGAAGTGTAACAGCAATTTCAATTCAGCTTCGTCCCGAGGGTTTGATTAGGCCGTCAGATGCTAGCAGGGGAGACGTTACCGCACCGGACGTCGGTGTCACACCTTCGTTTGGAGACGGCAGTACGTCTCAAACGGAATAGATCAACGATTAAAAAGGCATCCGATAGGCGGATGTCTTTTGTTTTCTTTGGTTATATATTTTTTAGGTTCCGGGTTTTCGCTCGGGACGATATAGTCTTATTTTATCATTTTGGAACCGTGAGCCTTTCCATCTGAGTGGTGGGGTTACACTGTAATGTTCTTTGGCACTGAGTACACAACGAACAATGCAGATCGTTTCGTTCAATTATTGACTATCGGGGAGCAGGGTCAGGTGAATTTTCTTAGAGAGATAGATCTCCGGGAACCCTTGCCACCCAACACCCGAATCCCCGTTTGGAAGCCGGAACGCCAGAGGCTACATCTCCAGCGACTTCTTCGTTAGGCCTTGTAATACTTGCATCCACTCTAGCGCTTTTCTTTTTTATAACGACTATCGTTTGGGTAGTTGTGGGACGGTTGGGGTCGGAGGCAAAAACCAGATTGCTAGTAGGGTCGAGATGGGTACTACTGTAACGAGACCAATACTACCTACCAGTGTACGAACAATCTCCGTGGCCAACATTTCATTACTAATCGCCTGGTCGAAACCCAACGGAGCTAGACCGTTGATGCTGAAGAGCATTAGGAGCGGCAGCGAGGCACCGGCGTAGGTTAGGAATAAGGTGTTGACCATTGAGCTTAGGTGTGAAATACCAACCGACATAGCTCGACGATAAATAGTTCGAGAATCAGATGAGGAATTAGATTGTTTTAGTTCTTTGACTACGGCGATTTGCGAAATAACTACATCGTCGAGCACACCCAGTGTGCCGATGATAATACCTACAAGCAGTAGCCCGCGTACGTTTATATTCATGCCACTGGCTGTGGCCAAGAACATAGCGTCTTCGGATTCGAAGCCTGTAAGTTGAGTCAGGCCAATAAAAATCGATGACAATAATCCGGTTAAAATTAACGAGATAATCGTGGCAACTACGGCTAGATGCGAGGCACGATTAAATCCTTCGGTTATATAGATGGCGAAAAAAAGGATCATCACCGATCCGACAATACCAATGAGCAGCGAATTATGACCAGCAAGCACTAAGGGAACTATGAACTTTAGAATGACTCCGAAGGTCAGTCCTAATACAATCAGCGCTCGTAATCCCTTTAGTCGACCGACAGCGACTACAACTACAGCAAATAGAAGAGTCAGCCAAAACAGTGTCCAAGTTCGGACACGGTCTACGATGTAGAAAGATTCATTCCCTTCTAGGTCTAGGTTGCGAGTTACAAAGACTTCATCGCCCGGTTTATAGGAGTTCGTGGACAGCACATCATAATCTAGTCCGTCGTAGGTAATTTCGCGGTTTTTAATTTCGCCGTCTAGCCCTTTAAGTTTGAGTTTTTGGCCGACTGAGACCGAGCCGTTTTCGCGAGTTTCGCTTCGGCTTTCGGTTACTTCGGTTACTACAGCTCGAAACATTTCGGATTCATGGTTTGCTGTTTCCTGGGCTTGAGCTGGAGGAACTACGGTAATTAATAGTAAGGACAGGGTTAGTAGTAGTGTGGTCATTAGTAATCCTTTTCGTAGCGTAATTGCAGTCATGAGTTTGAGATTAACTGTTCCAGCGTTGTGTTTAGATATTATGAACCAGGATCGGCGGACGAGCCAGGATAGTAAACTGGCGGTTCTGTAACGGATCAGGGCTTGACATTTGAGCACCTTCATACCAACATGGACGGGATGCATCGCCAAAACAACGATGCATGAAGGAGGAACAATGGACTTTGAAAACCTGTTAGGGCTGACGGGTAGTTATTTGGAAACCATGGATATCATGATCAAGGCTAGTATCTGGGAGACGGAAAAGTTGGTGTTCTCGGATTGGCTTGGTCTCGTCAAAGATTTCATGAAGCCCACAATGAAGAGTGATTCAAAGGCAATTCTCGGGGTGTCCAGTCTTGTTCTTAACCATCTATGTGGTACTGCCGTCTCACTTAAGCAGATCGTCACAGTTTTGGAGGAAAACTTTCCAATTGGCGACTACCAACGTTGTGAATTGTATAAGCGTCTCGAACAGACCTGCGCTGGTAAGTTAGTGAACTGGTATCAGGTCTGGAATTTGAGTCGTCCTGATACAGATCTCAATCATGACTCTGTCGATCAAATGATTGCCCTATCGAATAATCTTACTTTCAATGAGACACAGGTCCAGGTCGGCGATCGCTTTATGGTCGCGGTTATGGTGTTTTTGGAAACTGGTCGAAATCAGGAAATACCTTCTTGTCTCTCGTTTAGTGACTGGCTGAGTGTGGCTTGCTCCTCGGTGTTTGGTGGTAAGGCCTATCGATATGCGATTAAACATCTGGATGTGACTTATAATAATGAGTTTGACTATTGGCAGTTCGGTGTGCGTGAAATTCAGTCTCAGATGAAAAGGCGAGCTAATTTGTATCCGTTATATAGTCTGTGTCGCACTCGGATGATTCAGATAGGTACGTTCGAATATTTTTTGGAATGTTTTCAGCAAGCGGGAGAAACCAAACTGTCCGTCAATGGTCTGTCGAGGTCTGATTTGATTATGGTTCTCTTGAGTAAGAATCCAACCAATGAGCAGCTCCGAGCTATGTTGGAGAAATGTGAGATTTACGAGCGATCGCTGGTGATCCGAGCCTTGAAAATCAAGGCTTGCGAGTTTGAGGATTGGTTGGCCTTGTATAAGTATGGTGCTGATTGCAGTACTCCTGACGAACAAGAAGACTGGTTGCGTGGTTTGAAGGTGACAACTGATTCCATCGAACAGATTCGTTCGATGTATCCGTTACTGCGAGGGAATACTCTGTGGTTGGACGGAATGTTGATTAAGGCTCTTACTCTGATTCAGAGCTATCAGGATCGGTTGGATGTTAGTCGGATTTTCCGGTTCGATTCGTTACTGTCGGAGTTGATCGCCGCCTCTAACCTGGACCAGTTGGGTCAGCTTTATCGTAATCCGCAGAAGGTGAGTCATAATTCGGAGCTGGTGAAAGGGTTGGTCCGAGATCGGTTTGTCGAACTATTGAAGATTAGACCGACTGAGTTGGATGGGGGTGGAGTTGAGGCGGATTCGAAAGCGGACAACGTAGCCGAAAACAGAGGTAAAGATTTTGATTCCTTGTCTTCAAAAAAAGCAATCACGTTATTTATTGGAGAAGTCGATGGAATGAACCAGGATCTACAGACCACTCTCAAAACTGCTGCCGAAAAAGCAATGATTTGATCATTAAAAATATATCGATTAAAGCTTCTCTGTTCAATTATTGTACATACCTTTCAGTTTCTTCTTCACACACCTTACACCGCCCTTCCGGCGGTTTTTTCTTATTCGCAAAACTTTAGGCCTCGGTCCGGGAAGTGTCATTTTTGCGACTCTTCTAAAGAAATTGTATTGCGAAATTGCATTATTCCTTAGTTTGTCATCTCGAAACTGCAACCTTTCTTAATTTGTCATCCTTACTTTTTATTTTGTCATCCCGGAAATTGCGAGCCTTTCTTAATTTGTCATCCCGGAAATTGCGAGCCTTTCTTAATTTGTCATCCCGGAAATTGCGAGCCTTTCTTAATTTGTCATCCCGGAAGGCCGAGCGGAGCGAGGTCTATCCGGGATCCAGGATATGACCTTTCTGCCTCTGGGTCCCGGATACTGTTCGACTCGCTACGCTCGCTCACAGTTCCAGGACGACAAAGTTTTATTTGTCATCTCGAAACCGCAACCTTTCTTAATTTGTCATCCCGGAAATTGCGAGCCTTTCTTAATTTGTCATCCCGGAAGGCCGAGCGGAGCGAGGTCTATCCGGGATCCAGGATATGACCTTTCTGCTTCTGGGTCCCGGCTCGGAGGCAGGGACGACATCAATTGAGGAAAAACATTTTGGACCTGGGTTTCGGCCCGGGACGACATTGCCGTCGCAATGACATGTCTGGACAGTCCTGACCCGATGGGGTAGGTTAACCGTCAATCTTAAACGAAACACATGGAACTCAAACGCGAACGGGCTGACTGGCAGGAGTACGAACTGCTGGATAGTGGCCATCAGGAAAAATGCGAACGATTCGGTGAGGTTATAGTGGTGCGACCGGAACCGCAGGCTTTGTGGTCTCCAGCTGGTACTGAAGTTTGGCAGCAGGCTACTGTTCGTTTTGAACAACGTGGTGATGATGGAAATTGGCGCGTCATCAAAGAGCCACCGGAGAGTTGGTTAGTTAGTTGGAATCAACTTCGTTTCGGTTTGCGCCTGTCGAGTTTCAAACACACTGGCGTCTTTCCTGAGCAGGCTGTCAATTGGGCGTATTTGCAATCGATACTCAAGCCCGGCGACCAACTCCTAAATTTGTTTGGTTACACTGGTGGAGCGACCTTGGCCGCGCTATCCGCCGGAGCCGAGGTGGTACATGTGGACGCTAGTCGTCCAGCTATTGCTGCGGCCAAACATAATGCTGAGCTATCTGAGTTAGCTGATCGTCCAGTGCGGTGGATTGAGGACGATGTAGTCAAATTTGTACAGCGTGAGATTCGTCGCGAACGTCGTTATGAAGTGATCGTTCTCGATCCACCAGCTTTTGGGCGTGGACCAAGGGGTGAGGTGTGGCGTTTTGAGATTGGACTGCAACCACTATTGTTCGCCTGTCGTGAGTTATTGAAACCCGGCGGGCAGCTACTTCTGAACGCCTACTCACTTGGCTTTCCGGCGTTAGTTGTCGAGCAAGTAGCACGAGAAGTTTTTTCTGAGGCCACGAGTATTGAGAGTGTCGAGTTATGTCTACCAGAACAGGCTGAGCGTGGTTTTTTGTTGCCGGCCGGTGTGACTGTTCGAGTCAAACTTTAGAATTTTGATATGAAGCTGAAAGTCCTGTTCGAGGATAATCACGTTATCGCTGTGGTGAAGCCTGCCGGACTACCAGTGCAAAGTGACGACAGTGGTGATCGGTCGTTATTCGACGAAGTAGCAATCCATTTAAAAGAAGTCGGTCATAAGCCGGGCGATGCTTTTGTTGGATTGGTTCATCGGCTAGATCGGCCAGTGGGTGGAGCGATGGTTTTTGCTAGAACTAGTAAAGGTGCAGCGCGGTTGTCCGAGCAGTTTCGATCACGGACAATTAAGAAAGTTTACTGGACGGTAGTCGAGGGTGTACCAGCTGAATCGTTTGGTCGGGTTTCACAGTGGCTGGTCAAAGATCGTCTGGCTAATCAGGTCGCCGTTTGTTCGTCGGACACACCAGGAGCCAAACTAGCTGAGCTGACTTACAAAGTACTGCGCTCGGACGACAGTTTGACGCTCATAGAGATTAGGCCGGAGACCGGTCGGCCACATCAGATTAGAGTGGCCATGCAGTCGCTCGGCTGTCCGATTCTCGGTGACCTGAAATACGGTTCAAGCCGCGGTTTGGGGCACGAGATTGCGCTCTGGGCGGTGTCACTTGAGTTTCAAAAAGTTGTGGGTGGGGAGTCGGTTAGGGTTAACTGTCGGCCAGAATGGGATTTTTTTACCACCAATGAGGTGGAGTTGTCGTAGGGATGATGTACGGTTGGCTCGTTCATTTTTACTAATAGGTCTAACTGGTTGACAGATGCAGTGTTTTGTCGTAGTCTAGTCGTCGTCCTTTGGACAGGAAGGTGCAACATGAGCAGGAAGAAGCCGGAGTTCGTGCCCTGGCTGACCGTCCAGCTGCCGGATGGCGAATTCGTGAAGCTGGTCATGCTCTCGGTTGGAGAGTTGGTCGGTCTGTCAGGTGGTACGGCGACCGAAATTCTGGCGGAGGCCAGACGTCTCGGCTTGCGGGACTGTCCGTACGAGGTGGGTGATGTCTTGATCGGTCGACTCCGTCCGAGACGTGGACAGAGTAGAGTCATGTGCATCAATCCGACCTTGCTCGGTATGGAACCTCAGATCATGTCTGATGGTGGTGGTGTCCTACCAACCATTGTTCCTCCTAGGTGTGGACATGGACCCAAATTGGACATGTCTCGGGTGCGCGGACCGGACAACTGTCTGGCTTCCGGAGTCGGGGTAATTTTCGCCCTGGGCTGAACGACATCGCCTTTCCGCGCGCGTTGCGTGCGGCTTCATCTACACCGCTTGGTTCATCTTTGAATCGGGCGGTTTTTTTGTTGAAACTCAACTCCCGAAAATTAAAAAACGTTTGTCATCCCAGCCTCCCCCAATTAATGTCATCCCGGACTTGATCCGGGATCCACGATCAGTCCGGTATTTTTACCTCTGGGTCCCGGGTCTTCGCCCGGGACGACAGTAAATTAGAAAAAAATAGTTGTCATCCCAGCCTCCCCCAACTAATGTCATCCCAGCCCCCCACTAATGTCATCCCGGAATCGTGAGCGAGCGTAGCGAGTCGAACGGTATCCGGGATCCACGATCAGTCCGGTATTTTTGCCTCTGGGTCCCGGGTCTTCGCTCGGGACGACAGTAAATTAGAAAAAAATAGTTGTCATCCCGGAATCGTGAGCGAGCGTAGCGAGTCGAACGGTATCCGGGATCCAGGAAAACTCGGACTAATAATTATTGTGGATAATATTTTTTATTGAACATTAATTTCGGCTCACCTTAGCCGAATTTTTTGTTTTTTTGACCACCCAAATCCGCCATGTTAAATCTCGAGCAGGTCAATCAATAACTAATCACTCGAACGTATGGACGAACGATTTATCAAATACTCAAAGATCTCACTCGCTCTGCAAATCATAACCATTTTGGCGCTACTGCTGCTTTCTTGGATGGTACTACTTACCTATTTTAAGTCAGTTGAAGCTCGACAGGTTTGTGTTGATCGCGAGTATCAGAACCTAAAGGCCGTAATTTGTCAGGATCTTAACTTAAGATAGTGGCCGAAAGGCTCGTTGATCACCGATCTCGGACGTTGGTGCACGCCGCGAATTAGTCGAACACTTGACTTGATGCGCAGCGGCACGGATGCCTGCAGGTGTAGGTGTTCGGTCTTTGACAACTCAAAGTTTGAAAGGAGGTCAGTAATGACCATAGCTAGTGGAAGAATAATTCGTAGTGTTTGTTTGTTGGCGGCTCTCATTTGCTGCTGCATAGCGGATGAGAACAGAACTTTCGAAAGTCCGAGTAGTATGGAAGATGCGCCGGTTGTGGCTAGTAATAGCATGACTAGTTACGATCTTATTTTGCCCTTTCCTGTTTCTGAGCGACATGTGATCACTCAGGGGTATTATGGATCGGTCAGTCATACCAGCGGGAGTGGAACGCCCCTGGCTGTGGATTTTTCCGGTCGCCTTGGTTCGCCGGTACTAGCTCCGGTTAGTGGGACAGTGAATTTGTCGCCATCCAGTCATAGTGATTGTCCTTCCGTTGATGGTATGCCGGCTCGTGGGGCTAATCATGGGTTTGGTAATCATCTCTACATCAACGCTTACGGATCATGTCGCGTACATTTGGCTCATCTTACCAGTCTGGTTGTTTCGGAAGGCCAGTATGTCCGGCAGAGTGAAGTGGTTGGCTATGAGGGCTCGACTGGTTGTACTACCGGCACGAACATTCACGTAGATTGTTCTTGTCGTGAAGTAGGGGAGAGTGTTTGGCAACCTGTACGTTGTGAGCCAATGTCTGGTTATTCCGGTTTTGCGAGCGGTCAGATTTTCGGCCTCAACGAGTATTCTAGTTTGCCGATTGGAACCACAGTTCAGGCTTATGATCAGCCGGAAATCTATCTGGTTTGCGAGGAGGGGACGTTGTGTCACATTGCCGACTGGGAGGCTTATCGGTCGAGGCGGCTTTTCTACGATTCTAACTATCCGACCGCTCAGGTGGTTCGAGTTCCAGACTCAACCATTGATTGCTATCGGAGAGGGCCGGAGATCTCTGGAGTTTCGGAACGGTACCTAACCGAATGTCTGAACGGCGGCTATCTGATCATTAGAGAGGGCGGTTTTGCTATCAGACGTTGGATACCGTTCAACTTCGACAGCACTAGGATGGAATCAGAGCTGATTCTCATGTCTTGGGGCATGCGTTATGATGTCGACTTTCGTGAATACAGTTTTTGGGATTGTCATTTGCCGGAAGGAGACGATCTGACTCTTCGGGACGGAACGATTATCGAATTGCCCGACGATAACGATTTTTACGTCGTAACCGGAGATCGCTACGAGAATGAGGCCAATCCTTCCAATGAACATGGCTATGTCATGCGGTTGCGGCGGTCGGCTGACGGGCGTCCGTTCATGCCACTACTTTATGGTTCCTACAATCGAGTTCTTCAAGTACCGTCTAATGCCATTTTCACCATGACCAACGGTATGTGGCACGGTCAAAATGAGTATACGACCGATTTGGCCAGACGCTGCGAATATGGTCACGGTGCAGGGGGATCGGGTGTCGAGAGCTGCGGCGACGGCAACTGCAACGTGGGAGAGAGTTGCCGTGACTGCCCGGAGGACTGTTGTGCGACCGAGGATGAGTGTGTTCAGAGCTCACGTCGCTGCACCGCCGACGAGTTGTCGTACGAGGTTTGCGTTCATGATTATAACGTCGGTGCTAACGTTTGGGTGTCTTGGTCGTGTCCGTTGGGTACGTCTTGTATGGGAGGGGAGTGTCGAACACTTTCGGAGCCCGACCCCGACCCCGACCCCGACCCCGACCCTGATTCGATTCCAGAAAGAGATCTACCTCACACCATCAGATGCGACCTCGGTTCAGATCGCCTGTCGATCCGCATTACCGGACCAATTCTCGACGCACTAATTGCTGTACCAGCCGAACCGTTAGCTATTCAATACGGCAGCAACACCGACGGTTGGGACGTGCCTTATCCAGCTGGCTCTCGAAAGCAGACCATACCTTGGGCTGGAGATTCAGCAGTCTATACTTTCGATTTACCTCGCCGGACCGATGGACTGGGTTTCTATGTAGTCGACGCCCGATCACCTTCACGTCACTCCTGGTTTGATACTGATCTGCTTATGGACGGCTTCATTCCTTGGCATCCAGTTGGTGATTGTCGATTGGATGGCACGCTTCTACGTATTGGGGAGGGCTACGGCGGACCCGATCCTACTCCTCCTGATCCTGATCCAGAACCTGATCCATATTGTGGTGACCGATCTTGCGACACTGGTGAATCCTGCACCAACTGTCCGGTTGACTGCGGTGCTTGTCCAGCTCGTTGCGGCGATGGTAGTTGCGACTCGCGCGAATCCTGTTCCTCCTGCGCCCGCGACTGCGGTTCATGTCCACCTCGTTGCGGCGATGGTAGTTGCGACTCGCGCGAATCCTGTTCCTCCTGCGCCCGCGACTGCGGCGCTTGTCCGACTCCCGAACCCGAACCCGAACCAGACCCCGAACCAGATTCAGGCCGGCATCTCATTTCCTGCCTCCGTCGGTCCGGCACGTTGTTCGTTACGGTCAGCGGATTGGATCCCATTTCAACTTTGATCGAACCTGTGACCACACCGCGTTGCGTAACTTATGGTAGTGACACCGAGGGTTGGTCTGTTCCGCCGGAATCCACTTCAGGTCGTGAATGCTTACCTTGGCTCGGATCGACCTCCAGTTACACCTTCGAGATGCCCGAACATGCCACTCGATTTAATTTCTTCGTTGTCGGCGTTAGTGCTGGTACAGGTGGTTGGTTCGATCTGACGCCTGATTGGGGCCCACCCGGCGTGCCTTGGACGGTGATCGGGGACTGTCGACTAGACGAAGCTATAATCGTCCAAAGGTAATCTCTCTGGCCTCGCTTTAATGCTCTTTTAACCGATGTCATTTCGCCCTTTTGACTAATGTCATCCCAGCCTCCCACTAACTAATGTCATCCCAGCCTCCCACTAATTAATGTCATCCCAGCCTCCACTAACCAGTGTCATCCCGGGCCGAGACCCGGGATCCAGAAGAAAATCAGATCATTAATTACTACTCTTCTTACCGCCCTCTCACTGAGGGCGGTCTTTCTTGTTGTTTCGTATTTCTTCGGCGTTGACAATTCAATATCAGAACATCGAAAAATTAATTAAGGATTTTTAATCATTTTCTATTTTGGTGGTGTAATAATCGATCTGCTACACTTTATATATTAAGGGTTGGTAATCGAATCATCGAGTTAAATTATTTTTTACTATGGCCAAACGTGCCTTGCCAATTGGGGATTATTTTTTGTTGAACATGAACAGCGTGGTTCGCCTGCTGGTTGTTTCTGATGTTATTTGGATGGGAGCACTCGGACTATTAGGTCCGATTTTTTCGCTCTTTATTGTTGAGTACATTGAAGGTGGTAATGCAGCTGTAGCTGGTACTGCTGCCGCCATCTACCTAATCACCAAGAGTATTTTGCAGATTCCAGCTGCAGCTTTGATCGATAAGATACGCGGTGAAAAGGATGATTTTTGGGTTATGTTTTTAGGATCACTAATGGCAGCCTTCATGCCACTCCTTTATTTAGTGATCCATACTCCTGGTCAGCTTTATATTATGCAATTTTTTTATGGTGGCATCGTGGCTTTCACCTTTCCATCTTTTATGGCGCTCTTCACCCGGCATATTGATCGCGAACGAGAAGGGACCGATTGGGGCGTCTATTTTACTCTAACCGACCTCAGTTCGGCGGCCGCTGCCTCGATTGGTGGTGTGGTAGCTACCATGGTTGGTTATAGCCCATTGATCATCACTCTAACCGGAATTAGTTTGATTGGGATTCTATTTCTATTTCCAATTAGAAAACATCTCTTTAAGAAGTAGGTTTTTAATCTGTCATCCCGCATCACTTTTTAAGTTGTCATCCCGAAATCGCAATCTTTCTTCATCTGTCATCCCTACTTTTTAATATGTCATCCCGGACTTGATCCGGGATCCAGAATCCAATCTTTCTGCGTCTGGGTCCCGGGTCTCGGCCCGGGACGACATTATTTTATCCACAACAAAAAACGCAGGATTTAAGCCAAAATCCTACGCTTTTCATTTTAGGGTTAGTGATGGGCGGCCAAAGCCTCTGCCTTAGTCTTGTGAATAGTACCGTCCTGGTGCTCTGGTGGGGTATATAAGGTATAGAGCTTCATTACCCCTTCCGACCCATTGATAATATCGTGCTCCAATCCGGCCGGAATCACCACAGCAACGCCGTCCGCCAAGGCAAACTCCTCGCCGCCGATGGTCGCCCGGCCCTGTCCGGCCTCGACCCTGATGAACTGGTCATGACCTTCGTGTACCTCTAGGCCGATGTTCTCGCTCGGCTGCAGGGCCATGAGCACCAGCTGACTGCGTTCGGTAGTGAAGAGTACCTGACGGAAAAATTCGTTCTCGAGTGTCCTTTGCTCCAAGTCGACACTGAAACCTTTCATGTTGATAAGTTTAGTTCAAGTTATGTGTACCGACACTTTCTTGTCGGTCTTTCTAATATAGCATCTCCCCCCGGCAATAGTAGGATAATTAATATCAGTCCGGTGAATTTTTCAGACGGTGGAAAGTTACTGCCCGGAAATTGTTTCGGGAACTAATGTGGTTAAGTTAGGCTTCCTAAAAAGTCTTCAGATCCGTAACCGTCCAGTCCAGACATTGAAGGGTTGGATTCCGCCGGAATAGTCGGCGGTTTCTTTTTAGGAATGGGTCATGCTTTGCTGCAGCGGATTGCATGTCGTCTCCAATCTCAAAAATTGTGTTGACGACAAAAACTTGTGCTATACTATCGTCGTAATTATCCACAAATAAAATTTCCTCACTTAACTTTTTCGAGGAGATTAATTTTATAAAGGAATATGAATAAATCATTTCGCTCATTCGCCCGTTGGGCGGCCAACGCTTTAGCTGTACTGGCTGTCGCTTTGGTACCGTTCGGCTCTTCAGCCACCACGATCGGCACGAACATCTCGACCGACGGGACACTGATTGTTAACGGGAACACAACGATCGGCAATGCGCTTACCGATACGATTACCATTACCGCCGTCCTTCAGGGCGCATCGCCGTTGGTTTTCGAGGGAGCTACGGTCAATGACTTTGAGACAACAATCGTCTCCACCGACGCCACAGCCGATCGAACCATCACACTGCCGGACGCGAGCGGCACCGTGGCCCTGGCCGCCAACGTCGCGACCCTGGCCCTCGACAACTTGGCCTCGGTCGCCATCAACACCTCGCTGATCTCCGACACGGCGGCCACCGACAACCTGGGCTCCGCCGCCCTCTACTGGAACGACCTCTTCCTCGACAACCGCATTAGCTTCGAGGGGACCGACGGTGATGGGTTTGTGACCTACCTTCTCGCCACGGACGCCACGGCCGAGCGAACGATCACCCTCCAGGACGGCACCGGGACACTCGCTTTCATGACTGACATCCCGGCCGTCGGAGCTACCCTGGCCCTCGACAACTTGGCCTCGGTCGCCATCAACACCTCGCTGATCTCCGACACGGCGGCCACCGACAACCTGGGCTCCGCCGCCCTCTACTGGAACGACCTCTTCCTCGACAACCGCATTAGCTTCGAGGGGACCGACGGTGATGGGTTTGTGACCTACCTTCTCGCCACGGACGCCACGGCCGAGCGAACGATCACCCTGCCGGATACTGATGGTACAATCATGGTTTCTGAGTACTCGTCCAATGCGGTGGATACGGCATTCTCAATCTGGGGTGACGTTGGGGCACTAAAATTTGAGGGTGACACAGCCGACGGTTTTGAAACTTTTTTGCGGGTAATAGATCCAACGACGGAGAATTATATCGATCTACCGAACGCGAGTGGAACGGCGGTGATAACCGACGGTAATGGTGCTCTTACCGCCACTTCCATTGGTATTGATGGTGATGGCACTGTCGAAGTAAATACTTGTGACGACACCGACACGATATCTGTAACCGGAGCAGAAGTTGGTGACGTAGTTCTGCTTGGTGCCCCGTCCGCTATTGAGGCTGGTCTTATTCCCACAGCCTTTGTTTCGGATGCCGACACAGTCACGGTTCGTCTCTGCAATGTTACTGCTGGAGGCATAGCTCCGTCCGCCCTTACGACTTGGCGGGTCACCGTCCTCAACTACTAACAGCATGCTCACACTAGTTGAAAACTAATCAGAGCTTGCTATGACAAACCTATCTAAAGTCAAGATTGGGTTGAGTCGGTTGCTTGCCGTAGCTGTCGCCGTGGCGACAGTGGTAGGTGGCTTGGGGCTGTCGAGTTCGACGGCCCTGGCCGCCACCACGACAACCTTCTCAGCCAATACGTCACTCTACATGAGCGGTCCGGAGATCACTCTGACCATCGATTCCGGCTCCGAAGCCGATTCTCTCGAGGTCACCGCGACCACCTTTACGGTAGTGGTCTCGGCCGGTTCGACCTTCACAGTCAGGTATCCCGGACCAACTCCAGGCAACCTGGCCAACAATGGCGGACTGGCCACTTGTAACTATTCGGGTGGCGACAACGTGATTGCGGCCGTCGGTCCGGTTACGGCTACCTTTACACCAGCTGCAGCCCCGGTCTGTAACACAGTTCCGGCCAGCAGTGGCGGTGGCGGTGGGGGTGGAGCCCCGACGGCTTACGCTTACTTGTTGAGTGGACCGATCGATGGTGGCACCTATGACGCTGGCAATACGGTCAGCCTATCCTGGAACGCGGGCGGTCTGGGTGTTTCTTACGCCAAACTCTCGCTTTCGATCAACGGCGGTACTTCTTGGACCACAATTGCTGATCAGAAGCCGACCTCGGGTTCTGTGTCCTGGGCCGTGCCTAGTGTTACAACCTCTCAGGCCAAGATTAAGGTTGAGGGTACTAACACCAGCGGTTCAACCATGGCCTCTACAATTAGTACTGCAACCTTCTCGATAGTCGGTGCTGCATCTAGTGCTGACGAGGACGAGGAGATCGTTGTTCCTCCAGTCAATGAAACACCAGCTGAGCCAGATCCTGACTCCGACCCGAATATCATCGGCGGTTTCAGTGCTCAGTCGGCTTTGAACGCCACTCGTTCGATTAACACCGACCTCGACATCACGCCGGCGGCTGAGGAGACTGACGTCTACTGCGTCTCGGGCTCGCTGATCAAGAGCGCCGACAACTCCGCGGTCTACTACTGCGGTGCCGACGGGAAGCGCTATACCTTCCCGCACGAACGGATTTTCTACACCTGGTTTGAGGATTTCGACGACGTGATCGTCATCGACGCCGAGACCCTGGCCAGAATCCCGCTCGGCGGCAACGTCATGTACCGCCCGGGACGTCGGATGATCAAGATCGAGTCCGATCCCAAGGTCTATGCCGTGACCCGCGGTGGAGTTCTCCGCTGGGTGACTACCGAGAACGTTGCTCGGGAGATTTACGGTGATGATTGGAATCAAATGATCGACGACGTGAATGTGGCTTTCTTCTTCAGCTATACGATCGGTGAGCCGATCACTGAAGCAGATCTGGGACTGTTCTAGTCTCGTGTCACTCTCGGTTCGCATCTCGCGGACCAAAGAAAAATCGCCGGACTGTCCGGCGATTTTTCGTCTGTCGCGTTTTTTCTTAATTGTCGTTCCAGCTGGCCCTACTCTGTCGTCCCGGACTTGATTTTAATCTGTCATTCCTACAACCGACTCTGTCGTCCTGACGGCCTTATACAGAAGTATTGTCGTCCCGGCCTCACGAATATTGTTGTCTCAATCTTATTTTTTATAATGTCGTCCCGGACTTGATCCGGGACCCAGGAGCAAAAAGATCGAACCCTGGATCCCGGATAATCGCTGACGCGATTTCCGGGATGACAAACTAAAAGGGAACATGTTTCCGTGATGACAGATAGAGTATTGTCGTCCCGGTCAGCCCTACTCTGTCGTCCTGACGGCCTTATACAGAAGTATTGTCGTCCCGGCCTCACGAATATTGTTGTCTCAATCTTATTTTTTATAATGTCGTCCCGGACTTGATCCGGGACCCAGAAGCAAAAAGATCGAATCCTGGATCCCGGATAATCGCTGACGCGATTTCCGGGATGACAAACTAAAAGGGAACATGTTTCCGTGATGACAGATAGAATATTGTTGTCTCAATCTTATTTTTTATAATGTCGTCCCGGACTTGATCCGGGACCCAGAAGCAAAAAGATAGAACCCTGGATCCCGGATAATCGCTGACGCGATTTCCGGGATGACAAACTAAAAGGGAACATGTTTCCGTGATGACAGATAGAGTATTGTCGTTCCGGTCAGCCCTACTCTGTCGTCTCGGACTTGATTTTAATCTGTCATTCCTACAACCGACTCTGTCGTCCTGATGGTCTTATACAGAAATATTGTCGTCCCGGACTTGATCCGGGACCCAGAACAAAGAAAAAATTAGATTTCAAGATGACAAAATAAGAAGGAAAGCAGTTCCGGGACAATTTTCTAGATTAGACGTTCGGCGATCACCTGCCAATTGATATGTGACCAGAATCCAGCAATGAATCCAGCTCGGTCGTTGCGATGATCTATGTAGTAGGTGTGCTCCCAAACATCGAGTGGTAACAACCCCCGATCATCAGTTCCACCCGGAGTCTCGGCGTTTTGGTATTGTCTGACTTCAAGTCGTCCGTCTTGGGTTTGCACCAACCAAACCCAACCTGATCCGAATAATCCACCAGCCAGATTCGAGAATTTTTCTTTAAACATTTCGAATGACCCAAAATCTCGTTCAATGTTTTCACGCAGACGACCCTCAAGTGTCTGCTCGGTTGGTGTCAATGAAAGCCAAAATTTATCGTGATTGAAGTGCTGGGCTGCGTTATTGAAGATAGTCGGATCACTACCTCTGGAATTTTTGATCAACTCTTCAAGTGGTTGATCTTCCAGCTCAGTACCAGAAACAGCAGAGTTGAGTTTACTGATGTAAGTAGCATGATGCTTGCCATGATGATAGGAGAAAGATTCAGCTGACAGCCATGGCTTTAAAGCTGTTGGTTCGAAGTTTAGATTAGGTAAAACAAAAGGCATATTTTTGGATGTGACTACTTAGATATTCATCTTAGCATTTTGGACAGTAGAGAGTATTGATTTGAGTTATGTTTTGACTAGATTAAGCCATTTTTATATTTAATACCCTATTAGTTTGATGATTTGATCGCTATAATGGCTCCAACGGAGTTGTAGCCTGTGGATATTTTTTATGAATGATCAACGAAAGTTTGGAGTGACCGCCTTTCGTATTTTTAGTGTCTTATTAGTGGTTTCTTTATGGACTGCGGCTTTTGTAGTTAGAGTTCAGGCCGAGGAGATTAACGCCAAAGCGTTATCTTTGGTGGTAGAAAAGTATCCTTACATCAGAAAAAACATCGAGGTTACAGAAGGCTCTACTTATGGAGTCTTAATGGAAGGAGCAGACATCAGTGGAATCGATTCAACTGCTATTTTTTCTGCTGCGTCGAATGTTTATGATTTATCTAAGGTGCGAATTGGACACAAGATTGAACTAATTTTTGGTCGGGATAGCGGTCAACTACTAACACTGGTCTATCAGATCGACACGGAGGAAAAGTTGTATGTGTCTCGTGATGGTGAAAATTGGAGTGCTGAGTGTCGTGAGATTGAATACGATGTGAGAGTTAGAACAGTCGAGGGACATATCGATACTTCGCTCTATGCCTCGGCGTTGGAGCAGGGGATCGATGAGCGGGCTATTATTGCTTTAGCTGATACTTTTCAGTGGACAGTGGATTTTGCCATGGACGTTCGTCAGGGCGATTTTTATCGGTTTATTTATGAGGAACGGTATTTGAATGGCAAGTATGTCATGCCGGGTCAGGTGTTTGCTGCCAGGTTCGAGAATGCCGGCCAGTTTTTTTACGCCTTCCACTATCAGGATCCCGACGGCAATGTCGGCTATTACAGTGAAACCGGTGAGTCGCTGCAGAAGATGTTTCTCAAAGCACCGGTAGCCTTCAAGTACATTTCTTCAGGCTTTACCACCGGACTGCGCTACGTTAGTGCCTTTAACGTTTCGACCGGACACCGGGCCATCGACTATGCGGCACCGTCCGGCACTCCGATCCGGGCGGTCGGCGACGGAGTGGTGTCACAGGCCGGTTGGAATGGCCCATACGGTAATTTTGTTAGTCTGCGCCATAACTCGATCTACTCAACTAACTACGGACACATGTCAAAGATTGCGGTTCGAGTTGGTCAGCGGGTGGTTCAGGGTGAAACCATTGGTTATGTAGGCTCGACTGGCTTCTCGACTGGTCCGCATCTGCATTACGAGATGGTTAAAAATGGAGTCAAAATTAACCCTCTCTTGGAAGATTTCCCAGGAACCGATCCGGTTCCGACCGAGGAAATGGATATTTTTACATCGGGGATTGTTGACTGGCGTCGACAGCTCGATGATATTGAGTAGTGTTATTTTTTGGCCTGCGAATTGGTTTTTGCGGCTGTTTTTTATTTTTAATGATTAAAACAATTTAGGCTCAGTTTTTACTAGATTTGTGCACCGGATGATAGTAGACGCGTTAGGTTGATTGCCGGTAATATGCCCATGTAATGTTGAGTTCGTAACTTCAAATCATGACTGACCAGCGAAAAACGACTAATACAACGGTGATACGTAGTACGGCCGAAGTTTTGTCGTACGTTTTTGCGGCCGGGTTCTGTCTGATGGTTATTGAATTGGTGGCTGGTCGGATTATGGCTCCATATCTTGGCTCATCACTCTACACTTGGACAAGCGTCATTGGAGTTGTGTTGTTAGGTATGGCCGTGGGTAATTACACCGGCGGTGTAATTGCTGAGCGTGGCGCTGCTTGGCGAGCTGTATCGTTGATTTTTGCTGCCTCTGCTTTAGCTGCAGCCATTTCTTACTACACTTATGTACCAGCCTCCGAGCTAGTTTATGGTCTAGGTCTACCTGTTGTACCAGCAACTTTCATGTTTGCGTTTTTTGGATTTTTCCCAGTTAGTTTTCTCTTAAGTTTAATCACTCCGATTATTATTACTCTGACCTTACCTTCAGTGGAAAAGGCTGGTACGACTGTTGGGCGTGTTTATGCAGTTTCATCTTTAGCTAGCATTTTAGGTACTTTTGTTTCTGGTTATATACTCATTCCATTCTTAGGTGTGAAGACTATCGTCTTATCTGTGGCAGCTGTCTTACTTTTAGTATCAATCGTAACTTCGCGAGGGCTTACTACCCGTCGATTGTCGGTTCAGGCGACAGTAGTATTGCTTTGGTTAGGTCTTTTTGGTTCTAGATTTTGCGATGTTGAATCGGCTTACTATTGTATTAATGTTGAGCCTTCATCGTCAGAGCGGGGGACAGGCTATCGTCTAGTACTTGACCGTCTGACACATAGTTTCGTCTTTTCTGATCCAACAATTCTCGAATACGACTATGAAACGGTTTATGGTGTAGCAGTTGAATACGTTCATGGTCGACTAGATAGTCGGCGTTCATTGCGAACTTTGAGTATAGGTGGAGGTGGTTACACTATGCCCAAGTTTGTGTTGGAGAATTATCCGGATTCGTTGATCGATGTGGTAGAGATTGATCCAGAGGTGACAGAGATCAACGAGCGCCGTCTGGGACTGGATCCACGTGGCAGAGTTAGGACGTTTAACGAGGATGCTCGCGTCTTCTTTGCTCGTGGTGCAGAAGGTGAACGCTATGACATTGTTTTTGGCGATGCTTTTGATGACTATTCAATTCCGTACCATTTGACTACTTTGGAATTTGCTCAGGCGATCCATGATCGGCTGACACCGGATGGTGTCTATGCCTTGAACATGATAGATGATACGAGTGATGGACGATTATTAGCGTCGTTTTTGAAAACCTTATCCGAAGTATTTCCTCGAATTGAGGTTTCTTCTGTTGGACGTTCTTTAACTTCGGCTGGCCGTAATACTTTTGTAATACTGGCCTCTGATTATCTGATTGATGCGGCTGATTGGAGACAAGCCGCCGTCTCTGCCTATTCTTCTCGTATCGCTAAACCGCAGTCTTTAACCTTAGACCAGGCTAGTGAGTTACTAAGTCGGCAGCAGATTAACGAGCTGGCTAATCGACACGGAGGAGTTCGATTGACTGATAATTACGCACCAGTAGATAATTTGATTGCCCCGCTATTTAGTCGAAGAAGGTAAGGTTTAAGGTACCAAGTAGTAAAGGGGATCTAATTTCATTAGATTATTTTTTATCCTATAAACCCCCAGCGAAGCTGGGGTGTACGTTTGAAGGCGACGCCTTAAGCTAAAGCCGCCCGGTAGGGCGGCTTTAGCAGAAAGCTTTACGCCTATGACCGTACATAAGCGTACAATTCG
>Ga0208373_1001070_pt1 | contig 39472 bp, 36 predicted proteins | sample RifOxyC2_FD_184036 | JGI IMG/M metagenome (GOLD analysis project Ga0208373, IMG submission 184036) | Soil microbial communities from Rifle, Colorado - Rifle Oxygen_injection C2 (SPAdes) | ecosystem: Environmental > Terrestrial > Deep subsurface > Rock core/Sediment | place: Rifle, Colorado...
GATCCATTTGATCTAAAATTTGCGCTTTCATTTTTCTTAGCTCCACGGTTTTGGTCACTTCTAAAAAACGGTCAGCCAAAGTCGACTTACCGTGATCAATGTGGGCAATAATACAGAAATTACGGATATTATTCATGCACTATTTTCTAAAGATTAATAGGCCTTTTTTAAATAACTTTTTAAATAATTCTACTTCTTCTAGTTTGAACACTATACCTAAAATCAGATAACTTAGCAAGCCAACTATGCCTGCCGCCAAACCTTGAATAAAGATACCGATAAAAGTATGCATGTCAACTAATGGCGCAATAAAATATAAAGCTAAATAAGCAATTGAACCAGCCATCAAAGAGTTAAAAATAATTTTTAAAGAAGAAATAAAAATAACATAGTCATCTAAATCTGGCACTCGTCGATGTAAAAAAATGTACAATAAAATCATGTTTAAAATACTAGAAATCGAAAAAGCTGTCGCTAAGCCCAAAACACCATAATTTTTAGCGAAAATTATAGACAAAACAATATTAATACCCACACTAAATAAACTGATATACATCGGCGTCTTAGTATCTTCGCAAGCATAAAAAGATCGTGCCAGTAGTGGAATAAGTCCTTGAGCAAAGATAGAAATCGCAAAACAGCCAAGAGCTTGAGCAGTATAATAAGTATTATCCCAACTAAAAGCACCAGAGCCCAAGACAATCCTGACAAATTGGGCTCGTAAAATCAAAATAAATACGGAAAGTGGTACTAATAAAAATAAAATACGACGAAAGCTACGAGAAAAAGTCTTGGCAAATAATTGTTTATTATCTTCACTGATCGCTTGCGTAAAAGTAGGAAAGACAGCGATTGCCAAAGATACCGCAAATAAACTGACCGGCAAACTTTGTAAATTGTTGGCTAAATTAAATACCGCAATACTACCAGCTGATAGCGTGGAAGCGATCACAGTCGTAGCGATCAGATTAAGCTGTCCGACAGCTAGAGAAAAAGTCCGTGGCAACATCAGCCACAAAATTCTTTTTAACTCTTGGCTAAATTTGAAAGTCAACTGATAATGATAGCCATGTTTATAAGCTTCTGGTAATTGGACTAACAAATGCATGGCTGCCCCCAAAACTACACCCCAAGCTAAACCTGATAAAGAAAAAATGGGATAAAACCAAACAATACCGATGATAATACCGATATTATAAAAACTAGCCGCTAAAGAAAAGCTAAAAAACTTTTTCCAAGAGTTTAATACTCCACCCAACAAATTCGAAGCCACAAAAAAGAAAACAGCAAACAACATGATGCGTGTCAAATAAGTGACTTGAGCTAATTGCCAAGGCAAAAATCCTGGCGTCAAAATTTTCATGAGCTGTGGGGCAAAGACAAAGGCTAAAACCACTAAAATTGCCATGATCAATAAAAAGAAATTCAGCACTGAATTAGCCAAAATCAAAGCTTTGTCTCTATCTTTATGCCAAACCTTTTGAAACACTGGGATAAAAGCTGAAGTCAAAGCACCTAAAACTAAAGTGTTAAAAATCAAATCCGGTAAACGAAAAGCCGCATAATAAATATCAGAAATTTGGGAAGCACCAAAATTATGAGCAATCAGACGCTCTCGCAAGAGCGCAAAAATTTTGGATAAAAAAGAAAAGCCGGTGATCAAAATCGCACCGCCCATCACCGTATTGTTAATCTTTTGCCAAATTTTTTGCCACATTTTATTTAGAAGTTAAAATAAAACCAAAATATTGATCTTTGTTTAACTCATCTCCATAACTGACTAATTTATTATTGATACTTATCTTATCTTGATCCAGGGCCTTACTCCACACTACTTTTAAATTATCTGGCAATAAGACACTAGAATTAAAAACAGTATTTTTTACACCAGCTTGCGATTGCAATAACAAGCTATAATTATCCAAAGTCACATTATCTTTAAAAAAATTTTGCCACCAATTATTGGTTAAATCATCGCCAACTTTCATTTTAAATGGCAATTTATATTTAATCGCTACAGTCTTAGTTTCGCCTGGCTTTAAAGTCATCCAGTTCGCAAACACCGTTTTATTTAGACTAGTATAAATTTCCGTTTGCGAATCAGCGGCAAAAACTTTACTTTTTTCTTCGCTTAAAATATCTAGATCATCTTGAGCATCAGCTTGTCCTTGAAAAGCTTCGCTATTAAAATGATCAAAACCAGAAGCTAAAACTAATTCACTGCCTTCAGGCACATAAAAACGTAAGTAGCTGGCATTTCCGCCTTGAAAACCAGCCAAAGGATTATTAAGCTCACCTTTATTAGTTCTAGTCACTTTGACGGTATCAATGATGTCACCATTAGGCATAATCTCTGCTTGATGCTCAATCATCTGATAAATATCTTTGTCTGTTTTGCCACCAGCAATATTTGTACTTACTACTTCTAGATAATCCTTGCTTGATGTCAACATTTCTCCAGCCCAAGCAAATTTTTTTACTTTGGCTTGCAAATTAGCATCCGATAAATAAATCTGCACATCTTTATTAGCTAAAGCATCAATCAAAACTTTGACCACTTCTTTTTGTTTGTCTTTGCTATCAAGTAATTTTTCTAAAAGTTTTGGTGCTAAATCAGCGATGATCGCTTTTGGCTGATTGCTAGTTTTATCATAATTTAGCTCTACTTGATTTTGTAAAGTCGTAAATAAATTATCCGCCGTAATAGTGACATTATACTCTGGCATCGGCATCTCGCCAGTCACTTTTAATAACTCGCCTAACAAATCAGCATTGACCGCAATCACACCATCGGTAGTTGCTCCACCATAGTTTTGGTACATCCAAGATATTTTTTTGGCACTAGTCGGAAAATCTGGCCACCAATTTGCATCCCACAGATTAAAATACGGATTAATCAAAGATAAAGCACGTGGAGATTTGATCTTGATTGTCTGGCCAGCTCTTAAATCATAGGTGCCACCTTTAGGAATTTCTAAATTAGTGATTTTACCATGATAAACATCTATTAAGGCTATGGAGCCAATAAATCCACCCGTGGCTCTTAATTCATTATTATTTTGAAATAATACTAAATATCTTTTTTCTTGCGTGTGGCCTAAGACTTCCCCAAAGACTGCAAAAACATCTTTGATATTTTTTAAGCTAATTGTTGCTTTTGGTAAATAATCAGCCAATTCTTTAAAATAGCCTTTAATCTCTGGGTCTAAACTATCTAAATCTATTTTTTTAATGTCTTTGCTTGCTGCTTCTAGATAAGGCAAAGTTTGATCGATTTGACCACTTAAAAATAATAAATGATTGGTGACATTTTCATTGTTTTGGAATTGCTGATTCAAAGTCACCGCCGCCTGTGACACATCGTTAGCGATATTCAAAAGATTTGTCCCCACAGAAACAGATTTGCCGACAATAGGCATCTTGCCACCGGCTTCGATCATCCACGTCTGATATTTATCTAAAACACCTTGGATAGCCGTAAAATTAGCTAAAGCTGCTTGAAAATCGGTTTCTGAAGCTTGTAAATCACTACTTGAGGCTGACAAGAGGCCAGATTGTAAATTAAACAAACCATTTTTGCCTAATTGCCAGATTTCTGCTTTATCTTGAGAAAAACTTTGCCAAAAAACCAAAGCTTTAACTGGCAATAAAACCAATAAAATAATAAAAATAAAAACTAGCAGCTGTTTAGAGATTTTCCATAATGGCACTTTAATATCTGACCAAGAAAAACTGTCATCCTCGCTCTTGTCAAAAGTTTCTTTATTTTTCCAGCTAAATTTCTTTTTGCTTTCTATTTTAGGCTGTGGATGTTTTAAATCTAAAATATGATGAGCAGTTTGTCTGTGTTTGATAATTTCTGGTTTAAATTCAGTCTTTTGTTGCTTCAAAAAGTATGAAGCCTGACCCAAATCATCTTGGATTAATCCGTCTAATTTTGCTAAAGCTCTTTGTCTTTTTTCTAAACTAGCCCCTCGATCAACCAAAAAATCATCCAAATCAGTCAAGAATGACTGCTTGATGGCTGTGAGATTAGAAAGATTTGGAGATTGGTGATGATCTTCGTGTTGCATAAGCTAAAAGCTTGTTTATATTATAGCATAATAATACAATAAAGTTGAATTATTTCTTGTGCCATTTTTTCCCAAGAGTATCTAGCTAATATTTTTGCACTATTTGCATTTAATTGCTGCTTTAAATCTTCGTCTTTAAGAATTATTTGCATTTTATTCAGCAAGTCTTCTTTGTTTTTTGGATCAAAATATAAAACAGCGTCAGCTAAAATCTCTGGCAAACAAGTCTCCGAGGAAGATAAAACCAGTGTCTGATGAGCCAAGGCTTCAAGTGGTGGTAAGCCAAAACCCTCGTATAGCGACGGAAAAATATAGGCCTGCGCTTGTTTATAATAAGCAGCTAATTTTTTATCAGCGATAAAACCAGCAAAAATAACATGTTGACCAGCATATTTTTTTAGCTCTTGATAAAAATAATTGTGAGTGCCAACTAAAACTAAATAAAAATCTGGCTGATTTTTCAAAAATTCTTTAAAAACAGTCAATAAAAATTCTAAATTTTTATGTGGATAAGCATTACCGACATAAAGAAAAAATTTCTCCGGTAAATCATCGTTAATTTCTGATGTATTTTGAATTGGCGTTAAGCCTTCGTAGATAACTTTTATTTTCTCCGCTTGTTTTTGGTTTAACTTAAAATAATTTTTGATATCCTCGGCTGTAAATTTTGACACAGCAATTATTTTAGCTGCTTTCTTAATAGCTAGCTTGATAGTCAGCTGATAAGCTAAACGCTTAAAAATAAACACAAATCTATTCAAAGTACTAGTGCGAATACTTGGAAACTTCGTCATAATCAAGTCATGGATAGTGACGATAAATTTCCCTCTATAAAAAATTGGTACATTAAAATGGGGAAAATGTACTAAATCTGGTTTTAATTTTTTTAAAATAAATGGCAAAAAAATCTGTTCTTTGAGAGAATACCAATGATAAGGGCAAATTTTCCAAGAAAAATTGTCTGGTAGCTTTGGTAAATCAGAGCTTAATTTTTTTACTAAAATAATATATTGATTTTTTAAATCAAATTTAGCCAAATTTAATAAAAGCTGTTGATTGTAACGGCCTAAACCACCATATTGGGGACCAAAGATTCTAAGATCTAAAACGATGCGCATGTTTAAAAATATTAAGAATAGCCTGTGTTTGTTTGAATTTATCAGGGATAGCAAATTTTTTCGCTTTATCAATAATATATTGCTCTAAATTTTTGTCAGTAGTTAATTGCTTTAAAAGCTGATAAATCTCGGCTGGATTATAAGGATCGACATATAAGGCCTGTGTTTGCATAATCTCTGGCAAAGAAGTTTTGTAACTAACAATCACTGGCTTGCCTTGGACAGTTGCCTCTAGGGGTGGAAAGCCAAAGCCTTCATAAAATGATGGCCAGATCAAAGCCAAGGATAAAAAATACAAAGCATCACGTTTTTTACCGGCAATAAAACCTAAATATTTGATATAGTCTCGTTTTTTTAATAAACGAAACAAGGGATTATAGAGCCAGCCCTTGTTTCCAACTAAAAGTAAATCAATCTCTGGATAGTCTTGGTGATATATATCAAAAGCCTTGATAATACTTTTGATGTTTTTTCTCGGCTCCACCGTACCTAAAAAAAGAAAAAACTTTTTGTTTAAATTTAAATCCCTAGTCAATTCCTCTGCCAAAACTTGGGTCATATGATGAAAATGCAAACTCGGATAAACAACGCTCAATTTTTCCTCTCGTACCGTAAAAAAACGCATGATATCTCGTTTAGTATTTAGCGACACTGCTAAAATCTGATCCGCTCGATTGATCAATTTTTTTATATTAACTAAACTGTGCCACCATTTCATTTTGAAAGAATAAAAATGACGACTATGTAAAAAAGATAAGTCATGTATCGTCAACATCAAAGGCGTCTTGTCATTAATACGAAAAAAATTTAAATTTGGCAACCAAAAAACATCTAATATAACTGGTGAAAATTTAGCAAAATCTTTTAATAAATTAAATAACAAAGCTAAATTTAATAATTTATTAGGCCAAACAATGTGTAGGTGGATGACATTATCTTTTTTGAGGCTAGTTGGTAAATGAAATTTTTTTAAACCAGCGGAAAATAAATAATAAGTATTTACTTTATCTTGTGCTAAAATATCCTGTAAAGTATGGAAAACATAATTACCCACGCCACTGCGTTGATCAAAAGATAAAGTTCTGATATCTACTCCGATTTTCATAAATTATCTTTTAATAATTGACTGATCTTTGCTTTGAAAACACTAATATCAAATTTTTTCGCCTGTGCTCGGATCAGTTCTGGCTGCCAAGCTATGGTCTGGTAGCGTAAAACCGCATAAGTCAAGGCAGCCCAATTCTGATTTTGAAAAAAGATGCCAGTCTGACCATCAATCACTGTCTCTAAAGCGCCACCTTTTTGATAAGCGATCACTGGTCGGCCCGAAGCCATCGCTTCTAAAGCCGAGATACCCAAGTCCTCTACTTGTGGATATAAAAAAGCCTGACAATGAGATAAATATTTATTTCTGGCTTCATCAGAGACTTCACCTAAAAACTCAATATTTGAGCTGGCCATTTGTTTTAGCTTTTTATATTCACTACCGGTGCCAATGATTTTCAGTGGCAATTTCATATTATTAAAAGCCCGAATTGCTAAATCAACTTTTTTATATGGTCTAAGACGCGAAACAATCAAAAAATAATCATCAATTTTATCACTGATATAAAAATCATCTACTTTAATCGGCGGATAAATCACTTGGGCTTCACGCTGATAGTCTTTTTTTATTTTATCAGCGATAAATTGTGAATTAGCAATAAATTGGTCAACTTTTTGGGCTTGAGCAAAATCCCAAGCCTGCAAGCCATTTAATAAACGCGGTAAAAATATTTTTAAAAATTTAGGCACTTGTAAGTTACCTAAATATTCAGCCTTATCATCCCATAGGTAGCGAGTCGGTGCATGACAATAACAAATATGTTTGGCCTGACTTTTAATTTTGACACCTTTGACAAAACTAGAGGCCGAAGATATGACGGTGTCATATTCACTAAGATCAGTTTTTTCCCAAATTTTTGGCATCAAAAATAAAAAGTATTTAAAAAAATGCAAAATCAAGGGAATGTTTTGCAAATCAGAAGTTTTTATTTTTTTTTGATCCAAAAGTAAAGAGCTTACTTTTTTATCATTAATCAAAGTAAAAATTGGCGCCTCAGGAAACATTTCAGCTAAAACTGCTAAAACTCTTTCTGCGCCACCGTTTTGAAATAAATGATCGTGAGCCAAAGCAATTTTTGGCATATTAGCAAGCGTCTTTTTTTAGTACCACCCAAGGGGTTTTTAATAAAATAATAATGTCTAATAAAATAGACCAATTTTCAATATAAAAAATATCTAGCTTGGCTTCTTCGGCAAATAGTAGATTTGATCTACCAGACACTTGAGCAAGTCCTGTCATGCCAGGCTTGATACTTAACAATCTTTTATAGCCACGTTGATAATTTGATACCTCTTCTGGCTCGTGAGGACGTGGTCCTACTAGACTCATGGTACCACGTAAAACATTAAATAACTGCGGAAATTCATCAAGACTACTGGCTCGTAAAAATTTACCAAACTTGGTCACGCGTGGATCATTTTTTATTTTAAATAATGGTCCGTCTTTGCGTTCATTGTGAGCTAACATTTCTGGTTTTAAACTATGCGCACCATTGATCATGGAACGAAATTTGTATAAATTAAAAATCTTACCCTTCTCACCCACTCTTTTTAAACTCACAAAAACTGAACCATCCGATGTGATTTTAACTAAAATAGCTAAAATTAAAAATATTGGTGATAAAATAAGCAATAAAAATAACGCCAGCACAAAATCAAAGATTCTTTTATAAACTTTACGCCAGCCATCAAGTGGTGTACCAGCTATTTCTACCAAGGGGAAACCTGCAATTTCGCTAAAATTGACGTGCAAACTTTGAGCTTGAAATAAATTGGCAATATATTTTAAACTCAAATGATTTTCCTGACAAAAAGTTAATAAATCTAAAGCTTGATCTTTAGCCAAGGCTGAATCAGTTTGCATCAAATAATCTACTTTTTTAGCGCTTAATAAGCTTTTAGCAGTAGCATCATTTTCTAGTTGCGCCAAATCATCAAATTCACCGACGACTTTAAAGCCTAAGCGTGGATTATGTTTGTAAGTATCCACGATAATTTTGCGAGCATTGATATCGCCTAAGACAAAAATACTAGACAAACCGAAACCTAAACTAAAAAATCGATCGCGCAATAAAAATACTATAACTCGACCAATAAACAAATATAAAATAGCTAAAGCCCAAGCTAATAAAATAATAAAACGAGAAGAAAATAATTCTCTCGTCAAAAAAATAAATAACACTAAAAATACTACGACCATCGAAACACCAAAAAATATTCTAGGAATTTCTTTGATCAATCTTTTGCTCCGCATCGTATAAAAACCAGCCAGAGCAAAAACAAAAATACTTAAAACCGAAACATTAAAAGCTAGTTGCAAATAATGCTCAAAACTTAAGTCAAAAACAACTGGGCGAATAGCACTAATAGCTTCAGAAAAACGAAAATAATAAGCTGTCAAAGCAGCTAAAAATACTAAACAAAAGTCTAGTGGAACTAGGAAAATGTTTAAAATAAAATCCGCCTTTTTCATAAGATTATGATAGCATTTGCTTAAACTTTTGACAAACTAAAAAGGCTTAAATTAGCCTCATAAGCCGAATCCTGTACTCTGACTTGCGCCAGAGTGATGATCATCTATCTAGGACTATGATTACCCATAGTCTCAAGCAAGCTACCCGCCTCAGCCGAAGCCTTGGCCTATTTGCTCTTGCACCGAATAGAGTTTAGCTCTTTTAGCTTGTCGCCAAGCTAACGGGTCAGCTAATTATCTGACCATTTCACCCTTATCCTTCGATTCGGCCTTACGGCCTCACTCAGGAAGGAATATTCTCTGTTCAACTTGTCCTGACCACTTAGTTACCCAAATGGCCGGTTGTCGTTAACAACTATCCTCCATTTAAAAATGGAAAAATGGTGTTCGGACTTTATCCTCCCCAGGATAAACCCGGGGCGATCATCTCGGCTAATTTAAACCTAGAGCTTATCTATAACATATTTACTATTTTTTGTCAAATCAAGACCCTGCTAAGGATTTAGCAGGGCCATTAAACGCCAGATGTTTTGTTCTTGTATCGCTTTTTAAAGCCTCCCCAGTCGCCACCAATCGGCAAGAACAAAGCCAAGAGGATAGCACAGATCATGATAAAGAAAAATAAGCCACTCATGACTAGCTCCTCCATTTATGTAAATAACTTTATTTTAAAATATAAGCTAAAGTTTCTTGAGCACACTTTTCCCAAGAAAATAGCCGGACTTTTTCTAAGCCAGCACTAATCATTTGCTGACGTAAATCATCTTTGTCTAATAAGCTGTCAATAATTTTAGCTATTTCCGCTGGCTGATGTGGATCAAAATACAAAGCTGTATCACTAGCTACTTCTTTTAAAACTGGCAAATCAGACACTACCATCGGCACACCACAAGCAGCCGCTTCTAATAATGGCATACCAAAACCCTCAAACAAAGACGGAAACACAAAGACATCACAACTGGCTAAAATCAAAGGGTAATCAGCTTGTGACACATAGCCAAAAAAATGTACCCGATCTTTGATACTATGATGATGGGCTAATTCCAGAATATCGCGATAGCCATAATTACCCGGCCTACCAGCTAACACTAGATGATAGTTAGTGTGTTGTAAAATAGTAAAAGCTCTTAATAAATTCTGAATGTTTTTTTTAGTTTCCAGTCTGCCGATATATAACAAAAATTTAGCTGGTAAATTATATTTATTTTTAACTATTTGCTTTTCAGTTTCATTTAAAACTTTGAATTCATCGCGATTATAGCCGTGATAAATGACTTGGATTTTATTTTTGGCTTGCGGAAAATATTTCGCTATATCATCAGCGGTATTTTGTGATGGGGTGATTATTTTATCTGCGCGCTTAATCAATAAAGTATGAGCGATTTTTTGATAAATTCTTTCTAGTGGATGATAAAGCTCTGGATTTTTATAAAATCCAAGATCATGGATAGTAGCAATTAATTCCCCTTTAAAAAATAAAGGGGCCGCATTAGAGGCAAAAAATTTATCAACTGGATGAAAAAATAATTCCCAAGATAAACGAAAATAAGTCCAAAATTTCAAAAAAGGCCAGTTTAATTTTTTAAAAGTAAAATTAGCTGGAGCATTTTTTAATTCTGCACTTAAATCTTGATGATAATAAACAAAAAATTCTAGCTCATTTTGGCCAGATTTTTTAAACTGTTCAAATAAATGCCAAGCATACCACTCGGTACCAGTTTTATTAGCTTTATTTGCTCTAGTTATTTCTAAACCAAGCTTCATATTTTTTCGCCTTATTTTGCCGACAAAATACTACGTTTATAAGACTCTAGATTCTCTAAGGCAATACCAGTACCACGAGCTACACATAATAAAGCATCGTCAGCAGTGTAGGCGGGCACACCAGTCGCTTGGGATAAAAGCTTATCCATATTACGTAGTAAGGCTGTGCCACCTGATAAAACCATGCCTTTGTCCATGATATCAGCTGATAGCTCTGGCGGTGTCTGATACAAAACTGATTTCACCGCTGAAATCAAGCCCTGGAGCTCGTTTTGTAAGGCTTCGGTCACATCATCAGAACTGACACTAATAGTGCGTGGTAAACCAGTGATCATGTCACGGCCTTTGACATCCATAAATAGTTTTTCTTCTTTTGGCAAAAATTGAGCTGAACCAATTCTAATCTTTACTGCTTCCGCGCTACTTTCACCAATAGCAAGATTATATTTTTTCTTAATATATTCTCCAATGGCGGTGTCATATTTATTACCGCCGATTTTCACGGAAGTATTCGCCACTATGCCACCCAAAGAAATAACGGCAATTTCTGATGTCCCACCACCCATATCCACAATCATATGACCAGAAGCCGAGCCGATCGGAATATCAGCCCCAATAGCAGCGGCAATTGGCTCTTTGATAATATAAGCTGCTTTAGCACCAGCATTCAAAGTGGCGTCAATGACCGCTCGTCTTTCAGTGGAGGTAATCCCTGCTGGCACGGCAATCATCACTTCCGGGCGAAATAGCTTCATACCACCAACAGCTTTGTTGATAAAATATCTAAGCATGCTTTCAGTGGTTTTATAATCAGCGATCACGCCGTTTTTCAAAGGACGAGAAGCGATGATGGAGTCTGGCGTACGACCGATCATGTCTTTGGCTTCATCGCCAACTGCTAAAACTTTTTTATCAAAAACCGAAATAGCCACCACACTTGGCTCATTAATAACAATACCTCGTTTAGGAATATAAACTAAGGTATAAGTTGTGCCCAAATCAATCCCGATTTTCTTGATAAACATTTATTTTATTTCTAAAATCTTATACTGAATTTTTCCAGCCGGCAAATCGACTACAAACTCTTCGTTTAATCTTTTACCAACAAAAGCTTGACCTAATGGTGACTCTACAGATATCTTGCCATTGCTCGGATCACCTTCTGTGCTGCCAACTATCGTAAACTCAAAAGTCTGTCCCTCTCTATCTACCTTGATAGTGTTGCCGACATTAATTTGATCATCATCATTTTTGTCAGCTACCACGGCTGTTTTAATCAAATTTTCTAAATTTAAAATCTTACCCTCGGTAAAGGCTTGCTCATCTTTAGCTTCTTGGTATTCAGCGTTTTCTGATAAGTCACCAAACTCTTTAGCAGTCTTGATGCGATCAGACACTTGCTTTCTTTTTTCGGTTTTTAGATATTCTAGCTCGGTTTTTAGCTTATCCAAACCTTCAGGGGTTACTATTGTGCTATTCATAAAAATTTTTTGATTTTTAAATTATTTTGTTATTTTATTCAATAAACGAGTATTTCCGCCCCGCTTCGCGGGGCGGAATATTAAACTACTTTGAGAAAATTAATTTAATTAAAAAGTTGTAAAATAAAACCAATTGCTAATAACGTAAAACCAACCCAAAAAGGTATTGGATGCAAACAAGAAAATTCACGAAGATGCCCTTTACCGTCACCCATACCCGCACCACAACCATCCACTTTAACAGGGTTAAAGGCGTAAGCAATTAATAATGTTCCAACAAAGTTTAGAATCAAACCAGATTTATCTAAATTATCGATTATTATGTCTAGCATATTTTTAATTAAATTAGTGAACACAAGTTTAAATTTTCAACTTAAAATATTAAAGCCCCAAAAATAAATCCTACTATAAACCAAAATATAATAAGTTTAATTCCTGTTTTTTCTAAATTTTTTTTTTGCTCTATTAATAAATTCTCAGTCTCCATATTTTTAATTAATAAAATTTAAACTTACTTTTGCCATATCACCTAACAAACACTTACTATTACCCCGCGTCAGCCCTCGGCCATGAGCTCGGGCCGAATGGCAGGGTATCCTCTATCTCTGTATTTTGCCTGAAAAAGCAAATTTTAGCAACTACTACTTATTAAAGTACCATTCCATAAATTGCCGTGAGACAGTGACGGCTAAGCCGGTGTCTCCACCCTCTTCGACTAAAACTACCATCACAATTTGCGGATTATCATAAGGCGCAAAACTGGCAAACCAAGAATGTGGAGTTTTATTATGATTAAACTGCGCTGTACCAGTTTTACCAGCTACCGGCACCTTGACTGACTGTAAGCTTTTAGCCGTACCGATCTCGACTGTTTTTTTCAAAGCATCTCTGATAATATCTAAATTATTTTGACTGATTAGATTTTCTAAAAGCACTGGTGTAGCTTTTTCATCTAGAGTTGCTTCTTGTTTAATACCTTTTAATAAGTGTGGTTGGAAAGACTTACCGGTGGCAAAATAAGACATTTCCATCGCTACTTGTAAAGGTGTGCCTAATAAATATCCCTGACCAATTGATAAATTATAAGTATCGCCTAAATACCAACGATCATTAAAAGTTTTTTCTTTCCAGGCTTGACTTGGCAAGAAACCTTCTGCTTCGTTAGTTAAGTCAATTTTTGTTTGGGAACCAAAACCAAATTTAGCCGCATACTGCAAAATTTTTTCCATACCCAAACCTTTATCTAGCCACTGATTATTGCCACCGCCGATAGTATAAAAAAATGTATTGACCGAATCAGCTAAGGCCCACTTGATATTTGTTTTGCCATGTCCCGCTGGACGCCAATCGGGAAAAAAATTATTACCAATTTGCACACCACCAGTACTTTGGACACTGAAGTTTTCATCAATCACTTTTTCTTCTAGAGCTGCTCCGGCGATCACGGGTTTAAAAACCGAACCAAAAGGATATTCGCCAGAAACTACTCGATTTAGTAAAGGCGTGTTAGGGTCAGTCATCAAAGTGTTATACTCTTCTTTTTTTAAAGCCGAAGTAAAAATATTATTATCGAAACTAGGTAAACTCACCATCGCCAATACTCCACCATCTTTAGCATCTAAGACTATTGCTGCCATTTTATTTTTACCAAAGCTCGCTGCATTTTTTGCCATCACACTATAGAGCTGATTTTGAGCCGCTGCATCAATCGTCAAAACTATGTCATTGCCGTCTTTGGGCTCTTGCCAGCCAATGCTATTTTTAGCCCGATTTAAAGCATCAACTTCGATTTGACGAAAACCATCTTGACCACGTAAAATATTTTCATAAATATACTCCAAACCAGTTTTACCTAAGCGGTCATTATAATTATAATCTTTATGAGCAGCCAAATCTTTTTCGCTCACTACTCCTAGATATCCTAGCTCATGAGATAAGCCAAACTGCGGGAAATATTCACGACGCGGTTCATAAGAAATTTCAATGCTTGGATTATTTTCCGCCACTAATATCAACTGAATTGCCTGTTCGTAAGCGACATTTTCAAAAACCAAAACCTTTTCTCCTTTCTTTGCTTCTACTAATCGCTCTTCGATATCACTTTGCGGTATCGCTAAAACTTCGCTTAATTTTTTTAAAGTTTCTTGCTTTTTTGTTTCATCTGACCAATGATCTGGCCATAAATAAAGAAAAAAATGAGAAACATTTTTTACTAACTGTACGCCATTACGATCGTAGATAAGACCCCTGTTAGCTCGTACAATTTCGTGACGAATACGATTACCCTCTGCTCGATCACGATAAGAATCACCTTGAATAATTTGTAAATAAAATGCTCGACTAAATAAAATAAATAAGACTAATAAAAAAATCTGGAATAAACGATGGCTTTTATTTTCTGCAAAAAAACTGCCCAAGGTCTGGCTACTTTTTACCCAAATAAAATCAAGATAGTCACCGCTATGTCGGTTTTCGGAAAAACCTTTGAGCTTACTATCTTTGACTGATCCTTCTTGAATTTTAAAAGGATCGTTTTTCATGATGTTTTTTTAACCACAAATTAAAATATAAAATATAAACAAACACGATAATACCGGTGTCAATAAAAATCATTTTAATAATCTGCCAAATTGTTGGCCAAGACAAAATATAAATTGACCAATGGCTCAAATAATACAAAAGCCATAAGCTTAGCCAAAAAATGATACATCCCAACCAAGTCAAAAAAATAATTGTGCCAGTATTTTTTGAAGTAAAAATTGTTAATTGCAAAGTACTCAAACTAAATAAGACTAATAAAAAACTAAAAGTATGTAAACCAAAACTAGCTGAAAAACCGTCAACTAACAAACCAGCGCCTAAGGCTAAGGGATAATAAATCCAAGGATTCTCAAAAATATAGTAAACTAAAATGAGCATAATTAAAAATGGTTCTAGTAAACTCCAAGAACCAAGGTCAACTAAAGAATAAACCGTGTGAGTCAAAATAAAAAAAATCAGCAAAGCTAAATACTTCATAAAGACACGATTACTGCCACTAAAGATAAAGTACTATAATCTAACAACGGCGAAACCGTGGCTTGTTTAAATAATTCTTCTTGTGAAAATTTTACTTCCTCTACCGAGCCTATCACCAGACCAGCTGGTATCTTCTCATTTAAACGCGAAGTCAAAACTAGGTCACCCTTATTAATCATTTGCTCTTGTGGTATATAGCTTAAATTCATACCTAAACCCAAAAGTCCAGTCAAAACTCCGGCCACATTTTGACTATCGCCAATATTGACCGCTACTTTACTCAAACCATCGGTTAATAATCTCATCACTGACGCGTCAGCTCGGACTTCAATAATCTTACCAATAATCACACCCTCGTTGACCACGACCGCTTGACCAGGCACCACACCATCAGACTCACCTACATCAATCACGAGTAAATTTTGATTTAATAAATCTCTACTTAAAATATTAGCCACCTTTAAATCATAGTTCGCCTTAGCCTTAAGATTTAATAAAGCACGTAAACTTTCATTTTCTTGAGCCAAAGCTTGCAATCTGGTATTTTGGCTTAATAATTCTTGGTAAGAACTTTCTAAATTATCTGGTGGATTTAATAATTGATTGACGGTTTTTTGTGGTTCTGGTAATAAGCGTATCAAAACACCAAAATCAAAAAAACGGCCAGCTTTGAAAAATATCAAAAGTAAGGCCACTACAAAAAATAATAAAAAAATCTGCGCGTTTCGTCTTAACATAAAAAATTTTAGTTAAAACCTAAATCTTTAGTTGAAGGTAATAAAATCTCTCTTAAATTATCCAAATCCGCTAAAACTTTACCAGTGCCACGCACTACGGCCGTCAATGGATCATCGGCGATATGGACAGGCATTTTGGTTTCTTGCGCAATCAGCACATCAAAACCTCTTAATAAAGCTCCGCCGCCAGTCAAATACAAACCTTTTTCATATAAGTCAGACACCAATTCTGGTGGAGTGCTCTCAATAGTAGTTTTGATGTTATCAACGATTAATTTAATCGGTTTAGCGATCGCCTCTCTGATATTTGCGTCCGTAATTCTGATTTCTTTTGGTAAACCAGTCAATAAATCACGACCACGCATCGTGGTTTCCAATGGTTTGTCTAGTGGCAAGACAGAAGCAATCTGAATCTTTATTTTTTCCGCCGTGCGTTCACCTAATAAAATATTAAATTTATCACGCGCATATTGGATAATCGCTTCGTTTAATTTATCACCAGCTAATTTCAAAGATTTCCAAGAAACTACCCCACCCAAAGAAATAACAGCAATTTCTGTGGTGCCACCACCCATATCTACTATCATACTGGCTGTGGCCTCTAAAATAGGCAAACCAGCCCCAATCGCCGCCGCAATCGGCTCCTCGATCAAAAGTACCTCGGAGGCACCAGCTCCCATGACAGCGTCCTCCACGGCTTTACGCTCCACTTCAGTGATATCCAAAGGTATGGCAATCATCACGCGTGGGCGCGGCATAAAAGTCATGCTTTCTTTATGAACTTTATTGATAAAATGTTTAATCATTTTTTCACTGACTTCAAAATCAGAAATCACCCCATCAACCAAAGGTCTAATGACATTGATATGTAGTGGAGTTTTTCCTAACATGACCTTAGCATCGTCGCCGACCGCTACAATCTTATCAGTCCTCGTATTGATAGCTACCACACTTGGCTCATTGATGACAATGCCCTGATCTTTGACATAAACCAAAGTATTGGCCGTACCAAGGTCAATACCCATATCTTTTGAAAATTGTCCTAAAAATTTCTTAAACATTATTTATATTCTAATAAGCCTTAGCAAACAGAACTCTTTGTTCTGACGCTTTGCCGCTATAAACACATTTGCCATTCTCTTTTTTTTGATCAAAAGGTAAACATCTAATAGTTGCTCCTGTTTCTTTTTTGATTTTTGCCTCAACACTAGCCTCTCCAGACCAATGAGCTAAAACAAAATTTTCATTCTCTATTGCTTTTTTAAAATCTTCCCAATTATCTACAATTTTTGTACTTTTAATCCTTTTTTGTTCAGCTTTTTTCAATAATCCATTTTGCATGTCTTCTAGTGTATCCTTAATGACTTTGGCTAAATTGTCAATATTGACTAAAATTTTATCTTTTGTATCTCTGCGAGCCAAAATAACAGCACCTTTTTCTAATTCTTTTGCACCCAACTCCAATCTAATAGGCACGCCTTTTTTCTCCCAAATATTAAATTTCATTCCCATTGATAAATTGTCCCTATCATCAATTTCTAAATGGTCCTTTAATTTCAAAGTATCTTTAATTTTTTTAACCATTTTTAAAACATTATGATCAGTGTCTGAACCATTTAAAATTGGAATAACTACTACTTTAATTGGGGCAATATTTGGAGGCAAAACTAAACCGCTATCATCACTATGCGTCATGATTAAACCACCAATAATACGAGTACTCATGCCCCAGCTAGTTTGCCAAACATATTGTTTTTTGTTTTCTTTATCTAAAAACTGAATATCAAAAGCTTTAGCAAAATTTTGACCAAGGTTATGAGAAGTAGCTGATTGCAAAGCCCTGCCATCTTGCATCATAGCCTCAATAGTATAAGTGTGTTTGGCACCAGCAAATTTTTCACTTTCTGATTTTTTACCAGACACTACACTCATAGCTAAATAATCATGAACAAAATCATTATAAACACTTAACATTTTTTCAGCCTCTAACTCTGCTTCTTCTTCGGTAGCGTGTGCGGTATGTCCCTCTTGCCATAAAAACTCTGAAGTTCTCAAAAAAGGACGAGTACGCATCTCCCAGCGTAAAACATTGGCCCATTGGTTAATTAAAACTGGCAAATCACGCCAAGAATTAATCCACTGAGAAAAACTATGGTTAATAATTGTCTCTGAAGTTGGACGAATAATCAACTCTTCTTCCAGCTTAGCTTCCGGATCAACTACTATTTCTCCTTTATTATTATTTTTTAAACGATAATGTGTGACAACCGCGCATTCTTTAGCAAAACCATCCACATGAGAAGCTTCCTTATTAAAAAAAGATTTAGGAATCAACAAAGGAAAGTAAGCATTTTTATGACCAGTTTCTTTAATTTTTGCATTCAAAACACTTTGAATATTTTCCCAAATAGCGTAGCCATAAGGTTTGATCACCATAGTGCCTTTAACTGGACCGTATTCAGCTAAATCAGCCGCTTCGATCACATCTAAATACCATTGAGAATAATCATCTTTTCTGGTGCTAATTTTATTATTTTTTGCACTCATATAATTAATTATTTTTAGCTAAAATATTTTTGATCCTCTCTACTTCTTGTTCTAAAACTTCACCATCATAATCTCCGCTATGAGCAGTTGAGCCTGCATAACAAGCATTTTTTTGATCCAGATGAAGATTTAGCTCTAAACCATCGTTTAAAGTTTTAAAATAAATATGGAATCTGGGAAAATTATTCCCACTCAAACGACGAATAAAAGCTTCGGGTTTATGATCTGGGTGATAACCCAAACTTCTAAAAAACTGAAGTGGATTGACGGCTTTTTGTTTTAAAACAAATTTCATCTTAAAAAATATTCATTATCCCTTGCCACATTTGTGCACCGTATTTGACAAAATCACGCCAAGTAATTACTAAGATTAATAACATCAATAAAACAAAACCACTATTATGTAAAATTCCTTCTATTTTTTCACCCATTTTTTTACCACGAATTTTTTCAATAATCACAAAAAATAAACGACCACCATCTAGGGCAGGAATTGGTAAAATATTTAAAACCGCTAAATTCAAAGACAAAATAGCAGCAAAGTTCAAAATATAAATAAAACCAAGTTTAGCTACTTGTCCGCTCATAATCGCCACGCCGACTGGACCAGATAAATCTGGTGATAAATGCCCGGTAGTAAATAAATCTTTGAGTAAATTACCGAAAGCCGCCAAAATCAGCCAGGTCATCAAAGCCGTGCTCTTTAAACCCTGCCATAGCGCTGTCCAAAAACCATAATGCACAATCCCGGTATCTAACATGGAAATGCCTAAAATTGGCTCTTTATTTTCACCAAAAATCTCTGGCTTAGTTTTAATATCTAAATTCTCTTGCCCACGCAAAATATTTAAACTAAGCTCTTGCTGATTATGAGTTTGAATGTAAGTATAAAGAAATTCTGAATCAGCGATCGCTTGACCATCAATATCAATAATTTTATCGCCTAATTTTAAACCAGCTCTATCAGCCGGACTAGCTGCTAAAACTTCAGCAACCACCACATTGCGTTCGGTGATATTTTCCGTGGGCGTATTTTGATCAACGGCTTGTGGCAAACCGATAAAAAAACCAATGCTCAAAAACACAAAACCCAAAATAAAATTCATGATCACGCCAGCTGACAAAATCAAAGATTTTTTCCAAGCTTTTTGGTTGACAAAACTTTTTGGATCTGCCACCTCATCACCATTTTCACCCTTGATTTTGACAAAGCCACCCAAAGGCAAAAGATTAATCGAATAAACAATACCTTTGCGCTTAAAACTAAAAATCTTTGGCGGAAAACCAATGCCAAACTCTTCTACGCCAACACCGAGTTTGATAGCGGTGACAAAATGGCCCAGCTCATGAGCTAGTACCAAAACGCCTAAGATTAAAACAAAAGAAATTATACTCAACATATTTATATTTTCATTATTTCTGCTTCCTTTTGATCAGCAATCTCTTTGATTTTGTCACCATATTGTTTAGTCAAATCATCTAGCTCTTTCAAAGCCTGAAATCTTTCGTCTTCAGCGATTTCTTTATTACGTTCCGCTGCCAGTATCACATCTTTTATTTTTTCTCGCTGTCCGCGTAAAGCCACTTTAGCTTCTTCGGATTTTTTACCTAAAATTTTTACTAAATTCTTACGACTTTCTTCAGTCAGTGGCGGAAAATTCAAACGCACAAATTCACTGTCAACGACAGGATTGATATTTAAATCCGCCATACGAATAGCTCGTTCAATGTCTTTTAAAATACCTTTATCCCAAGGCTTGATCACTATAGTGTGTGGATCAGATGAAGAAATCGAAGCCAAAGTAAGTAGTTCTGACACTGTGCCATAAGATTCGACTTTGACATTTTCCACAATGCTTGGCGAAACACGACCAGTTCGCAAAGAAGAAATATCGTTTTTGAAAAACTCAATCGTTTTCTCAAAATGATGCCGCTGACTATCTAATAAATGATGCATAAATTTTTATTAATAATTTTATTGCTCTATGACGTAAGTGCCTAAATATAGATATTTACTATTTGGTGAAAACTCTAGCTCTTTAGCGATTTTAGTAGTCGGTAAATCTTTTACTTGCCAGTTCGCTCCCCCGTCTTTACTAAAGTAAAAAGCATTGTTGGTACCGTAATATATTTCTTGACCATTCAAAGGATTTACCGCCACTGAATAAATAGTAGCTTTATTCTTGCTAGTTAAAAGCTTATATTGTTCCCAGTGGTCAACTTTAAACCTAAAAATACCAATTTTATTTGCATAAAGCAAGCTGTCTTTAGTCGTCAAATCAACGGTCACATCAGACAAGATTTTCACCCCACTAATTTTAGCTAAAGGTCTCTGCTCTTCAATGACAGTATCTGGCTGATAAAGTGGTAATTGCATCACATCTTCCCAATTTGCTCCAGCATCTATACTACGCCACAGACCCTGGTTCTCTAAAGCTACATACATAGTATTACTATCACTGTGGTTCATGACTAAAATTTTGCTAATTTTATTATCAAAACGATGATAAACCGACCAAGATACTCCTTTATCGACACTACGTAATAAAGCACCTTCTTTGGTGCCAGCAAAAATAATATCTGGATTTTGATAATCAATTGCTAAACTTGATATATATTGTCCAGCGCGTGGCTCAAAATATAAGTCTATCCAAGTACGCGCACAATCTTCACTCTTCACGATTTTATTATGAATCGCTGCATAAAGCTGACACTTATCTTTTGGATGAACAAACAAATCATTGACCGTACCGTTGTATGGCAAAACATTTTCCCAAGAGTTGCCGTAATTATAAGTATAATAAATACCACTATCAGTCGTGCCTAAATAAATCGCTTTTTCATCTTGTGGATCTAGGGCAATTTTACTCACGTTATTAGTAAAAGTTTTTGTAGTCGCCTCAACATTAGCTATTTTATTTTTAGCTGTCCAAGTCTCACCAAAGTCAGTGCTGATAAAAAAGGCACTAGCTGATAAAGCATTATTACTATTACCACTCTTGATACTGATGCAAGCCGAAAGAAAAAGTGGTAAGCATAATAGACTCAAATAAAATATTTTTGTTTTTATCATATTTTTAAATCTAAAACTAAATTTTCCCAAACTAATTGTGGTGTCACATTATTTTTTAATTGGCGACGAATTTTATTGATACTTAATAAATTATTTAAAATTTTTGTCACGCTATACTTTTGGCTAATTTTAGCAATATTTTCTGAAAATAAAACGTTTAAAACTGGGCGATTAAGTTTGTGCCACAAAATATCCCTAAGTAATAATTGCCACAAGTCTAAATAATGAGTGGTGATGTGAGCTAATTCGTAAACTTTAGCTTGCGGATTGGCTTTTTTTAAAATTCCAAACCAATGCTCTAAATCTTGCCAAGCTACAAAAGTATTATCACTCAAAATTTTTAATAAAAACTGACAATCTTTTTTAAAACTTACTAAATTATCTTCGATATATTCTAAAGCTAAACCAGGCTTACCAAAAGATAGATTTAAAATTGTTTGTTGATTAACTTCGTTTAATTTAAAAGTTTCGAGCCAAGCTGACATGTCTTTTTTATTCAAAGGCTGAAATTTTAAGAGCTGACAACGAGAAATGACAGTGGCTGGCAGATTATTTATCTGATCAGCGATCAAAATAATGGTGGTATTTTTTGGTGGTTCTTCAATCACTTTGAGTAAAGCATTTAAAGAAAAAATGTTTAGTTTATCAACCGCATAAATAATCGCTAATTTGTAGCCACCATCAAAGCTGGTCAAAGACAAATTACTTAAAAAATTTCTCACTTGTTCAACTTGAGTATCTTCATTGTCATCTTTATTTTTCAAAGCTGACAAATACATAAAATTTCCTTGGATTCCTCTGTTCATCTTGAGACAAGCTAGACAATTTTGACAAGGCTTTGTACTTTCAGTACAAAATAAACTTTGCACAAAATATTTAGCAATCATTTTTTTACCAAGACCTTTGGCACCATAAAACAAATAAGCATTAGCTAAATTACCTTGTTTTAAGGTATTTTGTAAAAAACTTATTTGCTTATTATGGCCAAAAATAGGCCAGGAAAAATTGACTGACATTGACTAAAATATAACATTTTGAAGAAGAAAAATCAATATTAGCTATTCTAGCAAATCTCGTCACAACCCGACGGGTGACCCGACGGGTTAAAAGATTATTTACGATTATCTAAAGCCAAATTTACCAGTCTATCCGCTTCTTTGTTTAGCTCACGTCGAACATGATTAAAGCTAATACTATCAAAAGCTTGGGCCAAATTCCAAACTTTGACAAATAGTTTAGCTAAATCAGCGTCTTTAACGCGATATTCTTTGCTTAGTTGTTTTACTACTAATTCGCTATCTAAAAAACACTGCAAATTATTTACTTTATGTTTTTTAGCTAATTCTAAACCAGTTAACAAGGCATTGTATTCTGCTTGATTATTGGTAGCTTGACCTAAATATTTAGAAAAATTAGCGATTTCTTTATCAACTTGATACAAAACGCCACCAATCGCCGCTGGCCCAGGATTGCCACGCGATCCTCCATCGGTAAATAATTTAAATTGTGTTTTAGCTTGGATCATGATGATATTTTTAAATCTCTAATAATTAATTGGATTTGGCGCGTGCCATTCCATTGATTGATGTTTAAATTATAAACAATATCTATTCTTTGGCCAAGAGATAACTCTATTTTACCCAAAGAAAAAGCAATCGCGCCTAATTTTTTATTTTGTTTGACTAGCTCTAATTTCCAATGATTTTGATCTTTACCGACTTTTTTCGCACCAGTCACTAGCACTCCGTAATCTGCAAACAATGGCTCGGTATTTTGTTGACCATAGGGTTGAAATTTATCCAAAGTATCGACTAAATCCCAATTAATCGCCATTAAATCAAGCTCTAGCTCAACTTTCAATACTGGCTCTAACTCTTCATCTTTGATTTGCTTATTAGCTAAAGCTTGCATGTTGGCTTGAAAGCTTGCTAAATTTTCTTTTTTTAAAGAAAAGCCACAAGCCTGTGGATGTCCACCAAAACGTAATAATAAATCAGCATTTTGCTGTAAAGCTTCAGTGATATGAAAGCCTTCAATACTACGGCCAGAACCAACAATTGTTTCTTCGTCGCTATTGGTGAGTAGAATAGCCGGCCGATTAAATTCTTTCACTAATTTTGAAGCAACTAGTCCAGTCAAGCCAGCTGGCCAATCTGCTTTATAAAAAAATAACAATTTAGCTTTTAAATCTGGCGCTTGATTTTTCGCTTCTTTAAAAACTGTTTCGGTTATTTTTTGTCTTTGAATATTGGCTTGATTTAGCTCTTCTGCCCAAGCTAAAGCTTTAGCTTCATCTTGAGTGTTTAATAAATGATAGGCTAAATTTGCATGATCCATCCGACCAGCTGCATTGATGCGTGGCGCAAAAGCAAAGCTGATCATGGTCGTGTCTAGCTTATTAATATCTATCCCAGCTACTAAAATCATTTTTTGTAAACCTAAACGTTGGGTTTTTTTCAAGACAATCAAACCATATTTTACTAGTGTTCTATTTTCACCTGTCAAAGGCACCATGTCAGCGACCGTAGCGATAGCGACTAAATCTAATAGCCATTTTTCTTGACGTTCAGCTTCAGCTTTCTCGAGACTACAATTTTTATGTCGTAATAAAGCTTGAACCAGCTTAAAGGCTACTCCTCCGCCACAAAGAAATTTAAAAGGATAAGTCTCGCCTTCAACTTGAGGGTGAATAATAGCTAAGGCTTGGGGTAAATTAACTGGGATAGCATGATGATCAGTGATAATCACTTGCAAACCCAAAGAGTTAGCTAGCTCTATTTCTTCAGCATTACTAATACCACAATCACAAGTAATCAACAGCTTTGTTTTAGTCTTAGCTCGCCTCGCGTCGGAGCGAGCTAATTCTTCAATGGCTAATTTATTTAAACCATAGCCTTCTTTTTCACGATGCGGCAGATATACTTCTACTTTAGCTCCCAGACGCTCCAAAACTGTAGTCAAAATCACCGCGGCTGGCACACCATCAGCATCATAATCACCAAAGACAGTAATCAAATCTTGATTTTTAATAGCTTGATATACAACTTCACAAGCTTTATTCATATCTTTAAATAAATACGGATCATGAATGTCTTGGGAATAATCTGGTGACAAAAACTGATCAATCGCACTTTGCGTCTGCAAACCACGGTTAAACAACAAAGTTGCCATAATTGGTGACAACTCTGGAAATTTATCTAAAAACTCATTATTTACTTGTGGTGATACTTGCCAACGCATAAGGAGGGGGGGATTAACTACTTGACTTTTTTGACAGGAACTTTCAAAACTTTATGCACTTTTTTCTCAGCTTTTTGCACGGCTGGCTCAATGATTTTTTTCTTAACAACTCTCACTTCTTCGCGGGCTAAATCTATCCGCTTTATTTTGAGCTCTAGATATAAAAACCACAAAGCAAATAAAATCAAAAATAAACCGCAAATTACTAACCAAAAATAAATATTAGAAAAATTAAAAAAAGACATCGGTTCTGCTTGAAGCTGTAAATTTTGATATTCAGTTTTGATCATATTTAAACGCTGATTCAGCTCTTGAAATTTTTGTTCTGAATCATTCAAATTATTTAATATTTCGTTTTGCGCGAGAAGCATCTTATTCATGTTAAAAATCTAAATAAACTATTTCGCCATTTTTTATGCCCGCGGCATTAGCCTCATCAGTGTCTAGGTGCAAACGCGTCTGGCCCTCACCAACTCTAACTATAATATTTTTAAAAACTAATTCTCTTTCACCTTTAACTTGCGCGGAAACTTTTTGATTATTTTTTAATTGCCATTTTTTGGCATCTTGAATGGCTAAATGTAAATGTCTTTTAGCTACTATGACTCCTGTTTTTAGTTTTAGCTTGCCTTTTGGACCAACTAAAGTAAGGCCACTAGAATTTTTGAGGTCCCCTGATAATCTTAAAATCGGTTTTATGTCTAAAAATTTACAATCAGTCATAGATAATTCTACTTGGGTATCTGGACGTGTCGGACCAATGATACGCACTGTCAAAGATTTACTTTTATTTACTAAATTAACAGTTTCTTGGGCGGCATAGTGTCCTGTTTGTGATAAAGCTGATTTTTGATGTAAAAGATATTTTTTCCCCGCTTCGCCGCGAGGCGAGCCAAACAAAATTTCTAGATCTTTTTGACAAAGATGTAGGTGGCGAGCAGAAACTTCAGCGATAATTTTTTTCATCTTATAAATTATGTTTTTTCAAATCTGCGACTGTCAAAATACCGACTTGCGCACCAATTTTCATAATCACCGAATTACTATTCCAAATGCCTAAGCGCAAAGATTTTTCTATGTCACCATGGTAGCGAATCAAACCAGCCACAAAAGCCGAGCCAAAAGCATCGCCCGCACCAGTGGTGTTTAAACCCTTGCGCTTTAAGGCTGGATGAAAATGTACTTTTTTTCCATCATAGACATAGGCGCCTTTTGGCCCATCGGTAATAACAGTTAATTTTTGTCCGAATTTATGTAGTTCTTTTAATAAAACATTGATATTATTTTTAAAGTCTTTACCTTTGATTTTAATGATCAACTCTAAAGCTTCGTCACGATTGACATCAAAAACATAAGTGTCAGCCATAAAACGATGCAAGCGTGTCAAACCAAGCTGAAGCTGATCCGCGCCAGGATTCCAAGCGATTTTTATCTTACGACTTCTAACTTGCTCAAAAATATTGGCTAGTTTAGGAAAAAAATTGGCTGACAAACGAGTCAAATAAATCCAGGGCGTTTTTATTTTTTGCACTGTAGCTAAACTCAAATCAATATCTTCATAGGCTCCACGACAAGAAAAAATCACATGTTCATTAAAAGAGCCAACGTTAACAATAAAAGAATTATCCGTTATTTTTTTAGAATTTTTTTGAATTAAATGAATATCAACTTTTTTCTCTTTTAAATTATTTAAAATTGATTGTCCGATAGCGTCTGTTCCTAGTGAAGAAACTAGTTGAACTTTTAGACCCAAAGAGGCAAAATTAACTGCTGCATTAGCTCCGCCACCACCAAAAGTAGTAGTAACATTTTGACTAGAAATTTTGGCGCCATATTCAAAACCAATTAATTTTTGTTGTAATAAATCTTTTTTATTATCCATCAAAACCATCTGGTCAGTATAAAACATGGTGTCCATCGTTGAGCTACCAATTGTCGTAATAATATTAGTACCTAACATAAAAAAATTATAAATAACGATGCCAGTCTATAAATTTACTGACCATCACTTTTAATAAATATAGATAAAGACCTGACATGCCAGTGATAAAAAATACTCTCATACCAAAACTAATATCAAAATCATTCAAACTTTCTAAAATAGAAATAAAAGTCATGATAGCTATCACCATCACAATCAAAAATAAAATCAGCAAAATAGTAAAAATAATTTCTATTGCTTGATGGATTTGCATACAAGAAAATTATAACACAAATTTAATTTTTATTCATCGTGATACATGCCTTCTTTTTTGTCTTTCAAAAAACCAAGCCAATCTTCAAAAGTAGCAATAAAAATCTTAAACGGTGCTTCGATAATATAGTCCATCACAAAAGCAAAAACATTTATTTTTTTAAACTTGGTCGAAAGCCAACGTCCAGCCGAAACTATCGGTAAAGAAAAGAAATCAATTAAAAATGCTAACAAGCCCATCTTTTTTTGTAAAACTTTATACTCTTTAGCAGTCGATCTGATTTTTAAAGCAAAGAAACTAACCATCGTCAAAAAGAATAAAAACAAAGTACCAGATAAAATATTAAAGCTTAGACTCTGTAAAAGCATGATAATAAAACCAAACACTAAAATATATAGGGTAGTAAACATGGAATAATAAAAAGTTCTGAAGCCCCAATTTTGGCTATACTTGACATTGAGTTTACACAAAATAGATTGTTTTGGTTCGCCGTAAATAATATTGTGTAAATTGTCCAAAATTTTATTAGTATTTTCTTTAGTTGGTGGCACAATCGTCAAAGTAATCAAAAACATCAATAATGGTGGCAATAAAACATTGATAATCAAAGGTAGATAGTGCAACTCTTTGACTATATATACTTCGTACGGCAATTCAAAAATCAAAGCCAAGGTCATTTTGGTGACAAAAATATAAATAACAGCTCTGATCGAACTTTGTCTGATTTTGTTCCCAACGATTTTATACTTTTGATTAATCAAAATTTTTGCTTCCGCTAAAAATTGCTCTGGATCAGCTAATAAATCCGCTAAATCATCCCCTTTTAATAAAATTAATTCATATAAAATTTTAAAAGTGACAACATCTTCCTTAATAGTATTTAACAATTTTTTTTGATACGGATGCTTGAGGTGATGCTGCAGAGTTCTGTGAATAGAGGCAAAATTGGCTGCTACCACTTTTACTAAATTCTCATCTGCCTGTCGCCAATCAGGAAAATAAAGATTAAACAAATGATAAGCAATGATAGTATCATCTGATTTTACTAAAGACTTATGGATGGCGATATAAAGCTGAACATTTTTTTCTCTGACTCTGACTTCATCAACACTTGCGCCACTGAATTTAATGCGTGGTTTGATCGCCTGATACATGGTTTCAATCACCGAGTCACCGATAGTCTCTGGACTAAGAAGCATGTCAATCTCACAAGCCTCAATGCCAACTAACCAATCAAAATATTTTTTTCTTTCAGCAGTATGATAAAGATCATTCAGTAATAAAAACAAATCATTGTAACGCTTAATAATATGCGCGACTTGTAAAATAAATTTTTCCGGCAAAGCATTGTTTGGCAAATAGCGACTACGGATCAAATCCTCTATTAAGCCCTTGGCAATTTGTGGTTTTAAAGTTTCTAGTAATAAACGACGACGTAAATTTCTCTCAATCGCAAAACGACGCAAAAGATGAACTTCTTTGAAGTCTACACTATTACGTAATTTTTCATAGAAAAAAGTAACCTTAGAAGTGATCTCTTCTACTTCTATTTTATTTTCTTCTTCGGCAATGGCCAGTTTTAGTTTTTTAGCTCGCTCTAATTTTTGGTATAAAGCCACGATAATTGGCGAAATTTGCATAAAATTTGGATTTTTAATCTGCCTTTAAAATACCACAAAACCACTTTTTTTTCAAGTTAAAATCCCTACTTTTTTAAAACAAAAAATATAAATTATTTCCGCTGGCGCGGAGATTACACTGCCAGTATTTTAAAATACCTTCCTCGTCGGCTTATTTCGATATCAACAAAACACCCCGGCGGATGCCGGGGTGTTTTAATATAGAGTTTATTTTTTCTTTTTCACTACTTTTTTAGCAGCTTTAGGTTTTTCTTCTACTTCATCAAATACTACATCCATTTCTTTTTCTTTAGTCTTTGCTTTAGCAGGAGCTTTAGTAGCCTGTAAAAGATTTAAAATCTGATCAAGCTTTTTGTTTAAACCATTGATAGCTTCGCTAACTTGACTATTGTCTTGTCCGCCACCAGAAGAACGACTTGGTCTAGTATCGTTTTTCTTAAAGCAATCATTACAATAAACTGGTTTACCACTAGTTGGACGAAATGGGACTTCACAGTCATTACCACAACCATCACAAACAGCTTGGTGCATTTCTGCTGGGCGACTATCACGATCTCTACGATCTCCGCCAAAACCACCCCTTGAACCGCCAAAACCACCACGGCTACCGCCGCCAAAACCACCCCTTGAACCGCCAAAACCACCACGGCTAGCACCTCTATCTCTGTCGCCGCTAGGTCTGCTGTCTCGATTAAAATTTCCCATAAAATTGTCTTATTTATTAAACTTAAGTATTACAATAACACATCTTGACAAAAATAGCAAGTTCTATCTTAGCCGTCTACTTAATGAAGCCCCCAACCTGCTTTTCCCAAAGTTTTTTGTATAAACCCCCATTTTTATTGGTTAATTCTTGATGTGTGCCTTGTTCGACAATCTGACCTTGATTTAAAACCACGATTCTGTCCATTTTCATAATTGTCGATAATCGATGAGCAATCACGATAACTGTCTTATTTTTCATCAGATTTGCTAGAGCCGCTTGGATCAATTCCTCTGACTCGGAGTCCAAAGAAGAGGTAGCTTCATCTAAAACCAAAATTGATGCATTTTTCAAAATAGCTCTAGCAATTGCTACCCGTTGACGTTCGCCACCAGACAATCTCACTCCTCTTTCTCCTACAAAAGTCTGGTATTTTTCGGAAAAACTATTGATAAAATCGTCAGCATAAGCCAGCTTGGCTGCTTTGATAATCTCAGCCATACTAGCCCCTGGTTTACCATAGGCAATGTTTTCTTCTAGAGTTCGATGAAATAAAATCGGGTCTTGATTGACAAAGGAAATATTTTGCCACAAAGACTCTTGGGTGATTTTATCGATCTTTTGACCATCAATTAAAATCTTACCACTAGCTAAATCATAATTTCTCAACAATAAGTTAACTAGTGTTGATTTACCTGCGCCTGATGGGCCGATAAAGGCAATTTTTTCTTTAGCTTTTATTTTCAAAGTAAAATCTTTGATAATTTGCCGAGTTTGATTATAATTAAAATTCACTTCCTGCCAATCAATTTCGCCTTTAGTAATTTTTAAAGTTTTAGCATTTTTAACATCTTTAATTTCATGTTCAGTCGTAAATATTTCTGTCATCTCTTCAGCGTTGGCCATATTTTCATAATATTTTCTGACCAAACGACCAAAACTCCAAAGGCGCATGATGATATTTAACAAATAACTTTGTAATAACACAAAATCACCGACTGTCAAAATATTTTTTTGCCATAGTAACACGGCATAATACATCACCCCAATTTCCAACAAAATCATGAACATGGCTTGGCCAGTTTCAAAATAATTACCTAAATTCCAAGCAAATTGATGTATTTTTTGAAACTCACTATTTACTTGAGCAAATAATTTTTTCTCACGTGTATAGCCATTAAATAATTTAACATTACTATGATTGGAGATGGTGTCAGCCAAAACACCAGTGACCTTAGAGCTTAGAGCTGCTCTTTGCGTATCATATTTTAATTTATAAATACTAAAAAAGTAGTTAATTAAAATATAAACTATTACCCAAGCTAAAATACCAAGACCAATGAAAATATTTTTTTTAGTCAAAACAAAAATAACTGAAACCGTTATCACCACCATTGGCAATAAATCCCAAACCAGCATATCAGTAATCATTTCAAAAGAATGGGAAAAACGATTAACTTTTTTAACTAAAGAACCAACAAAATTATTATTAAAAAAAGAAACTGAATGTTTATGCAAGTAGCCAAAAGATGTATTTTCTAAATCGGCCATAGCATTGGTCTGAAAATAAGACATAAAAAAACTAATCAAACGGTAACAAAGCCAACCCAAAAAATATACTAAGAAAATTTTTCCTAAAATAGCTACCAAAACACTAGATTCTCTAGCACCAGCAGAATTCACTAAAACATCAAAAAACTGTTTATAAAACAAAGGTGCGATAATATTAGTAATTGATCCACCAATCACACCAAAGAAAATAACTAAAACAGACCATTTGTAATGCCACAAATGTTGCCAAAAAATCTTGAATGTTTGTTTAGTCAAATATTGCATAAGTCCGAGTATTATAGCATAATCTTTAACAAAAAACACTCCCGCCTATATAAACTTATCAAACCTTAAAACCACCCGTCGGGTGGTTTTAAGAATAGCCTATATTTTATGGTTTTTTTAAATTCTGCAGTAAAATAACCCGACGGGTCACCCGACGGGTTAGAGCTTTAATTTGTTCTACGACGTCTTGGATTGCGACCAGCTCTTTGAAAAGTTCTGGTACTTCTGGCTTGCTCACCATGACGCATACCAGGTATGTCACGACTGACGATACGAGTAGCAGTCAAAGCTGGCAGAGCAGAGATGGTAATAGTTTTTTTAATCAATCTTTCAATTTGTTTAATAACTAGCTTTTCGTCAGATCCAGCAAAAGAAACAGCTTTGCCAGTCGCACCAGCACGAGCAGTTCTGCCAATACGGTGCACATAGTCATCGGGATTGTTTGGCAAATCATAGTTGATCACCAAAGAAATACCAGTGACGTCAATGCCACGAGCCGCAATATCTGTGGCTACTAGTACACGATACTTACCATTTTTAAAACCAGCCAAAGCTTCCTGTCTTTGGGCTAGTGATCTATTAGAGTGAATCTCGACAGCCGAATGCCCCATACCGCGAACAAAACCAGCAATTTTTTTAGCTCCATGTTTAGTACGAGAAAAAATCAAGACAGAACCATGATTATCAGATAAAATTTTATGTAAAAGATTAATTCTATTTTCTTTGGGCACCATAAAAATCTCTTGCTCCACTTGAGTCGCCACTGTGCCAGCTGGCGCTACTTCGATACGCCAAGGAGTTTTCATAAAATGATTTGCCATTTCCGCAATAACTTTCGGCATTGTCGCTGAAAACATCATAGTCTGACGATCTTTAGGAACCAAAGTAAGAATCTGTTTGATCTGTGGCATAAAGCCGATGTCTAACATACGATCAGCTTCATCTAAAACGATCATTTTGATTTTATCTAAATGAAGATTTTTTTGTTGTAAATGGTCAATCAAACGTCCTGGTGTAGAAACAATGATATGTGGATTACGCTTAATAGCCTGGATCTGTGGTCCAGCTGAAGTACCACCAATCAAAACTACGGTGCGCAAACCAAAGCTTTTGCCAAGTTTTTGTAAAACTTCATCAACTTGTAAAGCAAGTTCACGAGTTGGCAACAAAATCAAACCTTGGCCTTTATTTTGGCTAAGTAATTGAATCATCGGAATACCAAAAGCTAGGGTCTTACCAGTACCTGTTTGAGCGATACCGACCACGTCCTTACCTTCTAAAGCAGCGGGAATACATTGATGCTGAATAGGAGTTGGCGCACTAAAATGTAGTTTGCCTAAAACCTCCAGCAAATTGAGAGAAATGCCTAAATTATCAAAATTAGGCGTAATTGTCTTTGTTTGTGTCATAAAAATAAAAAAATTATGTGACCTGACCTCTGCTGGGCCACATAATGACACAAAAGATTCGAGTCGCTAGCCTCTTAAAATATGGCTAGAATTGATTAGATTGCTTACTATATCATAAAAAAATAGTTTTGTCAACTATTGACCAACAAATAACTTTATGCTATCTTTTAAATACAAATGGCCTTCGGGCTCCGAGACTCTACCCCAAAAGGGTAGAGATCGTTTTTTTATAAAAAAGATTTGATTTTGCTCTTAACTTTTTTAAAGGTATCTTTATCTAAAGTAGCAATTTTTCTAATTAGCCTTTTAATACTAATGGCTCTAATTTGAGATAAAATTATAAAGCCATTTTTATTATCTATATTAGTAGGGTAATAATATTTACCAATTTTATCTTGACTGGTTAGTGGCAAAACCCATGTCAAATGATTATTAAATTTCTTTAAAATCAATACTGGTCGAGAAAAACTTTCATCTTTACCATTTTGTTCAAAGCCAATATTTTCTCCTAAACTTGCCCACCAAATTTCCCTTTCATAAAAATAAACTATTTTTTGATGGTCAATATGAAGTCTAATTTTTAATTTTGTCCACTCAACAAAACGGACTAAATATTCTGGCATATTTTTAATCACTTTTCTTCAAAAAGTTTGATATTTTCAATATTAGAATGCTAAATAAAATTTGTCAAATAACAAAATTACCAACCACCGCCTCCGCCACCTCCACCTCCGCCACCAGAAAATCCTCCACCACCAGCACCCGTTGATGAAGATGCACTCTGTGAAATAGCTGAAGTCATACTAGTTAAAGCTGAAAAAAAATTATCGATATCAAAATTAGCACCCGAACCAATAAACCAAACTGGCGTCATAGCAGCAAATTTTTCTGCACCATAAATATCTTTCATGGCTTTGACCCATTTACCCGTCAAACCAAAAGCAATCGCATAAGGCAAAATCTTTTCAAACATATTTTCCTTTTCATAAAACTGCGCTCGATATTTTTCGGCTGTACTAATAAATAATTTAAAACCCCTAATTCTCCACTCAACTTCTGCGCCTTTCATAGTGCGTTTATTCATCAACAAAGAGAAAAAGAAAACTATTAGCAAAGAAAAAACAACTGCTCCTGAGAAAAAAAGAAAAAATACTAAAAAAATAAAATAAATACCAAAACTATAAAGAAAAACTTTAGAAAAATATTTATTTTTCTCTACATAAGAATTTTCTTCTAAAAAACCTCTGATTGTTTTTTTAATATCCGGTAATTTTTTATAAAAAGTTTTTTTCAAGTCAGATAAAATAATTTCTTTTTGATCTTCAAAAATACTTTCAAGTAAAAATTTTTCTCCCGCTATCAAATTTACTGACTTCTTTTCATTGACAACTGTTAACTTATAATCTTTTTTACTAAAACCTAAAGTTTTAGCAGCTATTTCTTCTATTTTAATAATACCGTCACAAGCTAACTTTATAATCGATCCAGAGATAGCCTTGTTATTTAAAATGCCCAAACCAGATAACATACTCATCTGCATCGGAGTCAAATTATCTGGTACTTCATATTCAGCAATTACTGTTTTATGCCAATGTGGATCTTTACCATGTTTTTTCCAAAAAGTAAAACAAAAAATAAAAGTCAAAATTGGCCAAGCTAGCCATGGCCAACTTGGATATTTATCTGAAAAAGTAATTTGATAAGGCGTAAAAATATTTTTTGGCATTGAAACAGAGATGCTGATGCCTTCGCCTTTTCTTAAAATATCAGCTGATTGAAAATGTAAAACTTTATCTTGCCACTCCCAAATAGCTAAATTTTTATCTTTTGAGCCATATAAGCCAGTATAATAATCGATTTGCGTATTATCTTGACTAATTGCTTCAGGAAAATGAATGTCAGCCGTATAATTATCGGTTTCTAGCTCCCAAAAATTACCATTCAAATTCCACCATAGCTCTTCAAAGTTTTCTTGAAAACGAATGGCATTTTTTACTTTATAAACTATTTGATAAGTATTTTCACCTTTCACTGTAATATCTGGATCGCCAATTTTCCAAGTAATCGTATTATTTTGTTTAGTGGTGCTATATTTTAATGGCTGACCAGCATAATCTGTAATGCTAACTAATTCTATTGGCGTCAAAATCTTGCCTTCGGACGTATTTATCTGCGTCGGTAAAACTCTAAAAATACCATGCTTGCCAGCTAAATTACCACAATCAGCTATAATTTTTTCGGTGATCAATAAAGACGAATCAGTATTAACTATGATATCCGAATGAAAATCTTTAAGATACCAATCATTAATTTTAGAAACATCTCTTGCTAAACTAATATTTGGCAATAAAGCAATTAATGCTAAAGCATTAAAAAGAAAGATTTTTTTAAACATATTTTTTAAATTTTAACGCTGAACATGAATAGAGGCTGTAGCGTAATCACTTTCTTCACAGACGCCAATTGTCACTCTACCAGCTGAACTTTTCATAAAATAATAGCCAATTGTTACCCCGCTATTTTGTGTTCCAATTGGATCCACTGGCATAGTGGGTAAATAAGTTGGTACTAAATTAGATAATAACACACCAAAACCAGGCTCGACATCTGTATGATTTTGACATAAATCGCCGTCAAAACCGGCACCATTAGAAGTACCAATTCCCATCAAATAAAAATAATTACCAGCTGTAATCAAGGAATCAGTTGAGCTAGGAAAGGTTCCGTTATTATCTGCAATATATTGTTGAATGGCATCAGCAATAGCCGTCACGTCTTGCCAACGTTGTGCATCACGTGCCATACCAATACGTTTAGCTGGATCAACGGCCACAAAAGTAGTCGCGGCCAACAAAGCAATGACTGCAATCACGATAATTAATTCTATTAAAGTAAAGCCTAGTTTGTTTTTCATTTTTTTCTATCTATATTATAACACAGAAACAAACCCTTCGACTACGCTCAGGGTTGCTTCACAACAAAAAACAGCCCTTCGGCTGAAATTGGTCATCTTTACTGGTCGTAGACCACGAGCGAAGTTCTGCAACGCAGAACGAAGTCGAGTGGCTCGGGGCGCTGGACTATTGTCCAGCATCTTATGAATCTCGTCTTCGACTCGAATTTATTAGATTTTGAGCCTGCGCTCATTTTATTCGCTTGGCTCGGGGATAGGGAATCGAACCCCAATTGACTGGACCAAAACCAGTTGTCCTACCATTAGACGATCCCCGAATAGTTATAAATAACGAAATTATGATAGTATTTTTTTAGTATTTTGTCAATCATTACAAGATGTGCTAATCTTAAAAATATGAAAATAGCGATCATCGGAGGCGGGGCCGCTGGCATGATGGCTGCTGCAACTATCAATGAAAATAACCATAAAGCCGAAGTTTTTTTAATTGAAAAAAATGCTTCTTTGGGTAAAAAAGTTATTATTTCTGGTGGCGGACGCTGCAATGTCACGACTGGCTTGACAGATATTCCCACTATTTTAAGTAAATACCCTAGAGGCGGAAAATTTTTAAACTCCGCTATGCATCAATTTTCTCCACAAATTTTACAAGCTTGGTTTGAAAATCACGGTGTTCCCCTTAAATGCGAAGCGGACATGAGAGTATTTCCCGTGTCTAACAATGGCAAAGATGTGGTCAAAGCTTTTGAGAAAATATTTAGTCAATATAAAACTAATATTTTATTTAATCATCAAGTTATAAAAATCAATAAAAATAAAGAAGGCTTTGTTATAAATTTTAAAACACAAAAACCACTACAAGTGGATAAAGTGATTTTGACTTTAGGCGGTCAAGCTTATCGTCAAACTGGCTCTACTGGTGATGGCTATAGTTTAGCAGAAAATTTAGGCCACCAAACCACAGAGCTCGCACCATCTTTAAGCTCTTTGACTAGTAAAGAAAAATGGCCAGAGCAAATCGCTGGCATTTCTTTCACTAACGCCAATTTCAGCGTTAAGGCGATGAAATCCACTTTCACCGGACCATTTGTATTTACACACTGGGGCATTAGTGGGCCAGCAGTTTTTGCTCTGTCTTCTTTAATTGCTTTTGAAAAATTTGATACTAATAAACCATTAAAAATTTCTCTGGATTTATTAGTAGATTTAAAGCCTGAAAAAATTATCACTGATCTTAAAAAATTTATTCTTGCTAATCCTCACAAATTATTTAAACATGCTATACAGCAATTTATTCCCCTATCACTCGCTACTATTGCTGTCGAACAAATAGGCATAGATGTGAGCAAAAAAAATAATACTATTAGCAATAAAGAATTGAATCAAACAGCCAACTGGCTCAAAAATATTCCTTTAACTATCATTGATCGCCGGGCTGGCGATGAATTTGTCACGGCTGGTGGTGTGGATTTAGCTGAAGTTAATCCGAGCACCATGGAATCAAAAATTTGCCCTGGCTTATATTTTGCTGGTGAAATACTCAATATAGATGGCTTTACTGGCGGCTTTAATCTCCAAGCTTCTTGGGCCACTGGACACCTAGCTGGTTTAAATAGTTATAAATAAAAAGAAAAGGACCCCCGTCACCAGACGTCCTTTTTCGTCACACACATAATCTTTACTCCCCTTTAAGATCTTTTTTGGACTGCTGGTATTTGCCAATCAGCCACCAACTCAAAATGATCAGCAATGTCCCAGCTACCGACAATTTGAGGGCATAGCTAGTATCAATGCCCTCGCCACTAAAAATCTCCTTGCCAAGGAAATATAAGTCGACAACGGTGGCAATCACGGTCAAAATTGAGGCCATCAGCCAATTACTGCTGATTTTCTCCAGTATCTTACGATCCTGCGCGTTCATGATCTTGTCCTCCTTTTGAAGAGCCCTTGTTCAATATAAGTCTGGCACAAATAATTACTTTTTTCAAGCACTTTAAATCTCATAAAATAACCACCAAAAATCACGCGGTCTTCTTATGTACTTAAAGACTCCCCGCATCGCGGGGAGTCTTTAATGAGAGTTCTTTTATTTAACTTTATAGTTCAAATTAATCTCAACCAGCACTTCATATTGACCACTTGGTACTGAAGCCGAGGCCACATCGGCATTCATCATCGCGCCACCTTTGCCACTCATATATGGATCAACTGGATAGTAGTTTTCCCACCAACCAATAACTTTACCTAAATGCACACCAGTACTTTTGGACATTGTCTTGGCTTTTATCTTAGCATCATCTACCGCTTTAAGCCTTGCTTCATTTTTCAAAGACTCAATATCAGCTGCTTCAAAACTAATGCCATTTATATTATTGACACCAGCTTTAGTCACTTCAGCTATAGCCCTGCCAATCAAGTTATCTTTTTCGGCAAACTTTTCTATCTTGACCGTCACTTGTTCGCTGGCACTATAGCCAGATGGTTTAGACACACCCTCGATATAGTCATACTGTGGATATAGAGAATAGTTTTGGGTGCTAATATTTTTTTGTTCAATACCCAAGTCAGTCAAAGCTTTCATTACTTTAGCAATATTAGTATTTAAAGTATTTAAAGCTATTTCAGCACTAACTGCTTTATCTACTTGCACACCAAAGGTAATTTTAGCTACATCCGGCGTATAAGCTACTTTACCCTGACCGGTCACTGACACCTGCCAATTTGGATTATTGACGATACGATCACGCACCAAAGCGACAATCAGCACTAGCGCTAATAACACGACAGCTACAATTTTGAAAATAAACTTGTGTGGTTTATTTGTGCAACATGTTTCTTGTTCCATAAAATTATACATTAGATTAATAAATTTCTTAATTCTATTATACAATACATTCATCATTTAAGGAATATTACCACCCAGAGGGTGGTCGCCCTTTGGGCGATAACACAGATACGATTATTTAGATACAAAGCTAAAGCCCCGTTTTGCGGGGCTTTTACTAAATTTTATTACTCGCCTTAATAAAATCTCTAAACAATGGATGAGCTCTTAATGGCCTGGATTTAAACTCCGGATGAAACTGAGAGGCGACAAAAAATGGATGATCTTTGAGTTCAATGATTTCTACTAATCTTTTGTCTGGCGATAAACCCGCTATTTTAAAACCAGCTTTTTCTAAAACATCTTTGTAGTCCATATTAAACTCATAGCGATGACGATGTCTTTCGTCTATTTTTGTTTGACCATAAGCTTTAAAGCTTAAAGAATCTTTATCTAGCACACAAGGATAAGAGCCAAGTCTCAAAGTACCACCTTTATTTTCCTCTTCATGATGTCCAGGCAAAATATGAATGACTGGATTTTTTGTCTTAGTATTAAATTCGGTAGAATTCACGTCTTGAGTATTTAAAACATGCCTGGCAAATTCTATGGTTGCTACTTGCATACCCAAACATAAGCCTAAATATGGTATTTTATGTTCACGAGCATATTTTGCCGCCATGATTTTGCCCTCTACACCACGCAAGCCAAAACCACCCGGCACGACAATGCCTTTGCAGTGCTTTAATTTTTCCCATTCTTCTTTATCAGCTTTTTCCAAATTTGTCGCATTGATCCAAACCAAATTTAAACTTAAGTTATTAAAATAACAAGCCGATTTCAGAGCTTCGACAACGCTTAAATAAGCATCTAGATTCTGATTATACTTACCGACTAAAGCAATCTCTATTTTTTGTCGATGATTGGCTTTGATTCGGCTGACTAATTTCTCCCACTCTTCTAGCTTGGCTTTACGGATCGGCATTTTGAAACGCTCAAAAATGATTTCGGAAATATGATTTTTTTTCTCAAAATTAACCGGCACTTCATAAATAGTACTGACTGTTGGTGCGGGAATCACTGCTTTTTCTTCGACATCAGCAAATAAAGCAATTTTCTGAATGCTTTCTTTATCTATCGGTTTATCTGAACGAGCTAAAATAATATCAGGCTGAATACCACGACGATAAAGCTCGCGCACTGAAGCTTGCGTTGGTTTGGTCTTGAGCTCACCTGAAGCCATCAAAAAGGGCAAGAGAGTCAAATGCACAAACAAGACGTTATCAGTACCAACTTCGCGGTGAAACTGGCGCGCTGCCTCTA
>Ga0208373_1001071_pt1 | contig 39451 bp, 49 predicted proteins | sample RifOxyC2_FD_184036 | JGI IMG/M metagenome (GOLD analysis project Ga0208373, IMG submission 184036) | Soil microbial communities from Rifle, Colorado - Rifle Oxygen_injection C2 (SPAdes) | ecosystem: Environmental > Terrestrial > Deep subsurface > Rock core/Sediment | place: Rifle, Colorado...
AAATATTGTTGTCTCAGATCAGATAAAGAAAGACTCAAAAGCAGCTATCAAAATGTTGAAATCATTAGGCATTAAAAAAACTGTCATGCTAACTGGTGATAAGAAATTAGTTGCTGATACAGTTGGAAAAGAGCTAGATATCGATGAAATTCATAGCGAATTGTTGCCTGAAGATAAACTCAACATTGTAGAGGAGTTATTACTCCAAAAATCGAGCAAGGGAAAACTATTCTTTGTAGGTGATGGTATCAACGATACACCAGTATTAGCGAGAGCTGATATCGGTATAGCTATGGGTGGACTCGGTGCCGATGCAGCCATCGATGTAGCTGATGTCGTGATAATGAATGATGAACCTTCAAAGATAGGTACTGCGGTCTTTGTGGCAAAGAGAACCAGAAAGATTGTTTGGCAAAATATATACTTCGCACTAGGAGTCAAATTCCTGTTTCTAGCCTTAGGAGCTATCGGAATCGCAACTATGTGGGAAGCCGTGATTGCTGATGTTGGGGTATCTTTATTAGCAGTTCTGAACGCAATGAGAGTACTCAAATATGATTACAAAAATAAATAGTTGATTTGATTCGAATGTGTTAAGGGATTGTGTTCATATTGGTTATGATAATCTTAGTCTCTTCAAATAAAAACAATTTCATCTAGTTGTAATCTAAGGGAGCATAATTGTATTTAAGTAGATAGATCAAACCAGAAGTTAAAATTAAGGGGGAAGAAAATGTTATATATATTTATAATAATATTATTGACGGGGGTTGATCAGTGGACAAAGTATCTTGCAGAAACGCAATTGAAACCGCTAGGATTTATACCCATTTTTCAAGATGTATTTCATTTAACTTATGCAAGGAATACGGGAGCAGCATTTAGCATTATGATGAATATGCAGGCATTTTTAATAATATTCACAGCAATTGTTGTTGGCGTATTAACGTACTATTTAATACGATTATTTAAAACAAAAGAGGTAGCCCTTAAACTATCTTTAGCAATCATTATCGGCGGTGCTTTAGGGAATCTTATCGATAGAATTAGATTGAACTATGTGACCGACTTTCTCGATTTTACACTAATTAATTATCCCATTTTTAATTTTGCAGACGTTTTTGTAGTTATAGGAGTAGTTATACTTTCATATATGCTTTTGTTTAAAGGAGCTATGCCTAAAATTTCTAAGTTATGAAATGGGTTTCTGAAAAAGAAATGTATACATCATCTAATGTGATGCATGTGTATTTGGTGCTGATGAAAGTTTCATATGACAATCTTGTAGATTCAAACATAGTAACTCAGTTGTTGAACAAATAATAAAATTGGCTATCTTGTAACAAACTACGAGATAGCCTTTTTTTATATTTCAGTGTTAAGTTATAAACGATTTGTGGGCTTTTTGTCCTAATGGTTGTCTTAGGCAACATATTTTGCTTCAAAAAAAATTAGATAATAACGACCTTATAATTCATAATCTTATCATACTTTTCGTTGTGATAAGTACCAGTTGCTAGTGGTTTTAGTGCTTCAAAAGTATGTCTATTTTCTGAGAATTCTTTATCAGTATAATTCTTGGTTCCTGCCACACAGAAGACGATGTTTTCAGGTGTTACTGAGATGATCTTGTAGATAAATGAGCGTAAGGTGTCACTATCAACTTCCTGAATCGGTTCTAGTAAATTGTTGAGCGTTGTTTCAATCTTCGCAAGTCTTGAACGTGTATCGTAGTTCGTTAAGTACTCTCCTTCAAGTTTTCTAATCTCGGTTTTGTTATTGTGTAGCTGCAAGGTCAATGATTGGTATTTGCTATTGAAATCCTCCTGGGAAAGATTAGGATTCTTCACTTGAACATCAATGAGGTTTGATATCATTCTCTCAAGCTCATCGCCTTGTGTTTGAAGCTTCTGAATCTTGATTTCAACATCGCTAACTCGTATGGTCGATTTGATGATTTTCTGGATGTTTGGAATGATATCCTTTTCCTGTAAAAACACCTCGTTTAGCATTTTCACAGTCGCTCCTTCAATCATCTCTTGATAAGTTGCCTTAGCCTTACAGTGAGCTTTACCGTCGATGTAACCACCACATTGCTGCATGACTCTTTGTGCTGGTGTACCGTAGTTCCAATAACGTCTCTTTAAGGTTCGACCACACTCTGAGCAAACGATAAATGCTGAGAATGGATAAGTGACATTGTACTTGGCCAGGTTCTTATCTTTACCAACTTTCACCTTGCTACGATCCTCTCTGATCCTTTGAGCAAGGAGGAATGTTTCTCTATCGATGATTGCTTCATGCGCATTCTCGGTGTGATACATCGGAGCGAGTTCTTTATTCTTAACTTTCTTATGTGAAAGGTAATCAACCGTGAGTGTTTTCTGTTGAACCAAATCACCGATGTATTTTTCGTTCTTAAGAATAACTGCGACTGTGGACATACTCCATTTGGTTGCACCAGCACCGGTGGTAGCACCTAAGGATTCCATGTGCTTTGCAATCTTCATCGGTCCGATTCCACTCACATACATTTGGAAGATTTCACGGACGATTTTAGCTTCTTCAGGAACAACGATTAAGTTGCCACCTCGTTTGTCTTTGGTATAACCTAAGAACCGATTGTGATTCACAATTGGAACGCTATTGTTGAATCGCTTCTGAACATTCCATTTGACGTTCTCGCTCACGTTTCTTGCTTCCTCTTGGGCGATGGATGACATGATGGTTAATAGGAAGTCCACCTTTGGATCTGAGGAGTAGATGTTTTCTTTTTCGAAGAATATCTCAACATTGATTGCACGCATCTCTCTGATGTAGTTTAAGCAATCAACTGTGTTTCTAGCGAAACGTGAGATTGATTTCGTCATGATCAAATCGATTTCACCACGCTTTGCAGCATCCATCATATTATTGAACTGTTTCCTGTGCTTAGTGGAAGTACCACTAATGCCCTCGTCTGCATAGATACCACAGAATGTCCATTCAGGGTTATTTTGAATCCTTTCGGTGTATTCGTCCGTTTGAGCAATGTAACTCGTTTTCTGTTCCTCATTATCGGTAGACACTCGAACGTAGGCACACACGCGTTTTTTGAGGTTCTTTGGTATGGTTCCTGATAAATCGAACACAGGTTTTGGTTGTATGACTCTGACTTGTTTGTTTTGCATAAATATTACCTCCTTGGTTAGTACATATACATCACTCTAAAAGCAATGAATAGCAAGTCAATTTCCAACTATTTCATTGCTTTCTGATGTAATAAAGGTTGTGTTGTATTGTTGTTTCAATCTGGACAGTATTTCTTTGTATTCACTTTCAGTAAGGAGCTTCTCCATATAAAGGTTAAAAGCTATTTTAGCTGAGTAATCATATTTCATCTGATCGGTGACGATCGTAGTCTTCTTCATTGGTATCCTTTCTAAAGGATAAAAAGAAAAAAAGGAATTGCCATAGCAATCCCTAGGGAAAGTGCGTGCCTTATGAGCACTGAGTTTGTGACGCTGCCTAACCTACCAAGAGTAGTTTATCACTAACAAAAATTAAAAACTACATGCCAGTGGCACAAACGTATTGTAAGATTTATAAGAAGTTCGGAATTTGAAAATTCTTTGAAATAGTACCGGCATGAATGCCGTGTATAATGAGATTTTCTGACTGTGCTTTTGTAAAGTTAAACATTTCGTCAAATATAAAGAAACAACCTCCACCATCTATGTTGTAAAATATCTTAGAGACATAGTGCCGGTTATAGTATGAGAAGAGCATCACTTGATTCTTGTGATAGGTTTGAGTGCGCCAGAAGAAGTCGATCTTTTGCTCATTATATCTCACCAGGATGACATCATCATTTTCTGCATTGATATTGTGAGGCAGGACTTGCTTGAGCTCATTATCAATCATATCGTAGGTTCTGAATGCGAGCGTGTTATTGATTCTGTTTGAGAATGGATTACCGGTTATATGATCAATCGAAACACCATAGAACTGAGAAAGCTTAATTAAATCGTGTATTCCAATCTCCCTGGAGCCATTCTCGTAATTGAGATAGCCTTGGCGGGATTTTTTTATGACGCTAGCTACTTGGGTTGTTGATAAATTGTGTGAGATGCGTAGACGCTTTAGATTCTCACAGATGAACAAATTATTAAAATCATCTTCGGTGTTTAATTTAACCATGGAGGTCACCTCTTCACATTCGTATATTTTTGCAATAATGATACCACAACAAATGTTTACAAGTCAATGTTACTGATGACATTAACTATCAATTCTATCGTAAAAACAAGGGTTTTCAGCCAAATGAAAACTCTTTTTGTTGCTGTTGTGATTTCGCTTCTCCAAGTTATTTTTTGACAGATTGCTTTCTCATATAATCAAGGCACCATCGAATTTGATGAAAGGAGGAAAGTACATGCCTGTCAACGGAACAGGGAAAGTTCAGAATCGTGACCAAGCCACACCACTACCAAGGTTTTATCTGATTGAACACAGAAACAATCTGGGTTTATCGGTTGAAGAAGTATCAAGAATGTTGAATCTCTCACACTATTATTATTACCAAATAGAAAGTGGTCGAAGGGGTCAAAAACTACCGATTCCACTCGTATTGGAACTCATTAATGTTCTGCAGATCGATGCGATCAAATTTCTAGAACTAGAAAGTGAACATGTAAAAAAACATAACGAATTCAATCGGATGAAGTAAAAAAAGACGCCAAGCTTGTATTTGGGGTACAAACCTGGCCAGTAGAAAAGCGACCGCCATTCTACAATTCCGATTATACAACTCATTTCAAAAATAACAAACCATTGAAAGGATAAAAATGGACGACAAGGGCTTTTTTCGAGAGATTATCGATATTTATATCCAAAGATTCGATATCAAAGAAAACACCAAGCGTTCCTACGGGAAGATGCTTGCCCAGTTCGCTGAGTTCGCTGATGGCTTGCCTAACCTACCAACCAGGCAAGATGTCATGGCTTATCGTGAACAACTGAAGTCCAGATTGAGAGCTGCATCCGTTCAAAAACACATTGTAGTCATAAGGGGATTTTATCGATGGTACTACATTGAAGGTTTTGGACCCAATGCAGCTGAAGGTGTAAAAGGTATGAAGATTGAATCCGACTTTAAGAGGGAATCACTTTCACTTGAAGCGGCCATAAAACTATTAAACAGAGCGAAACGCTATGCGAGTAAGAGCATCATTGGAAAAAGAGATCATGCGCTGATCGCACTATTACTAACAACCGGATTAAGAACGATTGAAGTGGAAAGAGCAGATGTGGATGATATCAGCTTCGTGGATGAAACCAAGGTGTTATACATCATGGGTAAAGGTCACGATGAGAAAGATGCGTATGTCAAACTCTCTCCAGAAGTTTACAGCTTGATTGAGGAATATTTGATCGAGCGACAAGACGGATACAAACCACTCTTCATTAATCATACGAAACCCTATCAGGGAACCAGACTGAGGACACGAATGATTAGTATGGTGGTTAAAGAAATGCTTAGAGATATCGGGATCGATGATCCCAAGTACTCTGCCCATAGCCTAAGGCATACAGCGGCTTCTTTAGCGCTGGACTTGGGTGGAGATTTAGATGCAGCACAGCAATTAATGCGTCACAAAGACATATCTACCACAAAGATTTATGCTCACCGATTGAGCAAAGCTAAGAATCATCTTGAGTGGCAGATAAGCACAGCACTATTCCAAACTACCAAAAAGAAAAAATGAAGGGAAAACCTATGATTAGAGAGTTTGAACACAACGCCTATGGCAAAGTTCGTGCCACAATAGTGGATGATGAACCTTGCTTCAACCTGAAGGATCTCTGTCGCATGTTTGAGATTAAAAGCGTATCAGAAGTCCGGACCAAACTGAACGACACCAGTATAAAGCTTGTGAGCGTTCCCCACGATAAAACACATCAAAACATGTTCTTTGTTACCGCAGACCACTTATCCACTATATTCTTCCAATCCAAAAGAAAAGACGCAGAAGTGATTGGTGATTGGTTGTATCGAACCGTATTACCTCAGCTCATCCGTTATGGCATCTATCAGATTGAGGATTTTGAGAATCCAGATAAAATTATCGAGTTCCTGGATGAGTTTCAAGAATTAAAAGTAAGAGCAAACGTCCTGGAAACCACACTCAAGATGAATACACCAAAAATTAAAGCCATTGATAACTTATTGGGTACAACGAGTTGTGTAGATCTAGATATGGTTCATGAAGTGATTCGCTTCAAGAATATCGGTCGAGATGTCTTATTAAAGATTCTAAGAACTGCCCATGTTTTAGATGAGCAGAACATACCTTTTCAAGACTTCTGTGATAAGAAGTATTTCAGAGTTGTTGAAGCGAAAGTGGTATCGGGTGGAACTGTTATCAAGTCAACCAAAACATACGTCTATAAAGGCGGAATTACATTCATCGAAAGGATCCTAAAAGAATACGATGGAAACAAACAACGTAAGGAAAAATGAGAATGTCTATAACATCAATGAGTTACAAGAGATACTACAAGTCAAAAGACCGACACTTTTAAAGTATATCAAGACCAAGAAAATCAAAGCATTCAAGGTTGGAAACCAATGGCGAGTGACTCAAGAACACTTAGATGAATTCATTCAACGAAACATGAAGTAAAAGACAACTGTTAGCTGCTTCACACTTACCGATAATGCTTGTGAACAGTAATGTGAACTACACAGCAAGATACTGCGAACAGTGTATCAAGTATGCGTGAAGTGGCTTTCAAGTGTCATTTAGTAAAAGCCCTTATTGGGCGATTTTTAACTATACCTAGGGAAAGGAATAACTCATGGCACGACCATTCAAACAAGGCTTACAATACTTTCCTCTCGACGTGAATATTTTTGAAGATGAGAAGATACAAGATCTCAATCTCGCTTTTGGTTATTTAGGTGAAATCATCTATATAAGGTTGCTTTCGATGATTTACGCAAATGGATACTATCTAGAAAAATCAATCTCATCACTCGCAAGAACCCTCATGAAAAGCATAGGTGCAAACTGGACACCTAATCCAATCGATATTGAAGAGGTCATTGTCTATTGTGGGAAAGTGGGTTTATTTAATTACGATCTACTTAAAGAAGATGTGATCACATCAAAATCGATTCAAAAACAGTTCATTTTATCTACCAGACGAAGAAAGAATACAGGTCAAGACAAATACTGGTTATTGGATGAAAAAACGATGCTAGAACTAAGCATTTTTAACAAAACATCAAAAAACATTAATGTGGACAATAATGGAGTTATTGATAACACAAACGGCATTATTGGTAGCAATAATCAAGTTAATGCAGACAATAACCGAGTTAATGTCGACAAAAGTACACAAAAAGAAAAAGAAAAGAAAAAAGAAAGAAAAAATGATAAAGAGGATAAAGAAGATAAAGGGCCGTACGGCCTCCCTAAATTACATTTTATTACCAATTCTTTAATCAAAAACAAATACATCGATGAGTCATCACTAGACATTATCAAATTTAACATCTTGTTTGAAGATTTAATCCATGGGTATGGTTTTGAAGATGTCTTATCAGCTGTAGATTATGTGATTAAGTATTCTAAGAACCCTAATCCACCAATTGAGGATAAGTTCGCTTTCATGAGGGAATCAGTTCAAACGAATCTAAAACAATTTGAACATAGGAGGAAGACAGCCAATGAGTCATTCGAATCGTGGATTAAACGAACCCTTTTACAAGTGGATTGATGATGTAAGAAGAGCAATGAGAAAAGAAAAAGAACTCCAAGAAAAATTAGAGTTCTACAATATGAAGCTCATTGGATACAAAGGCGTATCGTATGATCGCATTGGATCTTCTGGTTCACGATCCTCTGGTGATAGTGAGTTATTATTTTGGTTAGATAAGATATCAACCCTAGAGCACAAGATTATTGTTAATCAGATAATAATATCCGAAAAAACGAGATTTCTTATCGATTTGAGTAATGATGAAAAATTAGTTTTCATCAAAAATATGCTTCACACTGAAGGAAGTGATTTGTTGCCAATGAGTAATAGAATAAAAACAATAAGACTGAGTATTATTAGAAAATGGTTCTCTATGTTTTATAAAATCACTCAATAAAATAATGTTGTTGAAATCGTATATAAATGTGCATTAAAATGCACAGTCATGTTATAATGGTTATGGGTGATAATATGATACTTACAACATTTGGAGATAGGATCAAATACTTGCGAGAAAAGCAAAATATACCACAATCAAAATTGGCGCAAACCACTGGAATTGTGAGGGAACAGATTTCTAGAATTGAGAACGGGCAAATAAACCCAACTCTAGAAACGGTGTTCAGATTAAGCGAGGCATTAAATATTACAATGTCAGAATTATTCGATTTTGATGTAGTTGGTCAGCAGCAAGAAATATCAAATCTTTCTTTGAAACCATTTGTTAAATGGGCTGGTGGAAAAACACAAATTCTTCCAGAAATTCTTAAAATGATTCCTAATTCTTTTAATACTTATTTCGAACCATTTTTAGGTGGAGGTGCCTTGTTATTTCAGCTTAAACCTATAAATGCTGTTTTATCGGATTATAATTCGGAGTTGATTACAGCATATAACTGTTTTAAAGATGAGGACTCGTTTAAATTGATGGTAGATGAGATCTTAAATCATCAAATGAACCACTCTGAAGAATATTATTATCAAATAAGAGAGATGGACAGACTACCAGAGTTTGCGAGTTTGCCAAAACATATTCGAGCAGCTAGAATGATTTATCTCAATAAATCGTGTTTCAATGGATTGTATAGAGTAAATTCAAAAGGATATTTTAATGTCCCATCTGGAAAGTATACATCCGTTAATGCTTTTGATGAGATTTTATACAATAATTTGTCTAAGTATCTATCACGTCAATCAATTTCAATTATAAACGATGATTTTGAGAAAGCTGTCGCATCAGCAAAAAAAGGTGATTTTGTGTACTTTGATCCACCATATGATACATTTGATGAAAAGAAGAATTTCACTACGTATACTAAAAATGCATTTGGAAAAGATGAGCAGAAAAGACTTGCAAGTGTATTCAAAGAGCTTGATAGTCGTGGTGTAAAAGTTATGCTTAGTAATCATAATACTGAGTTCATTCGTGACTTATATAACCAATTTAACATTAAGGTAATTAATGCAAGAAGAAGTATCAATTCAGTATCTTCTGGGCGTGGTAATGTTGAAGAAGTGATAATTACTAATTATACATTGGAAAACACATATGACGAAATCAATTAAAAAAAGTACATATTTTAGTGATGGAGGTTTTACTCTTTTACAAGGGGACTCTTTTAAATTACTACGTTCAATAGAAAAAGAATCGATTGATATGATTTTTGCTGATCCTCCATATTTTTTATCCAATGGTGGTATTACCGTGCACTCAGGAAAAATGGTAAGTGTAGACAAAGCAGAATGGGATAAAGGTCTTTCAACGCCTGAAAAATTAGCTTACAATCGCAAATGGATTAAGTTGTGCAAGAATGTATTGAAAGAGGACGGAACAATCTGGATAAGTGGAACGATGCACAACATATACTTCATAGGTGTTGCACTAGAATTAGAAGGCTTTAGCATAATTAATAATATTACATGGAGAAAATTAAATCCACCACCTAATATATCTACAAGAGCATTTACACACTCAACAGAGACTGTTCTTTGGGCACGTAAAATAATCAGTCCAACAAAAAAAGGAAAGCATCTTTTCAATTATGATTTGATGAAATCTATAAATAGTGGGAAACAAATGAAAGATGTTTGGGATTTTTCACTTACCAAACCATCAGAAAAAAAGATGGGGAAACATCCCACACAAAAGCCTATGGCCTTATTAGAAAGGATCGTTCTTTCATCGACTAAACCAGGTGATGTAATATTAGATCCTTTTGTTGGAAGTGGTACCACTGGCATTGCAGCAACCACTCATAATCGCTCCTTTATCGGTATTGATTTTGAAAAAACATATTTAGATTTAGCAATCAGAAGGTATAATAGTTACAAGGGTGATAAAAATGAAGAGAAATTTCAACAATTGGCTATCGACATTTAAAGAAAGCATTGCTGACTGGAAGTACTATACCGATTTTGATAAAGTTTATAAAAATGTAGATATACTTAAATTTGAACTCAATCTATTAAACAGTTTAATTGGGTCAACTAATATCGAGGAAGACTTCAGGGTTTTAGTAGCAAAATATCCAGAAGTTCTGCGAGTAATTCCTATCCTTTTAGCTAAAAGGGAATATGAAATAAAGATAACTGATGCCGACGGATATCGAATCTATAATTTTATGAATGCGAATTACTCGATTGAGGAATACGTGCTGTTCATGAATAATACAGGATTGTTTGACTTAATCTCAAGACATATAATCAGAGACTTAACAGATTACGTAAAAGGTGTTGAGGTCGGTCTAGATTCTAATGCAAGAAAAAACAGAACCGGCAAAGCAATGGAAAATTTTGTTGAAAACTATTTAGTGAAGCTTGGGTTCATAAAAAATAAAACGTATTTTTCTCAAATGACTGCAAAAGAAATAAATAGACTATTTGGGGTTGATTTATCTAACTTGAACGGTGAAGAAAAAGCAGATAAACGATTTGATTTTGTCGTTAAAACACCCGACTTAGTATATGCTATAGAGGTCAACTTTTATGGTGGTGGAGGTTCAAAATTAAATGAAACTGCTAGAAGCTATAAAATGATTGCATCAGAATCGCAAAATATACAAGGATTTCGATTTATTTGGATAACAGATGGGCAAGGATGGTACTCTGCTAGATATAATCTTGAGGAAACCTTTAACACCTTAGAAGATTTGTATAACATTAACGATTTAGAATGTGGTATTTTTGCTGAAAAATTAAAATAGAAAAAACTAGGATACGTGCTATTTACCTTTGGCAGATAGCTGAAGGTATCCTAGTTTTTCTTAATTAATATCTTAAAGTAATCCTAGTGCTTCAAGCGGCAATATTCTTGTGTAATATCTACACCCTACTAAAGATATATACTCTTTAACATCATTATAAGACGGATGATCAAACCATTCATTAATAACATAAATATATTCAACTGTGACAATCATATCCCTCAGTAATTTTTGATACTGACGTTTTTTGAAGTCACAAGTTTGAAGTTTTTCGTCAACTGAACCAGCTGCAGATTGAAATTTTTTCTCAATAATATAAATTGTTCTATTCGAATAATTATAGAAAACTTCATCAGGAAGTAGTTGCTTAGATAATATTTCACTCCATAGTATATTGTTAGGAATAAGTATATCTCTGTATAAGCCATGCTTAGAAGTAATCATGCCTTTAACATCCATATTCAAAAAAACCTCATTATTTACTACAGTGTAGCCTTGATTTTCAAATGCTGTTTTCAGGCTTGTCTCTTGTTCGAATGCAAGACCATTTTGATTTGTAGTTGCTCCACCACCATATATATTTACTGGCATAATATGTTTTATCCTTTTCTAAACCAGATTTTTTTTGACAAGTTCATTCCATAGCATAGCCCTACCTGACCAGTTCCAATAGGTGATGTCTTGTTCAATGAAAAGCCATTTTGCAGCTAGAATAATAATTTCTATAGGGTGAAGATTATTATTATAATCAGTAAAATAACCGAGCGGTGATCCGGATGCAAATGATATATTTATACAGTTGTATGCGTCATTAAGATGCTGCTTAACCAATTGATATTGAGTTGGATAGTTTGCTTGTGAATAAGTCAACGCTAGCAAGATATCGTCATGGCTAGGAGTGTGATATCGATTGGTTTTCTTAAACAAGTAATTGGCTGTTGGTATAGACACGGTAAAGTCAAAACCTTTATTAAACCTTGCTGGTCTATTTAGGACTATGCTGTAGCCTGAGAATGATTCTACTGTGTACTCATATTTTGAGCAATTCGCTCCCTTTCCTGTTCCAGGGTTTTCCAATAAAAATAAATTAATCAGTTCATCTCTAATATCGCTTCTTGTACTTGAAATTAGAGTATAAGGTCCTCTTATTAATGGCATTTCTTGTTTCCTCCTATGTTTTAAAGAAATTATATCATGTAAAACATTTTATTAATATACAGTTCTACCGATAATACTTGTGAACAGTAACGTCAAGTGGTTGTCAATTAAGCAACAACTATCGTTCAAGTGGTCGGCAAGTGGTTATCAAGTGATACTGAAAGAATTTAATAAATTAGAAGATTTTTCATTCAAGTGGAAATCTTCTTTTTTTATTTATCAAATATCGTTTCTCATATTCTAATAAAATTGGTAAAATACAATAAAATGTCACCAAATACCACATTGTTTTGTATTAGTGGTGAAAGACAAAAGAAGAAAGATATGGTACTTCGAATGGAATTCAACGAAACGTATTATAAATTCAAATCGATGGTAACTGGGATTTGTTATACATATACAAAAAACATCTCTGATACTGAAGATTTAGTTCAAGACATATTTATGAAGCTCTATACTGAAAAACAGGACTTTCAGTCGGTCGACCACTTAAAGCACTGGTTAATTAGAGTATCAATAAATGAATCAAAGAACTATGTTAAATCAGCTTGGAAAAAGCGGTTAGTATTCAGTAATGAAATGATTGCTAGTACACGCGCATTTGATGATGAGAAATCAGATAATGCACAAAATGTATTTAATATGGTTCACAATTTGCCGAACAAGTATAAAAATATAATCATTCTCTACTATTATGAAGATCTTCAAATTAAAGAAATATCCCAAATATTGGGGATATCAGAAAATAGTATTAAGAAAAGACTTGAAAGAGCGCGAACAGCTATTCGAGTCGGATTGGAGAAATAAAATGATTGACACATTGATTAAACATTCAAGAAACGTTATACCGGAACTAAGTGATAAATTCGATGAACAACTCTTTTTGAAAATAACAAGCGCAGTTCCCAATTCAAAGCAAAAATGCAAGTTTAATGAGATATTTCAATTAAAACCATTACTAATTACGTTTATGACATCAATTGTGATTATACTCATGATTTCATTTATGTTACCAAAAGGCACTGCACCTACTTACTCACAGTCAAACAATGATTTGATGGCAAAAATGGTCTATAACGAGGTTTCAAAATACAATGAAGATTTAATACCTGTTGAGGTCAATACCTCGATAATAGGTTATACCAACGACTTTTACTACAGTGAGCTTAAAGTCATAGAAAGTCACTATTTTGTTACATCATTTGACTTTCAACTAGAACCTTACTTTAGAATTGATCAGATTGGAAAAGAAGTAGAAATTATTATCGCTATTATTGAACTTAAAGGATCAGATCAATACAGCCATGGCAATTGGTATACACAAGAAATCATGGTGATTAAGAATCAAAATGAAATCGTAGGATTCCTTTCTGGGAAAATGATGATCAAAGGATCAACGCCTTATCTACCATTAGAAGGTATATTCAACTTTCAATCATTCAATTTTTTAACTAAGGACGCAGTAGTCAAATACTATGAAAAAGGTGATCAACTATATCGTTTTGATGTCAATTTAACAAATAAAGAAAATATTACGATTGATGTCGAGTATAGAGTTGCAAAGTTAGATATACAAGCAAAATACTATGAGATGTCTAGTACAGTTGATAGCTACATTAACCTTTCAAACGACATTCTTATTAATTTATTAGACGAAGTCATTATTGAGAAAATCGTTGTTTATGCAACGATTACTGAAATTGACAAAATAAATCAAGTAATATATGTTCAGTCACAATCAGCGAATACATTGGTCAGTATTAGGCTTTTAGGTAATGGATATATAGTTGATGATGAAGGTGTAAAAGTTGAATTTGATGACTTAATTGTAGATGATATAATCGAAATTTACTATTTTAACAGGTACACCGGTTATGTACCAATAGACATCTATGTTGAAACCATTAAAATAACATAGTGATTTGATTAGAGGTCATATTCATACTGACCTCTTTTGAGTTTTTGAATACTTGAAGTTTCTAAAATTTTGTGGGGAAGATTTTAGATTGCAAAACTACACCACCATAAATGAATAATTAGAGTTTCTTAAAAAGGGATATTTTAGTTTATCGTTAGGTGTACATATAGTAGAAAAGGAGACAGAATGAAAAAAATACTATTTGCAATTACCCTTGTAATAGTTGCTATGTTGGGAATTAACACCAATGTTTTAGCAGCAGAAAACGAAGCGATTCATCAACTTCCACAAAGTTACATGGCGAATCCAATTGATTTGCTTGATAACAGTACCGCCGATGTTGTAACAACAACTATAGAAAATCCTGTGTTTTATGATGAAACTATTGATTTACCGTCATCAAAAACGTATTATCTCGAACCAAACTATCAGGATATAGTAACTTCTCAATCAGTCGTTGTTAGTTCGAGTGACAGTTCATCGATTGGAATAATGCCAATGGGAACATGGTCAGCAAACCGAGATAATTATGAAAATAATAACAGTTTTGATATAGCGAGTGATATGTCGATCGGTGACCCTAATAATTTGTATAGCGGGTCAATAGCATTTAATGCAAATATACACAAAGAACCCTGGTACCTTGGTGGTGCAGTCGATCAAGATTATTATAGAGTTGATGTGTTTGCAGATGCTCAGTTAAGATTAGAGCTGTATAATGTTCCAACAGGAAAAGATTATGATCTTGAACTATTTATGTTTCCCGATGTAAAGGAACCTGAATGGGAAGATGTAACTAGAATTGCACAAGCAAAAATAGGTGGAGATGGTCAAGGTGAATTGATTATTAAGAATGTTACTCCTGGAACTTATTTTGTACGAGTATATCCGTACCAATCGGATGATTGGGATGAAACAAATTTCTATAGACTATATATTGGTCAGACATTACAGGCAAGAAGCAATGTGAGCATTCAATCATTAAAAAATGCAGGAGCAAAGGCTGCAATTTGGCAATCAGATATTGAACCATTTGGTTTAAACTCATTTGGTATTGAAAATAAAGTGTTTGTTGGAAGCACATTAGTTACACAATATAACTTCATAAATCAGTACGCTAATCCTTTTCATGAGAAATTGGCTGAATATGCTGTCGATTCAAAAGTTGTTGATACAGTAGTCTATATTTGGGATATTCAGATGAGAATTCAACTATACCAAATTCTCTGGGATATGGCAGAAATTCTAGAAGATGAAGTAGCAGCAAATCAGGAAATTGTTCTTACTTTCGAGTATATCACTGGTGGTATTAAAATTTTAGGTACAGTAATAGGCACTATTCCGACTCCTCAAACAAAGATTCTAGGTATAGTATTGACTGGAAGTACTACTGGAGCAGGCTTTATTGTACCGGCACTATTTCCAGCAACTTGGGGTGATAGAAAGGAATCATTGCTTAATTACCTTTATGTACTGATGGCTGCACTCGAAGCAGATCAAAACACATCTCCGAGTGAAATAGTTCATATTAAATTAAGATATCAATATCAACATGAATATACAATAACAGGTGTTTGGAATTATTACATTGATCTGGTGACTGAAAACACTTTAGAAGGTTTTCTGTACAGCGGAACTTCCATCGGAGTGACACAAAGTGGATCATACTCACGAGGACAAGTGTATGCAATCAGGAATTTAACTGATTTCATTTCATTTAAAAATGGAACATTATCTCCTGGAATACCATCAACTGGTGGTGGCGGAGGTGGAGGAGGAGGTCCAATTACCATTGAACCTATGAATTTTCCAAATCCTTTGGAGACTAACGAATAGATTAATATAAGTTTTATATATATGCATATGGATCACGTTTCCCCTTTTTAGATTCATATGCTTACGTTTAATTCTTTCTTTACCGATAATCCTTGTGAACGGTAATGCCAAGTTATTAACAATACAAGAACAAGCCATGTTCAAGTAGTTGTTAAGTATATTTCAACAGATACGGGAAAAAAAGCACTAAAACAGCAATTTTCAATGGTTAGTGTGCCGCTGGCATGTAGACAAAATTTGACTTATTACATATACTACAATTAGCGTGGAATACTGGCTCTAAATGAAGCCTAGAAGATAGAAACTCTCAATCATGGGGGTTTCTTTTCTTTTGCAGAAAAATATGTAGTATTCAACCCTTGGATAACTTCAGTTTTGGATAAAATTACTGAACCCTGAAAGGTTGGAATCGATGTGCCAAAGGTACTGGATACGTATCAGCAATGGGAGGCTGATGGAGTACTTGATGAAAGAATAAAAAGCATTCAAGATATGGTAGCTAGGCGGATTATCCAAAAGGATATCGCCAAAGCTATGAACTTAAGTGAGAACACTTTGATTAAATTAAAGCGTGCGCATCCAAGGCTAAATCAAGCATTTATCAATGGTGATGATGAACTTAAGTATAAACTCATGGACGCACTGTTCCAAAGAGCAGTTGGTATGGAGTATGAGGAAGTACAAACCATCATTGAAGAAACACCTGCGGGGACGAAGAAGAAACTTGTTAAAACCAAGAAGAAAGCTCTACCCGATTTTAATGCTATCAAATACTTATTAATTATTAAGTTCGGACGTGAATACAACGAACGTAAAGAAGAAATAGACATCATGCTGAAACGCATAGAAAAAGGCGAGGAAACTTGGATTAATGAACATAGTGATGAAGAAACCCTCGGAGTTGTTAATATACGAAAACAACCCAAGAAATAATGATGCTGCTGTTGATGCAGTAGCTAATAGTATCAAAGAGTTCGGATTCAAGGTTCCGATTGTGATCACCAAAGAGCTAGTCATTATTGCCGGCCACACTCGGCTCAAAGCAAGCCTTAAGCTAGGATTAGCAAGTGTTCCTTGTATTGTTGCTGATGACCTCACAGAAGGGCAAATTAAGGCCTTTCGTTTGGCAGATAACAAGACCGCAGAACTCGCTACATGGGATTTTACTAAACTTGAAGAAGAACTCTCGAATATCGATATTGATATGCTTCAATTTGGTTTTGAAGAATTAGAGTCAGATGTTCCAGATAATGCAAGTGATGATGATTTTGATCCTTCAGATGAAATCAGTGAAACACCTTATTCAGAACTTGGAGATATCTATTTATTAGGTAATCACAGAGTTATGTGTGGAGATTCAACCAAGAAACAAGATGTAGAAAAACTCCTGGATGGACAAAAGATTGATATGATCTTTACCGATCCACCATATAATGTAGATTATGAAGGTACAGCCGGAAAGATTAAAAATGACAAGATGGAAGACAATAGCTTCTATCTTTTTTTATTTGAAGCATTCACCAATATATTTGAAGCAACAAAACCTGGTGGTGCCATCTATGTTTGTCATGCAGATACTGAAGGTATCAACTTTAGAACTGCATTCAAAAATGCTGGTTTCAAATTGGCGGAGTGCTTGGTCTGGGTTAAGAATGCACTCGTGTTAGGTAGACAAGATTATCACTGGAGACATGAGCCAATTCTTTATGGTTGGAAAGAAGGAGCAGCTCATTACTTTATAGATGACCGTACACAAGACACCATTTGGGAATATAACAAACCCAAACGAAATGAAGACCATCCAACAATGAAACCTCTCGAACTCTGTGGAAGAGCGATTGCAAATTCATCAAGAGTGAATGAATGTGTCTTGGATTTGTTTGGTGGTTCAGGATCAACTATGATTGCATCCGATCAGCTTCAAAGGAAATCATTTTCAATGGAACTCGATGAAAGATTCGTAGATGTGATTGTAAAAAGATATATAAGACACAAAGGATCATCTGATAATTGCTATCTGATCCGTGGTGGTAAGAAGATAGATTTAAACAAAATTGATAACTTTCAGAATTTGTCTCTATAGTGAGCAAAACTCGTCGAATTGACTTGCTATTTATAGCCTTTAGAGTGATATATATAGTAACCCAATAAGGTTAGGAAAGAGGAGTTAACGATGAAAGTTAGATTTGAAACGAATACATGCAAAGAACAAGTTGTACCGCAGGATGTCTTTGTAATTGAAAAGTTAGTTGAATTACCACTTAAGCAGTTTAATAAGTTTATTGATAATATGCTTGGTGATTACAACTTCATAAAAGAACATAAAAATTTGATGTACACAGATAGCAATAACGTTTGGCACGCAATTATAGTAACCGCTAAAGAAATAGATTATGGAATCTTAGTTCAAGCCGATGGCGCAAGCTATGCTAGATACTCAGCATTTATCAGAAAAGATGAAGTAGGAGGATTCAGCAATGGAAAAGCAAATAACGCTTAGTCATTGGATTCAAAACTTTAATCAAGGTGAGTTCGATAAAAAAGATACTCAAACACAAATCAAAGCTGGATGGTTCGATTGGTTTTGTAAGGATTCAAGTCTAGCAAATAAAACAAAAAAGATGGGTAACATCATTAAGCAAATCAAAGCTGGTGGAAAAGTTGACCTTGAGACATGTTATGTGTGGTTTAAGAACAACTGCCCGTTAAACGGTCCACTCTACGATGATTTCAGAATCGCAGATATTGAAACAAACAACAATCTTATCGTAGTTCAGATTGATTGTATTTGGAACGATTTCAAGTATACAGCCTACGAAAGATTGGATGGATTTGAGAAACCAGTATTTGAATCAAACTCATCAAGAGAACTTGTTAAATGGTTGAATCAAGGATGGATAAAGTAATGTTTATGGAATACAACGCTCATCCAAAGGGAATCAAAACAACCGATTGTGTCGTAAGAGCCATCAGCACAGCTATGAATAAAGACTACATGGAGTGCAGAAGAGAGCTTAACCAGTTCAAACGAGAATGGAAGTTTGCTAGTTATAAAGATACCGAATGCTTATATAAGTATTTTGAAAACAGACCGAGATTGATATTTAAAGCAATCAAGGGTCAACCAAGAATCAAAGGTACTGATTTTACTGAGCTTTATCCAAAGGGAACCTTCGTGCTTAAAATGACTGGACACATAACAGTTTGTAAAGATGGTGTCATTTTAGATACTTGGGACTGCACTTACCGAAGTGTTTATACTGCATGGATAATAGAGTAGAAGGATTATCAAAATGAAAATCAATTTTATACGTAAAGCAACCTCAAATGAACTCATTCCTCAGGATGAGTTCGTTATTGAAAAACAATTAGTTATTGATAAAGACTTGTTCGAGTGTTTCATTAAGGATCCACTGAATGACTACGATTTCATAAAAGAGAATCTTGAACACATGTACTGTGACCAAAATGAAGTATTTCATTGTATCTATGTGACATCAGATTCATATGATTTTGGTATTTTAATTGAAAGTGAAGGATACCATTACGCCAGATACACAGCCTACCTACCGAAGGCAGCATTAAGATAAAAAAATACAAATCAAAGCAAATTATGGAAGCCAAGGCTTCCTTTTTCTTGCTAGAAAGAGGACAACATGAAAATCATAACAAGTGAATCGGTCTTTAGTGGACATCCGGATAAAATATGTGACCAAATTAGTGATGCAATACTAGATGCCATTTTGGGACAAGACCAAGCAGCTAGAGTCGCAGTAGAAACAGCTATCAAGGATGACTTAGTCGTTATCTTTGGTGAGGTAACAACAACCGCAACAGTAGAGTATTCAGAAATCGTAAAAAAAGTACTTAAAGAAATCGGGTACACTGAAGAGTTCTGTGTATTAGAAAAGATATCAAAACAATCACCTGATATTGCACAAGGTGTTAATGAAACCCTGGATCATCAACAAGGTGCTGGTGATCAAGGGATGATGTACGGATTCGCATGCAACGAAACACCTGAACTCATGCCACTACCTATTGTAGTAGCACATGAGATTGCAAAAGAAATCGATACACTTAGAAAAACAAAGTACAATCACATCTTTGGTCCTGATGGTAAATGCCAAGTATCAGTTAGATATGTTGATGGGAAACCATTCGCATATGACACTATTATTGTTTCAGCTCAAACGAGACCAGAAGCAAGCCTATCACTCGCAAAAGAAATCATCACAGATGAAGTGCTCAAACCACTAATTGGTAAGGATCTAACCGGTATTAATGTACTAATTAATCCTACAGGTGCATTTGTTATTGGTGGTCCTTATGGTGATTCAGGATTAACTGGTAGAAAGATAGTCGTAGACACTTATGGTGGATACGCTAAACATGGTGGTGGAGCCTTTTCTGGGAAGGACGTAAGCAAGGTTGACCGCAGTGTGAGTTATTATGCCAGATACGTAGCAAAAGCCGTTGTAGCGGCAGAATTGGCCGACACGTGCGAAGTCTGTGTGTCTTATTCAATTGGAGTAGCAAATCCAGTCGCAGTCTCGATTGATACGTTTGGTACTGGGAAAATTTCTGATGAAGACTTGCTTGAGTTAGTTAGACGAAACTTCAACTTCACTCCTTCAAACATTCGAAAGGAATTAGAATTCGATAAAGTGAAGTTTCATAAGTTAGCAACTTACGGACACATGGGACGTGAAGATTTATCTGTTCGATGGGAGCATGTAGAAGCAAAAGTAGCTGAACTAAAAGAAGCCTATGAAAAAGCCAAAGGTTCTGCATAACTTCTATAAGTCACCTGCATGGTTTGCTGCACGTGAACTGAAGATAGTGTCAGTCAATAGTCTTTGTGAGCGATGTGGACATGTTGGAATCGAAGTCCATCACAAGGAGAGACTCACTGTTGATAATGTGAATGACTCATCCATCAGCCTTAATCAAGAAAACTTGGAACTACTTTGTAGGGAATGCCATAATAGGGAACACAAACGTTTCAGTAAAATTAATAGATTCGATAAACTAGGAAATATGGTTAATTAGGAAAATGCAATAATAATTATTGACATCATATATAATTCAATATATAATCTACATAGGCAGGCTAGGTACCTGTAGAGTTAATTATGGAGGAATTTCTATGCAAAACAGGATTAGATTATATGTGAATAATGAGATTAAACAATACAGTTTTAAGAATAGAAAAGAAGTTGTTGATGAGATAACATCAAACCTAACTGAACGTTACTTTGAACTTATTTCGTCTGGGTTGAGTGAAGAGGATGCGTATAAAAAAACTATTTTGCAAACAGGTAGTTTTGCCATTTCCATGCTTAACGACATCTCTAGTAATCCAACACGTTGGTATAAAAAGAATCTAATGATTTTGTTTGTAATGATATTAACTGGTACAGTATTTATGTTTTTCTTTAGTCCAATCGGGTACATTCTTTACACTTTCGCTTTCTTATACTTCACATTTGAACTTTCAAAATTGGATGAAAATGATAGACAAATGGATAATATTGAATCTGAAGAATCAAAACATATAAGATCAAAATTAACTAATCAACTATTAAGTTATAGTGTTGTTCTATTGATTTTTTCCTACACAATATTTGTTTGGGACTTACTTTTCAGGTTATTACTAGACATTAAAAGTATTAGTATAATTGATTGGTTAACTAAAGTATCACCATTATGGTTTGTAATTGTAACCTTTATAGTTATCCTCCTAATTGGGGTGTTTATTATAGGTTATCCTTTATCACTAATAATCATGAAAAAAAGGTTATGGACAAATAGTCAAATTTCAAAGATAAACATTAATAAAAGCAAAACAAAGATTACAACAGGACAAATTAAGAAAACCACATTTTCAATTAGTAGAACCTTGTCTATATTTTTAACGTTGACTTTTGTTTTTGCATTGATTTTGATTAGTAATGTGCAAGTTTATGAGTTGATTCCAAGTATTGATTTTCAGGGAGATTTGGTCTTAATTGATTCTGTACACTTTTGGGTTTATCTACTCGAAGGCAGATTTTATCAAGCTATGATACCAAATTACATTGCATTTGTGGGAAGTTTTGCAGTAGGAATATATTTAATATGCACTAAAATCTTTTCGCTCAGATTATGGTTTTCATTATATGGCTTTGTATTATTGAGTTTAATATTGTCTCAAATATTGTTATTATTCTTATCTGAAAATAGAATAAGCCTGCTAATTCCTCTAATGGTTACTGTTATTGGGTTTATGTACTCATTAATGCATACAAAGTTCTTGGGAGTTATTGAAAAAATAGTTTATGAACGATAACAAGAATGTAATATTTGGTGACACATTAAGAGGATATACAGAGAAGATAATTCTTTCTATACTTTCTAATGAGGATTTATATGGTTACAAAATAAATAAAATAATTGAAACTAGAACCAATCATAGTCTTATATTTAATGAAGCAACACTATATACAACATTTCAACGATTAGAGAAATTCGGATATATCACATCATATTGGGTGAAAAATGATAATCTGCCAAAAAAAAAGTACTACGCTATTACGAAGGAAGGGGTGAGTTTCTTAGCAAACTGTAAGTTTGAATGGAAAAGAACAAAAGAATTAATCGATTTATTTTTGTAATGTGATATTTTGATCTTAAACTAACTTCCCACTGTAGTTGTGATATTTCGCTATATTAAATTGAAGTTTATGACTAAACACAAAGGAGAAGAAGTAAATAATGAGTAAAAAAATTATTTTAGTATTATTGGCGCTATTAATTTTCATGTTTAATGCTTCAGTTATTAATGCGAGTGATTCTAGTGATTCATACAATGAAAATGAGTTATCGGAAATTAAGAATTATGAGAATACCGACATTGCTTTAAAGATCAATAATCAGATAGCTACTTGGCAGGGTAGTGAAAATGATTATTTGCTTAAAAGTTATGCGGGTATATACTTAAATGAATCGAACGATATTGTTTTAGGACTAAAAGTAACGAGTATACTATCCTTTGATGAAGTAAAAAAAGCTTATCAAGAGCATTTGGATAGTGTTGGCATAAAATCAAATAGCTACATTTTTGAAGAAAAGGTATATTCACTCATCGAATTGAAAATAATGAGAGACTACCTACTAAAGATGACTGATTTAAACATTTCTGCTGTATCGATCGATCAATCAGAAAACAAACTTAAAGTAACCGTAAATGATTCTGAGTCAGCAATCGATGTCATTACTTTTCTCGATATGACATATAAGGACTATGCTTCAAATATGATTGAAATTTCAATTAAGGAAGAAAGAAAACTATTATCGTATGTATATTCAGCTGACAAGATTAAATACAGAAAGAAAATTCTCTTCATCTGGTTTGATCAATGGTATGGAACCGTTGGGTTTAATGCTACAAGAAATGGCTTAAATGGTATCGTCACGAACTCACATGTTGCACCTTATGATTATTCAATGTTCACTAACGGCAACGTTTTTATTGGGAAAGCAAACATTTCGATTTTCGGCGGAACAGTTGATGCAGCATTTGTGCCGTTCAGTGATCAAAATACATGGGGAGTATCAAACGAAATTCATCAAGTTGGACAATCAAGTGGTACTTATTACATAAAATGGTTAGACTACGTTGTTGAAGGTTCAAATGTCAAATCTCATGGTGTGACAACTAATTATCAATATGGTCAAGTACTAAGTGTTGATACGGCTGAAACTATTTCTGGTGAATATTTCTATGATTTAATCGAAACTTCAATTGTACTCGAAGGTGGAGACAGTGGTGGACCTCTTGTTAGATACTACCCTCGAAGTGTTAATTATGGCTTAGTAGGGATTAATTTTGCAGGCGATGGAACAACAAGTTTAACAATTAAAATTGATAATATTGTGAGTCAACTTGGTGTTTCAGTAGTTTTTAACTAATATTTGTTAAAAGGCATTCACTTATTTGATAGGTGAATGCTTTTATGTATCCCCCCACTAATACCAATTTGTTATAATATAGGTACCGTACAGGGTGGCAATTAAAAAATGCAGCATCAAAATTTTGGAAATTCGGTTTTTACTCTCATCTCATTATGACCTTATCATGTATTAGAATAGAGAAAAAAACTTATCTTAAAATGAAAGAGAGTGTTAGTTTATGTTACAAGAAAACGCAAAAGGCTTTATTGATATACACTTAAATGCAGCGATTTCTGCTTTTGAACGAATTCGCGATTCAAGACAAATATTTAGGGATAGAACGATATCAATATTTACTTTCTTACTTGCATTATTAGGCATAATAATTACTTTACAATCAAGATCAGATGTTACTTTTGTTCAGCTTTATATGGAGTCAAAAATTCTTGTACAAATATTATTTGTCAGTTCCGCCTTATTAAGCATTATACTTTTTGGAGTTATATTCACACTAAATACATCTTATGATCTAGAAAATGTGTTCAATACATTTAATAAGAGGATTAATGAATTAGAGAACTCTGGAAATGCATCAAAACCAATAGTCTTATTCGATGACAAATTAGTTGTCGATGAAGAATATTATTCTAAGGTGTTATTTATTAGAGCATACTCAGATGCCACAGATAAGATTAAAGCAACATTGGAAAATTTAGGTAGATTATATGTTGTTACACTTTTCATGCTATTGGTTACAATCATATTATCAATAGTCATTGGTTTTAAAATATTGTGAAAGGAGATACACTTATGCCAGAAAATAATAATAAACAAAGTGATAAACCAACTCTAAACAAACCAGAAGATAAGAGAATTATTGATATCACCAAAACTGAAATTGGAACAAGAAAAATCACTGATGGTTTTACTAAAGAAGAACTAAACGACTCAAAAAAACCTATTAAAGGATAGAGTAGTGAAAATGGTAGTGTCTATTTAATATTGTTACCAAGACTATCGTAAACGAGCGACTTAGGTCGCTTTTTTACTTGCTATCTTCTCTCTTTAGAGTGATATATATTACTAACCTTAGGAGGTAATTATCATGTTCAAAATTGGAGATAAAATCAGAATCATCGATATGAAAGGTGAAGATCATTATAACGGTAGAGAAGGAGTCATTGAATACATTGACGGACTTGATCAACTACATGGCACATGGGGAGATTTAGCAATCATCCCAGAGGAAGACTTATTAGAGGTAATTAACAATGATATGCAGCTTGTGCAATAAAGAAATCTTGGGTGACTCACACAATGCCCACCCAATTGGAAATGAAGAGTGCTGTTCAGAATGCAACAGGTCAAGTGTGATTCCTCTTAGATTGTTTTTAAGTGGCATCTATCAAGACAAGGCTCTAGTACTAAATACTGATAATTCCATCTTTTTTATAAAACCAAAGTGTTCCGCATTCGAACTGAATGAACTTCAAGAACAAGTTAAAGGATATATCGAGGTTTATCCTTTGAGGATTCCTGGTCATATCGTTCTAGTCAATGAAGAGGGAATGATACACAATATGGAGTTCAATTACCTAGCAAATAGAGTCTTTGGAATGAATGCAGTAGGACCGGTTATGATATGTCCAGAAGCTATATTCGAATGAGGTGTTGTTGTGTCTAAACTAAAAGATATCAATATAGAACTAGAGCGACTGCGGTCGCTTTTTTCTTCCGTTGATGAAACCAAAACTCAACTGGTAGATAACCTACTTGAGCAAGCTGCCTTCATGAAGGTTGAACTTGGCATTCTTCAAAAGCAAATAAGAAAACATGGTGCAGTTCAAGTTTCAAGTAAAGGTGCTCAAAGACAGACAGAAGCTGCTAAATATTATACTAAACTCATTAATTCATATGGAACAGTCATCAAAACACTGAACTCAATCATGGGTAAGAATGTTATTGATGGTGATGATGCATTCGATGAGTTTCTTAAGAAAGCAAACACCTAATGAACTACTTAATTGAATACTATCGTCAAATAGTAGATGGAAACATTCTAGTTGGTGAGGAATTAAAAAAACAGCTAGATACATTGATTCAGGATTTGAAAAACCCGAGATATGTTTTTGATGAAGCACCAGGGAATCTTCGAATTGATTTTATAGAAACCTTTTGTAAACACACAAAGTCACCATTTAATGGTCAATCGTTTTTATTAGAGCTTTGGGAAAAAGCAATCATTCAAACCGCCTATGGATTCAAATTGAAGGATTCTGGTTTACGAAGATTTAATGAAGTCATATTATTGATTGCTCGCAAGAATGGAAAGACCACCTTTATCGCTGGTATTGACCTTGCTGAGTTCTTTTTATCAAAAGGTGGTGTTGATATCGTATGTGCTTCCAATACAAGTGAACAAGCCAATATTCTCTTCGAAGAAATCAACAACATGCGAGAGCAATCTCCTGCACTGTCCAATGAGAAGCGTAGTAAAAAAAATATTTTCTTTATTTATTCTCCAAGGACAAAGAATAAAATCAAAAAATTGTCTGCTCAGAGTAGAAACAAAGACGGTTATAACATCGAGGTTGGTTGTATTGACGAAGTCCATGAAATGACGGATTCAAAAGTCTATGATGCTATCAAGCAAAGCCAATCAACTAAAAAAGAACCATTAATATTCATTATCACCACCGAAGGGACTACAGTAGGAGGCTTTCTTGATAACAAATTAGATTATGCAAGGAAGATGCTAAAAGGTGAAATAAGCGATGAGCGAGTGCTTCCTTGGTTATATACCCAAGACAATACTCAGGAAATATATGACGATTCTAGGAATTGGCAGAAATCAAATCCAAGTATAGGTGTAGTGAAACTGACTTCATATTTGGAAGATGTCATGAATAAATCGAAGAATGATCATTCAACAAGAGTTACGATGTTATGTAAAGACTTCAATATCAAACAAGTCGATCAAGGTGCATGGCTGTCATTTGACGATTTGAACAATGAAGCCAAGTATGAGTTAAACACACTCAAGAACTCTTATGCTATCGGTGGAGTAGATTTATCATCAACTACCGATTTAACTGCAGCTGTTCTAGTCATTCAGAAAAAGGATGACAACAAGAAGTATGTTTTAGCACATTTCTTTATGCCAAGTGATGTTGTTAAGAAACGCATAGAAGAGGATAACGTCCCATATGATATTTGGATTAAACGAGGGTTAATTACACTCACCGATGGAAGCCAGAATGATTTCTCATTGGTGACTCAATGGTTTATGAAGATGATTCATGAGCACCAAATTAGACCTCTTTGGGTAGGATTCGATCCCTGGAATTCGCAATATTGGATTAAAGAAATGGAAGAGCTAGGATTTAACATGGAGAAGGTTCGTCAAGGTGTCTACTCTTTATCTGAACCAATGAAACAATTGGAAGCAGATTTAAAGAATAAGTTGATCAACTACGACAATAATCAGATCATGAAATGGTGCTTGTCTAACACCCAAGCCAAAGTTGACTTGAATGGAAATATTCAACCTTCGAAACTTAACTCCAAATACAAGCGAATTGATGGAACTGTTGCACTTGTTATCGCATATGCAGTTTTAAATCGATATAAAACTGATTACGAAAATATGCTATAATTTAGTGAAGGTGATATTTATGGATCATATAGAATTAACAAATTTAATTATTGATGAAATCAGTATTCAGTTTCATTGTATTAACGAGATTAAGAACTTAATTAGATTTGAATTTGTAGTTGATGTTTTATCTCGTAAGAGACAATTAAGAACTGATGTTGTTTCGGATGAAGTAGATAGTTTGGGGTCAATGGTTATACCATTACCTGATAACGGTTATTTTTATATTTTGATTAGAAAAGATTTACAAAAAAGCTATGAAATGGTTGAAACTATTTCACATGAACTGATTCATTTGGTCGACTATCTATCATTTTCAAAGAAATACACACATTCGAAAGTTGAAGCAATCACCAATCATGATTATTGGCTTGCGCTATATTTTTACTCTGAGATGAGAGCAAAACAAATAGGATATTTAACTTATTTTAAATTCCTAAAAAATCAGAAACTATTAAATGGGAGTGTGAGTTTACAACTTGATTGTTTGTCAATGATTGGCACTATATTCGAAAATAGTAAATATTCATTATCGGTAAGCATATCAAATCTAAAAAAATCTTATCCAGGTTCTGCAGTAAAGGTATTGTATAATTTTGTCCGTCATGTTGGCTTGATACTATGCTTCTCGGAACTATACCCTTCAATTTATTCACTTAATAATGAAATAGTAAAAGTATATGATGGAAACCTTGAGTATATTAATAAAATCACTAAATTAGCAAAACTAGATGTCGACACAGTTGATTTTCAATTATTTATCATGAATTTAAGAAAAATTGCAGAATATTATGGAATATACCTAGAATAAAAAGCATAATATGTCCAAGGAGATGTGATGATGGGGATATTTACTAGAAAGAAAAAAGAAGGTTCAACAAACACCTTCCAGTTATTAAATCAAAACAATACATTCTTCACACCTTTTGGTAACAACATATCCAAAAGTGATGTGGTTAAGATATGTATCGATAGGGTTGCGAGCCAATGTGCAAAACTCAAACCAAGATACATCAAAACTAAAGCAGACAAGACAGTAACCGAGAAACAAGGTCGACTGTCTTTTTTATTGAAGCACAAGCCTAACTCACTCATGACACCTTACGACTTTATCTATAAAGTAATTACGCTATTGCTACTGAATGATAATGCATTTGTTTATCCAATGTTTGATTCGTTGAATGGTGGGCTTAAAGCACTCTATCCACTCCGACCGATTTTGGTAGAAGCAATAGTAGATAATGCAGACGGTTACTATTTGAAGTTTTACTTTGAGGATGGACAACAATTTTTGCTGCCTTATGAGAACGTCATCCACTTGAGGAAGTACTTTGCTTCCAATGATATCTTTGGTGGAAATGGATCGTCAGGCGATCATGAAGCGATTCTTAAAACAATCTCAATCAATGAGAATGTGCTTCAAGGTATCGATAACGCAGTCAGGTCATCCATGCAAATTAAAGGAATCATCAAGATGAATGGGATGCTTTCAGAAGCAGACAAGAAGAAACAAAGAGAGCTCTTTGATATAGCACTCAACGATTCTATCAGTACTAAAGGAAGCTCGATTATCCCGATTGACTTAAAATCTGAATACATACCTTTAACAGTAGATCCCAAGTTGATCGACAAAGAAACACTCGAATTCTTACAATCCAAAATACTCGACTATTTTGGCGTATCAGCACCAATCTTCGCAAACAAATATAGTGAAGAAGATTTCAACTCGTTTTATGAGTCAACCATTGAGCCTCTAGCCATTCAGCTATCTGAGGCTTTTTCTTTGGGATTGCTCACCGAAAATGAGTTAACTCGTGGTGAAGAGATTATTTTCTATAGTGAACGATTGCAGTATGCAAGCTGGAATACAAAAGTGAGTGCCATCGAAAAACTGATGAGCCTAGGGATCATGACCTTAAATGAATCCAGAGCCTTGCTTGGACTAGAACCTATTGAGGGTGGAAACAAGCGACTGCAATCGCTCAACTTTGTGGATGCAGATAAGGCAAACAAATACCAAATTGGTGAGGAGAACAAAGATGAAAGTCACAGTTAATGGAACAATATCAAAAGAAGCACTCAAAGTGATTCTAGAAACACAGAAAGCAAAATCACAAATCATTGATGAGTTTTGCAAACAGAACAAGATTACAAGTTTTCACTACAAGGATTCAGAACTTGAATACACCCTTGAAGGAAAACCTATCAAACCAAAAATAGAGGTGAGAACCAATGATTAAAGAGACAAGACTTGCGGATGTTAAGTTTGAAGAAGCAGAAGGTAAGATGACCTTAGAAGGTTATGCTATTGCGTTCAACCAGGAAACACTCATCGGAAATGAAGAGTACGGTTTCGTTGAATCTATCGATCATCGAGCTCTTGAAAATACCCAAATGAAAGATGTCCCTATGAAATACAACCATATGGATTCCTTCCTTATCATCGCTCGAACTAAGAATAAATCACTGACATTATCGGTCGATAACATTGGGCTAAAAGTACAAGCTGAATTAGTCGACACCCAATCGAACCAGGACATCTACAAGATGGTCCGCAGTGGCCTACTTGATAAGATGAGTTTTGCTTTCACTGTTGAAGAACAGTCCTGGAATAAGGAAGGCAAAATCCCTAAACGTACCATCACTAAAATCGGAAGGCTCTATGATGTCTCAGTCGTTGACACTCCAGCCTACGATTCAACTAGTATATATGCTCGTTCCTTAGAGTCTATGGATGTAGAACTAAAGGCTATGGAGTTAGAAGAGCAGAAACAACATGTTGAAGTGATGAAAAAGAAGATCCGTATCAAAACAAACTACTAAATCAAAAGGAGAAAAATCGTGAATTTAGAAAAAAGACGTAAAGAAATTGAAGCACGCTTAACTGAGATTCGCTCACTTGTTGAAGCGGAATCAGATGTAACAAAATTGGAAGCATTCGATACTGAATGCAATACCCTACAAGAGGAACGCTCTGTCATCGATAAAAAGATGATGATTGCATCCAAAGTAGAAATCAAACCGATTGTCATTGATACACGCACTGACAATAAGGAAACCCTAGAACTACGCGGTAAACAGCTCCGTGAAAATCGAGTTATCCAAGTGTCCAGTTCGGAAGTTTTGGTTCCTGAAACCGTATCAAACAACCTCGCACCAGTTCCATATGCTCAAGTATCCACATTGGTGGATAAGGTCAATATCATTAATCTTAATGGTGGTGAAACCTACAAGAAATCCTTTGTGAAATCGAATGGCATTGCTGGAACAACAGCTGAAGGTGCAGCATACACTGAGACTGAACCTGCATTTGGCTATGTCACCATTACGAAGGTTAAGATTACTGCCTACACCGAAATCACAGAAGAACTTGAGAAGCTTCCAAGCATTCCATATCAATCAGAAGTTCTCAAGAACATCAATGTATCATTGAAAAAGAAAATCTCTGAACAAATCCTTCGTGGTGCTGGTACATCCAATACATTCACAGGGATTTTTAGTGATCAAGCAGTTGCACTAGCAGATACGACACCAGTCGAACTGTCAGCAATCACTGACACAACTTTAGATGACATCATCTTTGCTTATGGTGGCGATGAAGAAGTCGAAGGTGGTGCAGTTCTTATCCTAAATAAGAATGACTTGCGTGCATTTGCTGGTCTTCGTACTTCCGAAGGTCGTAAGGTTCATACCGTTGATTACATCAATCAAACCATCGATGGCATTCCTTATGTGATCAACTCACATTGCAAAGCGATCGCTGACAGTGCAACCACTGCAGGTGAGTATGCGATGGCTTATGGTTCTCTAAAGAACTATGAAGTGCCAATCTTCTCACCGGTTGAAATCGGCAAATCGACAGACTACAAATTTAAAGACGGCATTATCTGCTACAAAGCATCCGTATTCACTGGTGGTAATGTGGTAGGTTATAAGGGTTTCCTTCGAATCAAGAAGAAAGCTGTTGCCTAATCGGAGGAACTAAATCATGGCCATACTCGATACAGTGAAGAAAGCACTCTTGATTCCTCTAACAGAAACATATGCTGATGAGGAGTTGTTGTCTCATATTGAGGCTTGTAAAGAACTCATTCGTTCAGTAGGTGTGGCCGATGATGTCGTAAATGGTGAGGGAGTCCCAATTGTGGATTCCCTTATCCTTATTTACTGCAAGACTTTCTTTGGCTTTAAGAACGATGGATCTGTGAAGGAACTACCTAAGAGTTTTGAAATGCTCATCAAGCAGCTATCATTCACGAAAGGAAGTACTTCCTAATGTTTCCAAGTTCACCTAACATCAAATTAACGCTTCTAAAACTAAACAACACACCAGATTCTATAGGTAATCGAACTCTAATACTTACAAGCTTTAAAGAGGTTATTGGGATTAATCTATCAGTTACCTCAAAAGAATATTATGAAAGCAAGAAAACAGACATCAGAATTGATGTTGCAGTCAAGATTCAAAGCTTCTTATATGATGGGTCCAGACATGCATTGATTGAATCAAAAGTTTATAAAATCGAGCGAACTTACATCAGTGGTCAATTTATTGAGCTTTACTTTGTTGAAACAAAGATTAAAAAAGGTGATATCGATGGTCTCATTGGATGAATTAGCACTTGGAATTAGTGAGCTTGTCGAATCTTATGCAGATGATGTCATCAAAGAAATTGAAAAAGTTCTAGACGAAACCTCAGATAAAGTATTGGCCTATATTCAATCAAAAGCACCAAAGAGTGGTCAGGCATATGGGTTTGCGGAATCGTTTGTTGCTATTCCTGAAGGTGAGGGTATCAACAAAAGAATCGCTATCTATTCAAGCACTAAAGGAAGGTTAACTCATTTACTTGAGTTTGGATTTACACATCGAGGTGGGAAATTTGTCGGACCACGTCCGTTCATGCGTCCAGCTTTCGATGCATTCGCACCGGATATGGTTGAGAAACTCAAATCGATTATTGAAAGAGGTGGATCTTCTTGAGTTTTCTAGAACAAATATTCCTGTTACTTAATAGTATTTTACCCAACAAGGTCACCTATGGAACGAACATTGTCGATGCAAACGAATTCAATGTTTACCCATTTATTGTCTATCAAGAAATCAGTGATAGAGTTCAAACCTATGCAGATAACAAATCAGCAGTTCGTATCATCACCTATCAAATCACACTTGTCACAGAATCAAAAAACCCGATCATCGAAGAGCAACTAGAATCAGCTCTAAATCAATCAGGGTTAAATTATCAAATGATTACTGAGTACGTCAATGACGATAACTCTGTAACCCGAGTTTATGAAATAAAACAGGAGGAAATAAAATATGAGTAATAAAGTCACATTCGGACTTACCAATGTTCACTATGCACTCGCTACAATTGCAGTAGATGGTTCCTGGACTTTTGGAACACCAAAGCGTCTAGTTGGTGCTCAAGAAATCACTACTGAAATCATCGGTGGTAGTTCACAAGTCTATGCAGACGATAAGGTTATCGCAACCTTAGTATCTAATTCAGGTTCAACCGTCACGCTCAAGTTTACAGAGATTGATGATGAGTTTAAGAAAGATATCTTTGGATTCAAGACAGACACCAACGGTAACTTTGTTGAAGTTGTCAACAATGAAACCAAGACCTTCGCATTGGGTTATGAGATCCAAGGCGATGCAAAAGCACGTCGCATTTGGTATTACCTATGTACAGCTACACCTTCAGGAGACGCAAGCAAATCGAAAGCTGACTCCATTGAAGCCAATTCAATCTCTCTTAACATCACCGCTCGCCCGATCGAGTCAGGTAATAATCTGATCCTTCGTGTTATCGCAAGTGTTGGGGATACAAACTATACGAACTTTTTATCAACATCGCCAGTGTTACCTACATTCATCTAAGGAGGATTGAAGTATGGAAAAAGTAATTAAACTCGGTGACAAGGAGTATAAGCTCCATTCGTCACTATTCACAATCATCGATTATCGTAATGTGTTCGGTTCTGAACTCTTCAGTGATATCAAAAAACTTGAAAAGGGTAAGAACATCAAGGAAGAAGATTTCTCGCTTGTGATCGATACGATCTTCCGAATCATCTACGTGCTTCATCGTCCATTCAGTAAGACTTCCTATAATGACTTCTTGATGGCACTTGATTTTGGTATTCTTAGTGATACAGAAGAACTTGGTATCTTATCTCAAACCATCGGGGAGATGTTAGGCACTCTACAAAAAGGCACCAAACCATCCCCACAGTCCAAATGATGAGCCCGAGTTTGGTGCAACCTCAAACATTATCTTTAACTTGGCTCATCTAGGTATATCGATTGAAGACTCAAAGTACTTTGACTTAACAACATACTTTGAATTGGTTCAACTTGAAATGAAAGTTATCTCTGGAAACAAATCTGAAAGACAAGCTTCACAAGCTGATATAGATGCTTTTTTTATCTAGGACTCAAATAAATTAATAAAAACAACCAATGTTTGGTATTATTAAAGTAACTATAACGTTGGTGGTGATAATTTGAGTAAGATATTTTTTCCATATATTTATCATGGAAGCATAGCCCATAAGTATTATCTAAGGTTTCAATACAGAACACCTCAAAAACCTGAACCACAAGTGTTCTCGACCATTTTTAGTACCGGTATAAGAGAATTATTTAAAGATGAGTTTGAAAACGCCTATATACATTTACTTGATCAGATGCTCCTATATGACGTTTGTAACATTCCTGTAGAAGATGTAATTTACCTGATTGGAACATTAGGGTATGAATTAACGATGAAATTAGTTCAATCACCGGGTATTCAATTATTCGACTCTTTATCTAACCGTATAGGATTAGTTTATGGTCCACTAAATGAGTGGATGATGTTCAATGAGAAATCACCAGAAACAGAAGCATCAATTAGTGTTCGAATAGACAAAATATATGAACCCATTAAAAATAAATTTGAATTCAGGTCTGAATGGAAAACACCATTAATCCAACTTTTCAAAAAGGCATACTTTATCAATGACTTAAATACCCTCTTTAAAGATACTGAACTTCAAACTATTCAGGATATGCATAAGCCTGATGTTAAGAAAGTACTAGAAATGTCACCAGCTGTGACTTCTATTAATGTTAGCGAGCAGCAATATAAAGCTAATAGACTTCTTCATTATCACTATCATAGAAGGATAGCATCTTTATTGAAATGTGACTATCTGTATGTACCAGTCGAACTCGAAGGGGTTTATGACTACTATTCTCATTTAAATACTAGCAAAAAAGATAAATTAGGTGCGATATTTGAGAAAATTACTAAGCTAGAAAGAATTCCTGATATACCAAGTCTTATCAAAAATGGCGTTTTAACTGTTGAAGATATATTGCAAATACGAGAGTCATCATCAGCTAAAAAATTTAGGAAATGGATTGATACCTTAAATAAATCTCAAGCAGAAGATATTGATCTTGATGAATATACTAGCCTTTATCATGAAGCATGCATGACGAATAATAAATTCAAAACTGCATATAACAGTAAGGCTGGAAGTGCAGTGCGTACAATTGGATTAGTTGCTATTGGGGCTGCAAGTTCTGGTTTAGGTTTAGGTTTAACTTTTGTTGATTATCTTGTAAGTGCTGGACTGGATGATTACAATCCAGCAAGTTATACTAGAGAGAATTTGAAGACATTTATTAATAAAAAGACAAAATAAAGTGACAGCATTTCGAGAAATCGAAGTGCTTTTTATTTGCAGTAAAAAGGAGGTGAGTAAAGATGGCAGAAACAGTCAAAGGGCTAAATATTAAGTTAAGCCTTGATGGTAGAGATTTAGAGAATGAACTCAAAGAAATTCAATCAGATCTCAAAGAACAACAAAAAGATCTAAAAGCCATCAATGCGAACCTTAAGTACGACAGCTCTAATGTTGAACTTTGGAAACAAAAACAATCGAAGCTCAACCACATCCTTCAAACGACTAAAAAGAAACTAGAAACGCAGAATCAAGAACTTGAAAAGGCAAAGCAAGCAGTCAAACTTGGTGAAATGAGTGAAACTGAGTTTAACAAACTAGCACGTAATGTTTCCTACACAGAAGCTGAAGTATCTAAACTCAATAAAGAACTCCAAAATACAAAAGGTAAAATTACAGACTTATCCAATGCGAACTTTGAGAAGATTGGGAAGTTAGGTTCAACACTAACCAAATCAGTCACTGTACCTGTCCTTGGAGCTATATCTGCTCTTGGTGCACTTGCAGTAAAGACAGCAAACACAGCTGATGAAATTGCCGATACAGCCGCAAAACTTGGGCTTAGCGCCGAGAGTTTACAAGAGTGGAACTACGTTGCGAAGATCTCTGGAAGTTCAACAGAAAGCCTAAATAAGGCCTTTATCAAGGTCAATGGAATACTTGGAGATATCGCTACTGGTAACGGTGAAAAGGTATCAGAAAGTCTAGCTCAAATTGGACTGACAGTTGAGGATCTCAAAGGGCTTAATGCTGATCAAGCATTTAATTTAATTCGAAATGCACTCTCTGGTGTTGAAGATGAAGCCCTAAGAGTAGGTATAGCGAATGAGTTTTTTGGGGACAAAATTGGTACTGAAATACTACCGATGCTGTCACAAGAAGAATCTGCAGTAAATTCACTCAGACAAGAAGTCAGAGAGCTTGGTATTATCACGAATGAACAAGCTGCAATTTCTGGAGAATTTAACGATACAGTAGACCAAACCAAACAAGCACTTGGAAGTCTTGCGATGGATATTTCAGTTCAAGTGTTACCGATTATGCAAGCCATGCTTCAAAAGGTTAGAGATGAAATCATTCCAACGATTAAAAGTTGGACTGAGAAATGGAGTAATCTTGATACAGGAACCAAACAAATCATCCTCACACTTGGTGCGGTGATTACAGCAATAGGTCCAGTACTTTCCATCATCGGAAAAGTAGGACCTATTTTAAATATTGTCTCGACCGCATTAAAAACAGTAGGAACTTCAGGTTTATTTGCTGGCGCAGGACTTAACTTTGCTACACTTGGCATTGGCGCACTCATAGCGATTATTGCTATGGCACTATTTCAAAGCGAAGAGTTTCGAGCATTATTATCAAGACTTGGTGAAACCTTAATGCTGTTGTTGCCACCGATTATGACGATCGTGGATAGTTTATTGACTGCACTAACACCGATTCTTGATGTCTTGATTGATTTAATCATCATGCTTGTTGAAATGTTAGTCCCCATTATTGAAGTTTTATTGGTGCCATTGATGACTCAAATCGAGTTTATCGCAGAATTATTAGAGATGGTTGCACCACTGATTGAGATTATTGGTAAAGTATTACAAGCCATTTTAATTCCTGCCATCAAAGTGCTACAAAAAGTACTAGAACCTGTCATGGCAGTGGTTAAAAAGATTGTTGAATTTCTAACTCAAATATTCGAGTGGATTGGTGACTTAGGTTCAAAGATGGGTGATATCGCAGGTAATTTTGGCGATATGGTTGGAAGCATTACGGGAAACATTGGAGAGTTCGCATCAAACATGGCAAAAGGTGTAGGTGATTTTGTCGGTAATGCAGCAGATAAAGTTGGTGGGTTCTTTGGAAAGATAGGCGGTTGGTTTGGCGATAAGTTTAACTTAAAGCAAACCCAGAGTGTAAGCTCAACAAGTAACGTGAATCGTTCAAACACAAATACAAATAATATCACCATCAATACCACATCACCAACCTTCGATATCGATTCCATCAATAGAGCTCTTGGAGGTAGTGTGATATGATTCGAAAAATCTATCTAGAAAATCCATCAGGTAATCGTTTCTATTTTGATTACCGCAGCGGTTGCTTAATCCATGCGATTAGTGGACTTGGTTTTTCACAGGAAATGACCTATTTAAAGTATGAAACATTCTATGATCGTGTAGATCAGACACAAGGACTAACGGAGATTCAAGCTACACTGACATTTCTTAAAGGATATCCAGGATATACTGAATTGATGAATTATCTTAAACTTGGAGAGAAAGAACTCAAACTGTACTACGAAGCGGATGATTCCGCTTTTTGTTTTGTAGATATCAAATCGATATCTAAACAAGAGCTTGTCGCTGGAACATTACAGAGCCAGGTTGTCTTTCAAAAGTTATCCTTATGGTTAAAGAATCAAGTCTATACAGTTAATGTCAATGAAGATACAGTCGGGAAACGATATACATATAGTTATCCTTATCGGTATTCAGCTTTCTTTGAAGGAAGAATACAAATCGTCAACAGAGGTGTCCAAAAGGCACCTCTTTTAATTGAAATCATGGGTGCAGTAAATGACCCAGAGATTATTATTAGAAAAAACAGTACCGTGATTACGATGCTTAGACTTTATCACACGCAATTAAACGGAGAAATCCACATCGCAGCTATCCCGAATAAGCAATACATACGTCAAATTGATAATGGTGAAATCACATCTATCTATGGCTCACAAGATTTTACTTGTGACAATTTTCTCTTTGTAGAACCAGGAGAGTATGAGGTGGAGTTCAAACCAGGAGTCGCAAGTCTTACCACGTGTCGCATCACATTACTTGAAGGGTATCTGGGGGTATAGGTATGCAACTTGTATTCCTCGATAGACTAAACCTTGCCTATAAAGACTATGGCTATGTCGACAGGGATTTTGAAATCATACTTGATTTAGTCATTATTCAAAAATCAACCTTCATGGTGAATAAGACAAAACTCAATGTTTCCATTGGGGATATTGTCATCTTAAAGGATGCACCGATTCATTACATCGGTATTGTTGAACGATTAGAAGTAGCAGATAAACACCGGACATCGGTTCATGTGCTTGATTTTAAAGAGATGTTTTCAATAGATATTCCAGTTCAAAGTTTTACAGGTGATTTAGGGTTTTACCTAGAAAATGTTTTATTAAGTCATTTTAAGGAAAGCGATGATACATTACAGAATTTGAGTTACCTTTCCATACAACGTGATGCAAGTGTACAAGGCGATTTATCTTTCGAAGTTGATAAAATTATGTCATTGGCATCACTCATGGAACTTATCACTAAATCGTATGGGCTAAGATTAACCTCTGAAGTAGTGTATTTAAGAGGAAGGGTAACGGGCATCATCTTTCGAATCAGTGAAGTGCAACGGGGAATCAAACTCAAAAACAACTATCAAGCGATTCAGGATTTGGTAGTCAATGACAGTTCCAGTCAAATGGTGAATAAACTCACCTATTATCCAAAGAGTGAAAATATCTTATATAAATCAACCATCGAGTATTTTTTACTTAAAAATGGTGAGTTGACTCAAGATATCAATCATCTAAATCGGTATCTGAGTGTCAAACCCAAAGCATCCTTTTATACGGATAGTGACTATCCATCACTTCAAACCAAAGCCAGATCAGAGATGATCACATCGAAACTAGACCATAATATTACATTCACGATTAAATCCGATAATGATGTCATACAGCCGATGAAAAACATCGAACTAGGCGATTTTATCGAGTTCATGAACAACGATCAAATCTATGATTCGGTAGTTACAAGCATCAAATTTAACAATGGTTTTCTTCAAGCAACCATGACACTAGGTGAATATCGCATTAAGTTGACCGAGAAAATTCAGCTATTAAATAAGAGCGTGAGTTCAGCTACTGGTCATGTTTCTATACAAACAACAGGGATCACAGATCTCGATGGAGGTGAATTCTAAATGGGAATTCAAAAAGTAACCTTTGATGGTGCAAACGTCACATCAAAAATTGATGCGGATTTGTATCATTTTTTATTTTCAATTGATGTTGGTATTCTGAAAAACGTGAAATCGCAGTGCAGTTATACCTTAGCTAACAACATGATTACATTTTTAGATGGCTATGTTTCAGTTTACGGACGAATTATCTATATCGAAAATCAGACAACGGTGTCTGTAACACCGGATTCAAGTAAGTATGGATATGTTGTACTTGGTGTTGATACACAA
>Ga0208373_1001073_pt1 | contig 39391 bp, 34 predicted proteins | sample RifOxyC2_FD_184036 | JGI IMG/M metagenome (GOLD analysis project Ga0208373, IMG submission 184036) | Soil microbial communities from Rifle, Colorado - Rifle Oxygen_injection C2 (SPAdes) | ecosystem: Environmental > Terrestrial > Deep subsurface > Rock core/Sediment | place: Rifle, Colorado...
TTTAGTATAAATATAATTTTATGAACGATATGAGTAATCATTCTTGTCCGGTTTGTCAAAATTGTCAAAATAATCGTCTTCAGGATGAACGCCTGCAGGTTTTTGTTTGTGGCAATTGCGGGCATGTTTTTTCAGAAAATAATGTTGCCGTTGAGACTATATATAACCCGGACTATTATTTAGCCGAGCATAAGAATTGGTTTTTACATCCGAATTTTAAGTTATTTGGTGTTATAGAATCCTGTCTCAAAAATAATTTTGATAATCAGAATATAAATATTTTGGATGTCGGTTGTGGGCGTGGTGATCTATTGCATTTTTTACATTCACGACAACCGGATTGGAATCTGTGGGGGATTGATGTTTCTGAAAATAAAGAAGATGGAATAACATGTCTGCGGGGTGATTTTGTGGGTCATGACTTTAACCGGGAATTTAATGCCGTTGTAGGGTTGATGGTTATTGAACATATTCCTGACTTAGTTTCTTTTGTTAAAAAAATATCTACAGTTTTGTCAGGTGGTGGAATGGTCTTTCTGGTGACTATTAACAGTAATAGCGTAATATACGGTTTAGCTAGAATTTTACGCCGATTTGGTTGGCGCGGTCCTTATGATCGTCTCTATCACCATCATCACCTGCAACATTTTAATAGCAGTTCTTTGCGTCGTTTAATGGAAAAGAATGATTTTACTGTTGTTAAACAATACAGTCATAATTTTCCACTGTCAGCTCTTGATTTGCCACAGGGTTCTCGTTTCCTTGGGTTGGTTTATTATTGTGCCATAGCATGTATGTTTTTTGTAACTAATATTTTTGGAGGGGGTTTAAATCAAACTATTATTTGTAAAAAGAAAGTCTAATTGAATATCATATGAATTGTCCCGCTTCACTATCTATTGTTATTCCGTGTTATGATGAGGAAGAGGTCTTACCATCAACGTATGCCAGATTAAAAGAGCTTTGTTTGGGTTGGGTTAATGCCGGGAAAATAACTGAATATGAAATTGTATTTGTCAATGACGGCTCTACAGATAAAACTTTTGATATTATGCGCGGTTTTTTTGAGTCTGATCAAAATGTAGTGGTGGTTGATTTTAGGAAAAATTTTGGTTTTCAATCCGCTATTTCCGCAGGTTTGTACGCGGCTAAAAATGAAATGATTGTTAGTATTGATAGCGACCTCCAAAACGATCCGGAAAAAATTGCTGAAATGGTTGCAAAATATTATGAAGGATATGAGATGGTATTGGGAGTGCGAAAGGATCGCGCTGCGGATAAGTTCTTTAAAAGGATAACCGCTCAACTTTTTTATAAACTTGTGAGTTTTTTTGGCATACCTTCAGTTTACAATCACGCCGATTTTAGACTATTAAGCAGGGATATTGTGGCGGAATTGAAAAATTTTCCGGAACGCGCTCGTTATTTGCGTTCATTAATATTTTCTGTAGAGTCAAAATATGCCTGCGTATATTATGAGTGCCGCGCGCGCGCATTGGGCCGCAGTAAGTTCAATTTTTCTAAAATGGTTTCATTGGCAATTGATGGTATTACTTCATTTAGCGCTACGCCGATAAGATTAATTTCTCTTTTGGGAATAGTGATGTTTTTATTTTCAATCATAGGTCTTGTTTATACATTGTGTGTCCGTTTTTTTCTTCAGGCGGTTGTTCCCGGTTGGGCTTCGGTATTATTAATCATTTTATTTTTAGGCGGTATCCAAAACTTGTCTTTGGGTGTCATTGGCGAATACCTTTCTAAATTGTATTTAGAGGCGAAACAGCGTCCACCGTATATAATACGCCGTGAGTATCGCCATAAATAATAAATTTATGATAAATAGTATAAAAAATTATTTCAAAGAACATTGGCTGGGAATGGTTATTGCCCTCTTGATTGGTATGGTGGTGGCAGCGCCACCGGTTATTTGGCATTTTTCCACCGGCTACCAAGGTGTTGATATGCTTAAAACTAACACCGAACCGCCATATGTAGGATTCGTGCAGGAGGTCTATGATGGCCATCCGGGCTTGGGGAATCCATACCTCGCTGACAGTAAGGATAATTTATATCTTTTTCCACCCTTTAGCGCTAATATCATTGCCGGTTTTGGAAAACTATTTTTTCTCTCCTCCGGGGTTCAGGCGGTTATGGTAAGTCGTTTTTTTATTGTTTCAGCGTTAGCCTTTATGATTTACCTTTTTTGTTTCGCGCTCACAGGGCGTCGCGCGGTAGGCATCGTGGCGGCGCCGTTTGTGCTCCTGGGCTATAGTTTTGTGGACCCCGACAATATAATAAATTTGTTTCTGCGCGGAAATTCATCGCAGGAACAGACATTTATTGATTATGGACGGCCGATGACTCCGCAAATAAGCGCTCTGTTTTTCTATAGTTATCTTTTTTGTTTTTGGAAATCGCTTCAAAATTTATCAAAGAAAAGTTATGCCGTTTTGAGCGTCCTTATATTAGGCTTATCTTTTTACGTTTATTTATTTACTTGGACATTTTTGTTTACACTGAACGGTTTTTTGGTTTTAGTTTACATTTGGAACAAAGAGTTTGAAAAAGTGAAAAAAATTATTATAATATCTTTAGGAGCTTTTCTAATGGGTTTGCCGTATTTTTGGCATATTTATTTGGTTTCTCTACATCCGTGGTATACCGAGGTCTCAACGCGATTTGGCTTTATCTCAATGCGGGCGTTTTATTTTAGTAAATTAGTGATTGGTTCTGCAATCTTGTTTATATTCAGTCGAAAAGTGTTCAGTCGTTCATTACAGCTTTTTTTTACAGCTATTTTCCTTACGGCTATTTTTGTCGTGAACGAGCAAGTGATTACCGGAAAATATATTTTTAATGAACATTTTCATTGGTATTATAATACGCCCTTGATGATTATTTTTTTAGTTGTTCTTCTGTTTTCTCTGCAAAATAGATTTTTTTCTAAGTGGCAGAAAATAATGTCAGGTCTCGTTATTTTCATGGCAGGTTTTTTGATTTTTAATGGAATTATGATACAATACGCTTCTTACAAAGCCAATTTATCTGCAGTTATAGATGAACAAAAATATGCCCCTCTTTTTGAGTGGTTAAATAAATCAACAGCGCGTGATTCTGTTGTACTTTCTTTGGGCGAATCGACTCGTCTTATCCCGGCTCTCACACATAATAATATTTATTCTGCCAGTGGTGGCGTTCTCTATACACTTATTCCTGATGAACGTTTTCTACATTCTTATTTAGTTTATAAGTACTTAGAGGGAATTGACCCGGATTATATTCGTGAATATTTAGATGCTCATCGTGAAGATATTAGTTTGGCGGTGGTTGGCTATAGGTACAATTTTGGCGGATGCGCTACTTGTTTTCCGGATGCCGCCACCATAGATAATATGGTAGCTGATTATGAACAACTTACGGATGAGAATTTTTTTACCTACGTAAGACGCTATCCGCTTGATTATTTGGTGTGGGATAAAAAACAGAATCCGGAATGGAATGTTGATGAACGCTGGAATTTGATTAAACTCCAGACATGGGGTAATATTAGTGCTTACGATTTGAGGCAATCTTATTAATTATTCTGTAGCAGTAACTTCTTTTATATTTTTTTGATTTAAAAGAGGTGAAGTTATTAAAGAAGGCAATAATTTATGTCAAAGTTAGAAAATAAAAAAGAAAAAATGATTCTTCCTCCAAAACATGATGTTTCACTCGCCTCGTTTGCTCCCTATCTTGAGTGGGTTGTTTGTGATTTGTGCGGATCTGATGATTATAAAATTTTGTACCCCGCAACATATACGGAGCATGATTTTTCCACAGAACGGTTTCGTAGTTTTACATACGCGAATTGTGATTATGCGCGCGGGCACATAGTTCGTTGTAAAAATTGCGGTATGGTTTATATGAACCCGCGTGATTCTGATGTAGCCTCTTTGTATAATAAAGTAGAGGAGGATGATTTTTATTTTTCATCAGCCGAGGATCGCATAATTAGTTTTCGTCGTGATTTAGAACAATTTGAAAAAATAATTGGAAAAATCAACAGCAAGCAGCTTCTGGATGTTGGTTGTAGTTATGGTTTTCTTTTGGATGTTGCGGTAGAACGGGGTTGGAAAGTGTGGGGGAGTGAATTGTCAAAAAAACAATCGTCCTATGCGGCGGAGAGGCATCCGGGAGTGTGTAATAACGCTGTTTCTGAATGTAATTTTCCTTCTAATTTTTTTGATGCTATTACCGCTTACGAGATATTAGAGCATGTATCTTCACCCCGGGAATTTTTGAAAGATTTGCGACAAGTATTGCGACCGGGTGGTTATCTGGCCATGACTACACCTAATGTAGCCGGCTGGGAGGCAAAACTTATGGGCCGCTATTGGTTGAATCTTATTCGTATGCACTTATATTATTTTTCGCCCGGTACCATACGGCGTATTCTTGAGGAGGAAGGATTTACAGTGATAAGTATTAAGCATCATTATAGAATCGTGACGCTGGGTTCGGCTATTAGGTGGATGAAGAAATATCCAATTTTTTATTATCCTCTGCACTTATTATTTGGGAATCGTTTTGCTAAAAATTGGCGTGTGCTGTGTGGTTTAAATGGCAATATAACAGTGTTTGCCAGGAAAAATTTCTAGCAGTGTTATCTATTGTTTTTTTGCTATAACAAACATATTGTCCCTAAGATTGATGAGGACAGATAAATTATTAAGTGGCGTTTTTTTAATTAAGTTAGAAATTTTTCTCCAGATTTTTTTATGGCGGATTGTATAGAGGGCATGAAATACATAGGCAAGTTTGAATTTTTTGCCAATTGTGTCTTTTGAAATAAGTGAGAATTGGTTGCGTTCTAGCAGTATTTTCAGATTGTGTATGCTAAAAAGGTGTAAATGTTCAGGTGGAATAATGAGCGCCCATTTTTTACCCATTAATCGCGCGAATAAGCTGTCAGAATCCGGCAGGTTCATCACTATTAGCCCCCCGGGCTTGAGAATTTTTTTTATATGGGCGAGCGTAGATTGAGGGTTTGAAATATGCTCAAAAACATCCCATAAAGTAATAATATCAAAATATTCTTTTTCATAACCGCAATTCTCCAATATCCCGGTTTTAATATCCAGACCTTTCTGTCTTCCCGTTTCGGCCGCGAAGTCTGATATTTCCACGCCGGAAACATTCCAACCGCGTTTTTTCGCCGCTGTCATAAAAGACCCGGTAGCCGCGCCTACATCCAATAGGCTTCCTTTGTCCGGATATTGTTTTTCAATTTTATCCAAATATTTTTTAAACTCTTCGGATTCATCGTTTTTATCTTCGTCGTAATTTATGTAGCCGAAGCCTTCGTTAGCTCCGCAAAAATAATTTTCCGAATAAATATTTTCCATGTTGTTCGGTATCGGGTGGACAAAAATAAGTTTGCATTTTGGGCATTTGTAGACATCGTTATTATTTTTTTCAAACCAAAAATTCACGCCGTTTTCTCCGCAAAGCCGGCAAGTTGTTTGCTTGTTTTTATCTTTATTCTTGGTGTTTTCCATGCATTTTTTCCATTAATTTATCACACAGCAGATGAAGCCCTTTATCTTGTCTTATTTTTTGCAGGTCGCCTTCATACCAAATGCCGGAGAAATTAAAAGGCACAGCGTCTTTAAACACGGCCGCGACAAAATTTTCCATTTCATTTTCTTTGTAATCATAATGTTCAATTTGTTCATTAACCAATTCCGGAAGTTTTTCTATGTCATGAATTCTTTTTACGAAAGACAAAGAATTGTAAAATACATTTCCAAAAGTGATAACCGGTTTTCTTAGCAAGGAAGCTTCCCAGCCGACTGTGCCTGTTATAGTGGTTATCAATCTGGATTTTTTGATTAATTCGGAACTTTTTATGGTATGGTCTATAAATTTTACATTTGGAATTTTTTTAAGTTCTTTATAAAAAGAAAGTGATCGACGATAGACCATAGCCGGATGTTCTTTCACATAAAGTTTGAAGTGTAAAGGAAGGGCGCGCGCGATTTGTCTTATCAAAGCAATTTGGTCAAAATAAAAAGGAGAAAGCAGTAAGGTGGCAAGTTCCGGGTCAAAATGTAAAGGATAAAACGCATAATCTTCTTCCGCCGGTTTATCAAAAAGGTGGGATAGTCCTCTCCATTTTCTGTAGCGATGTCTTAATTTGAACAGTATAAATCGGAGAGGGTTTATATAGATTATTCCATATAAGAATATGCCTTTATTTTTGGCGTAATTTTTGTAAAGGGTAATAAGGTAGTTTATTGAACGGAAAATATTTTTTGGTTTTAGTAAGGTTTCTTGTTTTGAGTTAGCTGACACATCCAGCTCAATATATTCTAAGTCTAAAGAGCCGGTTTCTCTGAATTGTTTGATGAATCTTTTTGCCCGATTATGTTCTTCCGTATTTTGTATTTTATTTTGCAGATAATAATTTGCGTATTCCTCCACGCCGGTTAAAGTATCATAATCTTCAGAAATTGAGATCAAATTGCCAATTCGTGGAAAATCCAAATTGAAAACGCGAATCCCCATTTTTTTTGCGGTATGATATAGGATTTGGTGGCCGATTGTTCCAAAAGCGAAAAAAAATATAAAATCAGGTCTCTGCTCTTTAAGCATTTTTTCAGTTGCTTTTGCTCTTGCCTGGAATATACGCAAGTTATCTTCGTGCGAATAAAGAGGGTCGATTTCAGGGGTAGTCTCTTCTTTTGGTCCGATGGACATCATCATTTTTCTGTCTGAATAAAAATAATTCCATAAATGAGGCGGGGCATGTTCTTTTTCAAAGTTTTTTATATAAGATAAATCAATAGTCTCATTTTTATAGTTGGCGTGTATTTTATGGTCAACTAATATGTCATCATATTTAATATCATCCTGTGATTTTATAAAATCTTCCGCTCCGGTAGAAATAACATAAGCGCAAAATTTTTCCACTCCGTATTTTTCTTTAAGAGTCAAGGCGATGGCGTGACCGAGTTTGGCGTATTGATTTTGTAAGACAATGCATGCTTTCATATTTTTAAGTTATGTCTAATTATCAGCCGGACTGTTTTGTATGGGCCTTTATTCCACATTTTATCCGTGAGAAATATCATTGAGTAGTATAAAATGGCCGCGATTAAAGCCAGAGAAAATAAAATTATTGCCGGCAATTGTAAAATGTAATCTTTATATATCAAAGCGGGGATTACAAGGATAATGGAAGCTACCAGGGGTATGATAATGGTTCCTAGAATATCGCGGACGCGCGCTTTTGTCAATCGCGCCACATTCAAAAGATTAAGCGCCGTGATTGGCACAATTCCAACCAAGAGCGCGAAAGATGCCCCGATGGCGCCGAATTTGGATGTAAAATATATAAGAAGGGGGAGAGTTATGATTATTTTGATAAGATTGACCTTTACTTGTTTATCCGGATATCCGATGGCGTTGAAAAGCGAATAAAGTATATCGTTTATGACCGCGATAAAAAAGAATATCAGCATTACCCGGAGAATATTTGTCATTCCTAGCCAGTCCTGCCCCAAGATAATAAGAATTATTTTTCCGCCGGCTAACAAAATCAGTGAAGTGGCCGGAATAAGCAGGAAAGAAACGATTTGCATGCTTTTTATCAACCCTTCGTTTATTTTTTCCGTATCTTTTTGTATTTTTGAATAGGCGGGGAAACTGATTGTCTGTATGGTGGGGCCGATAAATCCGGGCGCGATGGCGGCCATATTTTTTGCTTTGGTGTAAAGGCCCAAGGATGTTATATTTGTCAATCGGGCGAGAATACTGGTTTCCATCAATCCATATAATTGCGTAATCCAGGTTTGTCCGATTATCCATTTGCTGTAATTAAATAAATCCTTTAATTTACCAAATGATAAAGACAGTCTTGGCCTGTAAGGATGCAGAAAGTAAGTTGATATTGTTTGGGTCGCGTATGAAGCTATGGTGGCGAAGAAAAGCGCCCAGTATGATTTCCAAAATAGAGCAATACTAATTCCGACTAAAATGTAGACTATATCTCTAAGGACATTTCTGATTATGATTTTTTTAAAGTCCATTTCTTTAAACAAAAAGGTTTCACCTATATTAAATAAGTTCTGTATCACGATAAAAACGCCGCCCAACTGAATTGCCAAAACAGCTACCTCAGTCTGGAAAAAGTTGGCGATATATGGCCCGGATATAAAGACCAATGCCATTATTATGATTGACTTGATTACACCTATGGTCCAAATTGGGTTTAAATAGCGGGTAATTTCTCCCTCTTTTTGAATAATGCTTGAACCGAATCCCGTATCTGTGGCGGATTCAAGAAATTTCGGTATGGCTAAGATTATAGCCATAACGCCAAAATCAGCCGGCCTCAAAAAACGCGCCAAGACTATAAAAGAGGCTAAACTTAGCAATTTTTGTATGGTATATCCGATAGTGAGCCATTTCCCGCCTTTAATTGATTTGGACAGGACGCCCTCATTCTTGTCATTTTGGTTTAATTCTTGCATTTTTTTGTTTATTAAAATAAGGGTTATTATACGTTAAATTGTCGTTTCAGTCAATTTTTAATTTTGTTTTTTTGGTTTATTTGTCCGCTATTGACTCTTTAAGTTTGTCAGCGACGTATTTTCTTCCTTGTTCGTTGAGGTGTTCATTTGGAAATTCGTCAAAATCAAAATAGCCGGAATCTAAATCGAAGGCCAAGTTAAGACAAGGCAAATTATTAATTTCAAGAATAGCACAAATTTTTTTGGTATTATTTTTTGTTTGTTCTGCAAAATCTGAACCAACATATTTTGTTCCGCCCTCAAAATCTATTGGAGTAATATATACGTATAGTTTGATATTTGTTTTGTCTGCTATTTCAATTATTTTTTTCAGCGACCTAATAAATCTGTGATCTTCCGATAGGTCATACATATAATAAAAAATATATTTATTTTTTAAAATGTCTTCCTCAGACATATCGGGATTTTTTATATCAGTAAAATTTTTTACGATTCCTATTTTTTCTTGCCCGTAATATACGGGCGTGGCCATAAAAGTTTCTTCGGATAGGGCTTTGGTTTTAATTGCTTGTAATATATTTAATGGCTTACTGAAATAAGATAAAAAATGATGATTAAGATAAAAAATTTCATTTTCAAATTGATCCCCCGGAGCCATATCCCATGAAGGGGAAAAAGACCTTAAGTTTACGGGGATGATAATAGCTTCGGGCTTATGCGAGGAGTTTGAAATATAATTAAGCATCGCTTCAAACACTTTTAGATGGTAGGCGGGAGAGGAAATATCCGCAATTGAAGTAGTTGGACTGGATTTTGCGAGAAGTTCGGAGATTGAAGATTTATCAGTATCTTTTGGACCGGAATACTTTATTACACTATCGCCAAAATATAAAATTTTGTAATCTAAATATAGATATTTATCCAAATTAGAAATCCCCGGAATTCCCAGTGTAAAAGGCAGGCGAGGGGCAACAAGTTTGTTAATCATTATTTGCGCGGAAAAGACGCAGGTTATGAATATTGTCAGAAGCAACAAAAAACGTTTCATATTAAAATTGAAAATAAATAAATTCCAACTGTCTTGTCCCGCCGATATTCATTATGCCCAAAACAGCGGCAAAATATATCAACCATCTAATCCATCGTCGTTGGATGCTGACTATTTTTAGCAAGTTAAATTTATAATCTATAATTTCGACAATAGTTAAAATAGCAATCAAGCCAAGATAAAAGAAAAAATAGAAAGAACTTCCCGGAAGAGGCGCGAATATTTTTTGTAAGATATTTTTTAAGGGGTAAAGATTGAAATGAATAATGGATGCTGAAATGCTTTTAAAAATATTAAATAATCCCACCCAGAAATTTATCAGGAGATAGTACGCGTCAGAAATATTTTTGGCGCGGAATATTGCCCAGCTGTTTAGAACCAGTAAAAAAGTAATTAGCCAATTGATAAAAATTTTAAATGCCGAGGGGAAAAGTTGAAGGAAATTGCTGATTTTTTTGGTAAATATCCCGGCAAGACGGTAGCCCACCAAAAAGAACCCGTGTAATAATCCCCAGATGATGTATGTCCAGTTGGCTCCGTGCCATAGACCGCTTAATAAAAAAACAAGAATAATATTAAAACACCAGCGAGAAAAAATAACTCGGCTTCCGCCTAGTGGTATATAAATATAATCTTTAAACCAGGTGAAAAGGGATATATGCCATCGACGCCAGAATTCCGGAATGGATAATGAAAAATACGGATTTTTGAAATTTTCCATTAGATTAAAACCCATAACTTTAGCTGATCCGACGGCGATATCGGAATAGCCGGAAAAATCACAATATATTTGAATCGCGAAAAAGAATATTGCTATAAAAATAGTTGGACTGGAATAATCATGCGGACTATCAAAAACGCGACTGACATATAGCGCTAAATTGTCGGCTATAACTATTTTTTTGAAAAACCCCCACAACATTTTTCTCAATCCTAATATCACTCGTTCATATTCAAAATAGTGACGTTCGTAGAATTGATGCAGTAAATTTTGCGGTCGTTCTATCGGCCCGGCGACTAGTTGGGGAAAAAACATTACATAAAGAGAATAAGTCAAAAAATTATGTTCGGCTTTTTGTTTTTTCCAATAAACTTCTATTACATAGCTTAAGCTTTGAAAGGTGTGAAAGGATAAACCAATTGGCAAGATAATTTTTAGAAAACCGATTGGGTAATTCCATCCAAAAAAATTTGCAATCCCCAACAGATTTGCGTTAAAAAAATTGAAGTATTTAAAAAACATTAGGACTATGCAGGTTGATATAATACTTAGTAAAAGATAAGCCTTGCGTTTACTTCCAAGAGATTCTTCAATTTTAATTCCGGCATAATAATCTATCAGAATAACGGCAAATAAAATTAAAATATAATATGGCACAAATGCCATATAAAAAATACAACTGGATAAGAGGAGGAAAACCGTTCGATATTTATGCGGTATCGTAAAATATAACGCAACAACAATCGGAAAAAAGATAAAATAAGAAAATGAATTGAATAACATACAAGTCAAGAAAAAATCACTTGATTCTTATTTAGTTTTAAGTACTTGGTTATATATTTTTATATATTCGGCAGCGGTTTTGTCCCAAGTGAGTGTGGTGGAAATTTCTCGCGAACGGCGGTGCATATAATCACGCATTTTTTGGTCGGATAGAATTTTCTTCATCGCTGAAGCGATACTCTCCGGATTGTTTGGTTTTACTAAAAAACCATTTTCACCTTCATATAAGATTTCTTCAGTCCCATAGCCTTCGCCGGCAATCACCGGTTTGCCCATGGCGTTAGCTTCCAGGTATACCAGATGGAAACCGGCAAAGTTGGTGGGAGTATTGTCCGGTACGCCAATAAAAGCGCTGCACGTTTGGTATAAGTTTAAAAGTGTTTCCTCGGATACTTTGCCAAGTATGCGCGCATTTTTTTCTAAATCTAACCGTTTTATTTCTGAATTTAAATGCGACACATATGCTTTGTCCGATGGATCGCCAACAATGTTATATTCAATATTGGGAAAATCTTTTTTAATTAGCGCTAATGCCGGAAGTATAAAATGATTACCACGGCGTTTTTTTAATGCCCCGACACTTAAAAAAAATGGTACAGGGGCTTCTATATTTTCGTCATTGAAATGAAATCGATTGGCATCAACCCCCAACAAAACACGCTGTATTGGCGGCAATTTGGAAACGCGTTTAGAAATTTCTTGGGTAGTATAGTTGGTAATAGACATAATTTTCGCGGCGCGACGATATGCCCAAGTCATAAGGGGTTTTAATTTTGGATTTTCCAAAGGCATTATGGCGTAAGTGCCGATTGCAGTCATAACAAAACGTTTTTTCGTGCCCAATGTGGCAAGCGCGGCGATTAGGCCATACGGATAACAATCAAGCGCGTGTACTATGTCGCATTTTTTTACATAACGGCGCGTTTTAAGACTGTTTATGAGCGCGCTTTTAAGAGAAGCCAGTGAATTTTTTAATATGCCATCGTCGCCGGAACCGTCTTCGGTTAAAATAATGGTTTCTATTCCCGCAGCGTGGTAGTGTTTAATCAATTCATCAACAACACGACCCCAACCGGAAGTTGGTTTGGTAGTTTCTGTCAATAGTAATACTTTCATAAATGATGGTTTAAGATTCTTTATGTTTTCAGCAGGCCTTTTTCCAGAGTATGTTTAGTAAGGGTAAAAACACCAACATCAGTTATAATATAATATGAGCCTGGTATTAGGGCTAATTTTACAGTATATTTAAATTAAATGCAAGATGGTGAGCAGATTTACCCTAAATTGGATTGGTGGTGTCCGCCCCTTGCTTTTTTTGTTTATCTTTGTTAAACTAAAATCCGTATATTTCTTTAATTGTAAGCATTATGTCACTTGAATATTTAGAGGGTAAATCAGTGTTAATAACCGGCGGAACCGGTTCTTTTGGTCAGGCCTGTGTGGAGAATTTGTTAAATAACTCTAACGCAAGGCGGATTATTATATTTAGCCGGGACGAGTTGAAACAGTCGGAAATGGCCTCAAGATTGGCCGCGCATGATAGTCGGCTCAGGTTTTTTATTGGGGATGTGAGGGACAAAGACAGACTGGAAAGGGCTTTTGAAGGGGTGGATTATGTTATTCATGCCGCCGCTTTGAAACAAGTGCCGATTTTGGAATATAACCCTTCCGAAGCGATTAAAACCAATGTTCTTGGCACACAAAATGTGATTGACGCGGCTATCAATAAAAAAGTAAAAAGAGTTTTGCTTATTTCCACTGATAAAGCGGCCAATCCGGCCAACCTCTATGGCGCGACTAAATTATGCGCGGAAAAACTTATGGTTAATGGTAATTTCTATTCAGGCGAATCGGGAACAAGATTATCGGTTGTTAGATATGGCAATGTTTTAGGGAGCAGGGGAAGTTTATTGCATATTATCAATAAACAGCGCGAACGCGGAGAAGTGACCATCACTCATGAAGATATGACCAGATTTTGGATTACTTTGGATCAGGGCGTAAAATTTGTGCTGGATGTTTTGGAAAAAATGCATGGCGGAGAAATTTTTGTGCCTAAGATTCCGAGCATGAAAATTAAGGATTTCATGATGATTATGGCTCCGGATTGCCAATTAAAAGTAATTGGCATTCGTCCCGGAGAAAAATTGCACGAAGTATTGGTCACGCCGGAAGAAGCGCGCCGGACAAAAGAGTTTGATGAGTTTTTTGTTATTTTGCCGGAGCATCAGTGGCTTGAAGATTATGTGAATTATAGTAATGGGGTTGGTTTGCAGGATAATACGCCATTTGCCAGCAACACAAATACTGTTTGGCTGGACAGTGAAAGTTTAAAAAGATTATTAGGTATTCTTTAAGTATGCCGAAAGAAGGCTTAAAGAAAGTGTTAATAACCGGAGCCAGCGGTCTTTTAGGCGCAAATATAATAAAAAATTTGCCGGAAAATTGGCAGACTGTTGGAGTGGTGAATAAACACAAAATTAATCCGCCAAACGAGCGGGCGTCTATTATAGAATATAATTTGCTGGAAGAAGATGTCAGCCGGTTGTTTAAAGAATGTGGGCCTTTTAACGCGGTAATACATACGGCGGCATTGACTAATGTGGATCAATGTGAGGAAGATAAAGATTTAGCTTATAAATTAAATGTAAAATTGACCGAAGAGATAGTTTTCAATTGCGCGGTTAATAATATCTTTTTACTTCATATATCCACGGATCATATCTTTGATGGCAAGGATGGTAATTATGACGAGGATAGTGAACCGGCGCCGATAAATTATTACGCGGAAACGAAATTGCTGGCGGAAGAAAAGGTAAAAATCGGCGGAGCGAAATACGCGATTATCAGGACTAATTTTTTTGGGTATAATGTTCAAAATAAAAATGATTTGGCCGGTTGGATTGTAAAATCACTGCGCGGGAAAATGCCGGTTAGGTTATTTAAAGATGTATTTTTCTCTCCGATTTTGGTTGATTATTTGATTGATTTTATCGTTGAAATCGTTGAAGAAAAAAAAGAAGGCCTGTTTAACATCGCGGCGGGCGATAGCTGTTCCAAATACGATTTTGGAATGAAGCTGGCCGAAGCGTTGGATTTGGATAAATCTTTAATTTCTTCAATTTCCGTTGAGGAATCGGGATTAAAAGTGAAGAGGCCGAAAAATATGACGCTGGATACGGCTAAAGCTAAAAAAATATTTAAAAATAAAATTCCTTTGATTGATGAAAGTATTGAAAAATATAAAGAATTGGATAAAATATATAATCAAAATTAATTTTAAGTGAGTATGTATATTTTGGGCATTCACAATTCTTATGACAGCGGAGCGGTTCTTTTTAAAGATGGCCAATGTATTTTTGCCATTAATGAAGAGCGTTTAAGCCGTATAAAAATGGATGACGCTTTTCCAATGCGTTCTATTGAGGCTTGTTTGCAATACGCCGGCGTAACTTTTGCTGATATAGATATTGTCAGTTATGGTTGGCACAATCGTTTTCCGTATGAAAAACATTTGGTTGGTTATGTTGCCCGCGCTGTTGAAATCGCGCAACAAGGAGAAGACGCGAAAAAAATAATGCTGGAACGCGTAAAAGTGGAAGTGGAAAGATCTGTGCCGAGAAAAAAAGATTTTGATGATAAAATGGCTGAATTCGGTTTGGATAAAAAGGTGGAATATTTTGACCATCATGACGCTCACGCGGCCGCCGCGTTTTATCCGTCTCCGTTTGACGAGGCTTTGGTATTTACGCTGGACGCGGCCGGAAATTTTAAAAGCGGAACCGTTTCCATCGGCCGGGGAAATGAAATTGAAGAAATCTCCAGCAATTATACTTGGGATAGTTTGGGATTTTTGTATGGGCAAATAACGGAACTGCTGGGTTTCAAACCGCACCGGCACGAAGGCAAGATTACCGGTTTGGCCGCCCACGGCGATCCGTCCAAGTGTTTGTCTGTAATGCAAGAAATGATCAGTACCAAAGACGGAAAAATTTACGCCAATTTGAATAAATATTACAAGCCGTTTTTTTATCAGCAGACGGAAGCGCTGAAAGAGGCGTTGAAAAATTATTCCCGGGAGGACATTGCCGCGGCCGTGCAAAAACACACGGAAGATGTGACTGTGGAATATATTAAATATTATGTTGATAAGTATAAAATTGGGAATATCGCCTGCAACGGCGGATTATTTGCCAATGTAAAACTTAATCAAAGAATACGGGAGATTCCGGGAGTAACTGATTTGTTTATTTTTCCGCATATGGGCGACGGCGGTTTGTCTTACGGCGCCGCGCTTTTGAGCGCCAAAGAAAGAGGATTTCCGCGCGTTAAATTGACAGGCGTTTATTTCGGGTCGGAATCTGATGATAAAAAAGTAAAAGAATTATTCGCGGAATATAAAGATTCATTGTCAGTGGAAGAGTATGTAAATGACGAGTTGGTTGGCAAAGTGATTGAGTTGTTGGAAAAAGACACGATTATCGGTTTGTTTCAGGGCAGAATGGAGTATGGCCCGCGTGCGCTGGGCAATCGGACCGTTCTTTATCATGCCAAAGATCCGTCCGCGAATGATTGGCTAAACAAGAGATTGCGCCGGACGGAATTTATGCCTTTCGCGCCGATAACCACAAAGGAAATCGCCCCGGAATGTTTTATCGGCTGGAAATCGACTCATATCACGACTAATTTTATGACTGAATGCTATGATTGCACCGACGAGATGAAAAAGAAAGCGCCGGCAGTGGTGCATGTGGATGGCACGGCCAGACCGCAAGTCGTCGCTCGGGAGGATAATCCTTTTTATTATGATATTTTAAAGGCCTGGCATGAAAAAACCGGTGGGTTGTGTTTGATCAACACCAGCTTTAATGAACATGAACAGCCGATTGTTTGTGATGTCAAAGACGCGATTGATAGCATGTTGGCGGATAATGTTGATTGTGTTGTTATCAATGGCAAGTATATTGTAAAAAAAGCATAATTTGTATGGGTTTGGAAAATTACAAAACAAGTATTGAAAGCGATAGATTGATTTTGCGTATTTTGGAAGAGAATGACGCTTCGGAAGAGTATGCTTTTTGGTTGAATGACCCGATAGTTAATAAATATTTGGAAACGAGAAAGGCGACTATTGAAGAACTTAAAAAATATATTAAGGAAAGATTGGAAAGCGGGAAATGTTTATTTTTTGGAATATTTTGGAAAGCTGACGGCGAGCATATTGGGAATATTAAATTGGAACCGGTTGATTTTGAACAGAAAAAAGCCACGCTGGGGATTTTAATAGGGAATACCGCTTATTGGGGGAAGGGAGTGGGCGCGGAAGCGGTCAATGCTTTGACGGATTACGCCTTTAATTCTTTGAATTTGAATGAAGTTAATTTGGGCGTTATCTCGGAAAATAAGCCTGCTGTTGGCCTTTATAAGAAGTGCGGTTTTGAAGAATATGACATAAAAAAACAATCCCTTGACCACGAGGGAATATTGTATGATTCCGTGCAAATGAGGAAGAGAAAAAACGGTTAATTTAATAATTTAAAATATTGGCTCTGTTGGGGGCTTTTTTTGTTTAATTTCAGAGGAAAAGCTTATTTGACATTAATGACATTTTGTATTAAGATTATCTTTAGAAAACAAATAAATTATCATGTATTTTTTATGATTGCTATCATAAATTACAAAATGGGAAACCTTCAATCAGTGGGCAATCTTTTGGAATATCTGGGAGAGGAGTATGTTATTACCGATAAAAAAGAGGAAATAGCCGGAGCGGATAAGATAATATTGCCCGGAGTTGGCGCTTTTACCGAAGCGATGAAGAATCTCAGGGAATTGGATCTCTTGGATATTTTAAAAGAAGAAGTACTGGAGAAAAAAAAGCCGTTTTTGGGTATTTGTCTCGGTATGCAAATTTTGGCGGAAAAGGGATATGAAGGCGGAGAATGCGACGGTTTGGGATTTTTGAAAGGCGAAGTCAGGCATTTTGATTTGAAAGACAAAAAACTTCCCATCCCGCATGTGGGTTGGAATACGGTTAAGCCGAAAGAGGGGTCTATTTTGTATGGCAATGATGTTAGGGAACGCGTTTTTTATTTCGTGCACAGTTACCATTTGATTTGTAAGGATGAAGAAGATGTCTCCGGATATGCGGATTACGGCGGTAATTTTGTCGCCAGTGTTGAAAAAGGAAATATATTCGCGACTCAATTTCATCCGGAAAAAAGCCAAGATGATGGTATTGAAGTGTTTAAAAATTTTTTGGCGTACAAATCGGCATAGATAAATTATTGATTATGTTAAAGAAACGATTAATCGCTTGTTTACTCTTGAAAGACGGACAATTGGTGGAGAGTATCGGTTTTTCTCGTTTTTTGGTGGTGGGGAACGCGATTATGGCGGTGAAGCATTTTAACGCGTGGGGAGTTGATGAAATTATTTTTTTGGATATCAACCGCGAAAAAAATTATGATTTTGAAAGAAATGATGTTTATTATGACAATACTCTGAAAGAATTCGCGGAAGTAATAAGATATGTTTCCAAATCATCTTTTGTGCCGATTACCGCCGGAGGCGGGATTCGTTCGCTTGATGACATCAGAAAATATTTGAGCGCCGGCGCCGATAAGGTAAGCATCAATTCCGCCGCGATTGAAAATTTGCAAATAATAACCGAAGGAGCGAAAAGATTTGGCAAACAATGTTTGGTAGTTTCCGTGGATGCTAAAAAAATGCCGGATGGAACGCATCATGTGATGAAAAATTTTGGAAAAGAAGATACCGGTATGAACGTGGTTGAGTGGGCGAAAAAAGCGGAAGAAGCCGGCGCCGGGGAAATATTTTTGACTTCGGTGGATATGGATGGTTCTTTGCAGGGGTATGATATTCCTTTGATAAAATCAGTGGTGGAGGCAGTGAATATTCCGGTAATCGCTTCCGGAGGAGTCGGCGATTGGAATCATTTGGTTGAAGGAATAGAATTGGGCGGGGTGGCGGCTGTTTCCGTCGGCAATAAATTCCACTTTACGGAACATAGCACGATGCATGCCAAGAAATATATGAAAGAGCATGGAATTGATACGCGTTAATTAATAATTTGTTTTTTTATGAAATGGTGCGCAAAATGCCTTTATCCAGAATCCTCGGCCGTGAAGCTTTCTTTTGATGAAAAAGGAGTTTGTAGCGGTTGTTCGGTGAATGAACAAAAAGCCGAGATTGATTGGGATAAGCGCGCGGAAATGTTAAAAGAAATAGTGGAAACCTACCGGTCAAAAGACGGCAGTAATTATGATTGCATTATTCCGGTCAGCGGCGGCAAGGACAGCCATTATCAGACATATTATATGACTAAAAAGTTGGGACTTAAACCGCTTTTAGTCACATATCACGGCAATAATTATTTGGAAGTTGGAGAAGAAAATTTAAAAAATATGAGGAATGTATTTGATGTTGATCATATGATTTTTTCTCCGAGCGTGGAAGTTTTAAAAAAGCTCAACCGAATATGTTTTAAATTGATGGGCGATATGAATTGGCACGCGCATGCCGGCATTTTTAGCACGCCGGTGCAAGTGGCCGTTAAATTCAATATCCCGCTGATTATTTGGGGTGAGCATGGCAGGCTTGATTTGGGCGGACAATATTCTTTGAACGATTTGGTGGAAATGACGGCCAGAGATATTTTGGAACATTGTAAGCGGGGATATGATTGGGATTCTATGACTGATGAGGGACTGAAAAAACTGGGTCGGCCGGAATTGTCCGAAGGGCTGACGGCTCGGGATTTGTTTTGTTATAAATATCCGGATATGCGCGACATCGCCAGGGTGGGAGTGCGCGGGCTTTATTTGGGCAACTATATTTCCTGGGATGCCAATAAACAGACGAAGTTTGTCATTGATAATTATAATTTTAAAATTTCCGAGCAATCGTTTGACCGCACTTACAGAAAGATGTCTAATTTGGATGATATGCATGAGAATGGCATTCACGATTATTTAAAATATATTAAATTCGGTTATGGCCGGGCGACCGACCACGCGTCCAAAGATATTCGTCTTGGCATTATGACCAGAGAAGAAGGAATTGAAATGGTAAAAAAATATGATCATGTAAAACCGAGAGATTTGTACCGTTGGTTGGAATATGTGGGAATGAAGGAGGAAGAATTTGACCGCGTGTGCGATACTTTCCGCGATCCGAAAGTTTGGCGAAAAAATGATAAAGGCGAATGGGAAAAAGATAATATGTGGGATGATAAAAAATAATATTTATATGAACCAAAGAATAATTAGCGATCCTAAGGATCTAAAACGTTGCAGTCACTGTGTGATGCCGGAGACGCAAGAATCCATCAGTTTCAACAAGGATGATGTTTGCAGCACCTGCGGGCAAATTGAAGTAAAACACAAGGTTGATTGGGAAGCGCGCGATAAAAAATTCAGAGAATTGCTGGCGCAATACAAAGGCAAAGGAAATTACGATTGTATTGTTCCTTTTAGCGGGGGTAAAGATTCCACTTTTACGGTTTGGAAATTGGTGGTTGATTATGGAATGAAACCGTTGGTGGTGCGTTTTAATCACCATCTTTTGCGTCCAAAGGTATTGGAAAACGCGGAAAAAACGATTAAGCGTTTGGGTGTGGGTTTTTTGGATTTCAGAGCTGATTGGCAGTTGATAAAAAAATTAATGCGCGTTTCTTTGGAAAGAAAAGGCGATATACTGTGGTATCAACACACCGGCATTTTTTCTTTCCCGATGCACGCGGCGATTAAATTTGATATTCCGTTGATTATTTGGGGTGAGCCATCGGCCGAGTATGACAGTTATCATGATTACGATGAAGAAGAAGAAATGGATGAGAAATCTTTTAATACTTATGTCAATTTGGGAATAACCGCCGAAGATATGCTGGGTTTTCTTAACGACCCGAATATCACGATGCAGGATTTGTGGTGTTATAGTTATCCGAAACGGGCTGATTTACAAAAACTTGGCTGTCGGTCAACTTTTCTCGGCAATTATATGCCGTGGGATGTTAAAAAACAGGTGGAGATTATAAAACGCGAATTGGATTGGGAAGGCGACGAAGTGGAAGGCGTGCCTCCGGAATATAATTATGAAAAGATAGAAGATATGATGCAGGGCGTGCAGGATTATTTGAAGTTTATAAAACGCGGTTACGGCCGTATGAGCCATTTGGCCTCAATTGATATTCGCAATGGCCGCTTGACCAGGGAGCAGGCGATGAAAATGGTGGAAGAATGGGAAGGAAAAAGACCGGCGAGTTTGGATGTTTTATTGAAATGGCTGAATATGAGCGAGGATGAATTTTATAATATCGTAAAACCGCTGGCCGTCAGTCCCTGGCAACATGACCCAAATAAAACCGCCAAAGGCAAAGAGTTGTGGGATCAGCCTTTGTGGAATAAAGATTAGTCTAGAAATAATTATGTTAAAATATCGCATAATTCCGATTTTACTTTTGAAAAACGGCCGGATGGTTAAAACCATTCGTTTCGGTTCTTATCGCGATGTTGGAGACCCGATTAAAACTGCCAAAATTTACGATGCTCAACGCGCCGATGAATTGATTTTTTTGGATATAGAAGCCAGCCGGGAAAAACGCGGGACTTTAATTGATGTCGTGAGAGAAGTTTCTAAGGAATGTTTTATGCCGTTTGGCGTCGGCGGAGGAATAAGAGATTTGGAAGATATTCGTCTGCTTTTGCGTGGCGGAGCCGACAAAGTCGTCATTAATACGATAGCGGTGGAAGACCCTGATTTTATAACCAAAGCGGCGGAGAAGTTTGGTAGTTCAACGATTGTGGTTTCTATTGATGTGAGAAAAAATAAAGACGGCCGATATGAAGTTTTTACAAATGGCGCCGGCAAAGCGACCGGGCTTGACCCTGTGGATTGGGCCAAGATCGCTGTTGAACGGGGCGCGGGCGAAATAATCATTACTGACGCGGATCGCGACGGAACAATGGAGGGATTGAATATTCCACTGATACGCTCGGTAGCCGATTCAGTGAATGTGCCGGTAATCGCGGTGGGCGGAGTGGCAAATTTACAGGATTTCCAAAATGCTTTTACGGAAGGCGGAGCGCAAGCGGTTGGCGCCGGCAGTATTTTTCATTTTACCGATCAAAGCATAATTAAAACACGCCGTTATTTGTTCAATGAAGGAATAAATGTCAGGCGATAATTATTTTTTATGGAATCGTTTATAATAAAGACACCAAAAGGAAACAGAAAAATCGGTCCGGGCGAGCCGTGTTTTATCATCGCTGAGATGTCCGGCAATCATAATCACAGTTATGAAAAAGCGTTAAAGATAATTGACGCGGCGGTTGAAGCGGGAGTTGACGCGATTAAAATTCAGACATATACGGCGGACACCCTTACCATAGATTGCGATAAAGAATATTTTCAAGTAAAGGTAAATGACGCTTGGGCCGGTAATACACTATATAAATTGTATGAGATGGCTTACACGCCGTGGGATTGGCAGCCGAAATTGAAAAAATACGCGGAAGAAAAAGGCGTTTTGCTTTTTTCCACGCCGTTTGATAATACGGCGGTCGATTTTTTGGAGGATATGGATATCAGCTTGTATAAAGTTGCTTCGTTTGAAACCGGGGATTTGGAACTTTTGCAAAAAATCGGCAGTACGAAAAAACCAGTGATAATGTCGCGAGGTATGACCGGGTTAGAGGAGTTGGAATTAGCGATTAAGACCTTAAAAGATGCCGGCGCTCCGCAAGTGGCGGTATTGCATTGCGTCAGTTCATATCCGGCCACGCCCGAGCAAATGAATTTATCTATCATTCCGGATATTGCCAAGCGTTTTGAAATTATCTCCGGTTTATCAGACCATAGCATGGACAGTTTGGGTGGAGTGGTGGTTCCGCTTATTTCCGTCGCTTTGGGCGCGTCAATTATTGAAAAGCATTTTACTTTAGACAGAAGCGAAGGCGGGCCGGACGCGGCTTTTTCTTTGGAACCAAAAGAAATGAAGCAGTTGGTTAAAGCTGTCCGCGACGCCGAAGCCGCGATTGGCCGGCCAAATTATGAAATCGGAAAAAAAGAAAGCGAGAATAAAGTTTTCAGACGCTCTATTTTTGTTATTAAAGATATAAAAGCGGGAGAAGAACTGACTAGGGAAAATATCAGGGTTATCCGTCCGGGGTATGGTTTGGAGCCAAAAGAATTGCCTGAAGTTTTGGGTAAAAAAGCAAAACAAAACATTGAGCGCGGAACGCCGCTATCTTGGGATTTGATTGAGAACTAAAATCAAGAAATCAAATTATGATTAAATACGGTTTAAAAATTTGGTCCAATAATATTGAACGATTTGATGAAATCGTTGAACGCCGCCGGCGCGGCGAGTTTGATTTTATTGAGGTCTACAGCAACAGCGATGTTGAACATAACTATGAAGATCTTAAAAAATTAAAAGATGTGCCGGTTTTGGGAATTCATATTGGCAATTTAAACAGCGCCGGATTTCATAGTTTTTATTTGACTGAAAAACAAATCAAGCCGTGGCAAATGACAATTGATTTAGCGGATTTTTTTGATGCGCCGAGAATTATTGTTCATCCCGCCGTGGAACACACGGAAGAAACATTTTGGGAGAATTTAGAGAAAATAAATGACGACAGAATTATCATTGAGAGTATGCCCGCCATTAGTCCGTTAGGCGGGGGTGTGCGGAGATTCGGCGTTTCTTTTGAAGATTTAAAAAAAATAAGAGCCAAAAAAGAAATTTGTTTGGATATTATAAAATTTATAAAGGCCTGTGCTTATCATAAAGTTGATTATAAAGATTATATTGAAAAAGCTTTGGATGAATTAAAACCGGTATATTTTCATATTTCCGGCGGTGATTATGATTCGCCGATTGATCAGCACGATAATATTTGGGATGGGAATTGCGATTGGAAATGGATAAGAGAAACTCTTGAAGAATATTCAAAAGAAAAAGATATATATTTGGTTTTTGAAACGCCGAAAGTTGGAGAGGATTTGAATAATGATATAAAAAATATAAATTATTTTAAAACTCATATTTAAAATTACTTTATTGTTGGATAATTCGGAAAGTTGGTATTTTAAATATGCCGAAGAAGTAAAAGGGGGGGAGAATAAAAATATGAAATTATTTGATAAAGACAATTTTTCACAACCGGAAGTTTCTGCCGGTAAGGCCGAAATCGCCAATGAACTTGTTTTGGATATTTTACAAAAATATTTTGCTGATTGCGAGATAAAGGAAATTGTGAAGATAGGGGAAACAGCCCGACATTCGGAAAATTATAAAATCAGCGCGCTTTGCGCGGACGAGGAGAAAATTTTATTGCTCCGCAAGCATTTGACTTTGGAACCGGCGCAAATTGAATTTTATGGCCGGCTGGCGGAAGAGATAAATATGACCGGCGCGCCGGTCAGCGTTCCGCTGAAGACAGTGGATAAAGAATTTTTAGTAAGAACCGAAGACGGCATTTTTCAAGTATTTGATTTTATAGACGGGAATTATTTTTTTCCGGACGAAGAGGCGTTTCGCGGCGCGGCCGAAGCGCTGGCTCAATTGCATATTTCATTTGATAAACTTGATGAACAGTGGCGGAAAGAGGTTGAAATTTTAAGCGGGCGGGGCGATATTTATTTTAATGTTATAAAAGAATACAGCGTTGAAGATTTTAAAGAGATTGAATCAATTATCGCGCGGAAGGACAATCAATCCGAAATTGACAGAGAAATTTTGGAGAGGATGCCGTCTTTGGTTGAAGCGGTATTGGAACAAAAAAAATATGAGAAGGGTATTGCCGGTTTACCTAAACAGATTATTCATTCCGATATGCATCCGCATAATTTACTTGTTAAAGAAAACCAAATAAAAGCGATTTTGGATTTGGGCGGGATGAGGGTAAGTCAGATAGCCAGGGATGTCGCTTTTGCCATTCATCGGTTAGGCAGACAGTTCTTCGCGCAAAATATTTTGGATGTAAATAAAGAAGAAGGAAAAAGACTGGTTGGTTTGTTTATAAAAGAATATGAGCGCGTTTGGCCGCTTAGTTCGGAAGAAAAAGAATTGATGCCGATTTTGATTAAAGATGAATTTATTAGAAAGATTTTATTTGTGCTTAAGGGTGTTTATAAAGATAACAATCATGCTTGGGCGGATAATTTGCCGAAGTTCCTTGTAGCTATTGACGAAATCAACTTTTTATGGCTTAGTTAACAGTATAAATAATCATTTTATGAATAAAAAAGAACAATTAAAAGAGATAATGAAATATATCCCTTCCGGAGCGCAAACCTTGAGCAAGAACCCGACGCAATATGTGGTCGGAGTTACTCCGTTGACCATTGCTAAGGCTAAGGGGGTATATTTGTGGGATGAAGAAGGAAATAAATATCTGGATACTTTATTGGCTTTGGGGCCGATGATTTTTGGTTATGCCAACGAAAGAATTGACAACGCGGTCAAGGCGCAAATTGACAAGGGCACGATTTTTTCTCTGCCATCGGAACATGAACTTGTTTTAGCCAAGCTTTTGCGGGAGGTAGTCCCGTGCGCGGAGATGAGTCGGTTTGTGATGGACGGCAACGAAGCCACTACCGGGGCGGTGCGTTTGGCGCGCCAGATTACCGGTCGGGACCATGTCGCCAAATGCGGTTATCACGGTTTTCAGGATTGGAGCATTTGCACGAAAAGCGGTCGGAACAGCGGAGTGCCTGAAGTGTTCAAAACTTTGACGCATGATTTTAAATACAATGATATTGAGTCGCTGGAAAAGATTTTTAGCGATTACCCGGATAAAATTGCCGCGGTGATTTTAGAACCGGTTTCTTCTGAACCCCCGACAAATGATTTCTTGCAAAAAGTTCAGGAGACGGCGAAGAAACACGGCGCTTTGCTTATTTTTGATGAAATGGTGACCGGATTTCGCTGGGCGTTGGGCGGAGCGCAGGAGTATTTTAAGGTTACGCCGGACTTGGCTTGTTTCAGCAAAGCGGTTTCCAATGGCTATCCGCTGTCAATAATTTCCGGCAAGGAAGAATATATGAAGCGCATGGATGAGATTTTTGTTTCTATGACTTTTGCCGGTTTTACTTTGGGGCTGGTGGCCGCGATTGAAACAATCAAGATGATGAGAGAATTCGGCGATGTGCATGAACATATCCATAAATTGGGCGAAAGTCTGATAAACGGCGGTAATGAAATCGCCACGCAAAATAATCTACCAATTAAATTCAGCGGATATGGTCCGCATCCGGTTATGACAATTAAAATAGAAGATGATTATACCAATCGTTTGTTAAAATCGTTTATTTATCAGGAAATGAATAAGGTCGGCATATTGTTTAGCGCTTCTATGATGGTGGGCTACGCGCATCAACAAGAACATATTGATTTTATTTTGCGAGAATTTAAAAAAATATGCGAGCAGTTGGCCGGGATTGAGGATTATAAAAAACTGGAAGCCAAGCTTGAGGGCGATGTGGCCGCTCCGCGCGCGGTAAGGATTGTTCAATAATATATATAGTATGGAAAATAATATAAAAGCGATAATATTTGACTGGGGCGGGGTGTGCTGTTCGGAAGGCGAGCCGTTCGCTTCATTGGAATTGCAGGAAAAAATCGGCAAGCATCCGAATGATATCGCCGATGATATTAAAGATTTGTATTTTGATTTTTACCGCGGTAAATATTCTGAAGATGAATTTTGGAACGCGGTTATCAGTCATTTTAATTTGGAAAAAACAGATGGCTTGAATCCGGCCAGTCTAAGCGCGGCTTATCTTAATTCTTATGAACCGTGGCCGGATATTTTGGATGTGGCGAAAAAATTGCAAGCCAAATATAAAGTGGGGTTGCTGTCGGATTTGACAAAGGTGATGCGCGACCATATCAAAAAAGAGCATAATATTTCCGAGTATTTTCCGGTCGCGGTATATAGTTGCGATGATGACGCCGGCAGGCTTAAAACGGATGGGCCGGAATTGTTTAATCTTATTTTGGGGAAAATGGCGGTTTTGCCGGAGGAGTGTTTGTTTATTGATAATTCCAAAAGTAAAATTGAAGCGGCAAAGAATGCCGGATTAAATACAATGCTGTTTGATAATAAAGAACAATTTTTTAAAGATATAGAAAAATATGAATAATATATTGATAATCGGCGGCGGATCAATCGGCAAACGCCATTTGCGCAATCTTTTAAAGCTGGGCGAGAAAAATATTTTTGCGGTTGAGCCGAATGAGGCCAGAGCGAGGGAAGAAATTGAAAAAGAATATAAGATTAAAACTTTCCGTTCAGTTGAGGAAGCGTTCGCGGAAGTTGATTTTAATATCGCTTTTATTTGCAATCCGTCTGTTTTTCATTTGGAGTCGGCGTTGTTTTGCGCGGACAAGGGCTGTCATCTGTTTGTGGAAAAGCCGTTATCAAACAGTATGGAAGGCGTGGATAAATTATTGGATTTGGTGGAAGAAAAAGGCCTGATAACAATGTTGGGCAGTAATTGGAAGTTTCATCCTTTATTTAAAAAGATGAAGGAGTGGCTTGATAACGGAGAGATTGGCAAAGTGTTGTCCGCCCGCTGTCAGTTTGGTTCTTATCTGCCTGATTGGCATCCGTGGGAAGACTACAAACAAGGCTACAGCGCGAATAAAAAACTGGGCGGAGGAGTTTTGTTGGAATCGCATGAGTTTGATTATATTACCTGGTTTTTAGGCAAGGCAAAAAAAATCGCCTGTTTCGCGGATAGAGTCGGCGATATTACGGTGGATGTTGAAGATACGGCGGAAGTTATCTTGCAATTTGAGAACAAGGCTATTGGCGAAATCCATCTGGATTATTTGCAAAGATTTTATCAGCGTAATTTTGAATTTTTTGGCGAAAAGGGGACTATTATTTGGGATGTCAATAAAAATAACGCGGTCTTGCGGGTAAAAGATAAAGAGGATGATATTTTTGACAACCAAAAAGATTATGATATCAATGATATGTATATTGAAGAGGCGGAGCACTTTTTGGATTGCGTCAAAACCGGAAAGAAAACCATTACTGATTTTAAAGCGGGGGCCGAGATTTTGAAACTCATTTGCGCCGCCAAGGAATCAGCGGAAAATAAAACTGTAATATCTTTATGAAGACCGTTATTATCGTACAAGCTCGTATGGGTTCAACCCGTTTGCCAGGAAAAATGATGATGTCAATAAACGGTCGGCCGATGGTGGAATATGTTTTTGATAGAGTCGGTTTGTCTAAATTAGCTGATGAAGTTTGGCTGGCGACGACCGTAAGCGTTCAGGATGATGTTTTGGCACAATGGGCGGAAAAAAATAATATACATTATTTTCGTGGTAGCGAGGATGATGTTTTGGACAGGTATTATCAGACAGCTAAACAAGCTGAAGCTGATATTGTCGCGCGCGTGACCGGGGATTGCCCGCTGGCTGATTATGAAGTGATTGACCAAGTGATTGCAGAATATAAAGAAGGCGGGTATGATTATGTTTCCAATGTGCATCCGCCCACTTATCCGGACGGTTTGGATATGGAAGTTTTTTCTTTTGAAGCTTTGGAAAAAGCATGGAAAGAAGCGAAATTGCCGTCGGAACGCGAACATGTTACGCCGTATATTTGGGAGAATCCGGATAAGTTTAAGATGAAAAATATCACGGCCGGTCAGGATTTTTCCGCCCAGCGTTGGACTCTGGACACAAAAGAGGATTTTGAATTGATTGAGAAAATTATTTTGGAATGTGATAGAATAAATAGCAAATGCGGAATGGCGGAGATTTTGGAAATATTGGCGACGCATTCGGAGTGGTTGAAAATAAATGATAAATATGGCAGAAATGAGGGGTATAAAAAATCGGAAAAATAGATATGCTGTCTGATAAGTTAAAAAAAATACCGGTAAGACGATATTTCGCGCTTGTAATAAGCGTGGTCTTTTTGTTGGCTGTATTGATTGCCGGGTTTTTGTATATGAACGGACCGGATCGATGGAAAGTCATTTCCGCCATTCCCGGACCGATAAGAAAAGCCGGGAAAATGGTTTTAAGAGAAATAAACAATGCGCCATATATATTGTATCGTTTCGGAAGCAGTGAATTGCCACAGTATAGTTTAAAAATAAAACCGGTGGATTTGAATTTTTTAAATAACAATTTGCCGGAGATAGGCGAGGAAATGACGGATGATTATCAAGTGTATGTGCCGGCCAAGTTTTTTTTCAATGACGAAGAATATGATGTTGATGTCAGATATCGGGGCGCCACTTCCGCCCACTGGGCTTATCCTAAAAAATCATTAAGGATTCGTTTTAAAGGCGACCACCTGCTTAATGGTATGAAAACCATCAATCTTATTTTGCCGGAGGACAGGGGAATGATAGCGGAGGAATTAAACAGTTACCGCGCTCGAAAACTCGGTCTGATTGTTCCGGACAGCCAATTTGTCACGATTTCAATCAATGGCGATACGCCGGCTGTGTATTGGGAAGTGGAACAAACCACAAAAGAATTTTTGGAGAAAAACGAATTGAGCGGGGACACAAATATGTACAGCGAAATTTATTTGTATAAAGATATTTTTACCGATATAAATTATTGGAAAAAATATTCGGTTAATCCGAGCCGGAGCGAGAACGATTTTACCGAATTGGCCGTATTGTTGGATATTCTAAATAATCCCAATGATGAAGAATTTGATAAGACAATATTTAATATCTTGGATGAAGATAGTTTTTACAATTGGACGATTTGGTATCTGTTGGCAGGAAGCAGCGCACAGGGTTCACAGCATAATGTGCGGTTGTATTTTGACCCCAGCATAGGTAAGTTCAAATTTGTCGCTTGGGATTTATCTATCAGCGAATGGTATTATTATCCGGATAAATACGGCGCGGTTGACCCGCGTTTGATTGAAGAGAGTGATAGCCCTTTGGCTATCAGAATTTTACGCCACTCCGAGTTTATGGCGGAAAGAAATGAACGGCTATGGCAATATGTTCAAAATGAAAATAATCTGGCCGATGAATTGAAATACAATGATGATACTTACCAAAAAATAAAAAAAGCTTTTTATCAGGATACTATTAAGGAATATACAAATAAATATTTTGACGAGTCTGTGAAATCAATCCGGCAAATAGTGGAAAATAATTTTACCGGATTAAGAGATTTGTTTGTGAATGATGAGGTTTCGTGCGAATTTTCTTTCGCCGGCGATGAGAGTGTCTCAGTTAATTTATTTACCGCGTCGCTTGCGCCCCTTAAGGTTGGTAAAGTGGAATTGTTAGATAAAAATAAGAATGTAGCGCAAACTGTTTATCCGGAAATGTCAGTTATCAGTCCGGTTGTTGCTAATGAAACTTTGTCAACGGATTATTTTATAGCCAGCGGAGGAATTTATATCCAATATTTTGATATTTTTGCGTTGGCTGAAAATTCCGCTAAGTTTGATGTGTCTGTGGGAGACGGCGTAAAAGTCTATGTTGAAAATTTATACACCGGCGGAGAAAGCGGGACGGATTGTGTTTTAAATAATGAGCTATGACATATTATTGGTTTAAAAGAAATTTTAATATAAAGAATTTGAGTATTCTGCTATTTTTGTCAGCGCTTTTTTTGGCTCTATTTTTCGGATATATTTATGCTGTCAATTCGGGAAGAGAAAAAATAATGGGAATTTTACCGGAAAATCTAACGCCGGATTTTATAATCAACGCCGGAAAACGCTCGGTGGAGTGGAATACGGAAAAATTATTGCCTAAGTTTTTGAGGGGGAATGAACTTGTATCCGATGAAAATGATGCTAGGCTAAAAACTTTGTCATATTTGGTCAATGAGGCTGGAGACGAAGAATTTAATAATCGGATTTTTGAAGTGATTGATAAAGAAAATTTTTATTCTTGGACTTTGCACGCGTTGTTATCAGACAGCCGGACGGAATATAATTTGCCGGAAATGGATTGGTACGCGGATAAAGAAACCGGAAAATTAAATCTTATGCCTTGGGATGTGAATATTGATGATGCTCGTCCGTCTTTTGAAGAGGAAACATATATTTTTGAAGAAGCGGTTAATCCTTTGGTTATTCGCGTATTTGATAATTATGATTTTTTAAGCGAGAGAAATGAACTGCTGTTGAAATATATGAACGCGGAAGAAAATAATCATAGCAAGTTGGATTATTATGATACTTTAAGACAGGATAATTCCATTTTGAAAGAAAATCTGGAAAGGTTAAAAAATATTTTTAATAATCCGGAAGTCAGTTTTACTCTCTTGAGAGAAAATATTGGCGCGGATTTATCTTTGGAAATAAACAGTTTAGGCATGTCGCCGTTGTATTTTGATAGCGTGGAAATAATTCTTAAAGATGGAGCCTCTTTGCCGAAATGGGCGGAGATTTATTATTTGGGCGAGAAAGTTTGTGATTTATCCGAAGCGGTTGATGATAAGATATTGATACAGTGCAGGACGAAAGAATTGGTTCCGGAAATGGAAAGTGTTGTCCCACCCGAAGCCGATGGTTTTGATTATCCGTATAAACTTTACAAAGCCAAGAAAATTAAACGAACTTTTTCTTTGGTCGGGTTGGATTTCAACATGATTGAAAAAGTGGAGCTTAAAATAAAGAATATTTATACTAATGAGGATTTGACCGGTGTCAGCGGCGTGTTTGTGGATAAAAATATTTTTGCGAATTTTAAAGATATTTCCAAAACCCCGCAAGAATTTGTCAGAGAACATCCGCAATTTTATTTGAATAATCAAGACGAAATAGTTTTGCCGGCCGGCATTCATACATTTTCCGGAAATGTAATTGTGCCAAGAAATGCCAAATTGATTATCAATCCGGGAGCGAATATAAATTTGGTCAATGACGCGTCTTTAGTTTCATACGGTCAAGTGATTGCCAAGGGTGTGGCGGATAATCCGATTATTGTTCGTGGCGAGGCTGATGGTATTGGTGAGAATTTTGCGGTTTTGGATAATGATGAAGTAAGTGAATTTGAGTATGTTCAATTCAGCGGCGGCGGGGAATCAACCGTGAACGGAGCCTTTATTTCCGGTATGCTGGCTGTGCACCACGCGGATAGCATCATCAGTCATTGCAGTTTTGCCAACGCGCGCGGTGATGATTCTTTGAATATAAAATATTCTTCCAGCGCGATTCAACATAATTTATTTCAAAATAATTCAGCCGATGCGATTGACTCTGATTTTTCCGAAGGCGTGATTGAGTTTAATGATTTTGTTGGCAACGGCAACGATGGCATAGACACTTCCGGTTCATCCATATTGATTCAGTATAATAAAATTCGCAATTCCGGAGACAAATGTATAAGCATAGGCGAGGAATCAACTTCCATTATATTCAATAATATATTGAATGGCTGTAAAATTGGTTTGCAAATAAAGGATTTGTCTACGCCTAAAATAATTAATAATGTTGTAGTAAACAACGAAATCGGCATTAATGAATACCAAAAGAAACCGATATTCGGCGGCGGTCATGCTCAAGTGTTCAATACGATAATTTGGGGAAATAAAGAATCCATCACTTTTGATGCCAATTCAACTATCATGGTGGAAAATAGCGCGGTGGAGGGCGGTTATCAAGGAAAGGCGAATTTTTCTGAAGAGCCTGAATTTAATTTGGACTTTACAAATAGCGTTGGAAATGCTAGTATTAACTACCTGACAGGCGGAAACGGGGAGATTTTGCAGGAGTTTTTTAAGCTTAATTTAGATAAAATTCCGGTCGGCTTGGTAAAAGGATTTGAGAGCGGAATATGATGAATAAACCAAAATTACATTTTCAGCGTTTTGAGTTTAAGTATTTACTTACGCCGGATTTGGAAAAGGAGATAAAAAAACGAATCAGCGCTTACGTTAAGAGAGATTCGTATGTTGAGAATAGCCAGACAGGCGCGTATGAGGTTGTAAGTTTATATTATGACAGTCCGGGGTTTTATTACTACAAACAGAAAATGGACGGGGTATTAAATAGAAAAAAAATTCGTTTGCGCACTTATAAAGTTAATGGAGAGTTTATACCATACGCTTTTTTTGAGATAAAAAGACGGCACGATTCCGTAATTTTGAAAGATAGGTTTGTTATACCAAAGGAAGACTGCGCAAAGTTGGTTTATGACGAGGATTTTTATGGCACGAGTGTTATTCAAGATCAAAATCGCCGTAATATAATTGAAGAGTTTGAATGGGAACAGCATTTGCGTTCAATCAGTCCGAAGATTTTGGTGAGTTATGAGAGGGAGCCGTTTTTGGGAAAATACAATGAAAATTTTCGCGTTACTTTTGACAGGAAAATAAAAGCGATGGCCAATGATAATTTATTTTATGCCGGCAGTGATATGCTGGATGTGTCCGGAGATTATACGGTAATGGAAGTTAAGTTTAACGGCAGTTTGCCATTTTATGTGGACGAAGTTATCAAGGAATTTAATTTACAACGGATTTCTTATTCAAAATATTGCAATGCGGTGGATGTTTGCGGGAGTCTATCGGTATTTGATTTCGCGAAGCCGTTCGGAATTTCACAGATAAGAGAAAACATGGCGGAGAAAAGCAGAATAACAGAAAAAAAACTTAGTATTTAATTTTTATTTATTCATATGCAAGGATTATTTAACAACGGAGCTGTGGTCACATATTCCACGCAACAGATAGTGATTAACATTGTCTTGGCTTTTGTCTTGGCTTTTGTAATCGCTTTGGTCTACAAAAAAACTCACAAGGGCTTATCTTATTCCCAGTCCTTTGTTTTCACGCTGGTGATAATGAGCGTGATAGTGGCGATTGTTATGATGGTAATAGGCAACAGCGTGGCGTTAGCCTTTGGCCTTTTGGGCGCGTTTTCCATTATCCGTTTTCGCACGCCGGTCAAGGACACAAAAGATACGGGATATATCTTTTTTTCTTTAGCGATTGGTATGGCTGTGGGCACGAATAACCATGAGATAGCGGTAATCGGCACGGTCTTGGTTTTATTAATGATTGTCTTGTTGGATAAAATAAATTTCGGTTCAATGAGCAAACATGAGTATTTGCTTTCTTTTATTGTCAGCCATGAAGCGAGCGCCGGAAATTCTTTTGAAGGAGTATTTAAAAAATATCTTAAAAACAGTATGTTGTTGAATATCAATTCAAAACAAGATGGAAAAGCTTCGGAAATGACATATCACGCCAGTTTTGCCGATGAGAGCAAGAAAGAGGAGTTTGTTAGGGAATTATCAGGAATGTCCGGAGTGGAAAAAGTCCACCTTATCACTTCTAAAGAGGATGTGGAATATTAGTCAGATTTAAAAGAAAAATTCCGGTTCAGGCCGGAATTTTTTTAGTCTCTCTTTTTATGGAGAAGAAATAAATGAGCATGAGCGGTATTGGCAGAAGAATTACGTATTTAAGGCCGATAAAAAATAAAATAGCGACCATAAAAAATCGAGATATAAAACAAGATACGAGAGTCAGATATGATGAGCTGTATGTTTGTTTGTTTTCTAACTTTATAAACAGTTCGGTTTCAATATTCAGGTAAAAAAGCAGATAAACTATACCAAATAAGAAATTGGTTATGATAATGTGTCCGGGCAGACAGAATCTGTATATGGATAAAACTATAATCAATATGGCGCTGATGTATTTTATTTTTTGCCTTAGGTCTTTTTCCATCAGTCGATTTTTAATTTTTTCGGTAATGATTACATTTGCGAAAGAAGAGGCAACAGCGATCAGACCGATATCTATCAACGGCCAACCGCTTTCATAAGCGTAGATTGCCCAAAACGTGAAGATTATAACTTCTAGGGCCGATAAAATAGAATAATTAAACAGTTCTCTTTTTATTTCTTTGAATTTAATTTTTGGAAGATTAAAGCCGTTAATGTCGTCTTTGTTTATTTTAAGAAGAGGAATAATTGAAATGGACAAAAAGAATATGGATATCGCGATAAGAAAGACAGTAGAGTAGCCAAGCACGAAAGCTCCGATCAAGGGTGGAATTATGCCGGCGAGGTTCAAAGCGTTGGCGGCATTGGCGACATTTTTGCCGGTATGTTTCTTTTTTGAATAATGATTGATTATAGAAAAATAGGAAATATAATAAAAACCGTAGTAGGCGCCTTCAAAAATCAGGATGCCCGCGAAGACGGCGCCGGTAATTTTTGAATAATTGAGTAGTAAAAGAAGTATAATTTCCGCGATTATTGCCAGATAATTAAAAAAAATCACTCGATGGTGGTGGAAAGTTTTTTGCGCGATGTATGAGCAAATGATTGTGACAATAGACGACAGCAAAATATAGGAAAAAACCAGATTGAGCGAATAGCCGTTTTTGAGCATGATGATGGGCACAAAAACTGAATACATTTCTCGGCCGACAAAATGTAAAAACACTGAGATATCAAATTTTTTTAAAGCGGATTTTTCTGAGAGCATATTGTTATGGTCAATATATTTATATATCTGTCATTATGAACCCCCTCTAGCTCCCCCTTGAAAAAGGGGGAGAGGAATTTCCCCTCCTTAGTAAGGATGGGTTAGGGGTGGTTGATAAAAAAGGGAGCGAATGACAGAGGATTATATTAAATTATATCATATTTGGAGCATAAAAAAGAGAGCCCCGGACTTAGTCGGGGCTCTCGGAGCAGAATAGCGCGTTAGCGTTATTTTGCGGACAACAGGCGGGAAAATTCCAGGCGCGCGATGCCTCGGTAGAGGTGCCCGCCGACCTGGTCGTTGAAGTTCAACAGGTCATCGAGCTGGGGACGAAGATCTTCCGCGTTTTTGTTCGCGGACAGCTGAAGGCTGATGAGCTTGGCGAAAGCTTCCGCTTCCACATAGCCGTGGATGTGCTTCAGGAATTCCTGGCCGGCGAGGTCATCGCCCAGCTCAATGTGCGCTTTCGCGCTGAGCGCGGCGACAGTCGCTCCGAAGCCGTCAAGGCTGATCTTTCCGTTCAGGATCCATGATTGCAGTTTGGCTGTCTCCTCGTAGGAGTACAGCTCGCTACCACCAAGAGAGATATCAGGGTTGATGGAAACCAGCGTCAGTTCGTGGCAGAGCACATTGGCCGTTTCGTGGTATTCGGCATCAGTGCCTTTGGCAACATCAATCAGATGTTGGCCGGCGACATTGACCTCGATTGCCAATTCCTCAAGCTCGTGGTTGCTCGCTTGGATGACGATGGCCTCCCACAACAGGAACAGCAAGTGGTGGTAGCCGGCGCGCGCTTGGCTGAGCTTGTCGGTCGCGTAGGTGACGGAGTTCTCGCACAGGTCGGCGCATTTGCCGAAGTCGCCGAGCGGAAAATGCACTCCCCAGATGCTGTGGTACAAGACGAGTTCGATCAGGCGCTTGACGCGAGCCTTATCGTCGATGTTGTAGATGTTGGCTTGGGCTGTGTCCAGCAATTTGGCGGCGGACTCAATACCCTCGCGAGTTTCCAGACGACGCAAGCCATGCGCTTGCTCCACCATGAAGGTGGCGGCTCGTTCGGTACTGTCCGACAAGGCTACAGAGTAATAGCAAGCCTCGATGTATCTGGGTAGCAGATCTTTGTTGTAGATCATTTCCGCTCGATGCGGAAAATCGTTGGCATCCGTGTTGTCGGGTAGCGCCCGCCAGATCTCTGCGAGTTCCTTTGGTGTCATTTTCGGTTTAATGGACATTTTGGTGGGGCTGGAATCGCTATCGGCCGGTCAATATTTTAATAATCAATCGATATCGTCTTTGGGGACTTAATCCACGATGAACATTTAATAAACTTTTTAATCGGTTGAAATAGCCATCTAATGAATTCGTAGTATTTGGAATATTTAATTTTGGGTATTTTTTGTAAGTATACAGATATGGTAAATTTATTTTTAAACTTCTGTAAGCGGATCTAATTCGCTTATGAGTGTAGAACCAGCGTCCGGTTGATTGGTCGGTCGTTTTTTGTTTTAAAAATTGTTCCCATTTTAAAAACCATTCGTTTAACTTTTTAGATAATTCATCCTCGTCGCTACGCGGTATAGTCCGGGCGATATCTCGCAGTTCCACACCGGCTAACAGTTTCGGTCTCGTGGTCAAATACCTGTTCACAATTCTCTTTTGGTGGAAATGGCACATTTGTGCCGGAATGCCTGAAAATACCTCTCTAATGCCGATTCTGCCGTCTAAAACCACTGCTTTAATAGTAAAACTATTCTTTTCTAAATGTTCTTTTCCTAATCTGTAAACTTCCGCTTTCTCGCCAATAGTTTGTCTCCACCAAACAATCTTTTTAAGATTGGGTTCCCTAAATACCGTAAGGCCTTCCGAACGCGAGAAAAAGGTGGTGTCGGCGGTTAAAATCAATTCAGTATCTTTGTTTAATTTTACCACTGAATTAATTTTATTCTCATCTAATTTTCTTTGCGCCCATCTTTCACCGCGATGGTATTTTTTATTTAAATCCGCGTAGGTCTGCCTTTGCCAGATATATTGCCGTAATAATTGTTTAGGTAATTTATCTTTTCTTCTTGGTTGTTGGAATTTGTATCCACACCCGCTACATTTGTAGGTCTGGATTCCTCTCCGCTTACCGTTCTTTTTAACTGTACTTTTTAGACATTTGGGGCACTTTTTTATGGGTCATATGTAAAATATGTTAGTTTTTTAGCTATAGTATGCCACAAAATAGCATTTTCAGCCCCACCAAAATGTCCATTAACTCTCATTTTCCTTTTCCTTTGTTGTATTGTACAGTGGTGTGGCTTTTCAGGCAGATTGCCTTAAAGACAAACATCCTGACAACACTAACATAAAATAGCGTTTTTGTCAACCCCGTCACCTTTCTGAAAATATATCTCGTTTGCCAAAGTGCGAAGACGGAGTCGTCCCGATTGCGTTCAATCGAGGATCCTCGACCACGGTCGGGACCTTACGGCTTTGACTTTTTTAGCCCATTATCACTGCCAGAATGGTGACGGGGTCAACCTCGACTATGTTTACCACGCCTATTGGCGGGGGCGGAGTTAATAAATAAGAAAGCCCCCGACCGAGTCGGGGGCTTGTTGGGGTTGTGAGGATTTTACTCCTCTTTGTCGGGGGTGGGCTTTTGCCCATAGGTTAGCAACCGAAGTTGCTCCGATGGGATAAAAATCACCCCGTTTTTGAGCCCTTTGACTGCCCAGTCATAGAGCTCTAGATCACCCGTCTCCAACGCCCTCTGTTTGAGGGCAAGGAGACCCTTGCTCTCAATTGCCCGGTTTCGTCCGGGCCGAAGCGCTGTTTTGATAATTTTTATCATGGCTCCCTCTTTAAGGGTGGGTTTGGGTGCTGTGATGCACCCAGACACCCTTGTTTGAGGGGTGTTCGAGCACATCAAGCGATGATAGCATAAAATTGAGCTTTTGTCAAGGGTGGGGGTTGAAAAAATTATATAAATAAGCTACAATATAGCTTGTAGCTGGTAATAAGTAAACAGTAAATAGTTATAATCTAAAATCTATAATTCTATAATCTAAAATCTTTAATCTTTAATCTGTTCGGATATGAACATACTATATATAGGTTCGGGGTTTGTAGGCGCCTGTTCGGCAGCCGTATCGGCCGATAGCGGACATAATGTGCTTGTTTTTGATATTGATAAAGAAAAAATCAAGAAATTAAGCTCCGGGGACAGGGATACTATTGAGTCCTGTCTTTTTGAGGAAGGGCTGGGCGATTTGCTTGTCCGCCACAAAGAAAGAATTGATTTTACCACCGACTATGGCAAGGTGGAGGATTTTTTGGAGAACTGCGACGGGGTTTTTATGTGTTTGCCGACTCCGGAAATCGGGGAAACTGGCGAGAGCAATTTGGAATATTATTATGCCGCGGCGGAAAAACTGGCCGAATCCTTAGCAAAAAGAAATAAGGGCGCGCAAGAAAAATATATTGTGATTATAAACAAGAGCACAGTGCCGATTATTATGGTGGATAAGACGCAGGAAATATTGAATGCGCGCGGAGTAAAAAATTGCGGAGTTGTATCCAATCCGGAATTTTTGGTGGAAGGCAAAGCGATTTCCGGTTCATTAAAACCGGACCGCGTCGTTATTGGCGCGTGGGCGGAAAAAGATTTTGAGATAATGCGCGCGGTTTATCAGAGATTTTATGACGCGCCGACAGTGGAATATATTGAAGTCAATCCGAAAGAAGCGGCGGCCGGAAAATTATTGGCGAATTTCTATTTGTTTAATAAGCTGGCGATTTGTTTTGACGTTATCGGCCGGACTTGCGAAACTTTTTCCGATTTACAGTTTGAAAATATCCGCCGGATTTTAACCAGCGACGACAGAATTGGCAGTTGGGGTTTTTATGACAGCGCTTATGCCGGTGGCAGTTGTTTTATAAAAGATGCCCGCTCTTTGGCGCATCAATTGCAGACATCGGACCAGGAAGCGATTATGGTCAATGAAACTTATTTAGCTAACAAAAGACAATTGGAAAAATTCATCGGGCGCGCGCATAGCGAGGCCGGAGTGGAATGGAGAGATAAAAAAGTGGCGGTAGTCGGACTGGCTTTTAAACGCGACACAAACGATACGCGCAATGCAATGAGCATTGAAGTTGTTCAGCATCTGCAAGAACATGGCGCCGCTGAAATAAAATTGTATGACCCGGTGGCGATGGAAATGTTTAAAGGATTATTTCCCAAATCGGATGTAATCAAATATTTTGACAATGAGTTTGATGCGATTAAAGATTCTGATATAATTATTATCGGCACGGATTGGCCTCAATTCCGCGGTTTGGCTGATGTGATTATTGAGAAAATAAATAAAAATACTTTGTTAATGGATGGCCGGAGAATGCTTCAGCACCGATATGATGATTTGCAAAAAGCGGGGTTTAGCATCATTGCCGTCGGCTCGCCTTTTATAAAAGGGAATAAATAATTTTAATTATTTAGCCATAATCTATTGGCTATGAACTATTGGCTATGCACTATCTAATCACCGGTGGCGCCGGATTTATCGGCACAAATATCGCTATAAGATTATTGAAAGACGGGCATAAAGTCCGCGTGCTGGATAATTTCAGCGCGGGCAGAAAAGAAGAACGCATCCAAAAAGACGCGGAGTATATGGAAGGCGATATCCGCAATATGGCGGATGTGAATAAAGCGATGCAAGGAATTGATGGCGTGTTTCATTTGGCGGCTGTGCCTCGCGTCCCTTATTCCGTGGAACATCCGGATGAAACAAATGATGTTAATGTCGCCGGTACTTTAAATGTTCTGATGGGCGCGCGCGACAATGGCGTTA